>Ga0209023_10000926_pt1 | contig 41432 bp, 45 predicted proteins | sample LakOneMetagenome_FD_187468 | JGI IMG/M metagenome (GOLD analysis project Ga0209023, IMG submission 187468) | Freshwater and sediment microbial communities from Lake Erie, Canada (SPAdes) (version 2) | ecosystem: Environmental > Aquatic > Freshwater > Lentic | place: Lake Erie, Canada...
AAAACGTTACAGGAAAGTGAGCCGCTTTACCTCAGGTTCCTGTAACGTTTTCCGCAATGGATCGTAGATCGTGATGGACAGTCTGTTTTCCGATTTGCACGGAGCTTTGACCATGATCGACCGCCGTTTTCTTTTGACAGCCGCCATGAGTCTTGCGGCCTTCTCGGGCCTCCGCTGGCTTGGACTGGGCGGCGACGCCAAAGCAGGCGAAAAGGCCACCGAGAAATTCGAGATTGAGAAGACCCCGGAGGAGTGGCGCAAGCAGCTCTCTGCCGAACAATATAATGTGCTGCGTGAGGCGGGGACCGAGCGGCCGTTTACGAGCCCGCTGAACAAGGAAAAGCGCAAGGGAACATTTACCTGCGCCGGCTGCGACCTCCCGCTGTTCTCGTCCGACACGAAGTTCGAGAGCGGAACCGGCTGGCCGAGCTTCTATCAGGCGATGCCGAACGCCATTCTCGAGAAGTCCGACCGCACCTTTATGATGGTGCGCACCGAGACGCTCTGCCGTCGGTGCGGCGGTCATCTCGGTCACGTGTTCGACGATGGCCCGAAGCCGACCGGGCTGCGCTATTGCATGAACGGATTGGCGCTGTCGTTCAAACCGCAGGACGGCTCCGCGTCCTGAACTCGGCGGCAAATCTTGCCCGCTAGGCAATTGTGCCCCGGTCATCTGGCCGGGGCATTTCTTTTATTGCATTGATATTGTTGATAAAAATTCGTTGGCACGGCACTTGCGACCTCTTCTTCGAACGCGGCCATAACTCATGGGCACTCCGGCAGGCCGCCCGGATCGAAGTGGAGACGATGGTATGGGTATCTTTGGAGCTCTCAACACGTCCGTCGCGGGACTTCGTGCTCAATCGTATGCGCTGGAAAACATCTCCGGCAACATCGCAAACTCGCAAACGACGGCGTTCAAGCGCATCGACACGAGTTTCATGGATCTCATCCCGCAGACCGGTGTCAGCGATCAACTCGCGGGCAGCGTGACCACCGCCTCGCGCGAGACCAACACCGTGCAAGGTGACGTGCAAAGCGCGGCGGTCTCCACTTACATGGCGATCAGCGGCGACGGTTTCTTCATCGTGCAGAAGCCGAGCAGTTTTTCGGACAATACGCCGACCTTCGCTGGCGTCGACAACTACACACGCCGCGGTGACTTCACGCTGGACAAGAATGGTTATCTCGTCAACGGCGCGGGATACTATCTCGAAGGTATTCCGATCGATCCGACCACCGGCAACGTCAACGGCAGCAATCCGCAGGTTCTGAAATTCGGCAGCGATTTTCTTCCTGCGCAGCCCACGACTGCGGTGACCTATCGCGCCAACCTTGCCGCTTATCCGCTGACCAGCAAGCATGACAGCTCGATCCCGGGCTCGGAACTGCTCAACGTGGGCGACTTCACCAGCAATCCAAGCATCATCGGTGCGCCGCCGCCGCCGTACATGGACAATGTCGCCAACGGCTCGTCCATGAACAGCGCGCTCACCACGCCGACGAAAATCAACGGCACCACCGCATTGTCCGGCGGCGCGAATACAAACTCGCTTTCCACCGGTTTTGCGGTCGGCGACACCATCACCGTGAATGGCAACATCATCACGTTCACCACCGCCACGGTGGGTGCCAACGACGCGACGCATATTCCAATCGACTCCACGATCGACCAGTTGCTCGACAAGATCGACGGGCAGAGCGGCAACTCCTCGCTGTCCTCGGCTGTCTCCAACGGTATCGTTTCGCTTCACACCGGCCTTGCCAGCGATTTGACTGTGAGCTCCAGCAACGCATCAGCGTTCGCAGCGCTCGGCTTCTCTGCGCCGGTCTCAGTGAATCGGCTCGGCGGCGGTACGGCAGGCGCGGGCGTTGTCATCGGCTCAGACACGCAAGCCTTTATCTCCGAGTCGATCTCCGGTGGTGCTACGACAGCCTACGACGTGTCCGGCTCGCCCGTCAGCCTTCAGTTCCGTTGGGCAAAGATGGACAGTGCGACTCTGGGCGCAGGCCATAACGACAGATGGAATCTTTTTTATCAGGTCGATCCGGCCGCAACGGGCGGTGCGACCGCTTGGCAGAACGTCGGCACCGATTTCAATTTCGGGCCTAACGGCCAGATGCAGCCGGCGGTTTCGTCTGTGACGCTGAATTCGCCGATCATCGGCGGCATCCAGCTTGGCAACGTGACCGTCAACTTCGGCGCGACGGGCCTTACGCAGTTCGCCGACTCGAACGGCAATGCGCAGGTCAACGACATCCATCAGGACGGTTTTCCGGCAGGTTCGCTGCAGACCGTCTCCATCGGCGACAATGGTCGCGTGGTCGGCAACTATTCCAACGGCCGCAATATCGATCTCGCACAGATCACATTGGCCACCTTCAACGGCACCAACTTCCTCAAGCGTATCGATGGCGGTGCCTTCGAAGCGACCGACCAGTCCGGTCAGGCGATTTTCGGAAAGAGCGGCACGATCAAGGGTTCGGCTCTGGAAGGATCGAACAGCGACATCGCGGATGAATTCACCAAGCTGATCGTGACGCAGCAGGCGTATTCCGCAAACACCAAGGTCATCACCACGGCAAACCAGATGGCGCAGGATCTTCTGAACGTGCTGCGATAATCGCGCGGGCTGTTACGCGCGATCCGATGTGAGATGGACAGTATGTCATGGGTCTGAGCCAAGCTCTTTCAACCGCGATGTCCGGACTGCGGGCCAATCAGGCCGCGCTGTCGCTGGTTTCATCCAACGTCGCGAATGCGGAGACGCCCGGCTACGTCCGCAAGACGATCAACCAGATCCAGACCGTCTCCGGTAGCGGCGTCGGGGTGCAGACCCTCGGCGTCAACCGCACGCTCGATACATATATCCAGACACAGCTTCGAACCGAAACATCGGGTGCGTCCTACGCCAACACGCGCGCCAACGTCCTGAGCAATCTGCAGGGCGTGTACGGCGATCCAAGTTCGTCCACGACGCTTGAGTCTGCCTACAACGCGCTGACGACGGCGCTGCAGGCGCTCTCGACCAGCCCGGATTCGCAAGCCGCGCGCGTTGGCGTGTTGAACGCCGCGCAGTCCATGGCGCAGCAGCTCAATTCGACAACGCAAGGGATTCAAAATCTCCGCAGCAACGCCGAACTTGGATTGAGCAATGCCGTATCGACGGCAAACAATGCTCTGGCTCAAATCGCTCGCATCAATGGGCAATTGCAAAGCAATCCGACACCGGACGCTTCAAATGCAACGCTACTTGATCAGCGCGATCAATACATCACGCAGCTTTCTCAGTTGATGGACGTTCGCGTTGTCAACGGCGACAACAATCAGATTTCGGTATTCACCGGCTCGGGCGTGCAGCTTGTCGGCGGCGTCAATGCCGCGAAAATGTCCTTCAATCCGCAAGGTACGGTGACGCCGAGCACACAGTGGAGCTCTGATCCCACGAAGAGCACACTCGGCTCGATCACCATCGACTATGCCGGCGGCGGAAAAATCGACCTCGTTGCCAGCGGTGCTATCCGTTCCGGTTCGATAGCAGCTTATCTTGAATTGCGCGACAAGACGCTGGTCCAAGCGCAGACGCAGGTCGATCAGCTTGCCGCCGCGATGGCAAGTGCCTTGTCCGACAAGACGACCAATGGAACGGCGGCGACGTCGGGCGCGCAGAATGGATTCGATCTCGATCTTGCGGGGCTGCAATCCGGAAATATCGTCCATCTGACCTATACGGATTCGACCAACGTCCAGCGCAACATTTCGATCGTTCGCGTCGACGATCCGAGCGTGTTGCCGCTGTCGAATTCCGCGACCGCCGATCCGAACGATCAGGTGATCGGTGTGGATTTTTCCGCAGGGATGCCATCGGTCATCTCCCAGCTTAACGCAGCGCTGGGATCTGCGGGTGTGCAGTTCTCTACGGCTCCGCTGCCGGCCACGGCGACGACGTTGCGGATGCTCAACACCAGCGCCGCGACCACGATCAACGCGGCATCGATGACAACGACAGCGACTTCGCTAACAGGCGGCGGACCGCAGCTTCCGCTGTTTACAGATGGCAGCCTTGCTTACACCGGCGCATTCACCGCAAGCGGATCGCAGCAGGTCGGATTGGCCGGACGCATTACTGTCAACGCTGGCCTGTTGGCCGATCCATCGCGCCTTGTCGTTTACAACACAAGTCCTGTGACGCCTGCAGGCGACACCACGCGCCCTGACTTCATCCTCTCGCAACTCACGTCGTCCACCTTCACCTATTCGCCGTCCACAGGGCTTGGCTCTACGACGTCACCTTATAAAGGAACGCTGCTGGGTTACACGCAGCAGTTCACGAGCTTGCAGGGCACCGCTGCTGCATCGGCGCAGCAATTGTCCGACGGACAGGATGTCGTGCTCAATACGTTGCAGAAGAAGATGGACGCGACGTCAGGCGTCAATATCGACGAGGAGATGGCAAGCCTTCTGGCGCTGCAAAACGCTTATTCAGCCAACGCGCGCGTGATGTCGACGGTGAATTCGATGTTTCAGGCGTTGATGCAGGCAATGTGAGAAGCCCATGACAATCGATGGCGTTAGCGGCCGGACTTCTTATCTCGGTTCATCTCTGGTCAATCTCAAAACCCAGCTCGAGACGCTGTCGCAGCAGCTTGCGTCCGGCAAGAAATCCACGACCTATGCCGGTCTCGGCGTCGACGCTGGCGTTGCAACGGGCTTGCGGTCGCAAGTGTCCTCGATTGCCGCCTATACGAACACCGGTACGATTATCAATACGCGCCTCAATGTCGCGAACCTGTCTCTGCAGGGGATCATCGATTCCGGCAGCCAGGTGAAGGGCGCTGCCGCAGGCGCAGCCCTGACATTGGACAACACCGGCAAGACGCCGGGGCAGGCGACGGCGATGGCGTCGTTCACTCAAATAATTTCGCTGTTGAACGCCGATGTCGGCGGACGTTACATGTTCTCGGGCCGCGCCACGGATACGCCAGCCACGCAGCCGGCGGATGTCATTCTCAACGGCACCGGTACGCAGGCCGGACTCACTCAATTGATCAATGAGCGCAAGCAGGCAGACGGCGCGGGCGGCCTCGGCCGGCTTGTGATCTCGTCGCCATCGGCGACCTCCGTTGCGATCGGCGAAGATGTCGCCGGTTCGCCGTTCGGTCTCAAGCTCACAGGGATCACCACGACAGCAGCAGGCGCGACGGTCAGCGGTCCTGCTGGTGCTCCACCGCAAATGTCGGTCGATCTCGGCGCAACCAATCCAAACGTCGGCGACAAGGTGTCGTTCACGTTCGCGCTGCCGGACGGCACGTCGCAATCGGTTGAACTGACCGCGACCAACACAATTCCGCCGCCCGCAGGCAGCTTCACCATCGGCGCCAATTCCACGGCGACGGCAGCCAATCTCAACGCAGCCTTGAACACCGCTGTGGGCACGGTTGCGAATACGTCGCTTGTCGCGGCTTCGGCGATTGCGGCATCCGACAATTTCTTCAGTTCGTCGCCGCCGTTGCGCGTTGACGGTCCTCCGTTCAACACGGCAACACAGCTTATCGCGGGCACGCCTACGAATACGGTGTCGTGGTACACGGGTGAAAGTGGCAGCGATCCTGCGCGCGGGACTGCAGTCGTCGGCATCGACCAGTCGATCAGCATTCAGTATGGCGCGCGTGCCAACGAAGATGCATTCGTGACGCAGCTCAAGAATGTCGCCGTCTATGCAGCGGTCACGACCAATCCCAGCGATCCGAACGCGAATGGACAATTGACGGCGCTGAATTCCCGCATCGTCGATAATCTCGCGGTCAAGCCCGGGCAGCAGTCGATCCAGGACATTCAGGCGGACTTCGCGGGCGCGCAGGCTGCACTCAAGACCGCGAAGGATAGGCAGACGCAAACCTCGTCTATTGCCCAGTCGATGCTCGACTCCATTCAGGGCATCGACGACAACGAAGTGGCGACGAAGATTCTTGCGCTGCAAACGAGTTTGCAAGCGTCATATCAAACGACTGCGTCGCTTTATCAGATGAGCTTGCTGAAGTTCTTGCCAGTCGGCTAATGCGGCGGCTTAGCCGACACGCTCGGCTCATCCTCGCCAACGCACCAAAACAAAAGGGCTTCCTTCTGGAAGCCCGTCCGTTCATCCAATCGGCGTGGTATCAAGCGGCAGTGGGCAGGCTGGCGTTGTTCGATTCTGCAAGATCGTTTCTCGCCTGATCCAGGAGCTTGGCTTCATAGGCGATGAGCTTCTTGGATTCCTTCAGCGCTCTATAGTAGTCGCCGTTTAAGATGTGGTTATTGATGCCCTCGACGAGGCCAGCGGCGCTCGGGACGGCGGTCAGGAAATCCCGCATCACATCGAAGTAGACCGCATGGTGCTCCTGCGGATCGTGCGAAATGTACATAAGCTGCACGGCCAGATAGATCAGCTTCGACGGCGTGTCAGCGGTGTCGGGGGTCAGGATGTCTTTCTCACGCAGCACGGGCAGCTTGTCTCCTTCGATGAGAAACTTCGCGCGCTGATCGGTATTCGTGATCACGCAAGACCCGACGATGATCTTCTCGTTCGGCTTGAGTTCAACCTTGAGGGCCATGGCAGTTCTCCCGTGCGCGTCCGGTTTCAGCGTTTCACCGTTTGCACCGTGATCCTTTCCCAATGTGGTTAACGCGGCGTAAACACCTGCGAGATTGTGCAAACCCGCCGGTTGGAAAAATACCCAAGTATTTCAACGGAGTCGGCTTGGTCCGAAACCCTCGCAAAGGCGGCCGATCGCTACAAGCCGAGAGTTCCAATTCACACCTTTTTAGACTGTTGATCCCAATGTGACGCAGGGCCGCTGATCGAAGCTATCAGCGTCGCGCTTGTACACGTTGCGTTTGCGTTCACACCAGAAAGGTTACGTCCATGTCTGATATCGTTCTCTCGTCGTCGGTTCGCCAGAACCTTCTGTCGCTCCAGTCGACCGCCGATCTTCTCTCGACCACCCAGAACCGCCTTGCCACCGGCAAGAAGGTGAACTCGGCTCTCGACAATCCGACCAACTTCTTCACCGCTTCGGCGCTCGACAGCCGCGCCAGCGACATCAACAACCTCCTCGACGGTATCGGCAACGGCGTGCAGGTTCTGCAGGCTGCCAACACCGGCATCACCTCGCTGCAGAAGCTGGTCGACACCGCGAAGTCGATCGCCAACCAGGCTCTGCAGACCACCGTCGGCTATTCCTCCAAGGCCAACCTGACAACGAGTGCTCCGACGGGCGCTGGCCCGCTGGCCGTCGCAGGCACTGCAAGCGACCTGACCAATGGTGGCACCAACTCGCTGCAGGGCACGACGCTGATCTTCAAGACCTCGGCGACCGCGTCGGTTACCCTGACGTTCTCGAACGTCGCTGGCGCTACCAACTTCAACTCGGTTGACTCGCTGAACTCGCTTCTCGCCAGCAACGGCGTTTCGCTGCAGGCAAGCTTCAACAGCGCTGGCACGATCACCCTGACCTCGGCGAACGACGCTGCGTCGCAGACCATCACCAAGACTGGTACCTATGCCGCTCCGCCGGCTGGTTCTTCGAGCTCGGTTGACGTCTCCGGCACCGCGACGACCGGTTCGGTGACTGCGGCTGTTGCGGACGCTGGTTCTCAGCTGGCGCGCGCCAACCTTGTTTCGCAGTACAACAACATCATCCAGCAGATCACCACGACCTCGCAGGACGCGTCCTTCAACGGCGTGAACTTGCTCGGTGGCGATACGCTCAAGCTGGTGTTCAACGAAACCGGCAAGTCGACCCTGAACATTCAGGGCGTGACGTTCAACCCAGCTGGCCTCGGTCTTGCCAGCCTGACCTCCGGCTCTGACTTCATCGACAACGGCGCCACCAACAAGGTGCTCTCGTCGCTGACCAGTGCAAGCAGCACGCTGCGCTCGCAGGCTTCGGCCTTGGGTTCGAACCTCTCGATCGTGCAGATCCGTCAGGACTTCTCGAAGAACCTGATCAACGTGCTGCAGACCGGTTCGGCGAACCTGACCCTTGCCGACACCAACGAAGAAGCGGCGAACAGCCAGGCGCTGTCGACCCGTCAGTCGATCGCGGTGTCCGCGCTCGCGCTGGCCAACCAGTCGCAGCAGAGCGTTCTTCAGCTCCTGCGCTGATCGCGACAAACGAAACAGACGTTACAGCGGCGGGGCGAAAGCCCCGCCGTTTTTGTTTTTGGGGTCGATTTACGCGTCCGTTCGGCGCGACACCGCCTGACTTCAATTGTTCAGACTTTGTTAAGTGCTTTATTTAAGCCGCTTTTAACCATGCCTTAAACCGCATCTTCTATAACGGTAGCAGGAAGACGCCGCATTCCGGTTGCGCGGCGCCGGTCAGCCGCCGGAATCGTGCAGGTAATTAAGGAAGGTATCCCATGTCTGACATCGTTCTCTCCGCTTCAGTTCGCCAGAACCTGCTTTCCCTGCAGTCGACCGCGGATCTCCTTTCGACCACGCAGAACCGCCTTGCCACTGGCAAGAAGGTGAACACTGCGCTCGACAATCCGACCAACTTTTTCACCGCTGCAGCGCTCGATAGCCGCGCCAGCGACATTCACAATCTCCTCGATGGCATCGGCAACGGCGTGCAGGTTCTGCAGGCTGCCAACACCGGCATCACCTCGCTGCAGAAGCTGGTCGACACCGCGAAGTCGGTCGCTAATCAGGTGCTTCAGACCACCGTCGGTTACTCGACGAAAGCCAACCTCACCACCACCGCGCCGACCGGCGCCGGACCGCTGGGTGTCCCGGGCATCGCGACCGACCTGACCAACGCAGGCACCAACTCGCTTCAGGGCACCACGCTGGTCTTCAAGACCTCCGGTACCTCGACCACGACGCTGACGATTTCGAACGTCGCCGGCGCGAACAACGTCAACTCCATCGACGGCCTGAACGCTGCGCTGGTCGCCAACGGCGTCCAGTTGCAGGCGAGCTTCAACAGCGCCGGCACCATTACCTTTACATCAAGCAACGAGGCGGCCTCGCAGACCATCACCAAGACCGGCACTTATGCCGCTCCGCCGGTTGGCTCTGCAAGCTCGGTCGACGTGTCGGGCACCGCGACAACGGGCGCAGTCACCGCAGCAGTTGCGGACGTCAGCTCTCAGGCCGCGCGTGCCAACCTGGTTTCGCAGTACAACAACATCATTCAGCAGATCAACACGACCTCGCAGGACGCTTCTTTCAATGGTGTCAACCTGCTGGGCGGCGACACGCTGAAGCTGGTGTTCAACGAGACCGGAAAGTCGACGCTCAACATCAACGGCGTGACATTCAATCAGGCGGGCCTCGGACTGGCCACTCTGGCTTCGGGCGCGGACTTCATCGACAACACGTCGGCAAACAAGGTGCTGACCTCGCTGAACAGCGCAAGCAGCGCGCTGCGGTCGCAGGCTTCGACTCTGGGTTCGAATCTCTCGATCGTCCAGATCCGTCAGGACTTCTCGAAGAACCTGATCAACGTGTTGCAGACCGGTTCGTCGAACCTGACGATTGCTGACACCAACGAGGAAGCTGCCAACAGCCAGGCGCTGTCGACTCGCCAGTCGATCGCAGTCTCTGCACTTGCGCTGGCCAACCAGTCGCAGCAGAGCGTGCTTCAGCTGCTCCGTACTTAATAGAAGGCTGATTCCCAGAACGGGAGAAAAGGCGGCGAGGCAAAGCCCCGCCGCTTTTTTTGTGCCTCAAATGACGGCTAGGCCTTCAGTGCAGGTGAAATAGAGATCGCCAGCCGTCGCGTATCGAGGGAGACAGAAAGTGCCCCTGAGAGTCGAGCTGAAACCGTTCGAGCGGATCGTCATCGGCAAGAACGTCATCACGAATTCCGAGCACCGCGCATCGTTTCTGATCGATGGCGACACTCCGATCTTGCGCGAGAAAGATATCCTGACGTCGGAGACCGCCACCACGCCGGTTAAACGAATCTATCTTTGCGTTCAGCAAATGTATCTCGAAGATGACATCCCGAAATATCAGGATCTGTATCTCGGCTTTGTGAAAGACCTGCTGCAAGCTGTGCCGAGTTCACGCTCGCAAATAGAAGTTGCAAGTAATCATATTTTAAACGGTTATCTTTACAAAGCTCTAAGAGAACTAAGAACACTGATGAAGCGCGAAGCTGAACTCTTATCGAGGTGATGAATGTCTAACGCCGCTCAGGCCTATGCTCGGACCGCTCTCACAACAGCGTCGCCTCGCGAGATTGAGGCGCAGGTTCTTCTGAAGGCGGCGAACAAACTTCAGCACGCGATGTCGAACTGGGATCATCCCGACGCGGATTTCCGCGCCGCGCTGCTTTTCAACCGCAAGCTCTGGTCGATCCTTTTGAGCGCCGTCACCAGCGACGAAAATCTGCAACCCGTAGAGGTGCGTCAGAAGATTGCCAACATCGGCACGTTCGTTCTGACCCAGACGATGGAATTGCAGCTCAATCCGCAACGCGAGAAGCTCAAATCGCTGATCGACATCAACTGCAATCTTGCGGCCGGACTGTCCGGACGCGCCTGATACGCAGCGCGAGAACGAGATATGGCCGATCTGCTCAGCATCATATCGTCGAACTACGTGGCGGTCGGCGCGAACGTCAATTACTCGCGAACGCCTTACGTGCCGGTCGATGCCCCGAGCTATGAGGGGACATGGAGTGGCGCGTACGCCAACAACGACAAGTTCACCATTCAGGTGACGAACGTCGTCGGTTTTCGCGCCAAGGTCAGGTATCAGAGCGGCTCGACCGTGCGATATCAGGACGTGCTGATCAAAGACAATGCCTTCAAGTTCGGCGATTCAAAGTTTACGCTGACCAAGGCGGGCAAAGCGCAGATCAAGACCGTGATGACCAATGCGGCCACGGGCGCGCAGTCGCTGGAAACCGCTTACGCTCAGCAAGACTGATTGCTGTCCATTAAGCGACGCTCAGACTCTCAAATCCGTTTTCTTGTGAAGGTTGTCCTGGCGGGCGATATCGAGCGCCCGCGAGTACGCGCGCGCGCGCAATCGCGCCTCGTCCGGAAATTGGCGCACTACGAGACTCGTTCGGCTATCCACCACGCGATAGACGATTTCGGCCGCGGCGCGATCGATCACGACCTCACGTGATAGCCGATCGCTATCGGCCTGTGGATTGTTGCTCGCCTGTTGCGAGGCATCCAGAGCCGTGACGGCTTTGTCCGGAGGCAATTGCGTTGGCACAGCCGTCTTCGCTGCATGGGATGCAGGCTCAACGTAGGTTGCAACAACCGATGTCCCCACCGGTTTGATATTGAAGTCCGCGCTCATGGCAGCCTCTGGCTTCCCCTTGAGTCAAACCCACTCTCCGGTTCCGATAGTGCGGATGCCGTCTGAATTCCTCGCTTAAGTTCCTGTAATGATTTGAATCAAACTGTCTGCGTTTGCTCGCTTCAAATTGCCATCAACGCAAAAACCCGCGCGGTTGGCGCGGGCTGTGAGCCGGACTAAGGCGAGGAGTGCTCTAGAGTGAGCGGCTGACGGAGAGGGGCGTGACCTGACGCGGTCCCGGTGTCGCGCGCTGGCCTGCGGCTGTGTAGCCATTCGGCAGACTTTTTCGCTGCAGTTCGCCGTTGACGCCGCGCACGATGCCTTCCGATACGGCATGGGCGGTCGCGAGCACTGTGAGATTGACCTGCAGCATCGCGCGGAACGTGTCGTGATGGCGGTGCAGAGCTTTGAGCAGTTCGGGTGTCGATTGTTTCAGGTAATCGCTACTACGGGTCAACTTGCCGATAGCGTCGACATATTGCCGTGACGCTTCTGTTTTTTCTGCCTCGAGCGCCATCGCCTGACGGACATTGCCGGCGCGGACTAATTCGGTCTCACGCTCTACCACGTTCAGCAGCGTGCTCATGATCTGCAACAGGCCTTCGGCGAGCCTGCGCGCGTCGGCGGGTGTCGTTGCTGTCGCTTGAGACGATGCTGAAGTGTTTTGCTGGGATGTCATGCGTCGTCGCTTCCGGTGCGTTAGCTGGAACGGTTCGCCTGCTGCATGATCAGCGTGCGATAGACATCATTGGAAATGCCGACGCCGCCTGCTGCCGCGAAGGACTTGGAATACTGCTCCGTCACCATCGAGCGCCACGGGCCCGTGCCCGGCGTATTGCCGAACGGGCCGTCACCCTTGATGCCGCTGCTCATTTGCGAAAACATCGAGTTCAGGAACACGGCTTCGAAATCCTGCGCCTGGCTTTTCGCTTTTGCCTGTTTCTGCGGCGAGACTTTGGTCAGCGCGTTTTGGAAGGCGATGTCCGGACGACCGCCGACGAACGTGCTTTGAGTCTTTGGGGTCATGCTCATTACATCACCTCGATGTCGGCCTGGATCGCACCGGACGCCTTGATGGCTTGCAGAATGCCGATCAGGTCGCGCGGGCCGATGCCGAGGCCGTTGAGACCATCGACCAATTGTTGCAGCGATACGCCGTCCTTGACCAAGGCAAGCTTTTTGCCGTCCTCCTGAACACCGACCTTGGTATTGGGGGTGACGACAGTGCGGCCGCGTGAGAACGGTGCGGGCTGGCTGACCTGCGGACTTTCCGAAACCGTGACGGTGAGATTGCCTTGTGCCACTGCAACGGTTGCGACGCGGACGTCGCGGCCCATCACGATGATGCCCGAGCGTTCGTCGATGATGATCTTGGCGCCAAGGTCTGGATCGACCTGCAACTGTTCGATCTCCGTCAGCAGTGCAACGACGTTGCCTTTGAACTCGGACGGAATGCTGAGCTGTACCGTAGATGGATCGATCGGCTCCGCCGTTTTGGTGCCGAGAAAATCATTGACGGCGGCCGCGATGCGCTTGGCCGTGGTGAAGTCGCCGTTGCGAAGCGCGAGGCGAACGTTCGGCATACGGTTCAGCGCGAATTCGATTTCGCGCTCGACCAGCGCGCCGTTGGCGATGCGGCCATTGGTTGGTACGCCCTTGGTCACGCTGGCTGCCTGACCTTCAGCGGAGAACCCGCCAATCGTGAGCGAACCCTGACCGACTGCGTACACATTGCCGTCAGCGCCGAGCAGCGGAGTGACGAGAAGGGTGCCGCCTTGCAGGCTTTTAGAATCGCCGAGCGCGGACACGGTGATGTCCATGCGGGTGCCTTGAGTGGCGAAAGCGGGCAGGTTGCCGGTCACCATCACGGCTGCAACGTTGCCGGTGCGGATCGTGGAGCCGCGGATGTTCACGCCCATGCGCTCAAGCATCGCCTGCAGCGACTGCTTGGTGAAAGGGATGTTGTTGAGGGTGTCGCCTGTGCCGTTCAGGCCGACCACAAGACCGTAACCGATCAACTGATTCTGGCGCACGCCCTCGAAGTTCGCGAGATCCTTGATCCGCGACGTTGCCTGGGCCGATGCGCTGAAGGCGGTCAGCGTGGCCAAGGCCAGACAGGCTGCCTGAAGTCTCCGAAACATCCTCTGCTCCCCGCTGAGGTCTTGCGAACCAAACTCCTCGCTCCCCGCAAGGGTGGTCCGACTTCTTCTATGCGAGGCCTGTGCCAGAGAAGATTGATGACGTAAGATATTGAAATTAAATGCAAATATCTTTATGCCTTTTGAGAGGTATGATTGACGGTGACGCCGAACTTGCCGCGTCCGGCAGAAATTGCCGGGCTGTTTACCCGCCGTTAACCATAAATCGCCACGTTGAGGCATGGGTGAGAGGGTCGTCAGTACGGCTTTCGGCCCGGTCGTCTCGCTGGACATGGAACATGCGGATCTACGGTCCCAATGGTGCTCATCTGACATCGCCTGCCGCGGGAGCGCGGCGTGCGGGTTCGGCATCGTTTTCCATCGATCTTGGAGCACCGGCTGAGACCCGGCCTGCTGCAGCGCCGCGAGCGGCCAGCGGAATCGATGCTTTGCTGGCCATGCAGGGCGTCGAAGATTCCACCGAGCGTCGCCGCCGGTCCGTGGCGCGGGGCAGAACCGCCCTTGATGTACTCGACGACCTCAAGATCGGACTTCTCGCGGGCTCATTCGATTCAACCACGGTCGCCCGGTTGCGGACGGCTGCGGCCGAGCTGAAAACGACCTCCGGCGATCCCGGGCTGGATCAGGTGCTTTCCGAGATCGAGCTTCGGGTCGAGGTCGAATTGGCCAAAGCCGGTCAATAAAGAACCCAATTCTGGCTGGAAGGCACCGCCGGATACCAGCGACAGTGCTGCACTGCGGTTCCCGAGAAGGGGCCTAAAACGCCCTTGGACAAGGGTTTTCGAGCCTATCGGCGATATTGTTTGTCACAGGACGCCGCTATATAAGCTGCCGCGCGGATGGGCAGTTTTGCCTGTTTCACGCAGACATCGCGCACCTTGGAAGGCCGCATTTGGAAAAGTTGAAAAACTACAGGCCCACGGAAAAAGAGCCTTTCATGAACGAGCGGCAGCGGGAGTATTTCCGCAGGAAGCTGCTCGACTGGAAAGAAGAAATCCTCCGCGAGTCGAAGACAACGCTGCAGCAGCTTCAGGAAGAGAACGTCAATCATCCTGATCTCGCCGACCGCGCATCATCGGAAACCGATCGCGCCATCGAGCTTCGCGCACGGGATCGTCAGCGCAAGCTGATCTCGAAAATCGACTCCGCGTTGCAGCGGATCGAGGACAATACATACGGATATTGCGAAGAAACCGGCGAGCCTATCTCGCTGAAGCGGTTGGAAGCGCGTCCGATCGCGACTCTCTCAGTCGAGGCGCAGGAGCGTCACGAGAAGCGCGAGAAGGTTTATCGCGACGAGTAGTGCATGAGTCGCACTTGCTTCTCGTGCTGAACGTCTATTCATAAAAATATTCTGAACCAATGCGATGTGTGGACGTTCAACCTCCCTCAACAGGAGGATATGTCCATGAAGAAGATCATTCTTGCGCTGAGCGCCGTCGCGGCGCTTGCCATCGCAGTTCCTACAAGCAGCCAAGCGCAGACCGTCGTTATCAAGGAAGGCGGAATGCATCGCCATCACGATGGATATCGCGGCGCTCGCGCCATGATGCGTCATGATCGCGGCTGGCATCGTGGACATCACCGCAATGTAGTGGTGATCAAGCGCGGTCATCGCCACCATCATCACTGATCGCCAATTGATAAACGAACAAGACCCGCATCAGGGGAGCTGATGCGGGTCTTGCCGTATGACACCGTAACGCGCCTAGGTTCGCGGTCTGGTGTGGGAGCTCGAGAGAGACGGTGGGAGCCGTCTCCGTATTTCAAATGACGGGCGCAATCCTTTCCGGAAACTGATGGATGTGTCGGAGTCCTGCGCCGCTTAGAATGGGAGCAGGATGTCGAAGGCCTGCTGACCCAACCGTGGCTGCTGCACATCTGTGATCTGGCCGCGGCCGCCGTAGGCGATGCGGGCCTGTGCGATCTTGCTGGAGTCGATGGTGTTGTCGCTCTGGATGTCTTCCGGCCGCACGATACCCGCGACGATCAACTCGCGAATTTCAAAATTGACGCGTATTTCCTGCTTGCCTTCGACCACCAGATTGCCGTTCGGCAGCAACTGCGTGACCACGGCGGCGACGTTGGTCTGCAGAGCTTCCTGCCGGTTGACCGATCCTTTGCCATCACTGGAAGAAGTCGAGTCCGTCGTCAGCAGCTTTCCGGAGGGGATCGGTGCGTTGGTGAGTGGCACCTTCGTAATACCGAAGAAATTGCTGATGCTGTTGTCTTCACTATTGGCGCGGCTGCGCTGCGTTTCGTTGGCGATATTCGCCTTGTCGGTGATATTGACCGTCACCGTGAGAATATCGCCGATCTGATGCGCGCGCTGATCCTTGAAGAAGGCGCGCGAGCCGTTTCGCCACAATGAATTCGGGTTGAACGACGCCGGCTGCGGCGCGGGCATCGGCATCGACACTGGCTTGTAGCCTGCCTGCGTTGTCGGATTGTCGATGGCCGAGAGCTTCGGTTTTTCGCCGATGGCCGCGAGCCGGTCGAACGACGAGCATCCGCTGGCCAGGCTGCTAAGTACGAGCAGACTGCCGAGAACAACAGTGCGGTTCAACACGTTAGACTTCAACATGACTGTTACTCAGCTTTTCTGGATGCAGGACCGGCAGACGTTTCGTTGGCGACAGATGCGTTGGCTGTGACGAGGCGGGCGGCGGGGCCGATCACGGACACCTGACCCGGACCGATCACTACACCCTGAACGGTGCGCTTGGATTGCAGGTTGACGACATTGACCACATCGCCGTCGGTGCCGCTGTCGACTGCCTTGCCGCGGCCGGTGAGATGGAGGCCCGGCGCTTCGTAGATCAGCGTCACGCTTTGATCGCGCGAGACGAGATCAGGTTTCCCAAGGTCGATGGCTTTCACGGCCTGACCGGCGCGCATCTGCTTGCGTGCCTGCATGCCGATGGCGCGGTCGCGGTTGGCGACATCGGTGCCGACCTCGATTTTCGGGCGGCGTTCGACCACAACGTCGGAGGCTCTGAGAATTTCGTTGCGCTCTACGCTGCGTGTCAGCACGGCAGCTTCGACGGTTTCTACCGCGACGCCGGTGAAGCGCAGCTTTGTCGACGCGTAGGTCACGTCGTTTGCGATTTCAAACGTAACGTCGAACCGGCCGTTACGCGGATCGTAACGCATATTGCTGGCGCGCATGTCGCCGGAATTCGCGGCATCGAGTTGCAGTTCGCGCAAGTCGCGGTCGAACGTCACCGAGATGTTGGCGGCATCGCCGAGGCCATTGCGGCGCTCCAGCACGCGCGCGATCTGGGCTTCGACATCTTTCGATGTCAACGTGCGGGAAGATCGCGTCACCACCACTTCCTGAATGTCGCGGGTATCGACGCCAATCACCTGATGGGCGCGCAACGTTGAGATCAGCTTTGCGGTGGGGAGCGAGCCAGTGGTGCCGAGGTCTGGCGCGCGGAAGATCGCGATTTGGCCAGCGGTGCCTGCGTTCTCGATCACGTCGCCGATACGAACGACGTCGCTGCTGACGGTGATGCTGGCGCGCAGCACCGGTCCGGCAACGGCATCCTGTTCCGACTGGGCATGGGCCGTGCCGCAAGTACCTGCGAGCAGAGCGGCGACGAGAACGGAGCGCAGCATCGTCATCTCCCTTACCGGAACATGCCGGTGGTGGACTGCATCATCTGGTCGGCGGCGCTGATGACCTTCGCGTTCATCTCATAGGCGCGCTGGGCGGCGATCAGGTCCGAAATTTCGGAAACCACCTCGACGTTGGCCTGTTCGAGATTGCCCTGCTGCATGTCGCCGAAGCCATCGGCGTTGGCGAGGCCGTCCTGCGGCGGGCCGGATGCAGGCGTATCGGTGAACAGGTTGTCGCCGATCGATTGCAGGCCGGACTTGTTGATGAAACGCGTCAGGCCGATCTGGCCCACTACGGTTGGTGTGGTCGATCCCGGCACGACCACAGAGACCTGACCCTGCTGGTTGATCGTGAGCTGCGATGCGTTTTGCGGAACGGTGATGGTCGGTTGCACGGGATTGCCCTGCGCCGTCACCACGCGGCCCTGACCGTCGGTCGTGAACGAACCGTCGCGGGTGTACGTGTAAGTGCCGTCCGTCATCTGGATTTTGAAATAGCCTTCGCCGCGGATGGCAATGTCGAGATCGCCGCCAGTCGGAGAGAGCGTGCCTTGGGTCATCATGCGCGGCGTGCCTGCGGTCTTGACGCCGCCGCCGATGTCGATGCCGACCGGCAGGATCGTGCCCTGATCCGATGCCTGTGCGCCAACGCGCTTGACGTGTTCGTAGATGAGATCTTGAAACTGCGCGCGCTGCTTTTTGTAGCCGGTGGTGCGCAAGTTCGCGATGTTGTTGGAGATGACCTGGACGTTGAGTTCCTGGGCCGCCATTCCGGTCGCTGCTGTGTAAAGGGCGCGCATGAGTGGTTTTCCTTATGCCGGAACGTCGGCGAGCATCTGGATTGCGTTTTTGCGGAGGTCGCTCTGCTGCTGCATCAGCGATGCGACCGACTGATACGTGCGCATGACTTCCATCATGCGGCTCATTTCAGCGACCGCGCTGACATTGGACTTTTCGACGAAGCCCTGATTGACGCGAGAGGCAGGGTCTGGCTGCGCAGTGGTGCCGGCCGGCGCCGAGTACAGGTTGGCACCTTCCTTCTGCAGCTTCTGCGGATTGTCGAACTTTACCAGCTTGAGCCGGCCGCGGATCGAATCGAACTGAGTGACGACGCCTTCACGAACGGTGATCGTGCCTTCGCTGGAAATTACGATGTCCTTGTCGGTCGGCTGAAAGGTGATCGGGCCGCTGGCGCCAAGAACGATGTTGCCGCCGGTCGTGACGAGCTGGCCCTGCGAATTGATCTGGAACGAGCCGTCGCGGGTGTAGCGCTCACCGGCCGGAGTCTGCACGGCAATGAAGGCTTTGCCGTCGATGGACACATCGAGCGGGTTGCCGGTCTTCTCGGCAGGGCCTTGCGCGAAGTCATGATAGGCCGTGCGGTCCTGGACGAAGCTGACGCGACGGTCGCTCACCGAGAAATTGTCCTCGTGTGCGCCCGTGTTCAGATATTCCTCGAACAGCGACTTGTTAGCCTTGAAGCCGTTGGTGTTGACGTTGGCGACGTTGTTGGCAATGACGTCGATCTGCCGCTCAAGCGACATTTGCCGCGATAGTGCGACGAGAAGCGTATTCTCCATCCGTCATTCTCCCCTTGTTGAACCGCGGCCTGCCTCTCCCAAGGCCTGACGCGGATCGTGTGAACCGTTGAGCTCTCCCAAGCCGCGGTTCTCCCTCAACAATGCGAGAGGCGTGCCAACTCAATAAATTGAGCTAATTCAATTGGTTCATCGATTTCGGACGATGGGCCGACGCGGCAATAACCTCTTGTTGACCATGTTGCCTCGGCAAAATTTTCCCAGTTGAGGGACAAAAGAAAGATTCCATTAACCATTGCGTCCTTAACGTGAAGTCACAGGGCGCTCACGCGCCGGCGGCCTTCGTATCGCGTCTTTAAAGCCAGTTCGGCAGCATCGAGCCCATCGCAGAATTGCGGGCAGGGGCTATGGCAGACGACGAGAAAGTCGAAGAAGGCGCGGAAGCCGCGGCTCCTCCGAAAAGTAAAAAGAAGCTGTTCATGTTCGGCGGCGTTGCCGTGCTCGTGTTGGCGCTTGCGGGCGGGGGCGGCTGGTTCTTTTTCTTCAAAGGCCACGGCGCTGAGAAGCACGCAGAAGCTCCGCCGCCGCCGAAGCCGCCTGTGTTCCTCGATGTGCCTGAAGTTCTGGTCAATCTGGCGAACTTGCCGGGCGAGCGCGTTCAATATCTCAAGGTGAAGGTGGTCCTCGAAGTAAAGGACCAGCCGCTAGTGGCGCAGATCACGCCGACCATGCCGCGGGTGATGGATTTGTTTCAGACCTATATGCGCGAGCTTCGCCCCGGCGACCTGAATGGGTCGGTTGGATTGTTTCGCCTCAAGGAAGAACTGACGCGCCGCGTCAACGCGGCCATCTCACCAAGTCAGGTGAACGCCGTGCTGTTCAAGGAAATCGTCATTCAGTGACGGACGGAAGCTGGAATCATGTCACCGGGCGATAATGTCGATCAGGATGCGCTAGCCGCCCAATGGGAGGGCGCGCTCGACTCCGAAGATCCTGAAGCGGCTGCAGCCGAAGCGGAAGCCAATGCGCTAACTGAAACCATGGCCGAGCAATGGGCCGCCATGGTCGATGACGGCAGCCGCAATATGGAAGGCGGCCGTGCGGGCGGCGAGCGGGTTCTGTCGCAGGAAGAAATCGACAATCTGCTCGGCTTCAGCGACGGCGATCTCAACATCGACGAGAATTCCGGCATTCGCGCCATCATCGATTCCGCGATGGTGTCGTATGAGCGTTTGCCGATGCTTGAAATCGTCTTCGATCGCCTCGTGCGGCTCATGACGACCAGCTTGCGCAATTTCACTTCCGACAACGTCGAAGTCTCGCTCGACCGCATCACCTCGGTGCGTTTCGGTGATTATCTCAATTCCATCCCGCTGCCGTGCGTGCTGTCAGTTTTCAAGGCCGAGGAGTGGGAAAATTTCGGGCTGTTCACGGTCGATTCCAGCCTGATCTATTCGATCATCGACGTCCTGCTCGGTGGCCGCCGCGGCCAGCCCGCGCTGCGGATCGAAGGACGGCCTTACACCACCATCGAAACCAATTTGGTCAAGCGCCTTGTCGAGGTCGTGCTTGCTGACGCCGAACAGGCGTTCCGGCCGCTGTCGCCGGTGACGTTCAGCATCGACCGGCTAGAGACCAATCCACGCTTTGCCGCCATCACCCGTCCGGCCAACGCCGCCATTCTTGTGCGCCTGCGCATCGATATGGAAGATCGCGGTGGCAATATCGAACTGCTGCTGCCTTACGCGACCATTGAACCGATCCGCGACGTTCTGTTGCAGATGTTCATGGGTGAAAAGTTTGGGCGCGATCCGATCTGGGAAGGCCATTTAGCCACTGAGATCGCGCAGGCTGAAATCGCGGTGGATGCCGTGCTTTACGAAGCCAACATTCCGCTCAAGCAACTGATGTCGCTGAAAGTCGGCGACACGCTGCCGCTCAATGTGCGTCCCGATGCATCGGTCTCTGTGCGTTGCGGGGATGTGACACTGAGCGAAGGACGCATGGGCCGTGTCGGCGACCGTGTCGCCATCCGGGTCACCAAGCCGCTGCGCAAACCACATACGTCCTACGCGATGTTCGAGAAGCAAGACGAACAAACCAAGTTGATGGAGGCACAATGAGTCATTCATTCGGACTTATGATCGAGAGTCTCGTTGCTGTTCTCCTGCTGTTCACAATCGGTTACTGCGCGCTGCTGAACAAGAGCCTGAAGCGGCTTCGGGCCGACGAAAGCTCCATGCGCGGCACGATCGCGGAGTTGATCACGGCAACCGAGATCGCAGAGAGGGCGATCGGCGGATTGAAGGTTACCGTGCGCGAATGCGACGAAAACCTCGGCAGTCAGCTTGACGCAGGAACGGCGCTTGCGGCGAAGCTCGCTAGGCAATTGACGGCAGGTGAAGACGTTCTGCGGCGGCTTGGACAGATTGCCTTAGCCGCGCGTGGTTCCGCCGCCGAAGAATCGCAAGTGGTTGAAATGCCCACGCCCGTGCCTGCACCGGCAGTCAGCAACGCGCAGGCCTTGCTGGCCGCAGCGCAAGCCTTCTCCGAGCGCCGAAGGGCTACTGGTCTCGCAGCATGAAGGGTCTGTTCCGCGACATCCGGCTTGTTCCCGTCCTGCTGATCGCAATCTGCTGTCTGGTTGTGCTCAAGGTGTCGGGCCTTCTGCTGGAAGGCGGATACATCCTTACCGAGGACAGCACGCCGAAGCCAAAATCATGGGCGCAGGAGACGTTCAATTTTCCTTCAGGCAAGATGCTCGATCCCGACATCACTGGGTCAGTTCCGGCCAAGAAAGAAACGCCGGTTGTTGCGGCGCCTGAAGTCGCGCCAGTTCAAGGTCAGGTCGTTTACCCCGATCCGAGTCGTCCTGTTTCGGCGTCCGAGCGGGCCGTTTTGGAGCGTCTGCAATCGCGGCGGCAGGAAATCGAGGCGCGTGCACGGGAAATCGACATTCGCGAGAACCTGATGAAGTCCGCCGAGAAGCGGATCGAGGGCCGCATCGAAGAATTGAAGGCGGCGGAAGCGCGCATCACGGTGGCGGAGCAGCAAAAGAACGAGGCGGAGGCAACACGCTTCAAGGGACTCATCACGACATATGAGGCCATGAAGCCGAAAGACGCCGCCAAGGTGTTCGACCGGCTCGAACTGTCGGTGCTGTTCGAGATCGCGTCGCAGATCGCGCCACGGAAAATGTCGGACATCATGGGGCAGATGCAGCCGGAAGCTGCTGAACGCCTGACTGTCGAGATGGCGCGCCGCGCCGGTGGCGACAAGCTGGCGGCTGGAAGCGATTTGCCGAAAATCGAAGGCCGTCCGCAGCCACAGGCGCGCAACTGAGGCGTGATTAACAAGTCCTTAATTGGCGAATTCTAGACTCGGTTTTAGCGAGATAAAGCGTCCGAGAAAGATTGGGAATGTCCTGCAAGGCCGCCCGCATGTGCAAGCCTACGCTCGGCCGCGGCCTGAGACTGTCGGTGCTTGCGCTGGTTGCGGCGCTGTCCTGGTTGTTCGCCGGAGAACCTGCACACGCTCAGCTTGTAAAAGGCGAGGCGACGCTGACACAGCAGCAGGGATATGCACGGCTTCTCATCAAGCTCAAGGAAGATGTCCCAGCTGATGTTACTGTCGCGGGCGCGGTCCTGATCGTTCAGTTCAAGAAGCCCGTCGATATTCCGATCGAACTGCTCGGCGACGCTGTGCCGGGCTATGTCGGCGCTGTTCGCCGCGATCCCGACGGATCGGCGATCCGCATGGCGCTGGCGCAGAAAGTTCGCGTCAATGTCATGACCGCAGGTGAGCGCATCTTCGTCGATCTGCTTCCAGAAAAGTGGACCGGACTGCCGCCCGCATTACCCGCTGAGATCGTCAAGGAATTGTCGGACCGTGCGCTTGCGGCGGAACGCGCCTTGCGTTCGCAGAAACTCGTCGATGAAGCCAACAAGCGTCCGCCGGTTCGGGTGCGCGCATCGGTTCAGCCGACCTTCGTCCGTTTTGTGTTCGAAGTGCCGGACGGTGTTGCTGTTTCGTCGTCGCTGATGGCCGACAAATTCGCGATCTCGTTCAACTCCGCGCTGACCTTCGACCTTGCTGACGCAAAGGTCGTTAAACCAGCGAATGTCGCCTCCATCGGTCAGAAGATCGACGGCGAAACATCGCAGGTCGAGATTGCGCTGATCGGCGAGGTCGATGTTCGCGCATTCCGCGAAGAAAAAACTTACGTCGTAGATGTCGGCTTCGAGCAGGCGCAGAAGCCGCCGCAGGCGGACGGATCACCCGCGATCAAGACCAGCCCTGTTCTCCCTGCGCCCCAAGGCGGAAAATCCAGCGAGAACGTCCCGCCCGTCTCTGAACAAATCGCGCGGGAAGCTGCACTCGATGTCAAGCCGCCGGAAATGAAACCGGCGGAGGTCAAAACGGCTGAGGTGAAGGTTGACGCGCCGGCGGAGCCCGTTGTCGCGCCACCCGAGGCGGCGTCGCAATCCGCGCCGCCTAAAGCCGAAGCGCCGATTGACAAATCGCAGCCTCCACTCGCACAGAAGATGGAGCAACCGGCGACGGCAATCCCGGTTATCAGCGCAGACATTGGCACAAAGGCAGAAGCGCGACTGAGCAGCGACGATTTTCGCGTGACGTTCCCATTCGACAAGCCGACACCGGCAGCCGTATTCCGCCGCGCCGATATGATCTGGCTGGTGTTCGATTCGGACAAGCCCATCGACACGGCGGCGATCCGGCGCGAGGGAAGTACCATCGTTGCCGATACGTCGCTTGTCGATTTGCCGGCAGGCCGCGCGTTACGAATAAAGTTGAACCGTCCGCAACTGGCGACATTGATCGGTGACGAATCCGCGTGGACGCTTATTCTCGGCGATAAGGCCGTTGCCCCGTCGCAGCAACTTAACGCTGATCGCAGCATGGCAGAGCCGGGGCGATCCAACGTCAGCGTCAGCCTGGCGAAACCCGGACAGCTTCATCGTATTACGGATCCGGATGCGGGCGATCCTCTTCTGGTGATGACAGCTGGCGGACCGCCGCGAGGCTTCATCAAGCGTCAGGATTTCGTGGAGTTTGCGCTGCTGGAATCGATCCACGGCATCGTTGTTCAGGAAAAAGCAGACGATCTCACCGCCAGCATCGCTTCGGAAAAAGTTGTTCTGAGCCGTCCCGGCGGCCTCACACTATCGACCGCTTTGGGATCTCCTGAGCGAGCGGCGGGTCTCATTCGCCCCGTTTTCGAGATCAAGGAATGGCGCGACTATCAGAACGCGGAGTTCTTGCCGACGATTGATCGGTTAATAAAAGCCGCGGCGCAATCGACCGGCCTCGCGCGGTTGCCTGCGCATGTGGATCTGGCACGCTTCTATCTCGCGCGCGGATTCTATCCCGAAGCCAAAGGCATTCTCGATCTCGCTCTGTCGGAGTTGAAACAAGGCGAGGAGGACGCGCCATCCTTGATCGTGCACGCGGTTGCTAGCACATTGGCGGGACGGCCCGATCTTGCGCTGACCGATCTTGCGAATCCTGCTGTGTCCGGAAACGCCAATGCGCAGCTTTGGAAAGCGCTGGCCTACGCGCGGCAGGAGAAGTGGAGCGAGGCGCGTGAGAAATTCAAAAATGTCGAATTCGCAATCACCGCGTTGCCGCTCGACCTGCAGCGCATCGTGATTGCGGACGCATTCCGCTCATCGCTCGAAGTCAGGGACTATCCGGGTGCCGGGGTTCGCAGCAACGATCTCGATGTGGTCGGCGTAGGCCCTGAACAGGCGGCGACCATTGCGCTGCTGCGCGGACGGCTCGCCGAAGCCTTGGGCCGCGAAAAGGATGCGCTGGCTGCGTTTCAGTCCGCAGCTTCGTCAGCAGATCGTCCGGCAGCCGCCGATGCCAAAATCCGCGAGGTCGCGTTGCGTCAGAAGCGCGACGAGATTTCCGACGACGACGCGCTGACCAGTCTCGAGACAATTTCTGTGACATGGCGTGGCGACATGCTCGAGGTGAAAGCTCTCGACATGATGAGCAGGCTTTACGCGGCGAAGAACCGCTATCAGGAAGCCTTCGCTGCTGCGCGGCTTGCGACGCAGTTGCAGCCCAACAGCGAGCCCTCACGCAAGATTCAGGACTATGTCGCGGCGCTGTTCGAGCAACTCTACAACGGCTCGAAAGGCGACGAACTTCCGCCGGTTGAAGCGCTCGCAATGTTTTATGAATTCCGCGACCTGACGCCTATCGGCAGGCGCGGCGATGAAATGATCCGGCGGCTTGCCGATCGGCTTGTCGCGGTGGACCTCCTCGATCAAGCGAGCGAGTTGCTGCAATACCAGATCGATTATCGGCTTGAGGGTGCGGCGCGGGCGCAGGTCGCGTCCCGGCTGGCGATGGTCTATCTGATGAACCGCAAGCCGGACCGCGCCATCGGCGCGTTGCGCAGCACGCGCATTGCAGATCTCGCGGGCGAATTGCGCCAGCAGCGGCTCTTGCTCGAAGCGCGCGCGCAGACCGACATCGGGCGGCACGATCTCGCGCTCGACATCATTTCCAATCTCGCAGGTCGCGAGGCGATCCGCCTACGGTCCGACATTTACTGGGCGGCGCGGCGCTGGCGGGAATCCGCAGAGCAGATCGAATTACTCTACGCAGATCGCTGGCGCGATTTTCAGCCGCTGTCTGCGGTGGAAAAGGGCGATGTGATACGGGCAGCCATCGGCTACGCGCTTGCGGAAGATTCGATCGGGCTCTTGCGGTTCCGCGAGAAGTACAACGCGAAGATGGAAGGCGGCAGCGACCGCGCCGCGTTCGATTTAGCGGCGAAGCCCGCCACTGCGAACAGCGCCGACTTCGCGCGCATTGCCAAGATGGCTGCGACCATCGACACGCTGGATGGCTTTCTGCGCGAGATGAGAACCCGTTACACGGATGCGATAGCCCGCGCGAAGCTGCCGCCGGAGATCAAGACCGATCCAAATCCGACGGGTTCGTTGCCAGCTATCAGAGGTTTGCGGCCGGTCGCAACCACGGCGCGCTGATTGAGAGTTCACCCGCCGCCGTAGCTTTGCACGAGACTGCCGGCAACCAGCGACCAGCCATCCACCAGCACGAAAAAAATCAGCTTGAACGGCAGCGACACCACGACTGGCGGCAGCATCATCATGCCCATCGACATCAGAACTGACGCGACCACCAGATCGATGATGAGAAACGGCAGAAACAGCAGGAAGCCGATCTCGAATGCGCGTTTCAATTCCGAGATCATGAAAGCGGGCATCAGGATGCGCAGCGACATCTGCTCCGGCGAAGCCGCAGGCGGCTCGCCGGACAGATCCATGAAGAGTTTCAGGTCTTTCTCACGCACGTTCTTCTGCATGAAGCCGCGCAGCGGCACCACACCGCGCTCGAAGGCCTGTTCGACGCTGATCTGGTTCGCCACCAGTGGCTTGATGCCGTCGTCATAGGCCTTTTGCAGCACCGGACCCATCACGAAGCCAGTCAAGAATAGCGCCAGTGCGATGATGACGGAGTTTGGTGGCGCGGTCGCTGTGCCGAGGGCGGTGCGCAGCAATGACAGCACGACCACGATGCGCGTGAACGACGTCATCATGATGAGGATTGACGGCGCGATGGACAGCACCGTGAGTAGCGCGATCAACTGGATCGCGCGTTCGGTCACGCCGCCATTGCCCTGGCCGAGATTGATGCTGATATCCTGCGCGACCGCCGGGTCGATCAGACATCCGGCGGTGACAAGACTGGCAAAAAATAAAACTCTACGCGGTGATTTTCCGAGGCTCACGCGGGAGGCTTCGGGCGGCCAAGAAGGCTGGCCATCTCGTCTTCCAGATTCTCGAACGGCGTCCCCGGCGCAGGCTGTGGTGGCGCAGGCGGACGAGGAGTTGCGGCGTCGGGCCGCGGAGGCGGGCGGCTTGCTGCCGGGTCCGGGCTGATCGAAGCGGGACGATCTGACGGAATAACCGGCGGCGAGCGTGTTTCGCCGTTCTCAGCTCGCGGGTCAGATCCTGGACGGCGCAAGGCGGCTTCAAGCCGCTGAGCCATGTCTGCGAGGTTCTGGTCCGCTGATGACAAAGCTGCGTCGGGACGCGGTGGCGGACGTAGCGGTGGTGGCTTCGGAGCTTCGCTTGATCTCGGCATGCGCGGTGGAAGCGGTTCGGTGCGCTCGCTGCGCGGGATCACGCGTCCCGTATCGGTGGGGCGCAGGTTTGGTTCGGGACGCAGGGACGGCTCAGGGCGGACAATCGGTTCAGGCGCAAAACTCGACATCGAGTCCGCAAGACTGCGATCCGCGATCGGAGGCGAAGGGCGGCGTGTGTCTTCTCCGAAAGGAGCGCGCGGCGGGCGCGGCGGAAGTTCTGGAGCGGGCGGTTCGCGATGCTCAATCTCTCCGCGAGACGAATCTGCCTCGGGCCATCCTGCTTCCGGCAAGCGTGCCGGTGGCGGTGGCAATTCGGTTCCCGCGGGTGAGCGCTGCTGCGCAGGCTGTGGGGTTCCGCGTACGATGTTCGGCTCGACCACGATGTCGGTCGGTCCACCGATCATCAGCAGATGTTCGACATTGTCACGGCGAACCAGAACGAGCCTGCGGCGATTATCAACGGCGGCGGCGTCTATGACTGCCAGCCGCGGCATACGCCCGCGTGCTGCTCCTGAGCCGAGGCTATTGCCGCCAAATTTGCGGACAAGCCAAGCTGCAAGGCCGATCAGCCCCAGAACGATAACCAAAGCAAGGACGACCAGAATCGTCTGCGACATATCGAGTCCCCGTCAAACCGCACTCTTGAACTATGCCAGATTCGCTGCAGCCCCGCCGTGAAACAAACAATCCGGGACGAAATCAGCGAGAAGTGCGTGTTGTCTCGTTAATTTTCTGCGGCAAATGCTGCCGCTCGATGAAGTCATACCCTAAAAAACGCCTCGGCCCAAAAGACTTCTTCTCTCGGAACTTCAACGGCTTGCCCGGCTAGACGAACTTCATGGCGGCAATGGGCCGAGCCCGTTCTTAACTCGTTATTAACCATACACACGGCAAATTCTGCCTACCTCGGGCGCGCTGAGCCGGGGTTGGAGCGGAGCAGGCCCATGGCAATTACTGATCTTCCTATGTTGTCCGCGCTTCGTACGAAGATGCAGTGGCATCAGGAGCGCCAGCGGGTGCTCGCGGAAAACATCTCCCACTCGGACACGCCGAACTTCAAGCCGCGCGACCTGGTGGAGCCGAAATTCGATAGCCGCTCCGGAGCGGCGAACGGTGCCACGTCATCGCTGGCAATGATGCGCACCAGCTCGGGGCACATTCAAACGGCGGGCGTCAGCGACAACTTCAATTCTACCAATCGTGGAAGCTATGGCACGCGACCGGCGGGTAATGCCGTCAATCTTGAAGACGAGATGCTGAAGGTGTCGCAAAACCAGATGGACTATGCGGCGGCGACATCGCTCTACACCCGCAGCCTGGGGCTTCTCAAGACGGCCATCGGTAAGCGCTAGCGCGCAAATATAAAGGATCGCGGCCATGAGCGACGGCAATGACTTTCTCAGATCGATGAGCATCGCAACATCTGGCTTGCGCGCCCAGGCGGGCCGGATGCGCGTGATTTCCGAAAATATTGCGAATGCGGATTCCACGGCAAAGACCGCGGGCGGCGATCCTTATCGCCGTAAGGTGCCGACATTCTCTTCCGAACTCGACCGCACGCTCGACTCCCGTGTCGTCAGCCTCGGTAAGATCAAGCCGGATAATTCGGAATTTCGTGTCAGGCACGAGCCGGGCAATCCCGCCGCCGACACCAACGGCAACGTCAAATATCCGAACGTGAACTCGCTGGTCGAAATGACCGACATGCGCGAGGCGCAGCGGTCTTACGAGGCCAATCTCAATATCATCTCCGCCACGCGTCGCATGATCCAGCGCACGCTAGACATTCTCAAGGCCTGACAAAGGAAACTAACCCATGGCTTCACCGACAGTTGCCGCAAACGCCTATGCCAGCCTTGCCAAGATCATGGACTCGATGGGCGGTGCCGCTGGCGCGTCCAAGCCGGACAACACCGGCGGCGTGTCGTTCGGCGCGTTGCTCAAGGACACCCTGAGCAGCGTCATGGATGCTGGCCGCAAGTCGGATGCGCAGACCATCTCGATGGCGCAGGGCAAAGCCAATGTCATGGATGTGGTGACGGCGGTTGCGGAAACCGATGTCGCGGTATCGACGCTGGTCTCGGTGCGCGACCGCGTCATCCAGTCTTACGAAGACATCATGAAGATGCCGATCTGAATTTTCGAGTTTCTACGGAGTGCCTGCGGGCAGGGGATTGATATGACAGGTGCTGAAGTTCTCGACGTTTCGCGCGATGCAATTTGGACCATCGTGAAGGTGTCGTCGCCCCTTTTGATCGTGGGTCTTGTGGTCGGCGTTGCGATCTCGCTGATCCAAGCGCTGACGCAAATTCAGGAGCAGACGCTGGTTTTCGTGCCAAAAATCCTCGCGATCTTTGTCACGCTTGTGCTCGCGTTGCCCTTCATGGCCGACGCGCTGAACAGCCAGATGCTGCGGATAACGTCGCGAATCATCGGCGGCTAGCGCATGATCGCGCACCTGATATCCAACGGCTGGACGTTCAGGAGCGGGACGGGTTCTTCATGCGCATCGACATTTCGCTGCTTCCGGCACTCGCCGCGGCGTTCATGCTCGTCTTTGCGCGCATCGGTGCCATGGTGATGTTATTGCCCGGATTCGGTGAGGCGAACATTCCGGTTCGCATCAGGCTGGCGATTGCGCTGATGCTCACGCTTGTCATCCTGCCGCTGCACCGGGGCGATTATCAAGTCAGCATGACGTCGATCGCACCGCTGCTGGTGCTCATGCTCCATGAAATCGTAATCGGCGTCGTGCTCGGCGCAACGGCGCGTGTCACGCTGTCCGCGCTGGCGGTTGCCGGCTCGGTCATCGCGCAACAACTTGGCCTTGGTTTCGTGACCACGGTCGATCCGACCCAGGGCCAGCAGGGCGCGCTGATCGGCAACTTCCTGACCATGCTCGGTCTGACGTTGCTGTTCGCCACCGATATGCATCACCTCGTGATCGCGGCGCTGAACGAAAGCTACAACGCCTTCTCGCCCGGGCAGTTGATGCCGAGCGGCGACATCGCAGCGCTTGCGACCCGCGCTTTCACGACGGCCTTTAAGATCGGCATCCAGTTGTCTGCGCCGTTCATTGTGTTCGGGCTGGTTTTCAATCTCGGTCTCGGCGTGCTCGCGCGGCTGATGCCGCAGATGCAGGTCTATTTCGTCGGCGTGCCGCTCTCGATCCTTGGCGGCTTTCTCATTCTCGCGGCCATCATCGCTACGATGATGGGCACCTACCTCGACTATTTCGGCGGCGTCCTCCACGACCTCGCGCCGCGAAACTGAGGGCAGGTTATGGCCGACGACGATAAAGAATCGAAAACACAGGACCCCACGCAAAAACGGCTCGACGATGCGCTGGAGAAGGGCGACGTCGCCAAAAGCCAGGAGGTCAATACCTGGTTCGTGATCGCCGCCTCCACGTTGTTGCTGTCGTCGTTTTCAGGATCGATCAGCTCGGGCATCGAAGTGCCGATGCGCAACCTGCTGATGAACCTGCATCAGATCCGCGTCGATGGGCCGGGCCTCCTTGCGTTGACCGCTCGTCTTGAGTGGATGCTGATCGGCGTCCTGGGCATCCCGCTGCTGATCCTGATCATTGCAGGCGTCGGCAGCAATTTGATCCAGCACCGGCTCGTGTGGTCGGCGGAGCCACTCACGCCGAAATTCAGCAAGATTTCGCCGATGGCCGGCGCGGCGCGTCTGTTCGGAAAGCAGGCTGGCGCAAACTTTCTGAAAGGCCTGTTCAAGGTGATCGCGCTCGGCACAGTCATGGTGCTGGTGCTGTGGCCCGAACGACATCGCCTCGACGCGATGGTTCGGTTCGATCCCGTATCGCTCATGAACCTGACCAAGACCATCTCGGTCCAGTTGATGGGCACGGTGGTTGCGATGCTCGCCGTGGTGGCGACGCTCGATTACCTGTTCCAGTATCGCCAGTGGTTCGAGCGGCAAAAGATGTCGCTGCAGGAGATCAAGGAAGAATACAAGCAGTCCGAAGGCGATCCGCACATCAAGGGCCGCATCCGGCAGATTCGCGTCGCGCGCATGCGAAAGCGCATGATGTCGGCGGTTCCGTCAGCTTCGGTCATTATCACCAACCCCACGCACTACGCCGTCGCGCTAAGATACGAGCGCGGCATGCCTGCGCCGATCTGCGTGGCCAAGGGTGTCGACCTAATTGCCCTCAAAATCAGGGAGGTCGCGACTGCCAACAATGTTCCCATTGTGGAGAACGTGCCTCTGGCGCGCGCACTCCATGCAAGCGTCGAGATCGACGACGAAATTCCGGTCGAGCACTATCATGCGGTCGCCGAGGTTATTGGCTACGTCATGCGATTGCGGCGCGGGCTGATGGGGGCCGGTTGATAAGCCACGGTTTTGAGGGCCTGTGTGTCTGGCGCGCACCTGTTGCCGGTCGTAATGTGTCTTGCGCCGGTATGCCCGATTCAGGCACTCAGAGGCTGTGATGACGACCGATACGGGCAACGACCTGCGTTCTCCCTTAGCCGTTCCGCATGAGACGCGGCGCGGCGGCAGCATTCTGTTGGTGCTTGCCGTCGCCGGAGCGATTGTCGGTGCAGCCGTGGTGATGATGGCTCTCGGCCGCACGCAGGCCCAGCCGTATATTCTGGCGCTGCTGGCTCTGCTTGCGATGGTGGGACTATTCGCGCTGTTTGCCTTCGCAGCTGGGATCATGCGCTTCGCGGATCGGCAGGCGGAAGACCCGATTGCCCGCCCCATCGCGGATCATGCGTTCGACGGTCTAGCCGTTACCGATCCGCGCGGCCATGTCGTCTATGCCAACACAGCCTATCTGGCGCTGACCGGCGCATCCGGACCGAACGATGTGCGGCCGGTCGAGCGGGTCTTCATCGGTAATCCTGATGTTTCGGAAGCGGTGTTCCGCTTGCTCAAGGCCGCGCGCGAAGGCAAGCGCCAGCAAGAAGAAGTGCGCGTTACGGGGCCCGACAGCGCGCATGGCCGCTGGCTGCGCATGCGCGTGCGGCCGCTCGGTCTCGACAAGCGGCCGTCAAAGTTCGCCGTGTGGTCGGTGGCCGACATCACCCGTGACCGCGAGCGCCAGGAAGACGTTTTTCAAGAATTGCAGCACGCCATCGAATATCTCGATCACGCGCCGTGCGGATTCTTCTCCGTCAATGCCGGTGGCGAACTGGTTTACGTGAATGCGACGCTCGCCAACTGGCTGGATTACGATCTGGCCGAGATCGGCTCCGGCGGGCTGAAGGTCGCTGACATCATGTCGGGCGATGGAGCATCGCTGCTGACTTCGATTGTTCCTGAGCCGGGCGAGGTCAAGACCGAGGTTTTCGATCTCGATCTGCGGATGCGCAACGGCAAGACCATGCCCGCGCGGCTTTATCACAAGCTGGCCTTCGGCGCGGATGGTGCGGCGGGTGCGTCACGCACGCTAGTGATCAATCGCGCGCGTGACGACCATGCCGATCCGCAACGCGCTGCTGAAGTGCGCTTCATGCGCTTCTTCGATCACACGCCGATGGCGATCGCGACCGTCGATAAGTCCGGAAACGTCGTGCGCGCAAATGCGCGCTTCGCAAAGCTCACGCAAAGTCTTTCTCCGTCCGGCGGCAACAGCAAATCCATCTTCGCGGTTGTGAATGAGCGCGAGCGGGCCGAACTGGTTTCTGCCATCAACAAGGCCGCTGACGGGCAGGGCGACATTCCACCTGTCGAGGCGATGCTCGACAGCGCCAAGGAACGCTGGGGGCAGTTCTTTGTTACGTCCGTCGAGCACGATGCGCGCGACGCAGAAGCCGCTATTGTCTATCTGCTCGAAACCACCGAGAAGCGCACGCTTGAAAGCAGCTTTGCGCAATCGCAAAAGATGCAGGCTGTCGGCCAGCTCGCGGGCGGCATTGCTCACGATTTCAACAACGTGCTTTCCGCCATCATGATGGCGAACGACTTCCTGCTGAACGCGCACAAGCCGACCGATCCGTCCTTCCAGGACATCATGCAGATCAAGCAGAACGCGACTCGCGCGGCGACGCTGGTGCGCCAACTGCTCGCGTTCTCCCGCCGTCAGACGCTGCGTCCGCAGGTGCTGGATATGGGCGATGCGCTGTCCGACCTCACCATGCTGCTCAAGCGGCTGATCGGCGAGAAGGTGAAGCTGGACTTCGTCCACGGTCGTGACCTGTGGCCAGTGAAGGTGGACGTCTCGCAATTCGAGCAGGTCATCGTCAATCTTGCGGTGAATGCGCGCGATGCCATGCCTGACGGCGGCAAACTCATCATCCGCACGGCCAACATCTCGGCGAAGGATTCCGAGAAGCCCGAATATAAAGGCATGCCGGCTGCGGAGTACGTGGCCATCGAAGTCAGCGACACCGGCACCGGCATCCCCGCCGACATCGTGGACAAGATCTTTGAGCCGTTCTTCTCGACCAAAGAGGTCGGCAAGGGTACGGGCCTCGGTTTGTCGACGGTCTATGGCATCGTGAAGCAGACAGGCGGCTTCATCTATGTCGATTCCGCGGAAAATCGCGGTACGTCCTTCAAGATATTCTTGCCGCGCCATTATCCGGTGGCCGAGACCGTGCAAGAGGTCGCTGCGCCGAGCCACGGTGCAGCGGTCGAGGCGGTGACCAAGGCCCGTCCGGCAGACCTGACCGGGCAGGGCACGATCCTGCTCGTGGAAGACGAGGACGGCCTGCGCTCGCTCAATGCGCGCGGGCTTCGTTCGCGCGGCTACACCGTGATCGAGGCCGAGAATGGTCTCGACGCATTGGAAGCGCTCGCGCGCGAAGAGGGTGCCGTCGATCTCGTCGTATCCGACGTGGTGATGCCGGAAATGGACGGTCCGACCATGCTGACCGAGATGCGGAAGAACAATCCGGAGCTTCGGATCATCTTCGTGTCCGGCTATGCGGAAGACGCCTTCGAGAAAAGCCTGCCGCAGGGCCAGCAATTCAACTTCCTGCCCAAGCCATTCACCCTCAGCCAGCTTGTCGCGGCGGTGAAGGAAACTATGACAGAATCAGCATAATTTGCTGCCCGGCGACAAAGCCGCGCAGGGCGCGACCGAGGGCCGCAGCCGGTTCTGAACGTATCTGCTTCCCTTTCGTGCACGGCTGCCCATCTTAAGAGCCTGTCCCCTTGCCGGGGATCAATGCCCCTTGGGGCCGAGAGGGAACAAACATGATTTCTTCGCAGCGCTTGCGCTCAGTTATCAAAACGCTTGCCGTGGTGATGGCGGTGGCGATGCCACTGTCGTTCGCTGTGTCATCAGCAGTTGATGCACGCCCTAGCGCGGGCGGCAGCCGCGGTGGCCGCACGTTTTCCGCGCCGCCGACCACGCCGACTGCGCCGAATGTTGCGCAGCCCATGCAGCGCACTATCACACAGCCCGGCGCGAAAGCTCCGGCTGCAACGCCGGCAGCCGGCGGCATGTTCAATCGTCCGGGGCTGCTCGGCGGTCTTGCCGCAGGCTTCCTCGGCGCGGGCTTGCTCGGCATGCTGTTCGGCGGTGGCCTGTTCAGCGGTCTTGGCAGCCTGTCGTCGATCTTCGGTCTGATTATCCAGATCGGTTTGATCTATCTCGTGGTGCGGCTTGCCATGTCGTGGTGGCAGCGCCGCAACGCCCCGGCCTTCGCGAATGCTTCGGCGGCTCCCGGCCCTGCACCTCAGCCTGGACCGATGGCTAATGCGCGTTCGGGCTTCGGCTTTGGAATCGGCGGCGGATCGAATGACGCGCCGCTGGAGATCAAGCCGGATGACTACGAGGCCTTCGAACGCCTGCTCGGCGAAGTGCAGACCGCGTGGTCGGACGAGGATATCGGCAGGCTTCACACGCTGGCGACGCCGGAAATGGTTTCCTATTTCACCGAAGATCTCACTGCGAACAAGAATCGCGGCGTGGTCAACAAGGTGTCCGGCATCAAGCTGCTTCAGGGCGACCTTGCGGAAGCCTGGCGCGAAGGCACAACGGACTATGCGACAGTCGCGTTGCGCTATGCGCTGATCGACAAGACCGTTGAGCGTACCAGTGGCAAGCTCGTCGAAGGCAGCGAAACGCCGACCGAGGTCACGGATGTCTGGACATTCGTGCGCCGGCCCGGCACCCCGTGGGAACTGTCGGCGATCCAACTGACCTGAGCTTGATTGCTCCATCAATTGAACAAGAGGCGTCGCGTTTGCGCGGCGCCTTTTTCTTTGGTTGCTCGTAGTTGCAGAATAAATCGCGGTCTTGTGTGTTGATCTTCACTGACTGCGCGTCCATCACCACTTGGCCGCTTAAAAAATTCAGGGAGAAATCATGACAAAGCTTTTCGCACTTGCAGTGCCGCTGCTCATTCTAGGTGCAGTTCCGGCTTATGCCCAGCAAGCAACCACAACCTTCTTCGTCACCAGCACGTCAATTGGTAACGGCGGCAATCTCGGCGGTCTTGCGGGTGCTGACAATCAATGCCAAACGCTGGCGCAGGCAGCGGGCGTCGGTGCGAAGACATGGCGTGCTTATCTCTCGACGCAAGCCGCTGACGGGAAGCCCGCGGTAAACGCGCGCGACCGGATCGGTGCCGGTCCTTGGACGAACGCGAAAGGCGTCGTCGTGGCGAAGGACGTCGCTGAACTGCATGGCGCTAACAAGATCGACAAGCAGAGCGCGCTGAATGAGAAGGGCGAGGTCATTAACGGTTTTGGAGACACGCCCAACCGTCACGATATTCTGACCGGCTCGCAGCCGGATGGTACCGCTTTTGCACCCGAAGCCGACAGGTCCTGCAAGAACTGGACGAGCAGCACGCAGGGCGCGGCGATGCTGGGGCATTCTGATATCAGCGGACCGCCTGCCAATCCGACTGCGAAGTCATGGAATGCGGCGCATCCGTCGCGAGGCGCGGATGGGGGCTGTTCGCAGGCCGACCTGAAGAGCACAGGCGGCGATGCGCTGCTCTACTGTTTCGCCACGAACTGAGCTTGCTTTGATGGATACGGCGCGGTTTTTCCGCGCCGTTTTCTTTGTCATCGCGGATCGCTTGGATCGCTAAGCAACAACCGCAAGGCGCTCGACTTTTGGTGCAGTCTGCTCCGCTGGGCGCGCGAGCTGAGCAGTATGAATCATCGCGACCGGCAACTGATCCACCGGCACCGGCTTGTTGAAGAGATAACCTTGTCCTTCGTCGCAGTTCTCTTCGGCGAGGAAAGCCAGTTGTTCGCGGGTTTCAATGCCTTCGGCCAGCACCGGCACCTGAAGGCTTTTTCCGAGCGCGAGTATTGTCCTGATAATTGCTGCTGCAGCACCATCGCTGGGGATCTTCCGCACGAACGACTGATCGAGTTTGATCTTGTCGAACGGAAAAGCATGCAAAGTCGCGAGCGACGAGTAGCCGGTGCCGAAATCGTCCATCGCGATGGCGACACCCATGGCTTTGAGTTTTCGCAGAACGTGAAGCGCGGTTGCTTGATCCGCCATCAACATCGACTCGGTGATCTCAACCTCGAGCCGCGAAGGTGAGAGGCCCGTTTCAAGCAGGATCAGATGGATTGTCTCCGCGAGATTGTCGCGCTTGAACTGCGCAGGCGAAAGGTTGACGGCAACAACGCCGGGAATCAGGCCTGCTGCGGCATCGTGGCAGGCTGTCCGAAGTGCCCATTCGCCCATGCCGACAATGGCTTCCGTTTCCTCCGCTAGCGGAATGAACTCGCCCGGCATGATCAGGCCGCGTTTCGGATGGTTCCAACGCATCAGGGCTTCAGCGCCGGTAATGGTGCCATCATGCAGCTTCATCTGAAGCTGATAATGCAGTTCGAACTCGCCGCGCTCGACAGCGCCATCGAGATCGCGCGCCAGTGCGCGCGTCAGCCGCGCCGCATCGTCCATCTCGCGCTGATATGCCGAGATGAGACCGCGTTGCTTGGTCTTGCCGCGATACATCGCAAGTTTTGCGTTGCTCAGAAGCTGATCGCGCTCCGGTGTATCGGTCGGGAAAATCGAGTAGCCAATCGATGCCGTGAGATTGACGTCCTGACCCTTGACCTTGAATGGTGTGGCAATCGCCGCTGAAAGTCGTTCGGCGAACGCCTGCGCATCGTCCGGATGATTGCCCGACATGGTCAGGCCGAGAAACTCATCGCCGCTCTGACGCGCCAGAAACTCTCCGTCTTTTAGAACCTTCCGCATGCGATCGGCGGCCTCGATCAGCAGCAGGTCTCCCGCGCTATGGCCGAATACGTCATTGATGTCCTTGAAGCCATCGATGTCAATCGAGAACGCTGCAAGCTTGTATGCTTTCTCGTGGGCGTCGGCCACGTCGAAAGATAGCCGCTCGTTAAACGCGATCCGGTTCGGCAGCCCGGTCATCGTGTCGTTGAATGACAATTGATAAATGCGGTCAGCGGATTCGGTGCGCGAGCGCAGATCGACGATGTAAGACGAAAATCCGCTGCCCATCACGAGCACCACGGCGCAGACCACGCTGATCGCCAGCATCTCGGCTGGCATGTGATCCGGGCTGAGCGTCACTGAAGAATTCGGTGTGACATCGATGGCATACACGATGCTCAGATGCACGACGCAAATCATGAAAGTCAGCACAATGGCCGCGCCGTGACGGCAATAGCGTGTCACCGGGCGATTGGCGCGATTGACGGCAAGGGCGCTCAGGCCGAGGCTGAGAATGATCGTGATGACGGTGCCGGGCAAATTCCAGGCGATCGTACCTGCGATATGCCAAGCGCGCAGGCCGATGGCGTAGACCAAGACAATTCCCGATCCCATCACAAGGCCGCCGAGTTCAGGCGCAAGCGCGGGGCGGGGCCGGCTGCCGATCTCGAAGCCGAACAGGCACGACACGATGAGAATGAACAAACACAGCCCGGTGGGTGCGAGTTCGAACGCGCTGTTCAGGTGCGGGTCGAGCGCGAGAATTGAAATGAAGATCGATGCCCACAGAGCAGCACCCGTGCCGACCGACGCCATGAATAGCCAGCCGTAACGCGTTGCGCCTTCGGTCGCGCGGGCGCGTGCGAAATGCCGCATGCCGACCCATGTGCCGAACAGGCAAACGGTGGCTGAGATCAGCACCAGCACGTGATGGTAGGCAGCGATGAAGATCGTATCTTGCATTTTTTTGACGGCACCCTTTCCCAGCAAGCTACGGGCTTGCGCGTTAATACGGTGTGCCGACGGTGTGTTTTGCCCGCCCGGTGACAGTGCGTTCGGCAGTTAGCGTTGAGAATTGATGACGATTGTGCTGCCGGTGTTCATCGCCGCGTGTTCTTCAATATCTCGTTAACCGCGATGGCCGCGGCTTTCACGCATGACGTGCACGCGCTAGCGTATTGCGCGTGCCGGACTGTCCCGCCGCATGACTGGAGCCTGTCCATGAAGATCACGCCATCCGGCTCCGTGCCGACCAAGCGCGCACCCGCGAGCTATTTCACCGGCACGGTGTGGCAGGACCCTGTGATCGAAGCGCCAGCGCCGGCACGTCTCAACGCGGTGCGCGTCACCTTCGAACCCGGCGCGCGCACGGCATGGCACACCCATCCGCTTGGGCAGACGCTCTATGTGATCGCGGGCTGCGGCCGCGTGCAGACCGAGGGCGGGCCGCTCCGTGAGGTTCGCGCGGGCGATGTGGTGTGGATTCCGCCGGGCGAAAAGCACTGGCATGGTGCTGCGCCCGACACGATGATGGTGCATCTGGCGATGCAGGAAGCCGAGAACGGCAGCGCCGCCGCGTGGATGGAACACGTCACCGACGCGCAATATGCAGCGCCCGTCGGCGCATAGCGTCGCAACCTCATTTTTCTTAAACTGATTCAATCTGTCGCAGCGTCCAATGGGTTCCCGAATCAACCGGATCGCCGCAATACTGGCGCATTCGCTGTGTCTGTTCAGGTCTCATTCACATCGCGAAGCAGGAGGAACGATGCGTCTCATCACCCCCGCGATCTACGCAGCGTTGCTCGGTGGCGCGATCTATATTGCCGTCGCTCAGACGCCGCTGCCAAACGCTATCGCGTCCGCTCCGTCCGATGGTGCGAAGCTCGCTTATGCCGTACCTACCGACAGCAAGGCGCCGCCTGTCACGCGGGTCGGCAAGCGTGACGCCTGCAAGCAGTCGATCACAGCCAAGCATCTCGGCAAGCATCAGGTGCGTGACCAAATGCAGCTTTGCGTGGCGAAGGCGCGGGTGGATTGTCTTCAGCAGGCCATCGACCAGAAGCTGCGCGGCTCCGCGCGCCGTGTCTATGTGAAGAGCTGCGTCGCAGCCTGATTTCGTCTCGTGATTTTTAGGCCGGCGTCTGCACGCTCATGCGTGCGGCGCGTTTTTCGCGAGCCATGCGCTCGGCGAGTTCGACGATCTTCAGCCGTCCCTGCATATTCGGGATCGCCTTGAACGCGGCCAGCAGGCGCTGCGCTTCGTCGTCGGATGTCACCAAAATGTCCCTGAACATCATGCGTCTCGTGTCGTGACCTTTTTTCGTTACGGCGTCTCTTAGTGACGCGATCTTACCATTCGGTTCATGCCGGAATGTGACGGCGAGGTGAGCGCACGAATGTAGTTAAACGACTGTAACTACGCATCAGAATAATAGGAATATAAGCCTATTAGCCTTCCATGTCAAGTGGAACCGGCAAATCGGGTTCCGCGCGAAACGAGCGTTGGCTATTTCCATATTAAAGGCGCACAGTCGGACATGCTCTTTTACAGCGCTGCTTTATGATCACGCGTTCACGGCGTGAAACGATCACGTTTTTACATCCGGCAAAAATCAACGGTGTTGATCGCGTTCTTGCGCCGGGTTCCTACGAGGTCGTGACCGACGAGGAGATGATCGAAGGTCTGTCCTTTCCAAGTTTCAGGCGTGTCGCCACCATGATCATGGTGCCTGGCGCGCCGCCGCATCACAATTCCATGGAGATGATCGCCATCGGCTCGATCGATCTTGCGGACGCTCAGCATCGCGATGCGACGTTGCCGCATGTCGAATGATCCCGTTGAACTCGACTCCCATCGCGGAATGGCAGCACAGAAAGCAACCGGGCTGCGCCGGATACTTGCCGATGCGGAGGCTCACGCGTCCACCTTGCGCGAGCGCCAGCTTGAGATCGAGACGCAGCTTCTCGATGCGCCTGCGGTGTCATGGTCTGAAGCAGCGGCCAAGGCGCGCTATGTTCTGAATCTCTATTACGCGGGCTTGAGTGCGCAGGATTCGCACCATCGCGATCTGGTCGCCTCGGTCCTGAAGGACTTCGCAAGGCTCGACAGCGAAAGCTGACATTTTCGACAGTCGATTGTTTTCCGCGAACGATTGATCCTGAAACATCCAAGACGTTCGGCGGGAGCGTGAGGATCAAACCATGCTCGATATGACAACCAAGGAACTCTCGTCGCGTCACGTGAAGCCTGAAGAATCGCTTCGTCTCGGCGTCGAGTCGGGATGGTACACCACAAAGATAAGCGGAACTTTCGTCACCGGGCCTCACGCCACGCAGGAAGAAGCAGCCCTCAAGATCACCGAACTCAATCCGCCGCCTCCGCCTGCCGCCAAGCGCAAGCTGTGAGGCCATCGCCACGCGCAACAATATGATTGGACACACGTGACCGGGATTAAGCTCCGCGTCGGCTACGAGATGATCTACGATTTTCCGCAACCCACGCCCATGATGATGGTGCTGGGCACGCATTTTACGCGCGCGTCGGATGTCATCACGCCGGATTATCTGACTGTCACGCCATCCGTACCCATCATTCCTTACCGTGACGGGTTCGGAAACTGGTGCAGCCGTATCGTTGCGCCTGCGGGACGGGTGCGCCTGTTCGCGGACGGGTTGGTGCGGGACAGCGGCGTTCCGGATATCGCCGTGCCGTCTGCGATACAGCACGCGATCGAGGATCTGCCGGCGGAGACAATCGTTTATCTCCTCGGCAGCCGCTATTGCGAAACGGATCGTCTCTCCGACATTGCCTGGAAGCTGTTTGAAAATACAACGCCGGGCTGGCCGCGCGTGCAGGCCATCTGCGATTTCGTTCACAACCACATCAAGTTCGGCTACGAGCACGCGCGCTCGACCATGACGGCCTTCGATGCATACAACGAAGGGAAGGGCGTCTGCCGCGACTACGCCCATCTGTCGGTCGCGTTCTGCCGCTGCATGAATATCCCGGCGCGTTACTGCACCGGCTATCTCAGCGACATCGGCACACCGAAGCCGTGGATCGGGGATTTCGCGGGCTGGTTCGAAGCCTATATCGGCGGCCGTTGGCATATGTTCGATCCGCGCAACAACGTGCCGCGCATCGGCCGCGTTTTGATCGCGCAGGGACGCGACGCATCCGATGTTCCGATCACGCAGACCTTCGGGCCGAACACGCTGGTCAGTTTCAAGGTCTGGACCGACGAGGTGGAGTGAAGCCCGCGCTTCGCTCAGTGTTGTCGATTCAACTTTCAAACAGTTACACCTCCGCGATCTCGCGGCGCGTTTCCGCGCCCGAGGTGTGATCATTCCATCGCCCTCGAAAAATTGAGGGCGTGCGGAACGCCGGATGCTCAACGCATCCGCAGTCTCGTGCGCAAAGGTGAGTTTGAGCACACGAGCGTAGTCACCACGAACACGCCGAAGATCATCCGGCGTTCCGCACGCAATGGTTGGAACGGCTCGCTTCGCGAAAACCCCCGG
>Ga0209023_10000927_pt1 | contig 41431 bp, 34 predicted proteins | sample LakOneMetagenome_FD_187468 | JGI IMG/M metagenome (GOLD analysis project Ga0209023, IMG submission 187468) | Freshwater and sediment microbial communities from Lake Erie, Canada (SPAdes) (version 2) | ecosystem: Environmental > Aquatic > Freshwater > Lentic | place: Lake Erie, Canada...
AAGGCGCACGCCGAAGTCGTAGCCGTCGGCCGAACCCGCGCCGACGTCGACGCCGAACGGGTTGTACGGGTTGCCGGCGGTGACCGTGACGCCGGAGGGACCGAACTGGATCGGCAGCGGTGCCAGCTGTCCGGCGGAGTTGGTGCCGTTGTGGAAGACCTGCATGTAGGCGTCGGTCGAATCGGTCAACTTGTAGCTGCCGTTGAGGAAGAAGTTGGTGCGTTCCTGTGGCGTGGTGATCAGGTTGATCGGCGCGAAGTTGAACGTGTCGCCGGTGCTCGTCGTCGATGCCGGCTCGTAGCAACGGTAACCCTGCGGGATGCCGCCGCCGCCCGGCGCGCTCGGATCAACGGTGCCATAGCCGTAGTAGCTGCAATTGGCGAATTGGGGCAGGCCGACGAAGAAGCCGCCCGGCCCCGTGAACGAACCGGCGCGACGCACCGCGGTGCCGGTACGGTTCAGCGACAGCGAGTACTGCGAGAAGTCGCGGTGGCCGGCGAGGATCTGGTCGGTCTTGTTGTAGTCGATGCCGCCGATCAGGCTGCCCTTGTCGGAGGTCTGGCCGAACACCACGGTGAAGCCGCGGCGGGCGCCATCGTCGCGATCGGAAACGCCATAGTTCAGCTGGATTTCCGCGCCCTGGTAGTCCTTGCGCGTGATGAAGTTGACAACGCCCGCGATCGCGTCCGAGCCGTACACCGCCGAAGCGCCGTCGGTCAGGACTTCGATGCGTTCGATCGCGGCGCTCGGGATCGCGTTGACGTCGCCGTTGGTGATGCGCTTGCCGTCGACGAGTACCAGCGAACGGTTGCTGCCAAGGCCGCGCAACGAAATGAACGCACCGCCGGTGCCGCCACCGTTGTTGACGTTCGGGTTGTTCGCCATGCCGGCGATCGTCGGCAGCTGCTGCAGCAGGTCGCCAACCGTGAGCTTGCCGGACTTCTGGATCTCGGCGCGGTCGACCGTGATGACCGGGTTGGACGTTTCGATGTCGACGCGACGGATGTTGGAACCCGTCACGGTGATGGTGTCGAGCTTCTGCGTATTCGTGTCTTGCGCGGCGTCCTGCGCGACCGCGGGAAGCGCGATGCCGAGGGCAAGCGTCGAGGCTCCGGCGATTGCGTAGTTGCGCAATGCATTGTGGATGGCATGTCGGAGCAGTGGGTTTGTCATGTTGTTTTCTCCAGTCAAGCGATGGACCGCCGCCGCTGCGGCAATGTCATGCGAACCTTAAAAACCCGTGAAGTCGGCGCGGTGCCGATGCCGGGCAGCACGCGTTGCAGGATTTGCGCTTTCATCGGGACGCGGCCGCGAGCGGCACGCCGGCGCCAGCGCTTGCCTGCCGACGCACCGTGCCGGCGGTGACTCCGAAGCGCTGGCGGAACAGACGCGAGAACGCGCAGCGGTTCTCGAAACCGCTCGCCAATGCGACCTCCGCGATCGCCAACGGGCTCGCGCGCAGCATGCGGTGCGCGCGCTCGAGGCGCTGTCGCACGAGGTAGGCGTGCGGCGTCTCCTCGTACGCGGCGCGGAATGCGCGGATGAAATGCCACGGCGAGTAGCTCGCCATGCGCGCGAGCGCCTCGTTGTCGACATCCAGGTGGCAGTTCGCGGCGAGGTAATTGCGCACGCGCTGCAGGCGCAGGAATACCTGGCGACGCTGGGCATAGGTTCGCCCGGGACAGCGCGCGATGGCGTCGGCGAATTGTCCCTGCAGGGCGACGATGCGATCGAGCAATGCTTCGGCGGGCGCTTCGGCAGACGTCCCGACGGCCGCGCGCGCCAGCGCGATCGAACGCCGTCGCAGGTCGTGGTCGGCCGGATGCCGCGCCGGCAGCAGCAGCGGTTCGGGCACCGGGTTGCCGAGCAGGCCCCGCAGTGCGTTGCGCCACGCCGTCGGCGTGCCCGCGATCGCGACCCAGATCGCGTTGCCGCGACCGATCGCATGCACGCGCGGCTCGGTCTCGGTGACGCGGGTTTCGCTTGGATACGCGAGCGCATCGCCACCGGACCCGAGTTGCAGGCGTCCGCGCAGCGGAATCCAGATCGCCGCGACCGGCCCTTCGATGCGCAGCACGCAGCCACGACCGCCGCCATGGATGACCGCCAGCGCGGGCTCGCGCCCGACCGCGATCGTGCGGGCAGCAAGTTCGAGGCTCGTGCCGTGGGTGAGATGGTGATGGATGATGTGCATGCGACCTCCGCAGGAACGACCGGCGTCCTGCATAGGACCGATCGCCAGCGGGGTCAGGAAATTGTTGCGAGGTTCTCGCGAATTCGATCGATGGAATTCGCGAAGCGCTTTCCGATCATGGGCTTGCAGGCGACGCCGGCAGACAATGCGAAGTCCCGCGCGGACACCGGTTGCGTCCCGAACCAGCGCAATTGCATCGACAGGCGCGCAGCATCGGCAACCATCCGCGCGGCGCCCGCACTAGGCTGGAGTGAATCCCGCGCGAGGTCGATCGATGCACAACCGCCTGTTTGCATGCCTGCTGGCCGGCGTTCCCGTCGCAGGCTCCGCTGCCTGCGTCGCGACCGGCGCCGGCGAGCGTCCGCACCTGGTTGAGCTGTACACCAGCGAAGGGTGCAGTTCGTGTCCGCCGGCCGAGCGTTGGCTCAGCGCATTGCGCGGCAAGCCGGGCTGGGCCGGGCTGGAATACCACGTCGACTACTGGGATACCAAGGATTGGCATGACCCGTGGGCGGATGCGCGTTTCGCGAAGCGCCAGAAGCGGCTCGCGCAACAGGATCGGCGCGGCATCCTCTACACGCCGCAGGTCGCGGTCGACGGTCGCCTGTGGAAGGACTTCCCGAAAGGCGCGCCGCCACTGCCGGTCGAAACCGACGCGTCGGTGCTGAACCTTTCGGTCACGCGCGCGGCTGCGACGTTGAAGGCGAAAGTGGAAACCGCCAACGGAAAAGACAGCGAGCGCGTGTTCATCGCCTTGGCCGAAGATGGTCTTTCGAATGCGGTCGATGGTGGCGAAAACCGCGGCAAGACCTTGCGCCACGACCACGTCGTGCGCGCGTTTGCCGGTCCGCTGCCGATGGGCACCAGCGAGGTCGAGCTCGAGCTGCCGAAGACGCTCGATCTTGCGAACGCGAACGTCGTTGCGTTCGTGCAGGACGAGCGCGACGGCTCGGTGCTGCAGGTGGTGCCCTTGGCGCTGGGGGCGTGCTTGCCCTGACACCGGGAACTGCTCCGTCGTTTTCCGACCGCGTGGCCGACCTTCCGTGTCACACCGGAAGTTGCTCGTGCATTTCCGATCCACATGGACGTGGGGAGTGTTCGCGGATGCCGGGGGCATCCGCGGACCGGTGTACCGACCATCCGTGGTCACACCGGAAATTGCTCCTGCATTTTCGACCCGCATGGACGTGGGGAGTGTTCGCGGATGCCGGGAGCATCCGCGGACCGGTGTACCGACCATCCATGGTCACACCGGAAATTGCTCCTGCATTTCCGGTGTACCTACCATCCATGGTCACACCGGAAATTGCTCCTGCATTTCCGGTGTACCTACCATCCATGGTCATAAAAATAGCGGACCCGGGGTCCCGATCCCGTGGTCCGCCAAGGGTTTTGCACTTCGATGCTGTGACACATCTGCCCGTTGGAGGGCGCGACTAGAGTGCGCGCTGCGCGCGCGGCGCGGGTTGCGGGAATCTCCGACAGGAATGACGGAAATTGCGCGTCTGCGTGCAAATGCGGTCGCGCAGCTCAGCGTGCCGAAGGCTCGCTGCGGGTCAAGTGGAACATGCCGACGTCGGTGTCCTCGGTGCCGAATGGCACGATCAGGATCTGCTTGCGGTCGGGCATCACGCTGAAGTCGAGGTTGCGCATGATCGCGTCGAGCGTGCCGATCACGCGGTCGTTGCCGCTGGCCGGATCGAACTCGTGCAACTTCGAGCTCTTCTCCTCGATGTCGGACAGATACCACAGGCGACCGTCGACGATGCGCCAGGCAAACGCGCCGTCCGGCAACCGTCCGGCTACGAGCTGACTGGCGCCGCTGTCGAGGTCGGCGCGGAACAGGCGCCCGCCGGTGGTTGGTTCGTAGTAAACGACATCCTTCGCCGGATCGGCCTCGATGATGCCGACCGCTTCGGCGAGCGTGTCGCGCGTTTCTTCGGGGGTGCCGGGATGGCGCACGCGCAGCAGGCGGTTGTCGCGCCCGGAGGTGCCGGCGATCCACGCGTAGGTGTCGGCAGCGCCGGGCACCCCGAGCAGCACGTTCTCGTCCGGTCGCGACAGCACGCGCCGGCGGCGACTGGCGATGTCGATCTCGATCAGGTGCCGCCCCTGCGCATCGTTCTCGACAGCAACCACGCGGGTGCCTTGCGCGTTCCATTGCGGCGAAGTCACCGCGGCGTCGGCGCGATCGGTCAGCGGCAGCGCGGTCGCGGCCTTCAGGTCGTACAGCCATAGCTGGTACTGGCCGCTCCGATCGGACACGAACACGACGCGGTCGCCGTCCGGCGACACGCGCGGCGCGGCATCGCTGCCGGTGGATGTCGCCAGCGCGCGGGGTGTCGCGTTCGCGTCTGCGTACGCCACCATCGACAGCGCGCTGCGCGTGCGCGGGATCTCGTAGACGACCGTGTCGGTCGCGCGCGCGGTGTCGGGGTATTCGGCGGGCGAGACACCTAGCGCCTGCAGCGCGCCGCTTGCCGCATCGACGGTGAACAATGCCATCGGCCCTGCGTGGCCGGACGCGAACACCAGCGCGCGTCCGTCACGCGTCCACGCATAGCCACGGATGCGGGTCGCGAGATGCGTGAGCTGGTGCACCGCGCCGCCGGAAGCGTCCATCACGAACAGGTCGCTGTAGGGCGCAAAGCCGCGCCGGAACGCGATCGTGCGCCCATCCGGCGAATAGCGCGGTTCGATGTCCTGGTCGAGCGCGTCGCGCTGGTAGTCGAAGAACGTCCTGCTGCCGGATTCGAGATCGAGGCGCAGCAGGCGGAACCCGTCCTGCTCGTCGTCGGCGCGCCCGGCGGATACCAGCGCGCGGCCATCCGGCGTCCAGTCGTAATAGTTGCTGAAGTAGCGACGGCAACGCCCGATCTCCCGCTCGCTGCCACCGAGGCTGGAGGCGACGTGCATGGTGCAGCCGGCGCCATGCAGGCGCTCGTAGGCGATGCGCGCACCGTCCGGCGACCACACCGGCAATGCTTCGTGCTCGTTGCGTCCTGGGGTCAGGTGCACGAGCTGTGACGGCTCGAGCGTGCGCACGACGATGCGGTCGAAACCCGTGCTCGTGTCGAGCAGCCCGAACGCGATGCGCGAGCCGTCGGCGGAAATGTGCGGACGGCGTTCGGCGCCGGGATCGGACGTCAGCGCGCGCGCCTCCGACACGCGCCATGGATGCGCGGCGGTCGCCGGTGCGCCGGCGGTACCCGCTGCAGGCGCGAGCCGGTTGCGTGCAGCCGGCACCAGCAGTGCAGCCGCGACCACCGCGATCGCAAGCAACACGACCCGCAGGGTCGTCCTGCGCCTGCTGCGCGCCGGCGCGCGTTCGCGCACCGCCGTGGCCGGCGCGATATCGTCATTGATCGACGGCTCGGCCGAGTCGATGAACAACGCACCCTCATCCGGCTCCAGCAACTGCACGCGCGCGATCAGCCGGTAACCGACCCTCGGGATCGTCTCGATGTAGCGCGGCGGCCGGCTGTCGTCAGCGAGCGCGCGGCGCAGCTCCGTGATCGCCTGGTTCAGCACGTCGGGCGTGGTGAAGCGGCCGGTCCACACGCGCTCGAGCAGCTGGTCGCGCGTGACCGTGCTGCCGGCGTGGCGCACCAGTTCGATCAAGACCGCGACCGCCTTGCCGGTCAGGCGCGGCAGCTCCGGTCGCGTCGCCACGCGCAACGCACCGACGTCGACGATCTGCTCGCCGACGCGCAGGCGCAGGTTCGGTCGCGCCAGCAGTTCGTCGGTCGCGCGCTGCGGGGAGATGTGCAGGTTCATGCGCTCGCTTCTACCAGATATCGCTCGTCGGGAACGCGTCGTGCGCAACAATGGCAACCCAGCCACGCAGCCGATGCAACGCGGCGCGTGCTCCCGTGCTTGCGACCATACACCGGTCGCGATGCGACGTCAGTGCGCAACCTGCAGCAATGGCGGCAGCGGGCAATGCAACGACGCGCAGATCGTTCGCAGCAATTCCGATTCCGCGACGCTGACCATGCCATCCGCGCTGATCGCGCGCGTCAGCGCCGCGACAACCAGTTCCTTCCCGGGTGCGCCGAGGCGATCGAGCTTCGGCAACGCGCGATCGAGCGCTGCCATCCAGTCCGATGGCGGCGCATGCACGAGCTTCGCGGCCGGCAGCGCTTCGCCGAGGCCGAGCGCATATGCGCGTTGCGCGGCGGTGGCGTCGTCGTGGCCGAACTGCGCGACGATCGCGAGCACATCCTTCAGCTCGGCCTCGACCTCGGCCAGCTTCGCACGGCCGATCACGCGGCTGGACGCCGGATCGAGCGCCTCGAGGACCTGCGCGCCGAGCAGCCGCGCAAGGCAGTACTCGTCGAGGGTCACGTGCCCGTCGGCAGCGATCAGCTCGTGCAGGGTCGCGATGAACAGGTCGAGCTGCGCGCGCGGTCGCCGCCGCAATGCGGGAAACGCCAGCGCGGCGAGCGGCAGGCGCTGCATCGGATGCAGGTCGGCCACCGCCTCGCCGAGTTCGCGCGCCAGCGCGGCGGTGCCTGCATCGAGGCGCTGCGCGACCAGGTCGAGCTGGCGCGCGCGCAGGTCGGCGTCCTCGTTCAACACGAGCGCATACAGCAACGGGATCGCCTGCGTGGCTTGCACCGCGGCCTCGCGCAGGCGGCCGGGAATGCTCTTGCGCAATGTGCGCGCGGCGACGTGGTCGTCCTTGCCGGGATTGCCGACCTGGCGCACCACGCCAACCGGCGCGATGCGCAACTGTGCTCCCGCCGCGGGCAACGGCATCGATGAAGCGCGCGACGTTGAAGGCTTCGCGTTGGCCGGCGAGAAGCCGGAGATCGACAGGCCCGGCGCGTCGAGGTCGTCGACCAGCACCGGCTGCGACCACGCCGCCGCGATCGCCTTGAGTTCATCGCTGCGGAACGACGGTTCGAGGCGACGGATGCGATCGAGCAGCGGCGGGTGGGTCGCGAACCACGTGGAATAGCCGACGCCATCGCCGAACAGCATGTGCGCGACCTCTTCCTTCTCGCCACTGTCGAGCGTCGACCCCTCGGCGAGCGCACCGATCTTCTTCAGGGCACCGGCGATGCCTTCGGTCTGGCGCGTGAACTGCACTGCCGAAGCGTCGGCGAGGAATTCGCGCTGGCGTGAAATCGACGCCTTGATGATGCGGCCGAACACGACGCCGACGTAGCCGGCCGCGGCGAGCGAGAGGCCGAACATCACCGCGCCGCTCGCATCGCGCCCGCCGCGACCGGCGCCCTCGGCGATCTTGCGGCCGATCACCGACACCACGAGGATGCCGAACACGACGCCCACGAGGCGGATGTTCAGGCGCATGTCGCCGTTGAGCAGGTGGCTGAACTCGTGCCCGATCACGCCCTGCAGTTCCTCGCGCGTGAGCTTGTCGAGCGCGCCGCGCGTCACCGTGATCGCGGCATCGGCCGGCGCGTAGCCGGCAGCGAACGCGTTGATGCCGCGCTCGTCCTCCAGCACGAACACCTGCGGGACCGGCACACCGGCGGCGATCGCGAGCTCTTCAATGACGTTGCGCAGGCGCCGGTAGGTGAAATCGCCCGTGTCGTTCGGGACTTCACGCGCGCCCAGTTGCGCGGCGACCGCAGCGCCGCCGCCGCGCAAGGTAGCGATGCGATACAGCGAACCCGATCCGATCACACCGATCACCAGCAGGCTCAGGACCACGAATCCGCCAGGCCCGGCGCGGCCATGCCCGAAACCAAGCAGCACGACCGCGTCGATCAGCAACACGATGGAGACGACCGCAAGCGCGAACAGCACGAGCATGCGCCGCGTCTGGCGGCGCGCGAGGTCCTGGTGCGCGAAGAAATTCATCTTCTCCCCCTCGCTGCCGGGGAGAAGGCCGGTGTGACGTGCCATGCAGGAGCGCGGCGCCCGTGCAGGACGAAGTCGTCGCTCCGATCACCCCTCGTCCAATCCTTCTCCCCGCCGGGTTGAAGGAGATCGGGTGCCGTGCGGATTCGCACGCTCGACGATACGGCGTACGGGAGGCCCATGCTTCGACCCGGCGTCAGGTGAATTGCACTTTGGGCACTTCGCGCTTCTGCTCGGATTCGATCTTCAGCAGTTCGGCCGGCAGGAACGCGAACATGTTCGCGAAGATCGAGCCGGGGAACATCTCGCGGCGGTTGTTGTAGGACATTACCGAGTCGTTGTACGCCTGGCGCGCGAACGCGACCTTGTTCTCGGTCGAGGTCAGCTCCTCGCTCAGCTGCATCATGTTCTGATTCGCCTTGAGGTCAGGGTAGGCCTCGCTCAATGCGAACAGGCGACCGAGTGTCTGGGTCAGCGCATTGTCGGCACCCGCCAGTTGCTGCATCGCGGCGGCGTCGCCCGGATTCGACTTCGCGGCGGACAGCCCGCTGACGGCGGAGTTGCGCGCCTGGATGACGGCTTCGAGCGTCTCGCGCTCGTGCTTCATGTAAGCCTTGGCAGTCTCGACCAGATTCGGGATAAGGTCATAGCGGCGCGTGAGCTGGACATCGATCTGCGCGAACGCGTTCTTGTAGCCGTTGCGGCCGGCGACGAGGCCGTTGTAGATGCCCACCACCCACAGGGCCAGGGCCGCCAGGATGACCAGCAGGACGATCATGCTCATTCCAACCCTCCGATGCGTGTAGCTGAATGATGGCGGACGTCCATCACGATTTGCGGACGCGGTACACGAAAAACAACAAGCTGTGCAACGTGCACCCCATTCGACTTGGCAAGTATCCTGCTAGAATCAAGGCGTTTCGAGCATAACACGAGGGTCCTTCGAGGCCCCGGAGACTGAATTGAGCAGCACCCCACGCGCCCTGGTCGCCCTCGTTGCGGCAATCGCAATTGCCCTGTCCGCTTCCGTCGATGCCGCCGGCCGGCCAAAGAAGGCGCATGCGAGCCAGCGCGCCCCACACGGCGCCGCGCACGCGAAGTCCCCCCGCAAGGCGATCGCCACGACGCGTCCTCGCGTGCATGCCGAGCCTGTCATCCCGGTACCGCTGGCCGATCCGCGCGCGGTCGCGCACGACAGCGCAGCGATCGCGCGCGAGTTCGACACCTGGCTCGCTGCGGTGGGTGAATCGGGTGGTGTCGCGGGACTCGCCGCGACGGTCGTGAAGGACGACAAGGTCCTGCTCGAACGCGGCATAGGCTATGCCGACTGGTCGACCGGCGAGCCGGTGCACGCCGATACCGTATTCCGCCTCGCCTCGCTGTCGAAGGCGTTCGCCGCCGCGATGACCGGCCTGCTGGTCGAGAACGGTCGCCTGCAGTGGGACAGCAAGATCGGCGACATGCTGCCCGCGTTCACGCTCAGCGATGTCGACGGCGCCCAGCGCCTGACCGTGCAGGATATCCTCAGTCATCGCGTCGGCCTGCCGCACAATACCTACGACACCTTGCTGGAACAGGACGAACCGTACGAGCTGCTCGTCGATCGCCTGAAGGAAGTGCCGATGGCGTGTCCGGTCGGCGCCTGCTATGCCTACCAGAACATCGCCTTCAGCCTGGTCGGCGACGTCGTGTTCGCGACTACCGGCGACTTCTATTACCACCAGGTCGAAAAGCGCCTGTTCCGCCCGCTCGGCATGACGACGGCGACCTATGGCCGCGACGCACTCGAAAGCTCGAAGAGCTGGGCGCGTCCGCACCACCACTTCGGAAGCAGCTGGTCGCCATTCGTGCCGAATGAGGCGTACTACCGCGTGGCGCCGGCGGCTGGTGTCAACGCGAGCATCCGCGACATCGAACAGTGGCTGATCGCGCAGATGGGCGGTCGCCCGGACGTGCTGTCGCCGGCGTTGCTCGACACGCTGCACAAGCCGCTGATCGAAACCGAACGCGAGCTGCGCGCGACGCCGTGGAAGCGCGGTCGGCTCAAGGACGCGCAATACGCACTCGGCTGGCGCATTTACGACTACGCCGGCGAGACCCTGATCTTCCACGCCGGCGCGGTGCAGGGGTACCGCGCGATGATCGCGTTCCTGCCGAAGTACCGCTTCGGCGCGGCGATGCTGTGGAACAGCGAGTCGGGCTTGCCGGCCGGGCTGATGCCGATGCTGTTCGATCGCTATCTCGGCCTGCCGGAAGTCAACTGGGCCGGCATCGACCATGACGATGCCACCGAAGCAAGCGGCAACGCGGACTGACGCGGGCAACAAGAGCGTGCGGCCGACGCGTGTCGCAAACTGACGATGCACGCGCAGTGCTGACACATCGTCGTTTGGCGATGCGGTGTTGACGGCACGCGTTGATCGGCGCGACGGCGCATGCCGCCGCCGCGCCGCGATGCTTCAGTTGCCGAGCTTGAACTCGATGCGACGACGCAGGGTCGACGCGACGGCCTGGCCGTTCTCCATCTTCGGATCGAACTTGGCGCGCTGCACCGCGCTGACCGCTTCGCGGTCGAACACGCGCGCCGGCTCGGACGCGGTCACATGCGCGTTCTGCACCGAGCCATCGGCACCGACCGTGAATTCGACTTCGACCCAGCCATCCTGGCGATTGCGTACAGCCGCCGGCGGGTACGACGGACGCGGTGGCGTCAGCACTCGTACCTCGCGCGATTCGCCGGCCGGCGCAACCGGCGCAGGCGGTGGCGTCGCCTTCGCGACTTCGGTCGGCTTGGGCGCGGCAGCCGCGGCGGGTGCTTCGCTCGCGGTTGCGGGCGCGGTGGAACCGCCCGCGGGCGCAGCAGCGGATGTCTCGGCCGTTGCGGCGGTGGTTTCGCCGGAAGCGGCTGGCGCCTGCGCGGTTCGCGTCTTGGCCGCTTCTGCGGCCGCATCCGCCACCGCCTTCTGCGCGAGGTCGCGATCGTTCTGCTTCTTCTTGAGGTCGAGCTTGCTGCGCAGGATCGTCAGCGTGTAGTTGCTCGGATCGGCTTTCGCGAGCAGCGCCATGATGCGGCCCGCCTCGTCGAAGTTGCCCTGGTTGATCTGGTCCTCGACGCCCGCGGTCGCGAAGGGGAAGATCTCGCGCAACGCGTCCTTCGCGCCGGTGTCGTCGGGCTGCTTGGCAAGGATGCGCAGGTAATATTCCAGCGCGTTCTTGCCGGCCGGAACGACCATGCGATTCTCACTCATCGCCGAGCGCGCTTCCTTGTAGAGCTGGTCGACGGTGAGATCGGCATCACCCGCCTCCGGCGCCGGAACCTGCGACGCATCCGGCGCCGCAGTGGTCGATGCCGCCGGCGCCGTCGTGGTGCCGGTACTCGCCGGACCGGAACCCCCGAGGTACCACCAGGCGCCGATTGCGAGCAGCGCGATGATGCCGATGATGACGATGAGCTGCGCCGCCGCCAGCCCGCGCATGCGGGCCGGGGCGCCACCGCGCATCGTGCGCACGGCTGCTGTTGCATCGATGGACGTGGTGCGTTGGCCGATGAGTTCCGGCATGTCCCAACCCTCCCGCTGCTTTGATATGGAGCACGCGGAAACCGCGCGCGAGGCTAAACCTATACCCCCTGAATGCATAATGCACGCCATGCAGCGACGGCATCTCGTCCGAGGTGCGTTCAGAATCGCTTGCGTAAGCTTCCGCTGCGAATCGTCGCGTCGCAAGCACCCCGGTGCCGAAGACCCGGCGCTGCGACGTCCGGCGGCGCGAATCCAGCGCCGGCGGATTGCCGAACCTTCCCGCGTCAGCGGGTTCCTTGGTGCGGCCCGGCCCCGTCTGGCCGCACTCTCTCCTGAGGAGAAACGTCCCATGGCAAGCGTACGAGAAGTCAAGCAGCAACTGGGCGATGCCGGCGAAGCGGTCGCGGATGCCGCCGAAGAAAGCATCGAGGCGACCCGCGGCGAGCTGCGCCGCCTGCGTGCGAAGCTGCGCGCGAACGGAGCGCATCTGGAACAGGAACTGCGCGACGCGGGTGAACGTTTCGCGGAAGGCGCCAAAACGTTCGGTAGCGCCGCCACCGAGCAGGTGCGCGCGCACCCGCTGGCTGCTTTCGGCATCGCGTTCGCTGCCGGGTTCGTCCTGTCCCGCGCGCTGCGTCGTCGCTGAAATGGACGCGCAGGGGGCGGATGAAGGGGGCGGCGGCATCGAGCGGGATTTAGATGCCGCACGCACCGCATTCGACCAGGCGATGCGCGTCGCCCAGGCGGCGCTCGCGCTGCTGCGCGCCGAGCTCAGTCTCGCGCGCAGCAGCGCCTTGCTGCTCGTCTGGCTGTCGTTCCTGCTGGTCTTCCTCGGCGTGGGCGCCTGGCTCGCGGCGAGCGCGGCGATCGCCGTCGGCGTGTACCAGCTCAGCGGCAACCTGTTCCTCGGCATCGGCAGTGTCGCCCTCGCCAACATGATCGGTGGCATTGCGGTCCTGTTCGCGATGCGCGGCTGCTGGCGCGAACTCACGTTGCCACGCACGCGCCGCGTACTCGCCGGCATCACCGAGGCGCGCGCGTGAGGCGGCGCGAACGCCGACTCCGGCTCGCGATCGCCGAGCGGCGTCTCGCCGATGCCACTGCGGGCTTGCACGCGTCGACGGCACGCGTGCGCGCGCGCATCCATCGCCACGGTCCTGTCGCGCTGCTCGGTACCGGAGCCGCAGCGGGCGCCGTCGCGGGTCTGCTGCCGCTCGGCGGCGTGATGCGCATCGCGCGTGGGCTGGCGAGCGTGGGCATGTTGCTTTTGCGCGTTCCCGTCAACGCCTGGATCGGTGCATTGCGCATGCATGATCGCCCGCCCACCGAGGAGCGTGCACGATGACGACCGCAAACGAGGATTCTGCAGGGCAGCCCGCCGCGGTGGTTGCGCACGTTGCGGGCGTGTCGCCGGCGCCCGTCGCCGCCGACGAAGCCGCTGCGACCACGCCGCAGGAAACGCTGGTGCGTCTGTGCGCGACGATCCTCGCCGTGCTCATTGCCTATACCTGCGCGCTCGCCGAAGCGCTGATCGTGCCGATCCTGCTCGCGATCCTGCTCGGCCTGATGTTCGCGCCGCTGGTAAGGGGGCTCGAACGCTGGCGGGTTCCGCGACCACTCGGCGCACTGGTCGCGATCACGATTGCGATCGCCGCCGCTGCCGGCGCGTTCTTCGCACTCGCGGCGCCAGCGCGCACCTGGATCGCGCGCATGCCGCGCGCGCTCGAGCACCTGCAGTCGGCGCTGCGAGACCTGCGCCGCCCGCTGCAGGCGGCGAGCGAAGCGACGCGCGAACTCGGCAAGCTCGCCAACATGGGCGGCAGCGAACCGATGCAGGTGGTCGATTCCTCTTCCGGCGTGCTCTCGCAACTGGCCAGCACCGCCCCGACCGTGCTGGCCGGTGCGTTGGTCGTGCTGTTCCTGACTTTCCTGTTCCTGCTGCACGGCGATGCGCTGCTGCGCAAGTTCGTGACCCTCGCGCCGCATCTGCGCGCCAAGCGCGACCTCGTGCAGGCGACGCGCCAGGCGCAGCACGAGCTGTCGCTGTACATGATCACGATCACCCTGATCAATCTCGCGCTCGGTCTTGCCACCGCGGGTGCGCTTGCGCTGCTGCATGTCCCCGACCCCTTGCTGTGGGGAGGGCTCGCCGCGCTGATGAACTACGCACCCTTCATCGGACCCTTGCTGACCGCGTGCGTGCTTGCGGTCGCCGGGTTCGCCGAGTTCACCACGCCGCTGCATGCACTCGCCGCACCCGCTGCGTTCCTCGGCCTGCACCTCGTCGAAGGACAACTGGTGACGCCGCATCTGGTCGGACGTCGACTCGCGCTGGATCCGGTGATGGTGTTCCTGGCGCTGGTCGTGCTCGGATGGGTATGGGGCGTTGCCGGTCTGCTGCTGGCAGTGCCACTGATGAGCTGCGCGAAGATCATTGCGGGGCGCAGCGAGCACGGGTACACCGTCGCGACCCTGCTGTCGCACTGACCCATTCCGGACAACTGCTGTCACCCCGCTACTGCGAGTGCAGCGGGCGAAGGGGCGTGGCGAGCGCGAAGCGCGACTGAAGAAGCAGGGGTACGGCGACTTCGGATCCGGCGCAAAGGCATGCGCGCGCCACCGGCAAGCGGAGCAGCTGGATCGAAGGGAGGGGAAGTCGGCGCGGAAGAAGGAAAGGCTGCGGAGAAATCCTCTCCCTGCGCTGGGCGTATCCGCAGGGAGAGGCGAGTCTCTTTCCGATGGTGCTTGTTGTTGCTTGCTACGTGTTGCGTGTTGCAGATCACTTCTTCGGGCCGCTTCGCGACCAGGTTCCGGTCGCGAAGCTGTCACCCTGGACCGTCACGTCGGAGACGGACGACCCGACAGTGGCATTACTTCTTCTTTGCAGCCTTCTTGACGGCCTTCTTGGCCGCCTTCTTGGCCGCCGGCTTCTTCGCAGCGCCCGTCTTGCGGGCCGTTGCGGTCTTCGCCTTCGCCGTGGTCTTGCGCACCGCCTTCTTGGCGGCCTTCTTGGCGGGTTTCTTCTTTGCAGCTGCTTTCTTCATGGCCATATCGCGTCTTAGCTCCTCGTCAGTTGGCAGTGGTTGCCCAGTAAAAGCGTGAAGGAATGCTTCGCACAGCAGATCGCTGTTGGTGGCGTGCCGCAGGTTTCCGACCTGGCGGCGGGTCCGTTCGTCGGACAGAAGCTTGAGAATGTGAAAGGGAACCGACACCGTGATTTTCTTCACCGACCCGGCCTTCGCGCCGTGTTCAACGTAGGGGACGATGAAGCGTGTCGCAGTCATGTTTCCTTTATTTGTTTGTCACGCCGGCGCAGAAACTATTACTGTCCCAAGCGCGTGTCAACAAATTTCTGAGGGGAAACAAGAGGTTCCCGAACCGCCTCCAAGCGCCCTCCGAGCCCCTCCCGAGCCACGCTAAACACGCTCAATGTGCACTTTTTACTAAGGACGTCCAGACGTCTTAACGTCTGTAAATAGCGCATGAAAAGAAGCGTGTGAAAGCCCGGAAAGCTAGGCGTGGCGCGGCTTTGCGGGTTTTCCACCTTGCCGATTTCGAACTTGCGGCCGACGCATACCGCAACGATGCAGATGCTTGACAAGCGTGGAAGCGCGCGGCTCGCGTGGCGCCACCAGATGCCTCAACGGCGGGTGAACGGCGGAAAAAATATTTTTCGGTTTCGCCTCTTCCGGGGGCGTCGAGGCCGGATTGCGGTGCCGATCGGCATCCGCGACTCGGGTCGATCGGGGCGTCGCCAACACTCGCGACGGAGTCATCGCGACGACGTTCGATGCATCGATCGAGCAACCTTCGGCGCGCTCTCGAAGATGATTCGAGCACGGCTGGTGAGTGGGATGCGCGCGCATCGGTGTGTGGATCGTCACCGTGATGGAACCGATTTGCGCGACCCGTGATGCACCTCGACTGGCAAAGGGCGGCAAGCAAGAACAGCGGAGCAAGCTCCCCTCGACCAGCGCACGCCGCGCGCGCGGACATGAAAAAGGGCGCGCCATTGGCGCGCCCTTGGATTCAAACCCGGAGACTTCGGAACGGGGATCAGTGTTCTTCGCTCTCGATCAGCTCCGCGTATGCGTCCGGGTCGAGCAGTTCTTCCTGATCCTCGGCCAGATTGTCCGGCTTGATCACGAACAGCCAGCCATCGCCGTAGGCGTCCTCGTTGATCGTCTCGGGCTTGTCCGGCAGTGCCTCGTTGACCGCGACGATCTCGCCCGACACCGGCGCGTAGACGTCGGACGCGGCCTTCACCGACTCGACCACGGCGCAGGCATTGCCGGCCTTGACCGTGTCGCCGACGCTCGGCAGTTCGACGTAGACGAGATCGCCGAGCAGGCCTTGTGCGTGGTCCGAGATGCCGCAGGTCACCGTGCCCTTGTCCTCGACGCGCGCCCATTCGTGGGACTTCATGAACTTCAGATCACCGGGAATCTCTTGCATGACACGGGTCCTTGGGTAGTCAGCGGAACGGATTCTAGCAACGGGAAACGTACAACGCGACGAGTGGGCTCAAACGCCTTCGCAAGGCTTGCCGTCGCGCACGAACGGGTACTTCACTACACGCACCGGCACCAGCTTGCCGCGGATGTCCGCGTGCAGCATTCCGGTGGCGCCAGCCGGTACGCGCGCGAACGCGATCGACTTGCCGAGCGTCGGCGAGAAGCTGCCCGAGAGGATCTCGCCATCGCCCTGCGGCGACGCCACGCGCTGGCCGTGGCGCAGGACGCCCTTGTCGTCCATCACGAGACCGACCATCACGCGGTGATCGCCGGCGGCCTTCTGCCGCTCGAGCACGTCGCGCCCGATGAACGCGCGGCCTTCGTCGAGCGCGACGGTCCAGCCGAGGTTCGCCTCCCACGGCGACACCGACTCGTCCATGTCCTGTCCGTACAGGTTCATGCCCGCCTCGAGGCGCAGCGTGTCGCGCGCGCCGAGTCCGCACGGCGCGACGCCGGCATCCTTCAGGCGGTTCCACAACGACACCGCGTCCTGCTCCGGCACGATGATCTCGAAACCGTCCTCGCCGGTGTAGCCGGTGCGCGCGATGAACATGCCGTCGCCCTCGCTGGCGACGAACTTGCCGATCTTCGCCGCCTTCGCGCGCGTATCCGGCGTCAGCAGGCCGAGCACCTTGTCGCGCGCGTTCGGCCCCTGCACCGCGATCATCGCGAAGTCGGGCCGCTCGGTGACCTTCACGTCGAATGCCGCCGCCTGCTTTTCGATCCAGGCGAGGTCCTTGTCACGCGTGGAGGCGTTCACGACGACGCGGAAGAAGTCCTCGGCAAGGAAGTACACGATGAGGTCGTCGATCACCCCACCCTGCTCGTTCAACATGCACGAGTAGAGCGCCTTGCCGCTCACCTTCAGTTTGTCGACGCTGTTCGCGAGCAAGTGGCGCAGGAATTCGCGGCAGCGCGCGCCGTGCAGGTCGACCACGGTCATGTGCGATACGTCGAACATGCCGGCATCGCGGCGCACCGCGTGATGCTCCTCGATCTGCGAGCCGTAGCTGATCGGCATGTCCCAACCGCCGAAGTCGACCATCTTCGCGCCGAGCGCGCGGTGGGTGTCGTTTAGGATGGTCTTCTGGGTCATCGTCGGGTCCGTTCCGGATATGCGGGATGCGCATTATCGCGGCAGTGGGGGATCGTGTCTGCGCTCCGCGGGCAACGCGGGATTTCCGCCGGGGCAGCCACCGGCGGACGGGATCGCCCGCACGACGTGCTCACGCCACCGGTTTCACCGTGAACGTGGTGCCCTGCACCGAAACGATTTCGACTTCGCTGCCGACCGCGAGGTCCGGCCCCTCGACCAGCCACTGGCCGTCGCCGACCTTGACCTTGCCGCGGCCATTGACGATCGCCTCGACCACGACGACGCGGCGCCCGACCATGCGCTCGCCGCGCTTGTTCAAGAGCGGTTGGTCGTCGCGCTGCTCGGCGAGCGGGCGGATGAATCTCCAGTACACCGCACACGCCGCGATCGCGAGTGCGCCGAACAGGATCGCCTGGCCGAGTGCGGGCAGCGCCGGAAAGATCCAGGTGAGGATGCCCATCAGGCCGGCGGCGATGCCGATCCAGAGCAGGAAATAGCCGGGCGCGATCATTTCCGCACCGATCAGCACCAGTGCGAGCACCCACCAGCCATAGTTGTCGACGAAATTGTCCATGAGCATGTCTCCAACGGGTCCGGAGCGGATCAGCGCTGATCCGGCGGTGGGACGCGCGGCGGCGCGGGCGCGCGCGGGGGTGCCGGCGCGCGCGGCGCGCCCTGCTCCGCCAGGGCATTCTTCGCCAGCTCGGCGATGCCGGCCAGCGAGCCGAGCACGCCGGTCGCCTCGATCGGCAGCAGCAGCATCTTCTGGTTCGGCGAATCGGCCATCGCCTTGAGCGCCTCGATGTACTTGTTCGCGACGAAGTAGTTCAGTGCATTGACGTCGCCTCCGGCGATCGCGGCAGACACGACTTCGGTCGCCTTCGCTTCCGCAGAGGCAAGACGCTCGCGCGCCTCGGCCTCCCGGAACGCGGCTTCCTTCTGGCCTTCGGCGGCGAGGATCACCGACTGCTTCTCGCCCTCGGCCTTGAGGATCGCGGCCTGGCGGAAACCTTCCGCATCGAGGATGTTCGCGCGCTTCTCGCGCTCGGCCTTCATCTGGCGCGCCATCGAGTCGACCAGGTCGCGCGGCGGCTGGATGTCCTTGAGTTCGATGCGCGTGACCTTGAGGCCCCACGGATGGGTCGCCTCGTCGACGACCTTGAGCAGCTTGGCGTTGATCTCGTCGCGCTTGGACAGCGATTCATCGAGGTCGAGCGAACCGAGCACGGTGCGGATGTTGGTCATGATCAGGTTGATGATCGCGACTTCCAGCTGCGCGACTTCATACGCCGCCTTCGCCGCATCGAGCACCTGGTAGAACACCACGCCGTCGACCTTGACGACCGCGTTGTCCTTGGTGATCACGTCCTGCGAAGGAACGTCGAGCACCTGCTCCATCATGTTCATCTTGCGCCCGACGTTCTGCATCACCGGGATCAGCAGGTGGAAGCCCGGCGTCAGCGTATGCGTGTACTTGCCCCAGCGCTCGACCGTCCATTCGAAGCCCTGCGGCACGATGCGCACCAGCTTCGACAACAGGATCACTGCGACGACGACGACGATCAGCGGCAGATACAGTCCCATGGCGCTCTCCCCGGATTGGACGACCAGTATAGCCCCGCGCCCCACTCGCGCACCGGCGACCGCAGCGGAGTGCCGAGAGAGCGGAGCCGCACGCCGGGCACGCGCAGGAAGAACACTGCTGCGATCATCCTGGATTTCCCTTCGTGCGCCCGGCGTGCTGCGTGTTTCAGTCTCTTGCTTCGGTTCTTTCGACGATTGGAAGCGCGAGCGTGACCGCGAGGCCGCCGCCGTGACGGTTGGCGAGGTGCACGCGCCCGCCGTGCGCCTCGGCGATCTCGCGTGCGAGCGCAAGGCCGAGTCCCGATCCGGCGCGCTTGGTCGAATAGAACGGCAGCAGCGCATTGGCGAGCACGGTTTCGCTCATGCCGCTGCCGCGGTCGGCGACTTCGATGCGCACTTCGCGCGATCCCTGCGCCACGCCGAGCTCGACCTCATCGGCAGCCCCGCCGGATTCGTGCGCGTTCTTCAGCAGGTTGATCAGCACCTGCTCCACCTGCGCGCGATCGAACCAGCCGGGCTGTTCCGGCACCGCGCCGACCGCACGGAACGGATAGTGGCGCGCAAGCGCGGCGAGGAACGGCGCCCATTCGATCCGCTCCGGCCGCGGCAGTGGCAGCTTGGCGAACCGCGCATAGCCGTTGATGAATCCTTCGAGATGGCGCGTGCGTTCCTCGATCGTGTCGAACACGATGCCGAGCCGCGCCGCATCGCCGAGGCGGGCGAGTTCGCGCCCGGAATGCGAGAGCGAACGGATCGGCCCGAGCGAGTTGTTGAGCTCGTGGCTGATCACGCGGATGACCTTCTTCCAGGTCATCACCTCCTGGCGCGCGAGCTCGCGCGTCAGGCGCTTGATCTGGTACAGGCGGTGCGCGCGTCCCTGCAGCTTGAACTCGCGCTGCGACAGATGAAACGTCTCGTCCTCGTTGTCGAACGCCACGCTGAACAGTCCATCCGCGCCGCTACCGATCGCACGCGCCAACGCTTCCGGTGCGCTCGCGACGATCTCGGCGAAGCGCTCGCCGGCGAGCGAGCGGCCGCCGTTGAGCATCTGCCGCGCAGACACGTTCGCATACACGACATGTCCACCCGGTTCGACCAGCACCAGCGCGGTCGGCGTGTTCTGCACCACGGTGTCGAGCAGCAACTCGCGCTGGAACAGGTGCTGGCGTTGCTCGCGAAGCACGCGCCCGAGTTCGTTGTGCGCGGCGACGAGTTCACCGACCTCGTCGCTGCGGCGGGTACCGATCGAAAAGCTGAAATCGCCATCGCGGAACGCGACCACGCTGCCGGACAGGGCGCGGATCAGCGACGCGACCGGGTGCGCGAGCTGGCGCGCGAACACCAGCGCCGGCAATGCGAGCACGAGCACCGCGGCCGCCGCGCCGTACCACGCCGACGCGAACCAGGTCGTCGCCCACGCCGCGAGCACCGCCGCGGCAACCAGTGCGGCGGCAAGTGCGGCGGCGAGTTTGCCTTCGAGGGAAAGCAGGCGCATGCAATGAGGACTTGGTCCCGGGGCTGACAACATCGCAGCTTCGGCGCGCACGGGCAATGAACAGCCGCCCCGCGCCCGGCTGTCAGGGCCTCAGCCCTCGGCCTTCAGCCCCGTCTTCTCCATGCGCCGATACAGTGCCTGGCGCGACAGGCCGAGTTCGGCGGCGGCCTGGCTGATCACGCCGCGCGCATTGCGCAGGGCCGTCTCGATCGCCTCGCGATCGGGTTCGGCATCGGCGGCGATGCGGCCACTCGCGCTGCGCACCGCGACGAGGCCGAGGTCTCGTGCACTGACCACGCCGTTCTGGCACAGCAACGCCGCGCGCTGGATCGCGTTCTTGAGTTCGCGCACGTTGCCGGGCCAGGCATGGCCGACGAGCGCGGTGCGCGCGCTGTCGTCGAGGCGCGCGGCGCCGGCGAGGAAATGCTCGGCCAGCGGGATCACGTCATCGATGCGCTCGGCCAGCGGCGGCAGGCGCAACTCGATCACGTTGAGGCGGTAGTAGAGATCTTCGCGGAAGCGTCCGTCGCGGATCATCGCGGCGACATCCGCATTGGTCGCGCTGATCACGCGCACCTTGACCTTGCGCGTCCTGCTCGAACCGAGGCGCTCGAACTGGCCGCTTTCGAGCACGCGCAGCAGCTTCGCCTGCCCGGCGAGCGGCAGGTTGCCGATCTCGTCGAGGAACAGGGTGCCGCCATCGGCAAGTTCGAAGCGGCCTTCGCGCGCCTTGTTCGCCGCGCCGGTGTAGGCGCCGGGATCGGCGCCGAACAGTTCGGCTTCGATCAGCTCCGAAGGCAATGCGCCGCAATTCACGGTGACGAACGGGCCGTCCTTGACCGCGGAGTTCGCCTGGATGATCTCGGCAATGCGCTCCTTGCCGGCACCGTTCGGCCCGGTGATCAATACCGGAATGTCCGCGCGTGCGACCTGGCAGGCGAGCTCGACCACGCGTTCGGTCGCGGCGGATGCGAACACCAGGCCGCGCAGGTCGTACTGCGTGTCGAGCGCCTTGCGCCTGCGCCGACGTTCGTCGCGGAAGCGCGCGACTTCCTGCGTGGCTTCCGCCAGTTCGAGCAGGTTCTCCACGGTCGCGACCAGCTTGTGATCGTCCCACGGCTTGGCCTGGTAGTCGGACGCGCCGGCCTTGACCAGTTCGACCGCCGTCTCGAGGTGCGTCCATGCGGTCAGCAGCACGATCGGCAAGTCGGGATGTCGTTCGCGGATCGCGCGGAACAACGCCACGCCCTCCTCGCCCGAGGTCGTGTCGCTCGAGAAGTTCATGTCCTGCACGACGAGGTCGATCGGCTCGCGCGCGAGCACGGCCATGCCGTCCTCGGGCGATTGCGCGGTCAGCGTGCGGATCTCGCGCAACCCGAACAGCAGGTCTAGCGAGGTTCCGACCGCCGGATTGTCGTCGATCACGAGGACCGTGCGCATGGATTCATTCTTGGCGTCTGGGCGGCACATGCGCCGCTTGGATGCGGCGCGAGGCGAAAAGGTTGCGTGGGACGGAGCATACAACCCCGACGCGGGGATGTATCCAGCGGCGGGAGCGCATCGCTGCGCTCCCGCGCTCGTTGCATCAGGCCGAGGGTTTGCCCGCCTTGGTCGCCGCGATCCACGCGCTCACGCGCGCGTCGAGCACGTCGAGCGGCAACGCGCCTCCATCGAGGATTTCGTCGTGAAACGCGCGGATGTCGAACTTGTCGCCGAGCTCCTTCTTCGCATGCGCGCGCAGGTCGAGGATCTTCAGCTGGCCGATCTTGTAGGCAAGCGCCTGGCCCGGGGTCGAGATGTAGCGGTCGGTCTCGGACTGGATGCTCGGCTCGTCCTGCGAGGAATGCTCGCGGAAGTAGTTGACCATCTGCTCGCGCGTCCAGTGCTTGTAGTGCACGCCGGTGTCGAGCACGAGGCGATCGGCGCGCAGCAGTTCATCCGACAGGTGGCCGTAGTAGCTGAGCGGATCCTTGTAGAAGCCGAGTTCCTCGCCGAGGCGCTCGGCGTACAGTGCCCAGCCCTCGATGTAGGCGGTATAGCCGGCCTGCTGGCGGAAGGGCGGCAGGTCCGGCAGCGTCTGCGCGATCGAGATCTGCATGTGATGGCCCGGCACGCCTTCGTGATAGGCGGTCGTCTCGATATTGGTGGTCAGGCGCTTGCCGAAGTCGTAGGTGTTGACGTAGATGCGCCCCGGACGCGTGCCGTCGGGCGTGCCCTGCTGGTACTCCGCGCCGGACGCCTCCTTCTCGCGATACTCCTGGGTCGGCAACACCTCGACCCTGGTTTTCGGCAGCAGGCCGAACAGCTCCGGCAGCTTCGGCTGCATCTGCTCGATGTATGACTTGTAGAGATCGACGATCTGCTGGCGCGAGGTGGCGTGCACCTTCGGGTCGTTGTCCAGCGCGACGCGCATCGCCTTCAAATCCTTGTAGCCGAGCTTCTCGGCGATCTTGGTCTGCTCCGCCTCGATGCGCTTCACCTCTGAAAGGCCGAGCTCGTGGATCGCCGCGGGTTCCATCGCCGTCGTCGTCATCTGCTCGACCGCGAACTTGTAGCGCTTGTCGCCGTCCGGCAGAGACCACAGGCCTTCGCTCGTGCGCCCCTTCGGCGCGTAGTCCTTCTCGACGAAGTCGGCGAGCTTGCGATACGCCGGGCGCACCTTGCCGTCGACCGCGGCGATCACGGCGTCGTGCAGGCGCTTGCGATCCGCCTGCGGAACGGTATCGGCGAATTTCTTCACCGACGCGCCGAAAACACTCTCCTCGCCCGCGGGCTCGGCGATCGAACGGCACTGGCCGACGACCTTTTCGAGCAGGAAGCGCGGCGGCATCAGCTTGTCCTTCTCGCCCTGCTTGAGGATCGCGATGAGGTCATCGATGATCGCGGGCACCTTGTCCAGGCGCGCGATGTAGTCCTCGTAGTGCTTCGTGCTGTCGTAGGGCAGCGCCGAGACGAACTGCGCGAGCTGCAGGTGCGCACCGCTGAACTGGTCGATCGGCATCTCGTAGTTCTTGAGGGCGATGGCTTCGAGGCCATCCTTGAGCTGGCGCACCATCAACTGCCGGTTGAGGCGGTCCTGCTCGGAGAAACCGCTGGTGTCGATCGCCTCGAAGCGCTTGAGGAACGCTTGCGCGTCCTTCTTCTGCTGCGCGATATGGCCGAGCGAGAAGTCGCTCCACTGGTCGTTGTAGCGGTAGTCGCCGAGGATAGAGGCGAACTCCGGCGACTCCTTCATCGTGTACTGCCACTGCTCGGCGAGCAGGTCGTTGAGCGCCTTGACGCGCGCGGCAACGTCGCCGGCCGCAAGCGCGGATTGCATCAGGCCCATGCCGATCGCGGTGGCGACAGCAAGCATTCGGTACGGATTGCGTGACATCGGAAGACTCCAGACATCCATTCGGGCGGGCCGGCCGGATGGCCAGATCGGAAGTGCATGATCGGTGGTCGACGTGCGGATTGAATGGGCCGGAAGTCCGGGTATCCTTCGGGGAAACTTGCGATGCCTTGAGTCAAGAGCATCGCCGCCGAAGCTGCTCCTACGCTCCTGTTGCTGTTGCTCGGCCTCTGCGCGCAGGAGCGCGCTGCTTCTATCGGGTCCCCTTCGGCAACGGTGAACGGCGGACGACAAAGCCCGCAGGGGCGCGCGCACGATGCGCGCGCGTTCGACGTCAGCGCACGGATGCGCTGTCGGCGAACTCGGCCGCCGTTCACGCACCCGCGCGGCAGGATGCCCCGCGGGCGTTGCCGCGGGGGTGTCCTTCTCTTGGGTTACCTTCTCTTGGACAAGCAAGAGAAGGTAACCGGCCCGCAGGGATGCGGGACGAACGCGCATGGATGCGGGTCGGTCCTCGCGAAGAAGCAAAGACAGTACCCCACATCAACTACACGCTGCGCGTCGCCACCGCCGGCGGCACGCGCGATGCACGCATCGCCGGGCCGAGCACCGCGAGTTGCCCGAGCAGCCACAGGCAGACGAAACCGATCGGCACGTAGTACCAGGGCAGGCGCGGCGACTGGTATTGCTGCATCAACCACAGGCTGAGTCCGTAGGCGAGGATGCCGCCTGCGATCAGGCCCATCGTCGTGATGATGAAGTTCTCGGTCTGGAAGTAGCGCAGGATGTCGAACTTCGTCGCACCGAGCGCGCGCCGCGTGCCAATCTGGCGCGTGCGCTGCGCGACCCAGAAGCTCGCCATGCCGACGATGCCGAGCGCGGTGATCGCGAGCAGCGCGAAGATCACCGCGCCGAGGATGATCGCCATCGCGCGATCGTTGGCATAGGCCTCGCGGCGCACCTGCTGCATGCTGCGCAACTTGCCGATGATGCGGCTCGGATTCGCTTCCGCCATCTTCTGCTCGACCGACTTCATGACTTCGTCGCGCCGTCCCGGCTCGGCGCGCACGAGGTAGCGCGTGTAGTTGCCGTACGGCAGGTAGTACGGAATGAAGGTCGCGTTCTCGACGTCCTTGCTGTCGACCCACGGCTCCTGCGCCTTTTCGACGATGCCGATGATCGTGCTGCGCGGCTCGTCCTCGTCGAGGTAGACCTGCTTGCCAAGCGCATCGCCGTTCGGGAACAGCTTGTCGGCGAGCGCCTTGCTGACGATGATCACCGGCGGCTGCACGCGCTGGCCCTGGTCGTGGTCCTCGACTTCGGCGGGCGTGAAGTCGCGCCCGGCGACGAGGTTCACGCCGAAGGTGGAGAGCCCGTGATCGTCGACCATGTAGAACGTCGTGTCGGCGGTCGATGTTTTCTGCTTCGGCTGCAGCGAGATGCCTGAACTCCAGCCACCGCCGCTCATCGGCACCGAGTTCGTGCTCGTCGCATCGGCGACGCCGGGAATCTGCCGCAGCAGCGCCACGTCGGACTTCATCACCGCGCGCCCGTCGAAACCCTGGCCGAAGCCGGAGCTGCCGAACATGAAGGTGTCGGCCTCATTCATGCCACTCGGGCGATTCATGAGTTCAAGGCGCTGGCCGATGATGAACAGCGCGTTGCAGACGATCGCGAGGGTCAGCGCGACCTGCAGGCCGATCAGGATCATCGATACCTTGCTGCGCATCAACGCGGAGAGAATCGGTCTGATTTCCATGGCTTTGGATCCGGGATTCGGGATTGGAGATTTCGGGATTGGAGAGGGCATTCCGGAACGGGCGGTCGCGCTTCGCGAATCCCCGATCCCGAATCTCCAATCCCGGCCGTTCACATCTTCAGCTGGGCAGCCGGCTGCACGCGACAGGCGCGCCAGGTCGGATAAAGGCCGGCGAGCAACGCGGATACCACCGCCAGCACGATCGTCACCGCGACCATCGCCCAGTCGAGGTTTGCGACCGTCTTGTATTCGGTATACAGCGCGCGCACCGCAAGCAGGCCGAGGCCGGTCAGCATCAGGCCGAGCACGCCGCCGGTCAGGCCGACCACGCCGGACTCGACCAGGAACTGGGTGAATACCTCGCGCCGGCTCGCACCGAGCGCGCGGCGCAGGCCGATCTCGCCCGCCTTGCGCGTGAACTTCGCCAGCAGCAGGCCGATGGTGTTGACCAGGCACACGACGAGGAACGCGAACGCGAGGCCGGTCTGCACTTCGACGTCGCGCGAAACGACCTTCTGGTCGCGCATCCACTCGGTCACGTTCAGCAGCCGGTTGTTGAGCGGGCGCGGGAAACGGCCGAGCTTCTTCTGTTCGCTGACGTAGTTGTCGAGGAACGACTTGTAATCGGCCAGGCGCGCGGGCGAGTCGAGCTGTACCCACATCTGCATCCACACGCAATCGGACGCGAGGTAAGCATCCCAGCCATCGCCGGGCGACTTCCAGCAACTGTTGTTGCCGCTCGCGCGCTGCTTGAGGTCGACCGCGGTGGTGAACGGCATGAAGAACTCGTCCGGCTCGGCGAACGCGCCGTTGGTCAGGTCGTAGTAGCGCGAACGCAGGTTCCACGCATCCAGCACGCCGACGATCGTGTAGTCGATGCCGTTGAGGCGCACGTTCTTGCCGGTGCTGTCCTGCCCACCGAACAGTTTCTCGTTGATGTCCTTGCCGAGCACGACGACGCGCGCATGGCTCTCGTCCTGGTCATGGTTCCACGGAGCGCCGTACTTGAACTTCGGCTCGAACATCGCGAAGAAGTCCGAGTAGGTGACGCGACCGAGCGACTGGAACGGCTTGAGGTCCTTGTTCTCGGGCTGCACCGGCAACGAAAGCTTGAACATCGCCGCCTGCTTATCGGCCCTGCCGGCCTTCATCAGCGCGACCGCGTCCTGGTAGGTCACCTGGTCCGGAGGGCGACCATCCTCGTAGTACGACTGGTCGCCGCTCCAGTTGTCGAGTTGCACGTAGTGCAGCTTGTCGCTCTTCCACGGGATCGGGTTGCTGCCCATGAGGTGCATGACGGTCAGCGTGGTCATGCTGGCGGCGATACCGAGCGCGATGCCGACCACCATCAGGGCGGTCAGGATCGGGTTGCGCCGCAGGCTGCGCAGGCCGAGTTGGAGGTAGTAGGCGAACATGGTCCGACTCCTCAGGCGATCGCGGCGGGCGCGGTGTCGTCGTCGCGAACCGGGCGACGCAGCGCCGGCTCGTCGTCGAAGTCGGTGACCTGGCCGTCGATGACGTGCACGTTGCGGTGCGCGCGCGCGGCGAGTTCCGGGTCGTGCGTGACCATCACGATGGTCGTGCCCTGCCGGTTGATCTCCTCGAGCAGTTCCATCACGCCGCGTGCCATCAGCGAATCGAGGTTGCCGGTCGGCTCGTCGGCGAGCAGCAGGCGCGGCGAACCCGCAAGCGCGCGCGCGATCGCCACGCGCTGCTGCTGGCCGCCGGAGAGTTCCGCCGGATAGTGCTTCATGCGCGATGCGAGGCCGACGCGCGACAGCGCCTCGTCGATGCGCTTCTTGCGGTCCGCCGCCGCAAACCCGCGGTAGCGCAGCGGCACGTCGACGTTGTCGAACAGGTTGAGGTCGGGGATCAGGTTGAAGCTCTGGAAGATGAAGCCGATCTTGGCGTTGCGCAGGCGCGAGCGAGCATCGTCGCCGAGGCCACTGACGTCGACGCCATCGAGCAGGTACTGGCCGCCGGTGAACTCCTCCAGCAGGCCGGCGATATTGAGGAACGTCGTCTTGCCCGAGCCGGACGGACCGGTCACCGCGACGAACTCTCCTTCGCGCACGTTGATCGAGAAATCGCGCAGCGCATAGGTCTCGATCAGGTGGGTGCGATAGACCTTCTGCAGGTGGGTCATCTTCAGCATGGTGGTTCCTCGTCGTCGTTCGTTGTTCTTGCTGGATCAGTTGAGCGCGATCTTCTGCGCGCCCTTGAATTCGTCGGTGCCGGAAATCACGATGCGGTCGCCTTCCTTGAGGCCGCTGACGATCTCGACCGCGTTGAGGCTGGTCGCGCCAACCTGGATCTCGGTGCGTTCGGCCGTGCCGTTGCGCACGACGTAGGCAATGCGACCGGCGCCGGTGTCGACGAACGGGCCGCGCTCGACCATCAGCACGTTCGGGTGTTCATCCATCAGGATGCGCGTGGTCAGCTGCTGGTTCTGGCGCAGGCCGGCCGGCTTCCTGTCGCCGAACCGCACGCGCCCGGTGACCTGGCCGTTCTGCACTTCGGGCGATATCGCGCTGACTTCGCCGGCGTACTTCTCGCCGCCTTCCTGGATCTCGGCGGCCATGCCGGCGCTCAGGTCGTGCGCGAACACTTCCGGCACCTGCACCTCGATCTCCAGTGCGCTCAAGTCGACCACGCTGAGGATCGCCGCGTTCGCCGCCACGTTCGCGCGCTGCTGCACGACGAGCTGGCCGACCTGGCCGTCGACCGGCGAACGCATCTTGAGTTCGTCGACCTGGCGCGCAAGATCCTGCACCAGCAATTTCTGGCGATCGAGCGCGAAGCGCCGGGTCTTCAATTCGAACGCGAGGCTGTCGCGGTCGAGCTGCACATTGTGCTGTGCATTCGTCTCGCTCAGGCGCGACTTGGCCAGCGCATCCTTCGCGCGCAACACGGTCATCTCCGGCTGCGCTCCGCGCTGGAACGCCTTCTCGTTGCGCTCGACTTCGCGCTCGGCAGTCTGCCGGTCGATCTTCGCCTGCTCGTACGCCATCTGCGTCGCCGCCTGCGCCTTGCGGTTGTCGATCATCGCGCGCTCGACGTCGAGGCCGAGGCTGTCGAGCGTCGCCTGTTCCTGCTTGAGGCGGTTGGTCAGTTCCGGCGAATCGATCTCGGCGAGCACGTCGCCCTTCTTGACCTTGTCGCCCGCATGCACGTCGAGCGTGACGGTGCCGGCGGTGCGCGCATACAAGGTCGGGCTCACCGCCGCGACCACGCGCCCCTGCACCGACACATCGCGCACGAGATCGCCGCGCTTGACCTCGGCGATGCGCAGGCGTGCACTGCTCGCCGACGAGTCTGCCGACATCAGCCGCACGATGGTCGGCACGCACAACCCGATCGCGGCCAGCGTCGCCAGGCCGAGCCCGATCCAGACGAACTGCTTCCTGCGATTGCTCGGGGCGGTCAGCACACGGTCCTGTGCGGAGGTGTCGCGGATCATCGGGTGCAGACTCCATGGATAGCGTCGACGGTTACTCAGCAACGACTGTGCCAACACTCAAATGATTGATATCAAGAGCGTTTACGACACAAAGCCGTACACTGCGCAGTGTCCGCGGGCGACGCGGACAGGTGCCGGACAGGCTGTCCGGGCCGCTCGCTGGCGGCGTGCGCGCGCATGGCGCATCGTGCGGTTGCGACCAAATCGCCGCGACCCGCATCTGACCCTTCCGTGAGCGCAACCAGTTTCCAGATCGAGGTCCCCGATACCGTCCTCGCCCGTGCGCGGCGCGGCGAAACCGGCGCGCTCGAGCAGATCTACCGCGCGTTCGAGCGCCCCGCGTTCACGCTCGCGCTGCGCATGCTCGGCGACGCCGAGCATGCGCGGGAAACCGTGCATGACGCGATGCTGCATGTGCTCGAACGCATCGGCCAGTTCCGCGGCGAGTCGCCGTTCTGGGGCTGGCTGCGCCAGATCGTCGTCAACCAGGCCTTGATGCGCCTGCGCAAGGAGCGCGGCGTGGTGCTGGAAGAATTGCCCGCCGACGACGATGTCCAGGGCAATGCACCCCCGCCGTGGGTGCTGGCCGACGCGCGCCGGCTCGAACAGGCGCTCACGCATCTGCCGGCGCTGACGCGCAGCGTGCTGTGGCTGTACCACGTCGAGGACTACACGCACCAGGAGATCGCGGAGCTGACCGGCAAGTCGGTCAGCTTCTCGAAGTCGCAGGTCATGCGCGGCGGCATTCGCTTGCGCAACCTGCTCGAACCACTGCAGGAGGAGGCCGCGCCATGCATGACCGCGACCGCACATTGACCATCGAAGTGGATCGCACGCTGGGCGCCGCGCTGCGCGCCCTGCCCGATGCCGCGCCGCAGCCGGACCTGTGGCCGGAGCTCGCGCGCGCGCTCGCCGCGAAACGGCGTCCGCGCATCTGGCGCTACATCGTGCCCGCCGCACTCGCTGCCGGCGTGCTGCTCGCGCTGCTGCTGCCACGCGCGACCACGCCGCCGCCGCTCGCGAACGAGCCAACGGCGACGCCCTCACCTGCAACAACCGCTCCGACCGGCGCGAACGACGAACTCGATGCGCTGCGCACGCGCTCGCAGACGCTCGAGCGCTGGGTCGCGGCAGTGGCCGCGCATGCGCCGCAAAACAGCCGCGACCTGATGGCCGCGGTCGAAGTCGAGGATTTGATCGGTCTCGTCGACGTGCAGCTCGGCGCGAGCCGCGACCGCGCCGATGCGCTGCCGCTGTGGCGCCAACGGGTCGCCCTGCTCGAAGACCTTGCCACCATCCGCGGCAGTGCGTTCGCAATCGCCGCCAGCGACATCGATGCGAACGCCCTCGACACCTCGTTCAATCGCATCAATTGAGGCCCCTCCATGAAGCGCAGCCTGTTGTTTCTCGCCCTCGCCCTCGCCGCACGCGGCGCCGTCGCGATCGAACCCGCCGCCAAGCCGGCACCGAATGCCGCGACACCGGCGGCCGGCGCCGCTGCCGCGAGTGCGGCGGTGCCTCCCGCCAACGCCGAAGCCGCGCGCAAGGAGCTCGCCGAGCTGCGCAAGCAGATGCAGGACCTGACGCGGCGCATGGCCGAGTTGTCGGGCGAACTCGGCGACGTCGGTCCGCGCGCGTACGCGTTCCGCTACCTCGGCGAATCCGACCGCGCGGTGATTGGCGTGGTGCTCGCGCGCGACAAGGATCGCGTGCGCATCAGCGCCGTCACGCCGGACGGCCCGGCCGCGCGCGCCGGCCTGCATGACGGCGACGTGATCACCGCGATCGACGGCCATGCGCTCGCCGCCACCGGCGATCCTGCGGATGGCCGCGACGAAGGCGAAGGTTCCGCCCTGCGGCAGGCGCGCGGCCTGCTCGCGAACCTCAAGGAGGGCCAGTCGGTCAGCATCGAGTACCGGCGCGGCGCGCAGAACGGCGTGGTCGTGTTCAATGCCGAGCGGCGCCAGGCGCTGAACTGGCCGGCGTTGATGAATGACGATCCGGAACACCCATTCCTGCCGAAGGATTTCAACGAGCGCGTGCGCGTCGACGTCGAACGCGCGCAGCGGCAGGCCGATCGCGAAGTGCGCGCGCACGAGCGCATGGCCGAAGCGGGCGAACGCATCCAGGAGCGCATGAACTCCAAGCAGGTGCGCGAGTCGCTGCTGAATGCGCAGCGGACGATGCGCCGTGCGATGCCATGGTGGGGCCTCAACCTGGCGCCGGTGAACGCCGACCTCGGTCGCTACTTCGGTACCGACCGCGGCGCGCTGGTGGTCGCGAGCGACACGGCTGCGTTGCCGGGACTGCGCGGCGGCGACGTCATCACCGAGGTCGGCGGCAGTGCCGTCGAGCGGCCCGAAGATGTCATGCGCGCATTGCGCGACCAACCCGAAGGCAAGGAGGTCACGGTCAAGCTGCTGCGCGACCACAAGGCGATTGCGCTGATGATGAAGACACCGGAGTTCAAGTCGATCTTCACGGCACCAGCACCGCCTGCGCCACCCGTGCCGCCTGCGCCACCGGTGGCACCGGCGCCGCCACTGCCACCCGCATCCGCCGCGCCACCGGCGCCGCCCGGGCCGCCGATGCCTCCCGCGCCGCCCGTGCCGCCGGAGTCCTGAAGCCAGCCGCACGCTTACGTCCGCCCTGGGCGCAGCCCTGTCCTGGGCGAAGTCGAATGACGCGCAGCGCCGGCGTCGAACGCTCGCAGGTGTATCGGCGTCGCGGAACGGCGTTCCGCTGCGCTCGACACGTGCGGAGGGAAGATCGAACGCCGGAAGAAGGGACGGCTATCCGGATTGGCCGCTTCCGGACCCCTGCCATTCGGGCCATGTCCGCGCGCGCGCCATCGGCAACGATGGGGCGTTGCCAGCCATGAGGACGTTGCCATGCACGACCGCACTGCCCCGCCGACGCTGCGCCTGCGCGCGTCGCAGCTCGCCTTCCTCGTCTCGCTCGCAGCGACCGCCTCGCCCGCGCTCGCGCTGCACGGCATCGACCCCACCGACATCAATCGCGACGGTGCCGCCTGCACGGACTTCTTCGACTACGCGAACGGCGCGTGGCGCGCGCAGCACAAGATTCCCGACTACATGGACCGTTGGAGCCGACGCTGGCAGTCGGGCGAGGTCAACAAGGAGCATGTGCGCGACATCCTCGCCGACGTTTCCGCACGCAGCGACTGGCCCGCCGGCAGCGCCGAACAACTTTCGGGCGACTTCTACGCGGCCTGCATGGACGAAGCGCGGGTCGACGAACTCGGCGTGAAGCCGGTGCAGCCCCTGCTCGACGAAGTCCGCGCGATCAAGGACAAGAGCGGCGTGCAGCGCACGATCGGCCACCTGCACGATCTGGGCGTCAACGTGCCGTTCGGCCTGGCCGCGCAGCAGGACCTGCACGACCCGACCGTGGTCATCGCGCACCTGACCGCCGGCGGCCTCGGCATGCCGGACCGCGACTACTACCTCAAGCCCGAACCGCGCTTCGTCGAAGCGCGCGCGAAATACCACGCGCATGTCGCGAACATGTTTGCACTGGCCGGCGCCAAGGCGGATGCCGCCAAGCGGGCATCGGCCACCGTATTCGAGTTCGAGAAGCGCCTCGCGCTCGCCTCGCTCGACAACGTGGCGCTGCGCGATCCGAAGCAGCAGGACCACAAGACGACGTTTGCGCAGTTGCAGCAGCAGGTGCCCGCGTTCGACTGGGCGGGGTATTTCGACGCTGCGCACATTCCGCACAACGACCTCAACCTTACCGAACCGAAGTTCATGCAGCAGGTGCAGAAGGAACTCAAGGCGACGCCGATCGCGCAGTGGCGCACCTACCTCGAATGGCAGGTGCTGAACGCCGCGGCCGATTCGCTGTCGAAGCCGTTCGTCGAGGAGAATTTCGCGTTCAACGGCAAGTTCCTCACCGGCGCGACCGAGATGAAGCCGCGCTGGAAGCGCTGCGCCGAAGCCACCGACAACCAGCTCGGCGAGGCCCTCGGCAAGAAGTACGTCGAGAAATACTTCCCGCCGGAAGCAAAGGCGCGCATGCAGGAGATGGTGAAGAACATCCTGCTCGCGATGGGCGACACCGTTCGCGGACTCGACTGGATGGACGACAAGACCAAGGCGAAGGCGCTGGAGAAACTCGCGACGTTCAACCCGAAGATCGGTTATCCCGACAAGTTCAAGGATTACGCCGGCGTGAAGGTCGGGCGCGACTCGTACTGGGACGATGTCGTCTCCGCTTCACGCTGGAACGTCAATGATGGCCGCATGCAGATCGGCAAGCCGGTCGACCGCGCGCGCTGGGGCATGACGCCGCCGACCTCGAATGCGTACTACAACCCGCTGCTCAACGAGATCGTGTTCCCGGCCGGCATCCTGCAGCCGCCCGCGTTCGACATGACCGCGACCGACGCGGTCAACTACGGCGCGATCGGCGTGGTGATCGGCCACGAGATCAGCCACGGCTTCGACGACCAGGGCGCGCAGTTCGACGCGCAGGGGCGGCTCAGCAACTGGTGGACGCCGGCGGACGAAGAGAAATTCAAGGCGCGCGGCGCGTGCGTGGTGAAGCAGTTCGACGGCTACTTCATCGAGCCGGGCATCCACCACAACGGCAAGCTCGTGCTCGGCGAGTCGATCGGCGACCTCGCTGGCGCCAAGCTCGCCTGGCTCGCTTACCAGAAGTCGCGCGAGGGCAAGGCGCCCGAGGCAACCCTCGACGGGTTCACGCCCGCGCAACAGTTCTTCCTGTCGTGGGGCCAGTGGCGCGGCGACGAGATCCGGCCGGAGACGCAGCGCACGATGGTTCAGGGCGACCCGCATCCGATCGCGAAATACCGCGTGAACGGCCCGTTGTCGAACCTGCCCGCGTTCCGCGAAGCATTTCAGTGCAAGGCGGATGCACCGATGGTGCGCGCGCCGGCAGAGCGCTGCGAAGTGTGGTGAACGCGCCATCCGCTGCGGGAGTGGCATTCGCCATTCCCGCGGCCTCGCATTGCATTTCATAGGGTGGGCCCTGGCCCACCGCATGCTGCATCCCGGGAATTGCGACGTCTCGACAATTCCGTGGTGGGCCTGGGCCCACCCTACGCGTCGAGTTCGGTCCAGCGCGCGTACGCGGCGTCGAGTTCGAGTTGCAAGGCCGACAATTCATTGTTCAGCGCGACGATGCGCGCGCCTTCCTGCTGATAGAAACCCGGCGCCTGCATCGCGGCACCGATGACCGCGATGCGGGTTTCCAGCGCGTCGATTCGACCGGGCAGCTCTTCGAGTTCGCGCGACTCCTTGTAGCTCAGCTTGCGCTTCGCCGCGGGCGTCACAGGGGACGGAGGAGCTTTCCCTGCATCCGTGCCCGAGTCCGAAGTGGGCGATACAGGAAGAATGCCTCCGCCGCCTTTGCCGTCACGCCGTGGCGCCTGACGCAGCCAGTCGCTGTATCCGCCGACGTACTCCCCGACGCGACCGCCGCCTTCGAGCGCAAGCGTGCTGGTCACCACGTTGTCGAGGAAGTCGCGATCGTGCGAGACCAGCAGCAGCGTGCCCGCGTAAGCCGCGAGCAGTTCCTCCAGCAATTCGAGCGTCTCCACGTCGAGATCGTTGGTCGGTTCGTCCATCACCAGCAGGTTGGACGGCTTGGCGAACAGCTTCGCCAGCAGCAGGCGGTTGCGTTCTCCGCCGGACAGCGCGGTGATCGGCGCGCGTGCGCGCTCGGGCGAGAACAGGAAGTCCTGCAGGTAACCGAGCGCATGCTTGCGCGCGCCGTTGATCTCGATGAACTCGCGACCTTCCGATACGTTGTCGAGCGCACTGAGGTCGTCGCGCAGGTGGAGGCGGTGCTGGTCGAAATACGCGATCTCCAGATTGGTGCCCAGGCGTACCTCGCCAAGTTGCGGCGCGAGCTGGCCAAGCAGCAGGTGCAGCAGCGTGGTCTTGCCGGAACCGTTCGCGCCGATCAGGCCGACGCGGTCGCCGCGCTGGATGGTCGTGGTCAGGTCGGCGACGATCGTGCGCTCGCCGTAACCGAAACGGATGCCGTCGACGTCGATCACGCGGCGCCCCGACGCGCCCGCCGTGCCGACCTGCAGTTTCGCCTTGCCGCCGAGTTCCCGCCTCTGTGCACGCTCGCGCCGCATTGCCTCGAGCTCGCGCACGCGGCCTTCGTTGCGCGTGCGGCGCGCCTTGATGCCCTGGCGGATCCACACTTCCTCCTGCGCGAGCTTCTTGTCGAACAGCGCGTTCGCCTGCGCTTCCGCATGCAGGCGCTCCTCGCGCCGGCGCAGGTAGTTGTCGTAGTCGCCCGGCCAGCTCGTCACCTGGCCGCGATCGATTTCGACAATGCGTGTCGCCAGCGCGCGCAGGAAACGGCGGTCATGGGTGACGAACACGACGCTGCCGGCGAAGTCGAGAAGGAACTGCTCAAGCCAGTCGATCGCCTCAATGTCGAGATGGTTGGTCGGCTCGTCGAGCAGCAACACGTCCGGATCGAGCACGAGCGCGCGCGCGAGCAGCACGCGGCGCTTCATGCCGCCGGACAACGCGGCGAATTCCGCCTCCTCGGGCAGGTCCAGGCGCGTCAGCACCTGGATCACGCGGCTGTCGATGTCCCAGCCGTGCTCGGCCTCGATCTGCGCCTGCACGCGCCCGAGCGCGTCGGCGTTCCCGGGCACCTCGAGGTGATGGGTCAGGTGGTGGTACTCGGCGATCAGCTCGCCGAGGTGGCCGAGCGCTCCGGCCACGACGTCGAACACGCTGCCGGCGACGTCGGTCGGCACTTCCTGCATCAGTTTCGCGACGCGCACGCCGTCCTGCACGCGCACCTCGCCGTCATCGGGGCGAATATCGCGCGCGATCAGCTTCAGCAGGGTCGACTTGCCGGCGCCGTTGCGCCCGACCACGCAGATGCGCTCGTTGCGTTCGATCGATAGCGTCGCGCCTTCGAGCAGCAGTGGACCGCCGACCGAGTAGTCGACGTTGACGAGGTTGACGAGGGACATGCGTGGGCGGCGTTCGAGGTTGCGGCGCGTATTGTGCCCTGAACCGGCGGGTCCGGGCGGGCCGGTGGAGCGGCTTCAGCACGCGAAGCGTTCCTTCCCCGGTCCCTGCGCCTACGCGGCGCGGCTGCGCAGCTCCCCACGCCGCGCCGCCATCGCCTGCCCGATCACGTCCCAGCCCGCGTCCGCGCGATGCGCCTGCTCGCTGAGCATGCGCCGGAACGCGCGCGCACCGGGCAAGCCCTGGTAGAGCCCGAGCACATGGCGCGTGATGTGCTGCAGGCGATCGCCGCGCGCGAGATGCGCCTCGACGTACGGGCGCAGGCGCATGAGCACGTCGTCGCGATCGGGAAGCGGCGTGCCATGCAACGCATGCTCGATCTCCGCAAGTCGATACGGTTCGTGGTACGCGGTGCGGCCGAGCATCGCGCCATCGACGTGACGCAGGTGTTCCTCGACCTCGGCAACGCTCGCGACGCCGCCGTTGATGACCACGGTCAGTTGCGGATGCTCCTGCTTCAGCCGGTACACGCGCTCGTAGTTCAGCGGTGGCACCTCGCGATTTTCCTTCGGCGAAAGACCCTGCAACCACGCCTTGCGCGCATGCACGATGAACACGTCGCAGCCGCCCGCGTGAACGTCGTCGACGAAGTGAGCGAGCCCGGCATACTCGTCCTGTTCGTCGACGCCGATGCGGCACTTCACCGTCACCGTCGCGCGCGTGTGCGCGATCGCCTCGCGCATCGCGACCACGCAGTCGCGCACCAGCGCAGGCTCGCGCATGAGGCACGCACCGAAGCGACCCGACTGCACGCGATCCGACGGGCACCCGACGTTGAGGTTGATCTCGTCGTAACCCAGTTCCGCACCGATTTGCGCCGCTTCCCCCAGCAGCTCCGGCTCCGAACCACCGAGCTGCAGCGCAACCGGATGCTCGCTCTCGTCGAAACCGAGCAGGCGCGCGCGATCACCGTGGATCACCGCGGGCGCGGTGACCATCTCGGTGTAGAGCAGCGCGTGCGGCGCGAGCAGGCGATGGAAGTACCGGCAGTGCCGGTCCGTCCAGTCCATCATCGGCGCAACGGAGAATCGATGTTCCATGCGCGCATTCTAGCGGATAGGCCTTCGACACTCGTCGAAGGCGCGCCGTTCGTTGCTGACCGAGCATCCATTCGAGGCCATGGCGCGAAAACAACAACGCCGGCACGAGGCCGGCGCTGCTGCATTCGGACATCGGCGTCAGGCTGCTGCGGACTTCACGCTCGCCTCGGACCCCGTCGAGATGTCGCTGGCATTGAAGCGCTTGAAGATGTCCTTGGCGACGTCCCGCTGATTCGAATCCTCGGTGTGTACCGAGATCAGGATGTTGCCTTCGCGGATCTTCGCGTCGTAGCGCTTGGCTTCGAATTCCGGGATGCCCATGCCGATGAGCCCGCCGACCACGCCGCCGGCCGCCGTTCCGATGGCGGCACCGCCGAGCGCGGCCATGATCGGGCCCGCCGCGATGAACGGACCCACGCCCGGGATCGCCAACGCGCCGATGCCGGCCAGCCAGCCGAGCGCAGCGCCGACGCCGAGGCCGGCCACGCCACCGGTGGTCGCCCCTTCCGGCGCCTTGGTGCTGTTCTGGTGGGCGAAATCCTTGGTCGAGCGCTTGTCGGGCATCAGCGCGGAAATCGAATCGTTCGTGAAGCCCGCACCCTTGAGCGCGTCGACGATGTTCTCGGCCTGGGGCGTGGTGTTCGCAATGCAATAAACGGAAGCCTTCATGGTGTTCTCCTTGGGGGAAAGATTAATTGGCAATATCGAGCTCGTTGTCGACCCGGTTCACACCCGCCACCGCACCGACGATCTTCGCGACGCGTGCTTTCTCGTCGGCGCTCGCGACGGGACCGCGCAAGACGACCACGCCGCCGCTGGCGACGAGCTTCACGTTGTGGGCCTTCATGGACAGCGACTTGTCGTCCATGATCGCGCTGCGGACGTTCGCAGCGACGTCGATGTCGACCTTGTTGTTCGGCTGGTCCATCGGCGTCGTCGTGTCGTGGTCCTGGTCACGCTTGTTCACGGCGGTATTGTCGGCCGGCGTCGCCGAGTCGGCGGGCACCGTCCGCTCGCTTGCGGAAACGAAGCCGGCGCTCGAGAGCACGCATGCCGCGAGCAACGCCACTGATGTCTTGTTCATTGCAGTCTTCCTTCTGCTGCGACGGGATATCGCGAGTGGATTGCACGGTGGCGGTTTGCGGGTGTATCGGTTGTGAACGTCTCAGGATCTGCACGGCTGCGGTTAAGCCGCGCAACTGCACGCGGACGCGGGGATGCGTTGGATTGGTCTCGCATCGACGACAGCATCGGGCCTCGGCTCCGAACCACGTCGGCAGCCGCGGTCGTCGCAACACGCTGGGGTAAGCGGTCCCTGAATGTCCGCAATCGTCATTGCCTCACATCCGTGAACGCCAACGGCACTTATGCCTGGCGACAACCGCATGGCAGACTGTGCCCGCGCCTGCCCAACGTCCTTATCTGCGAGGTCGATCATGCGGACCGTCGTCCTGGTACTCCTGGGTTTTCTGGTCCACGGCATGGCCAGCGCGGCCGGCGATGCGTCGCTGCGCACAGGCAAGTCCGCGTTCGGCAACTGGAGCGACGACGCACCAGGCGTTCGCCGGCAATTCCATGCAGGTGACCTTCCCGATCCGGCGAGCGTGCGCTCGACCGTCAGCGCGAGTCCGGCGCAGCACGCAGCGCGCGGCGCGCGCATGCCCAGCGTGCCGTCGGGATTCGAGGTCGAACTCGTCGCCCAAGGACTCGACGGACCGCGCGTGCTGCGCATCGCTCCGAACGGCGACGTGTTCCTCGCGGAAACCGGCGGCGGTCGCGTGCTCGTCTTCAGGCCGGGCGCGGACGGCAAACTCCCGGCCGAACCGATCGTCTTCGCGAAGGGGCTCGCAGACGTCTACGGCATCGCCTTCTTTCCGCCGGGGCCGGAGCCGACCGCACTCTACGTCGCCCAGCCGACGCGCGTCCTGCGTTTTCCGTATCGCAGCGGCGACACGCAGGCCAGCGCGGCCGGCACAGTCGTGCTGAAGGACATTCCCGGCGGCGGGCACTCGACGCGCGACCTCGTCGCGCCGAATGCGCAGCAACTGCTGGTCGCGGTGGGCTCCGCGTCGAACATCGCCGACGGACTGCCGAAGAAGTCCGCCGAAGACATCGCGACGTTCGAACGCACGCATGCGCGCGGTGCCGCCTGGGGCAGCGAGGAACGTCGCGCGTCCGTCTGGAGCATCGCCGCCGACGGATCGTCGCCGCGCCTGTATGCGACCGGCCTGCGCAATTGCGCCGGCATGGCGATGCAGCCCGCGACGAAGCTGCCATGGTGCGTCGTCAACGAGCGCGACGGCCTCGGCAACGACCTGCCGTTCGAGTACGCGACTCGCGTGCGCGAGCACGGCTTCTACGGCTGGCCGTGGTTCTACATCGGCGGACACATCGACCCGCGCCGCGCCGGCGAGCGCGACGATGCGCTGCGCGCCGAAGCCATCACGCCGGACGTTCTGATCCAGCCGCATTCCGCGCCGCTCGGCATCGCGTTCTACGACGGCGCGATGTTCCCGCCCGACTATCGCGGCGACGCGTTCGTGACCCTGCACGGCTCATGGAACCGCACGCCGCGCACCGGCTACAAGGTCGTGCGGTTGCGCTTCAAGGATGGCACTCCCACGGGTGAATATGTCGACTTCATGACCGGCTTCGTCGTCGACGACGCGCATGCGTGGGGCCGCCCCACCGGTGTCGCGGTCGCGCGCGACGGCTCGCTGCTCGTCTCCGAGGACGAGGGCGGGACAGTGTGGCGGGTGCGCGCGAAGGCGGGACCATGACGCACCTGTCGTTCCTCCACGGGTGCTCCGCGCCGATCAGCCCTCGAAGCCACTGATGAACACGCCGTCTCCGGTCGCGGCGCAGGTCTGCACGCTGCACTTGGCGAAGTGCACGCTGCTCGTGGTTTCGTCGTAGTAGCTGATCACCGCGGCGCCATCCGAGCCGATGGCGATATCGCTGCTGTCGCCGACGATCTCGTCGTGGCGATGGTCGACGGTGAGCAGGTCGACCGCTCCGGCGCAGTCCGGTGTGCGGCATTCGGCGACGGCGAGCACGCAGTCGACGGCGTCGGCGAAGCAGCGGCGATAGCTGATCACCGGGTTGCCGTCGGGTCGGATCGCGATTGCGTTGAACACGCCGGCCTGGCGCCCGCGATCGTCCAGCAAGGACACGATCGCAGGCTGCGCGCACGCCGCGTCGGTGCACTTTGCGACCTTGAGCGCGCCCTGCTGGTGGAAGTCGTAGTAGCTGGTGACCGGATTGCCGTCGGCGCCGATCGCGATCGAGGCGAATTGCCCGACCGAGGGCTGGTCGAGGTCGTGCGTCGTGCGATTGGCGCAGGTCGCGTCGAGGCACTTTGCGACACGCAGCGACCCGCCGGGCATCACCGCATACGCCAGGACCGGCAGGCCGTCCACGCCGATCGCGACATCGACATGCTCGCCGATGATGGCGAGCGGATCGTCGTCGACGGTGACGATCGACACGCTCGTGCAGGCGGCGTCCGCGCACGCGGCGAGGCGCAGCGACGCGTTGCTGAGGTCGTCGTAAGCGACCGCCGGATGCCCCGCGCCGTCGAGCACGAGCGATGCGTACAGGCCGACGTCGTCGGTGGGGTCGTCGATGGCGCGCACGCTGCCGTCGTCGAACGCGAGCGCACCGACCGCGGTGTCGTAGTAGGCGAGCAGCATGCCGTCGCCCGCATCGAGCACCATCGATGCGCTCGTCCCGACCGCGCCGGTGACGGTCCCGAAAGTGAAGTCGCTGCAGTCCAGCGCGGTGCAGGTCCCGAACCGGAACGAACTGTCGGCCGCATTGCCCCAGGCGACGCGCGGCATGCCGTCGCTGCCGATCGCGATGGACGTGTTGGTGTGCAGGTCCTGCGTGGCGGCGGCGTCCAGTCGCGTGATTGTCGCCGCGGGCGCCGACATGAAGATCGCAGGCGCAAGCAGGATTGCCAAGGCTGGTGCGGGTCGCATGTCGATGCCTCCGGCGCTGCGTCAATCGAAGCCGTTGCGGAAGATGCCGTCGCCGCGCGTGACGCGCAGGCGATCCACGTAGAAGAGTGCGCCTGGCGTAGTCGAGGAGTCCGTCCCCAGGAGGACCGAGCCGATGCCGCGCTCGGTAACGCCGTGTGCGCGCGCGCTGACGAGCGACACGCCGTCGAGCTTGACGTCGTAGGTACCCTCGTCCATGTGGAACAGGATCGCGAGTTCATGCACGACGTTGACGGAATACGATCCGACGGCGAAGAGCGAGCCGTTCTCGTCCGATAGCGAGATGTCGCCGGAGCCGGCGAAGATGATCTTGGTGAACTTCTGCGCGGCCGTGCCGGGTTCGCGCACGTTGACGTCGAACATGTCGAATTGCGCGGCCTTGATGCGCATGTGGATGTTCAGATCGCCGTGGATGACCTCCTCGCCACCGATGAATTCAAAACGCGCGGAAAGCGCGTTTCCGCCCGCCGCTTCGCTGAATTCGAGCGATGGCGTGGACATCGGACCGGCGCGCACGATCGCGGACAGCCCCGGGACGATCGAGATCGGCTCCCC
>Ga0209023_10000928_pt1 | contig 41425 bp, 33 predicted proteins | sample LakOneMetagenome_FD_187468 | JGI IMG/M metagenome (GOLD analysis project Ga0209023, IMG submission 187468) | Freshwater and sediment microbial communities from Lake Erie, Canada (SPAdes) (version 2) | ecosystem: Environmental > Aquatic > Freshwater > Lentic | place: Lake Erie, Canada...
ATCTCGAAGCCGATCGGCTCGAACACCACCGACAGCGCACGGCCCAGCATGCCCGCGATGCTGTAATAGATCGGCGGATGGGTCGCGCCTTCGGGGGCGCCCGGGAAACTCGACAGGAACCACAGCAGGACCATCAGCGTCAAGATGATGGTGCCGACCCGCGACAGGAAGATCTTGGCGCGTTCCCACAAGCCCAGGGCCAGGTTCTGCAGGTGCGGCCAGTGATAGCTTGGCAGCTCGAGCATCAGCGGCTGGTTGCGGTTGGCGCCCATGGTGCGCTTGATGAACCAGGCCACCGCCATGGCCGACGCGACGCCGGCAAAATACAGGATGAACAGCACCAGGCCTTGCAGATTGACCGGCCCCCACAGCGTGCGGTTGGGGATGAAGGCGGCGATGATCAGCGCGTACACGGGCAGGCGCGCCGAGCAGGTCATGAGGGGCGCGATCATGATGGTGACGAGGCGGTCGCGCGGATTTTGAATGGTGCGCGCGGCCATGATGCCGGGAATGGCGCAGGCAAAGCTCGACAGCAGCGGAATGAAGGCGCGCCCGGACAAGCCGACCCCGCCCATCAGGCGGTCCAGCAGGAAGGCCGCACGCGGCAGGTAGCCGCAGTCTTCCAGCACCAGGATGAAGAAGAACAGGATCAGAATCTGCGGCAGGAACACCAGCACGCTGCCGACCCCGCCCAGGATGCCTTCGACCAGCAGGCTGCGCAGCATGCCCTCGCCCATGTGCTGGCCGACCCAAACACCGACCGCTTCCACGCCGCCGGTGATCATTTCCATCGGCACCGCGGCCCAGCTGAACACGGCCTGGAACACCAGGAACATGAGCGCGGCCAGCAGGATCGGTCCCAGCACCGGATGCAGGACGATGCCGTCGATCCGTTCGGTCAGGTTGCCGGTGTCGTTGACGGTGCTGGTGGCGGCGGCCAGGATGCGGCGCACTTCGCGCTGGGTCTCTTCCACCGACACGGCATCGATGGCCGACAGCGGCTGCGACTTGACGACGTCGGCGCGCGGCATGGCGTCGAGCGCCTCGAGCAGGGCCTTTTCGCCGCCGCTTTGCACGGCCACCGTTTCCACCACCGGGATATCGAGTTCATAAGCCAGCCGGGCGCTGTCGATCACGATGCCGCGCTTTTTGGCCACGTCCACCATGTTCAGGGCCAGCACCATCGGCAAGCCAAGGCGTTTGATTTCGAGCACCAGACGCAGGTTCAGGCGCAGGTTGACGGCGCTGACCACGCACACCACGGTGTCGGGCGCCTGTTCGTCGGCGCGCAGGCCGGCGACCACGTCGCGCGTGATCGCTTCGTCGGGCGTGGTGGCCGACAGGCTGTAAGCGCCCGGCAGATCCAGTACTTTATACGCGCGGCCGGCGGGCGAGGTGAAACTGCCTTCTTTGCGCTCGATGGTGACGCCGGCGTAGTTGGCGACCTTCTGGCGCGCACCGGTCAGACGATTGAACAGGGCGGTCTTGCCGCAATTGGGATTGCCGAGCAATGCGATCAGCGGCGTGTGCGACACGCGCTGGCCCAGCGTTTCGGTACTCATGATGTTATTCCGGCTGTATCGAGATCAGCGCCGCCTCGAAGCGGCGCAAGGCAAAGGTGGAGTCGCCCACACGCACGGCCAGCGGCTCGCCGCCCGGCACACCGCGCTTGAGCATGCGGATGCGCTCGCCCGGAACGAAACCGAGTTCCATCAACCGGCGCGACACGTCCACGCCGGCATCGGCGCCCGTCGCGGGCGCGAGGTGGATCACGGTGGCGCTCTGTCCGGCCAGCAAGGAGTCGAGCGTCGTCAGGGTGGAGGCAAGGGTCATGGCTTTCTATCTCGCTATTAATCACAGTTCCTTGTTGGATATTAGCATCAAACAGGTAAATGCGAATTACTTCTATTCAAGGTATGCTCAAAAAGCTTGCAATCGTCGTCGAGTTCCGACAAAATATGAATCTAAGTGATAATGATTCTCATTATAGACCACAACCAAACCGGGAAGGTGCAGCAATGATTGTTTGTGTATGCAACAACATCTCCGACCGTGAAATCCGTCAGGCGGTCGATCTTGGCCTGTCCACCATGGCCGAACTGCGCCAGGACCTGGGCGTGGCCACCTGCTGCGGCAAATGCGCGAGCTGCGCCAAGCAAGTGCTGGCCGAGCATCTGGAAAGCAAAACCCAAGTCACCGAATTGTCTTTCCGTAGCGCACAGGCAGCCTGATACCCATGAATGCCATGACCTTCTCCACCGGGCCCGAGCTGGGCGACGCCCGCGCGTCGCTGGAGAAACTGCGCGCCAAGTGCGGCCCGCTCGCTGCCGTGCTGGTCGCCCACCTCATCGTGTTTTACTTCATTTATAGCGGGCTGTTCACGCGCATGGTCAATGTGGCCTTGCCCAAGGCGGTCATGATCAGCTTTGTCGAAGTGCCGCGCGAAAAAACGCCGCCCCCGGCCGCGCCCAAGATCGTTCCCGTGGTCCAGCTGCAGCCGCCCGCCCTGCCCCAGGTGCCGGTGCCGGTGGTGCAGATCGCGCCTCAGCCCAACACCATCACCGTCGAACAGGCGGCCGCGCCCGCGCCCAAGCCGGCGCCCGTGGCGGCCGTGGTGGCCGCAGCGCCGGCCGCGCCCGTCGGCGGCGAGCCGAAAACGGTGACCTCGGGCGTCGAATACGTGCGCGTGCCGCAAATCGTATATCCGGAAATGTCGCGCCGCATGGGCGAACAGGGCCGCGTGGTGCTGCGCGTGCTCGTCAACGAAAAAGGCCAGCCCGAGAAAGTCCAGGTCGAAACCTCGTCCGGCTTCGCCCGCCTTGACGAAGCGGGCCGCCAGGCCGCCTTGCGCTGCCTGTTCAAGCCGTTCATGGAAGACGGCCGCCCGATCGCCGCTTACGTGCGCCTGCCGTTCAACTACTCCAGCAGCTAACGCGTCGCGCTCCCGCCGCGCCCGCACCGCCCGCTTTGCGGCCCGTGCGGGCGTTTGCTATGATGGAGTGATACCTCCACTCTAGAAAGAATCCCATGAAGGGCGATAAGAACATCATCCGGCTGCTCAACGCGCAGCTGACCAATGAGCTGTCCGCGGTTAATCAGTATTTCCTGCACGCACGCATGTACCGCCACTGGGGTCTGGAGAAGCTGGGCAAGAAGGAATACGAAGAATCGATCGGCGAAATGAAGCATGCCGACAAACTGATCGACCGCATCCTCACGCTCGACGGCCTGCCCAATCTGCAGGCGCTGCACAAGCTGCTGATCGGCGAATCGACGCAAGAAATGCTCGAATGCGACCTCAAGCTCGAGCAGGCGGCCCAGGTCACGGTCAAGGAAGGCATTGCGGCCTGCGAAGTGGCGGCCGATTACGTGTCGCGCGATCTGTTCCTGCAGATCCTGGAAGACACCGAAGAGCATATCGACTGGCTCGAAACCCAGCTCGACCTGATCGTCAAGGTCGGCATCCAGAACTACCTGCAAAGCCAGATGGCCGCCGGCGAGTAACACCGTTCAGCGCCAGCGCGTGGCCCACTTGTCATAAAAGCCCAGATCCCGCGGCACCGCGCCCGGGATCGCGCACACCGCCGCCGCGAATTCGTTGGCGCGCCCGAGCGTCAACTCCAGCGCCCAGCCGCGCTCGCGCCCCAGCAGAAAAATCGCCGCGAAGGCATCGCCCGCGCCCACCGTGTCGATCACGAACGGCGGCGCCGGGTTGTCGCGGTGGACCAGCGGCTCGCCTTCGGCCGCGAAATACACCGAGCCGCGATGGCCCAGCGTGACGATCAGCCCTTCCAGTGAAAACATCTGCACCAGCGCCGCGCAGGCCGCGCGCACTTCGTCGCCCGACAGCGGCGGCGAGGCCGGATGGATGTCGAAGTACCAGCCGAACAGCACCTGCAATTCCTCTTCGTTGACCTTGGCCACGTCGGCCGCATGCAGCGAGTGGAACACGCAGCGTTCGTCGTACTGGCCTTCGCGCAGATTCAGGTCGAGGAAGCGGTGCGCGTTGCTGGCGTCGAGCAGCGCATGCAGCGTGTCGCGCGAACGGGGGCAGCGCTGCGCCAGCGTGCCGAAGTAGAAGCTGGTGGCGTCCACCGCTTCCAGCGCCGCCAGCGCCTGCTCGGGATTGATGTAGTCGTAGGCCTGGTCGGGCAGGATCACGAAGCGGTGGCCGCGCGTGGTGCGCTCGACCACCACGCGCCCCGTCTCTTCCAGCTTGTCGACCTGCAGGCCGGCCTCGGACATGGCGAAGCGTTCGAATTCGGCGTGCACCACACCGCCGTTCTTGTCGTTGCCGATGCAGGTGATCATCAGCTGCGGCGCCATGAAGGCGGCCAGGTGGCGCGCCACATTGAACGGCGCGCCGCCCACCACCTGCTCGGTGACGAAATCGTCGACCAGCGCTTCGCCATATACCACTGTTGTCATGTTCTTTTTTCCTCAGGCTGCGGTGGACCGCACGATCAATTCGGTGGGCAGCTGGGACGAGGCGGCCACGCGGCCGTCGATCAGTTCCAGCAGCGACGCCACCAGGGCCTCCCCCGCCGCACGGATCGGCTGGCGGATGGTGGTCAGTGGCGGGTGATAGTAATGGGCCAGCACGATGTCATCGTAACCGACCACGCCCAGGTCGCGCGGCACCTCGCGCCCCAGCTCGCGCAAGGCGTTAATCGCGGTCATGGCCAGCAGGTCGCTGCAGGCGAAGATGGCGTCATACAGAACCGAGCGGCGCGCCATTTCGCGCACCGCCTCGGTCCCGCCGTCGGGCACGAACGGCACCGATACCCGCAGCTGCGGATCGACCGGCAGGCCGGCCGCGGTGAGCGCGTTGCAGTAGCCGCGGTAGCGCTGCGCCACTTCGGGAATGTTGATGTCGCCGAAAAACGCGATGCGGCGACGCCCGTGTTCGATCAGGTGGTTCGTGGCCAGCATGCCGCCGCTGACGTTGTCGCCGCCGACGGTGGTGTAGAGCTGCTGCGGCAGCTGCGCGCCCCACACCACGATCGGCACCCGGCGCGCGGCCAGCTGGTTGAGCTGCTCGTGCTGGCGCCACTGCCCGATCAGGATGATGCCGATCACGCGCCCGGTATCGAAGGGCTGGGCCGCGCAGTCGATCTGGTCGGCCGCCACGCGCGAGAGCAGCATGTCCAGCCCGCGCGCGGCCAGGGCGTCGGCCAGCGCCCCCAGCATGCTGAGAAAAAATGGATCGGTCAGGTGCTGGCGCGCGGCCGAATCGAACGGCACCACCACGCCCACGGTGCGGTTCTGGCCGCGCCGCAGGTTCTGGGCGCCGATATTGATGGTGTAGTTGAACTGGGCCGCCAGCGCCAGAATGCGCGAGCGCGTTTCCTCGTTCACCAGCGGGCTGTGATTGAGGGCGCGCGACACCGTGGCCTTGGAGACGCCCGCGATGCGCGCGATGTCGGCCATCTGCAGCCGCTTTTGCGCCGCACTGCCGGGATCGGGCCTGTTGGGCGGAGGGGCCATGGCAATCGCGCGTTACTGCGGGACCGTATCCTTGAATGAAGGGCGCTCGGAGAGCTTGTCGAACAGCTTGGCCAGGTTGGGGTAATCGTCGCGCCAGGTGATCTCGGGGAAGCGGAACGACAGCCAGCCCAGGGCGCAGCCCACGGCCACATCGGCCAGCGTGTAGTGATTGCCCTTGCAGAAAGGCGACTCGCGCAGATTGGCCGACATGACGGCCAGGCCGGCATGCACCTTGCCCATCTGGCGCTCGCACCAGGCCGCGCTTTGCTGCTCGGCCGGGCGCAGGGTGCGCTCGAGGCGCACCAGCACCGCCGCGTCGAGCACGCCGTCGGCCAGCGCTTCCCAAACCTTGATGTCGGCGCGGTCGCGCGCGTTCGGCATAAACAGCTTGCACACGGGCGTGAGCGTGTCGAGATATTCGACAATCACGCGCGAGTCGTACATGCTGCTGCCATCTTCCATGATCAGGCAAGGAACCTTGCCCAGCGGATTCGAAAGATGAATGGCCGTCTCGGCGCCCCATACATTCTCGAGTTCGAAGCCATAGTCGAGCTTTTTTTCCGCCAGGACGACACGGACTTTGCGGACATACGGGCTGGCCAGGGAACCGATGAGTTTCATAGATGATCAGGATGGAGGATTGGCTCACAGTATAGCATCGCGCATGGCGCCGATGGAGAGCGCAACGGCGCTTGGCGTGCGGCGCAAGCCTGAGCTTGACCAGTCCGCCAGTGGTAAAATGCACGTTTTTGCAGCACGCAATCGACTCTCTTTCTTCTTCCCTGGACGCCTACGCCATGACTTCTACCGCCCCTTACTCCACGCTGTCGGCCCTGTCGCCGCTGGACGGCCGCTATGCCGCCAAGACCGACAAGCTGCGCCCCATCCTGTCCGAAGCCGGTTTCATGCACCACCGCGTGAAAGTGGAGATTTCGTGGCTGCAGGCGCTGTCGCAAGCCGGCTTCGCCGAAATCAAGCCGTTCTCGCCGGAAGCGAATGCAGTGCTCGAGCGCATGGCGGCCGAATTCTCGGAAGCCGACGCGGCCCGCATCAAGGCGATCGAAGCGGTCACCAACCATGACGTCAAGGCGGTCGAGTACTGGCTCAAGGAACAGGTCAAGGACGTGCCGGAACTGGTGGCGGCCACCGAGTTCATCCACTTCGCCTGCACCTCAGAAGACATCAACAATACCTCGCACGGCATGATGCTCAAGGCCGCGCGCGACGGCGTGATGCTGCCGGCCCTGCAAGGCCTGGTCGACAAGCTCAAGACCATCGCCCACGCCAACGCGGCCGTGCCGATGCTCTCGCGCACCCACGGCCAGACCGCCAGCCCGACCACCCTGGGCAAGGAAATGGCCAACGTGGTCGCCCGTCTGCAGCGCGCCATCGCCCGCATCGCCGATGTCGAGATCCTGGGCAAAATGAACGGCGCGGTCGGCAACTACAATGCCCACCTGTCGGCCTACCCCGATTTTGACTGGGCCGCCTTCTCCAAGAACGTGATCGAGCAGCGCCTGGGCCTGACGTTCAATCCGTACACCATCCAGATCGAGCCGCACGACTACATGGCCGAACTGTTCGACGCCATCGCGCGCACCAACACCATCTTGCTGGACTTGAACCGCGACATCTGGGCGTACATTTCGCTCGGCTACTTCAAGCAGACGACCAAGGCCGGCGAAATCGGCTCCTCGACCATGCCGCACAAGGTCAACCCGATCGACTTCGAAAACTCCGAAGGCAACCTGGGCCTGGCCAACGCCGTCCTCAAGCACATGGCCGAAAAGCTGCCGGTCTCGCGCATGCAGCGCGACCTGACCGATTCGACCGTGCTGCGCAATATCGGCGTCGGCTTCGGCTACGCGCTCCTGGCCTACGACAGCTGCTTGCGCGGCCTGAACAAGCTGGAAGTGAACGCTGCGCGCCTGGAGCAGGATCTGGACGCGAACTGGGAAGTGCTGGCCGAGCCGGTGCAAACCGTGATGCGCCGCTACGGCATCGAAAATCCGTACGAGCAGCTCAAGGAACTGACCCGTGGCAAGGGCATCTCGAAAGACGCGCTGCGCGAATTCGTGCTCACGCTGGCCATTCCGCAAGACGCCAAGGATCTGCTGCTGGCCATGACGCCGTCGAACTACGTCGGCATCGCCGAAAAGCTGGCGCGCGCGATTTAAGCGTAGCCTTGCTATTCGGACGGCCCTAGCGGCCGTCCAGCCGGCCAAGCAGCTTGGCCAGCATGGCCTTGAGCGCAAAATTCTGCCTGGCGCCATAGCGTTCACGCGACAGAAGCAGGTCGTGCCATGCGCGCAAAAACGCACGGTCGCTTGCCAGTACCGCTTTCTCGCGCGCCCAGCGCAGTTCGCACGCTCCTACCTGCGCTCGGACATGGAGGCTGTCATCCCAGCAGCTTGCACACAGCACGCGCTGTTGATGAATGTATGCCTTCTTCGTCTCGTACACGATCTTTTGCTCGAGCGCGCTGAATACAGCATCCTTGCCGCAAACGCGGCACCGGTACGCGTGGTCCCGATATTCCTTCTGGACGCGTGAATAGGATTGCTGGCTGCTGGCCGACCAGAGGCGCGAGTCGCACGGGACTGCGGTCGGCTGCGCCGCGGCCCGCTTTTTTTTCAATTTTGCCAAACCAGCTTGACGCCGACCGCGCGCGCCGCTTGCGTGCGCGTGCCGAGTGCGCCGTATTCGCCGTGGCTGCCGTTCAGGTTATGTCCGACCAGCGACAATTCGAGATCGCGGCGCGGACGCCAGGCCAGGCGCGCGTCAATGGCCGTATACGACGGAACCGCCGGATTGTCGAGCGCGCCCACGCGGCGCACCATCAGGTCCAGGTCCTTGTCGGGCGCCAGCGCGAACGAGGAGCGCAGCTGGGCCGTGTGCGACGGATCCTTGCGCGCCGAGCCGGGGCCGGCATCATCGTTGCTGCCCGCCTTGAGCGTGAAGCGCTCGTGCAGCGCCATGAAGCCGGCGTTAAGGCGCCACCACGGCGCCACCTGGTAGCTGCCCCACATCTCGATCCCGCTCGCCTTGCCTTCCATCAGATTGCTGAAGGTGACCAGCAGGGGCGAGAACGACGTAACTTCCTGGGTGCGCAAGTGATCATAGTCGTTGTGAAAGACGGTGGCCGAGAACGACAGGTTCTCGGACGGCTGGCCGCGGTAGCCCAGTTCGAACACGCGCGCCACCTCGGAACGGATCCCGGGTCCGCCGATCAGGATGTACGGCGGCTGGCCCGGAATGAAGGTGTCGGCGTCGAGCCGCGACGGCGCGCGCACCGTGCGCGAGAGCCCCGTCCACAAGGTATGCGCGGCCGACGGCGTCCAGGCCAGGCGCGCCGTGGGCAGCACTTCGGCGCCCGTGTAGGGATTGCGCTCGACGCGCGCGCCCAGCGTCAGGCGCCAGCGCTCGGCCAGCGCGACCTCGTCCTGGGCGAACACGCTGGACCAGGTCTGGCCCGTCTTGGGCGGCAGGAAGACGGCGATCGGACCGCCGCTCACATCGTCCCAGGAATGGCGGTAATTGGCGCCCCACACCAGGCTGTGCGCACCGAAGGCGCCCAGCGCGTGCTGAAATTGCAGGTCGGCGATATAGAGCGATTCGGCGTAGGTGGGCACGACCACGCGCTTGGTGTAATCGACATAGCCTTGCGCCGCCAGCTCGCCGCCGCCAGCCAGGGCGTGGCGCCAGCCGGCAGTCAGGTTGGCCCCGGTCGAGGTGATCGGGCCGAGCACGAGCGTGGTGCCTTCCACCGAAATCGAACCTGGCTGCGCTTGCTCCGAACGCCCCTTGTAGACGTCGCCGTGCACGGTGAAGTGATCATCCCCGCGCACGCTGTCGGCGCGAAAGCCCGTTTGCGCCAGATGGCGCGCATCGTCGACCTCGGCCCCGCTGGCCAGTTCGGTCTGGCGCACGTCCTGGTACTTGCCGTACACCCGCCAGTCCCAGCCGCCGCCGCTGCCGCCCTGGCGGAAGGCGCCGTCGGTGCCGCGGGTGCCGGCGCGCAGCGACAGCAAGGAACCGTGGGTGTCGGCCGCACTGCGGGTGATGATGTTGATGACGGCATTGACGGCATTCACGCCCCACAGGGTGCCGCCCGGTCCGCTGATGACTTCGATCCGCTCTATATCTTCGAGCATCACTTCCTGCACTTCCCAGAATACGCCCGAGAACAGGGGCGCATACACGGAGCGCCCGTCGATCATGACCAGCAGCTTGTTCGGTGTGGAATTATTACTGCCGTTCATGCCGCGCGCACTGACGGCATAGGCCGAGCCGTTGCTCAGCGCGACCTGCAAAGCCGGCGCCAGGCGCAGCGCTTCGGGAATATTGACGGCGCCGGCGCGCCGGATGTCGTCGGCAGTGATCACGAACACCGACGCGGCGGCCGTGGCCAGGCGCTCCGGCTTTTTGGACACCGAGGTGATCTGGATATTGGCCAGGTCCTCGATCGACATGTCGGCCATGTCGAGCGGCGGCGCGGTCGCTGCGCCGGCCGGCAGGGCCAGCACAAGGGATGCCGCGCACGCCAGGCGTAACAATTGGGTTTGCATCGATGATCCCTTGGCAGGCAAATCGGGAAACTGTGTAGTTTCCATCACATATGTTTCGCAACCGATTTTACATTAGCTTGCGTTACCACGTTCCCAAGCGCGTGGTAATCTGCCAACGCAAGCGCAGTTCCGATTTCTTTGGTATATTAGTCCTAACACGTACTATTTGGCCGGAGTCCCCATGCAGCAGCGCTACACCAATATTGCAATCCTGTTTCACTGGCTGATCGCGCTGATGATCATCGGCTCCTTCATCATGGGCCTGGTCATGACCGACATGCCCGGCATCAGCCCCACCAAGCTGCGCTACTATTCCTGGCACAAATGGGCCGGCGTGACCATTCTCGGCCTGGCTGCCCTGCGCCTGCTGTGGCGCCTGGGCCACGCGGCCCCGCCCTATCCGGCTACCATGCCCGGCTGGCAAAAGACCGCCGCCAACGCCCTGCACGGCGCGCTCTACCTGCTGATGTTCGCGGTGCCGCTGTCGGGCTACTTTTATACGCTGGCCGCCGGCTTCCCGGTGGTCTATTTCGGCGTGATCGAACTGCCGGTCCTGATCGGCCCCGACCCGGTCCTCAAGCCCGTGCTCAAGGAAGTGCATTTCTGGCTGAACATGACCCTGGCGGGCGCCGTCGGCGCCCACGTGCTGGCCGCGCTCAAGCACCATTTCATCGACCGCGACGGCGTCATCAAGCGCATGATGCCGGCGGCCTGACCCATTTACCCGAGGAGACACCATGAACATCCATCACGGCCCCCTGCTGGCCGCCCTGCTGGGCGTGGCCATCGCCGCCGCCGCCGCGCCGCTCAAGACCGATGTGGCGGGCAGCCGCGTGTCGGCCACCTTCAAGCAGATGAACGTGCCGGTCGAAGCGCCGTTCAAGCGCTTTACCGCCCAGATCGACTATGACCCGGCCAAACCGGAACTGGCCAAGGCCAGCGTCGAGATCGATACCGCCAGCCTGGACGTGGGCGAAGCGGAGATGAACAAGGAAGTGGCCAAGAAGGAATGGTTCAACGCCGCCCAGTTCCCGAAGGCGACCTTTGTGTCGAGCGCGATCAAGCCGGCCGGCCCCGGCAAGCTGACGGTGAGCGGCAAGCTGACCATCAAGGGCCGCGCGACCGACGTCAGCTTCCCGCTGACAGTCAAGAGCGAAGGCGCCAAGCAAGTGTTCGAAGGCGCACTGCCGATCAAGCGCCTGACCTATACTATCGGCGAAGGCGAATGGAAAGACACCAGCATGGTCGCCGACGACGTCATCATTAAATTCCGCGTCAGCGCGGTGAAGTAAGACTATTTATTACAAGGGAACTCATGAAAATCCAAAGCCTCCTCGCCGTCCTGATTGCCACCAGCGCCGCTTCCGCCATGGCCGCGCCTGAAACCTTTACCATCGACCCCGCGCACACCTATCCGAGCTTCGAAGCGGACCACATGGGCCTGTCCTACTGGCGCGGCAAGTACAAGAAAACCAGCGGCACCGTCGTGCTCGACCGCGCCGCCAAGACCGGCGCGCTGGACATCAATATCGACGCCGCCTCGATCGATTTCGGCCTCGATGCGATGAATGCGCACGCCGTCAAGGAAGACATCTTCGACGTCGCCAAGTTCCCGACCGTCACCTACAAATCGAAAACGATCACCTTCAAAGGCGACGACCCGATCAGCATCGAAGGCGACCTGACCCTGCACGGCGTGACCAAGCCGGTGACGCTGGTGGTGAGCCGCTTCAAGTGCATCATGCACCCGATGCACAAGAAGGAAGTGTGCGGCGCCGACGCATCGGCCGTGTTCAACCGCGCCGACTTCGGCGTGACCAAGGGCATCCCGATGTTCTCGCCGGAAGTGCGCCTGGCCATCCAGGTCGAAGCGATCAAGAACTGAGCGTCGCCGCCCCAATGAAAAACCGCGCCGAGGCGCGGTTTTTTGTTATTACCAAAGCCGTCAATTAACGGCCATCGCCATCAAAGTCACCCGGCAGGGCGCGCTCGACCTTGTCCCAGGCAGCGCGCGAGGCCGACTTGGCCTGCTGCCAGTTCAGGCGCGATTTGCCCTTGACGCGGTCCCACTCGCTGGCCAGGTCATTTTCCACCGTGTCGAAGTTCTGGCCCACATAGCGGCCGCGGCTGTTGTAGCCGAGCTCGTATGCAGGACCGTAGTCGTCATAGGTGTAGCCAGGCGAATAGTACGGCGCCGTTTGATACGAGCTGCGCCAGTAGGCCGCCTCTTCTTCCGGATTGACCAGGCTGCCGGCAGCCTTGCCTGCCATGCCGCCCGCCAGCGCGCCAATGGCCGCGCCCGCTGCCATCCCGACCGGGCCGCCCACCGCACCGGCGGCCGCACCCATGGCCGCGCCGCTGCCTGCGCCCACGCCTTTGGCCAGGTGATGGTCATGCAGTTCATCGCCCGCTTTCGGGTTCACGACTTCGCCCGCGCCCTTGCCGGCCAAACCGCCGGCCAGACCGCCGATGGCCGCACCGGCAGCCATGCCGATCGGACCGGCCACCGCACCGGCGGCAGCGCCAGCGGCAGCGCCACTGCCGGCGCCGATGCCTTTGGCAAAGTGGTGCTCAGGCAGCTCGTCGCCCGTTTTCGGATTGACGACTTCGGCCGCGCCCTTGCCGGCCAGGCCGCCGGCGATGCCGCCGATGGCCGCACCGGCCACGGTGCCGATCGGACCGGCCACCGAGCCGATGCCGGCGCCGGCGACTGCGCCGCCTGCAGCGCCCAGACCGGTGCCGATCACGTGCTCACCGGCACTGTCGGTCCAGCTGCGTTCGATGTGCAGCGCGTCTTCCGTGCTGCGTGGCTTCACGCCCATCAGGATGCCGCCGTTCTTGATGCCTTCTTCGTAGTGCTTGACGCGTTCTTCGGGGATGCCGGCGCCAATCAGCGCACCGACCAGGCCGCCTGCCAGACCACCGGCACCGGCGCCTGCCAGCGCGGCTGCCAGAGGACCGGCCACCACCAGGCCAATGCCTGGCAGAACCAGCGTGGTGCCCACCGCGGCAATACCGGCCAGTACGGCGCCAATGGTGCCGCCGATGCCGGCGCCCACGCCGGCGCCTTCGGCTGCCTTGCTGCCCAGTTCAGTTTCGGTATCGGCGAAATGGCGCTTGCGGGTCTCGTCGGACATCATCAGCGTGACGTCGTCCTTGTCGTAGCCGCGATCGGCGACGGAGTTGTAGGCACGCTCTGCGCTGGTGCGGTCACGGAACAAACCAGTAACCATGCCGGAATTCTTGGTGGACGTCGTATCGTAGTTGCTCATATCGTTTCCTTTCGAATTTTTCATGTGCGAGGCTCGCATACAAACCTGGAAATGTTTGCCAGTGTCGAAACGATAAGTCGGCCGGGAGATGCACTCCGTTCGGTGCCGCACGCTATTCCGGTCTTTCCAAATCACACTGTATTTGGGCAATAAAACCCGATGTGCCACTCCGTACGTTGCCGCACCGACCACCATCTTGCGCGGTCTTATTCTTTTTACACGGCCCGGCAAAACAGCAAGCGGTCTGGGGATTTTTTTAACCAATAGGAGGAATCAACATGTTATTCATCATTTGGATTATCGTCGGCGGTATCTTGGGTTGGCTGGCCAGCATGGTCATGAAAACGGACGCCGAACAAGGCATGATCCTCAATGTCGTGGTCGGTATCGTTGGCGCCTTCCTGGGCGGCTGGCTGCTCTCTCCGCTGTTCGGCACCGGGACCATCAATTCCGACGACTTCAGCATCACCTCGCTGCTCGTTTCCTTCCTGGGCGCCGTGATCCTGTTGGCCATCGTCAATCTGCTTCGCCGCGGAAAAGCACGATAAGAAGTTCCACCCCAAGAACCAACGCCCGCTGCGTTGGTTTTTTTTCGCCTGGCTGCTGAGATGAGAATGAAACCTTTACCCGTTGCATTGATCGCCTGCGCACTGACCTTGCTGTCGGTGTTTTTGGTATTCAATTTCATGCCGAGCGAAAAGAAGATCGAGCGCCAGCTGCAGCGCCTGTACGACGTGCACGACCCGCAATTCCGGCGCTCGATGGGCGTGCTGCTGGGCCCGCCTATCGTCGATGGCAACGAGGTCCAGGTCCTGCTCAACGGCGACCAGATCTTCCCCGCCATGCTCGATGCGATCCACGGCGCCAAACAGAGCATCAGCTTCGAAACCTATATCTATTGGTCCGAAACGATCGGCAAGGAATTTTCCGACGCCCTGATCGAGCGCGCGCGGGCCGGCGTCAAGGTGCATGTGCTGCTCGACTTTATCGGCAGCATGAAGATGGACGACAACGCGATGGCGGAAATGAAGCGGGCCGGCATCAAGCTCGAACGCTTCCACAAGCCCGTGTGGTGGAAATTTACCAAGTTGAACAACCGGACCCACCGCAAGGTGCTGGTGGTGGACGGCAAGATCGGCTTTACCGGCGGGGTCGGCATTGCCGACCAGTGGCGCGGCCATGCCGAAGACAAGAAACACTGGCGCGACACCCATTTCCGGGTCGAAGGCCCGGTGGTGGGACAGATGCAGGCCGTGTTCGCCGACAACTGGACCAAGGCCACCGGCGTGGTGCTCGACGGTCCGCTGTACTTTCCGGCGCTCGCCGCGCACGGCGGCCACGCGGCCCAGATGTTCAGCAGCTCGCCGTCGGGCGGCAGCGAAAGCATGCTGCTGATGTATTTAATGTCGATCACGGCAGCCAAACAGACCATCGACCTGTCGAGCTCCTATTTTGTACCGGACGACCTGACCATCCGCGCGCTGGTGGCGGCGGCAAAGCGCGGCGTGAAGGTGCGCATCATTACACCCGGCAAGCACATCGATTCGGACATCGTGCGCGCCGCCTCGCGCGACCGCTGGGGCGAACTGTTGGCGGCCGGCATCAGCATCGCCGAATACCAGCCCACCATGTACCACGTGAAAGCGCTGGTGGTCGATTCGCTGGTGGTCTCGGTCGGTTCGACCAATTTCGACAACCGTTCGTTCAGCCTGAACGACGAAGCGAACCTGAACGTGATCGACGCCGATTTCGCCCGCGCCCAGGTGGCCATCTTCAATGAAGACTGGAAGCACACGCGCCAGATCACGCTGGCCGAGTGGGCCGACCGCCCGCTCTGGGAAAAGGCGGCCAGCAAGGTGGCTGGCCTGATTGGCGACCAGCTCTAAGTGTATGTATATGCACGATATTTCCACTCGTGCAATTGAACAAAATGCAGCAAGAATAAGGTTGACGAAAGCGGGGCCGGTGGGGATACTTTTGGATCGCCCAAAAAGCGCCCTTCGAACCACAACGAGAGACTCCCCGCATGAAAAAGACCCTGCTCACGCTCGCTATCCTCGGTAGCGCAGCGGCCCATGCCGATGAAGGCATGTGGATGCCGCAACAGCTGCCACAAGTAGCCAAGCAACTCAAAGCCGCCGGCCTCAAGCTCGACCCGGCCACCCTGACCAAGCTGACCGAATTCCCCATGAACGCGATCGTGAGCCTGGGCGGCTGCTCGGCGTCTTTCGTTTCGCCGCAAGGCCTGGTCGCCACCAACCACCACTGCGTGTACAACAGCGTGGCCGTCAACTCGACGCCCGAGCGCGACCTGCTGGCCAACGGTTTCCTGGCCAAGAGCTTCGCTGAGGAATTGCCGGCCGCCCCGGGCAGCCGCATCTATGTGACCAAGGCCGTCACCAATGTCACCGACAAGATCATCACCGCCGACGTCGCCAAGCTGAGCGGCAAGGCGCGCAGCGACGCCATGGAAAAAGCCATGAAGGCCCTGGTCGCCGAGTGCGAGCAGGACGCCGGCCACCGCTGCGCCGTGAATGCGTACTACGGCGGTCTCGAATACTACCTGACCAAGCAGCTGGAAATTCGCGACGTGCGCCTGGTGCATGCGCCACCGGCCGGCGTGGGCAAGTTCGGCGGCGATACCGACAACTGGATGTGGCCGCGCCACACGGGCGACTATGGCTTCTACCGCGCCTACGTCAGCCGCGACGGCAAAGCCGCCGACTTCAGCAAAGACAACGTGCCTTACCAGCCGACCAGCTTCCTCAAGATCGCCAAGGAAGGCGTCAAGGAAGGCGACTTCATCATGGCGCTGGGTTACCCCGGCCGCACCAACCGTCACCGCCTGCCGTCGGAAGTGGCGTTCACCTTCGACTTCGACTACCCGGCCTACGTCAAGCTGTCCGGCGAGCGCCTGGCCATCATCGACCGTGAAACCAAGAACAACGAAGATGTGCGTCTGAAGTACGCCGGGCAAGTGGCCGGCATCAACAATTACTACAAGAACCGCAAGGGCATGCTGACCAGCTACGAAGGCAGCGACATCCTGGCCCGCAAGACGCGCGAGCACGCCGAGATGAAGGCTTGGGTCAACGCCAACCCGGCACGCCAGAAGCAGTTCGGCCCCGACATCGAGCTGGTCGAAAAGCTGATCGCCGAGCGCGATGCCGAAACCCGCCGCGACTACTACCTGGCCACCTCGATGCCGCGCCTGCTCAACAGCGCGCGCCAGATGGTCCGCCTGGCCAGCGAAACGCAAAAGCCGAACGCCGAGCGCAAGGCCGGCTACCAGGAACGTGATCTCAAGCGCATCAAGGCCGGCATCGAATCGTTCGACCGCACCTACGATGAAAAAGTCGACAAGGCGCTGGCCATGAACAGCCTGCTCAAGTACGCGGCCCAGCCGAAAGACCAGCGCAATGCCAACTTCGACGCCGCGGTCGGCATCAGCGACGGCATGAACCAGGCCCAGCTGAAGGACGTGCTCGACAAGCTGTACGCCGGCTCGCGCCTGAACGACAAGGCCGCGCGCAGCGCCATGCTGACCATGACGCCTGAACAATTCAAGGCCAGCAACGACAGCATCATCAAGGCCGCGGTCGCCATGTTCGACGGCGACATGCAGCAGGAAGCCAAGGAAGAAGAACTGGCCGGCAAGATCCAGCAATCCTACGCCAACTACATGAAGGCCAAGATCGCCTACATGAACAGCAAGGGCCGCGCCGTCTATCCTGATGCCAACAGCACCCTGCGCGTCACCTACGGCAACATCAAGGGCCGCGACCACGGCGCCGACGGCACCGGTTCCTGGTCCGCCTTTACCACCGTCAATGGCGTGGTGGCGAAAGCGACCGGCGAAGGCGAGTTCAACGCGCCGGAAGCGCAGCTGGCGGCGATCCGCGCCAAGGACTTCGGCAAGTACGTGCATCCAAAACTGAAGACCGTGCCGGTCGACTACCTGGCCACACTCGACATCACCGGCGGCAACTCCGGTTCGGCCGCGCTGAACGCCAAGGGCGAGTTCATCGGCCTGGCCTTCGACGGCACGCTCGATTCCATCATTTCGGACTGGGATTACAACAAGGCCAACACGCGCGACATCCAGGTCGACGTGCGCTACATCCTGTGGAACATGAAGCATGTCGACAAAGCCGACAACCTGCTCAAGGAAATGAACGTCGAGTAAATCCTTACCGCACTTGAGGGCCCTCTTGGCGCTGCCAGCGCCAAGAGGGCTTTTTTATGCCTGGCTTACTGAAGCATTCGGGAAACGCACAGTAAAGGTCACGTGCGCAGCCGCGTAACTGTATTCGATGGTGGCGCCATGTTCGATCAGAATCTGCTTCGAGATATGCAAGCCCAGTCCCATGCCGCCCTTGTTGCGCGCATTGTTGACGGAGATGCGCTTGAAGGGGTCGTACAAGGTCTTGACCGTCAATTCATCGATCTCGTCGCCGACATTCCTGATCGAAAACTCGGTCGCCTCGCCATCCAGGCGCACCTCGATATCGATCTGACCGTTCGCCTTGCCGTGGTGGTTCGCATTGCTGATCAGATTGGAAATGACTTGCGCGATGCGGTCACGGTCGCCGCGCACCAGTGCTGCGGGCGGCAAGTGGGTCTCGATCGCGATCCCCGGCTTGGCGGTGCGAAATTCATCGACCACGTCATGGACCACCGGAATCAGATCAACGTCGGCCGCATTGCTTCCCAGCCGCATCCCGCCATTGATCAAGCTCAAATCGAGGACTTGGGAAATCAATCGTTCCATGCGGCCGCTCGACGCCTTGATGCGCTGGCCGACCATTTGCTGCGCACCGCCCAGCTCCAGCACCGACGCTGCCATGCTAATCGTCTGCAAGGGGTTGCGCAGATCGTGCCCCAGCATGGCCAGCAGGTAGGCGCGCGCCTTTTCATTCTGGTCATGGCGCGCCAGCGACGCGCGGTTCATTTCCGACAGCAACTGACGCGCAATCAGGAGCCGGGTCGGCTCCCACGGTTCGGCCTTGCCGACCACGGTCTGGCGCCATTCGTCGAACGAGCCGCGCGGCGTGAGACGGTCGCCCAGGGGACCGGATTTGACCGCTTTCTCGGGACGCCCCGCCCAGCGCACCATTTCGGCCTGCTCGGGACGCAGGGCGATGAGCCAGCCCGCGCTTGCCAGGTCGAAGCGGATCCCGAGCGCGCCGATCCAGCTGCCGCATGCCTTCTGCAGTTCAAGCGGCCATTCCGCCACGGTCGAGCGCTCGATGAAATCGCTCGCCTCATTCTGCACGCTGCCCGCAATGGCTGCGGCCTGCTCGGCCGGCACGTCCCCATGGATATGGACGCGCCCCGAATGCAGGACCAGCAAGGCGTGGGCCCCCAGCGAATTGGCGATATCGGCCGCGTGCATCGTCAGCGCGGCCATCACATCGTCCTGGTGCAGCAGCGATTCCATGACCCGGGTACGCACCTCGGCCGCCTGTTCGACCAGCGCCGTCCGCTCCTTCAATTCCAGCGAGTGAATGGCAGACGCCAGCACCTGCGCCATGACGTCGGCCGCCATGCGGATCGAATACGGCACCTGGCGCGCTGTCATGTGGTGGCAAGCGATCAGCCCCCACAGCTTTCCATTGATGACGATGGAAATACTCATCGACGCGTGGACACCCATGTTTTGCAAATACTCGATATGGATCGGGGACACGCTGCGCAAGACGCAAAAGCTCATGTCGACCGGCGCCGCACCGGTACGGCCCAGAATGGGAACGGGCGCATAGCTCACATCGCTGATCAGACGCAGGGTGCTGAGCGTGTAGAGGCGCCGCGCCTGCGCGGGAATGTCGCTGGCCGGGTAGCGTCTTCCCAGGTACGGGTCGAGGCTGGCCTCGCGCGCTTCCGCCACCACGTCGCCGCTGTCGTCATGGCGGAAACGGTAAGCCATCACGCGGTCGAAACCTGTGCTTTCACGGACTTGATCGACGGCTGTCTGCAGGAGAGCGATGATCGATTTTTGCCGTTTCAGGCGCTCGATGCCGGCATGGGCTTTGAGCGCGAACGAAGAAACCACTTCCGAACGATGGGTGCGGCATTCGTATTCAACGATGACCATGCTTTGGTGGGCATGAATGATGCAGTCAAAATTGACCGGCCCGATTGCGGTTTCCAGCATCATCGGCGGTGCTTCGCCGCCATCCATCTCCCCCATGCATTCTGCAATGAGCGTGCAGACCTCCTCGCACAGGCCGACTTGGGCCGGCGACATGCCAAGCACGGGCGCCTGCTGCAAGGCCAGCACGGCCGACAGATTGGCACTCCAGGCCAGCAATTCACCGACGTGATTGAAGACCAGCATGGCGCCATGCGGCTGAATACTGCCCGGAATATGAATCGGCTCGTCGGCACAATTGTCCAGTGTGGGCTGGAACGCGCCTGCGGCTTGTGGATAGGGTGGCGAGACGGTCATGGCGTGCGAATTTTTCTCCGGTGAGTTTGGATGGAATTATAGAGCGCCGCCTTTTTCAGTGCGCTGTAACGAACGCGGCCAAGTGCGGTGATCATTCTCGAAAGTTTGCGTACGGCATCTTCCCCACCAGATCAGCCATTCGATCGTGGCAGCGACGAGCCTTTCATTTTGTGCCGGCTGAATCCAAATACAGCTAATGAGCGGTATTTAAAACGATTCAATCTCTTGAACAGTTTTTTAAAAAAATTCCCCGCTGGCTCTATTTGATTTGCCTTCAACGGCAATAGCTCATCATATTCATCCAGAATACAGGGATATTTTTCATCACCATAACGGCGTTTAATCGAATTGTGCAAAGTTACCCGTTCCTCCGGTAAAGAGAGATCCGCCAGCAGATATGCCCAGTGCGTCGCAGCCTCCTCGGTGGTCACTGAAAAATCTAGCGCATCGATGTATTCCCAGGTGACTTTATAGATATTCCAGTCACGCTCGGAATTCATCTTGATACACCAGATCAAACCACCGGTCTCAATAAAATCGCGTTCTCCCTTTGTCAAATTGAGCATACCTTGTTCCTCCGAAAAGCAATAACACGGGACCAAGTATGTACAGCGGCGGCGCGAGAGAACGTGCGGGATCGCACACAGTTACATGATGAAACACTATTTGCAAGCGGGCCGAGATTTTTCGATAAGATTGCGAATTTATCTTGAACGCTCCAATTGAATATCGTCGGATTCGTATAATCGCAGGCGCAAATAATGCACAGCATCGCACGGCATGCTTGATTTAACTATGCGCGGGCGACCAAAGCGGCAACTGCGCAGCCCACTCGCCCAACAAAACAGATACCAATCACAAACCAGTTGAGGTAGTATACAGTCCAATCTAATACCACATGGCAATTTTGCCGGGGCACTATGGCCGCCAAGCGCACGCTGTTGCAGTTTTCGCTCTTCTTCATCCTGTATGAGCTGACCGTCTACCTGTCGAACGACATGATCATGCCCGGCATGCCGCTGGTGGTGGCGCAGTTCGGGGGCGCGCCCCGTCATATCGCCCTCTCGCTTTCCCTGTACATTGTCGGCGGCAGTCTGCTCCAGGTATTCCTGGGCCCGCTCGCAGAGCGCTACGGCAAGCGCCGCGTCCTGTTAGGCGGCAATGCCCTGTTCCTACTGGCGACCGCGCTGGTGCCGCTGGCCCAGACCATGCCGCAGTTTCTGACCATCCGCTTTTTCCAGGGCATGGGTTCGTGCTTCATCTTCCTCGGCTACGCCACCATCCACGAGCTGTTCGACGATGTGCAGGCCGTCAAGCTGACCACCCTGTTCTCCAACACCACCGTGTTTGCGCCCCTGATCGGGCCAGTCGTGGGCAGTGCCATCATTGCCGTGCTGCCGTGGCAGGCCGTGTTCGTGACCGCCTTTGCGCTCGGCCTGATCGCCTTTGCCGGCCTGTGGCGCTGCATGCCGGGCCCTGCCGCGCCGCTGCGTCCGGCCAGCCTGCGCGCGACCGCGGCCAGCTACCGCCGCATCCTGGGCAACCGCACCTTTATGTTCGGCATTTTTATCGCCGGTATCTCGATCACCCCGCTCACGGCCTGGATCGGATTGTCGCCGGCCATCATCCTGCAGCACATGGGACAGCCGTACAGCGTGTACATCGCCTACCAGTGCGTGATCTTCACCGGTTTCATCCTCAGCACGGTGGCGATCCAGCGCCTGGGCGAGAACATGTCGCTCACGCGCCTGATCCGCCAGGGTGGCGCGCTGGCCCTGATCGGCATGGTGGGGGCCGGCGCCGCGTATGCCCATCCGTATTGGTACGTGGCGTGCATGTTCGTGTTTTCGGCCGGCTTCGGCCTGTTCAACGGCGCGCTGGTGCGCCTGTCGCTGACGGCGACCGGCGAATCGATGAGCCTGACGTCCTCCGCCATGAGCCTGCTTTACTGCCTCTACATCGCAATCGGTCTCGAACTGTTCAACCTGCTGTGCGAGCGCTACGACTACGCGCTGTCGGCTTACGCGCTGGCCAACGCGGCCCTGGGCGTGGTGATCTTCCTTTGCCTGCTGCGCTTTGCCGGCGCGCACGACAGCCGCCAGCTCCTGCCGCAGGCAGCGGTGTAAACGGGAGCGCGGCATGGATTTCCTGAGCGAAGTCGAAGCCCGCCTGGGCGAACTGAAAGCGGACTTCATCGCCATCCGCCAGTGGGAAGCGTTCGCGCCGGCGGGCGCGCCCTACCAGGACCGGGTGCGCATCCTGCAAGCGGGCTACAGCCGCGCGCTGCGCGCGCTGCGCCAGCGCGTGCGCGCCAACTTCGCCCACTTCGACGCGGCCCGCATGTCGTCCCTGATGGCGCTGCCGACCGTGGCGCTGGCGCCGGCCGAACTGCGCCTGCACCGGATCTGGATGGGCGGCCCCGTGCCGGCCCTGGCGCTGGCCGCGGCACGCCAGTGGCAAAGCGCCATCGATGCGCTGGCGCCCAACCCCGGCTACGGCGCCAGTCTGTGGGTATGGGATGCCGATCAGCTGCGCGGCGAACCAGGCTTCATCGCCAGTCCCGGCCCCGGCTGCCGCCTCGGCATCCAGGTGGTGTCCGGGATGCGCTTCGACATCCACGGCCTCGCGCAGCTCGCACGGGAACGCACGCCGTCGCTCGTGCCGTTGCTGGAAGCGCTTCATAGGCAAGCGCGCTTCGTCAACCTGGCCGATTTCTTCCGCGTGCTGGTGCTGCACGAAGCGGGCGGCATCTATCTCGATGTCGACACCATGCCCTATCGCGCCGCCACCGTCTTTCTGGCCCGTCCCGAAGTGCCCGACTACGCCGTCTTCGCACCGGCGCCGCGCCACCTGTGCTGGATGAACCTGGTGGACGATGAAAACGGCATGCTGGTCGCCAAGCGCGGCACGCCTGCCCTGGCCGCGCTGCTGGCGCAGATGCAAGTGGCCCTGCTGGCACTGCCCGCCCGCGAGCCGCGCGCGCTGCACGACGCCACCTACGCGCTCTGGCGCGCGCAGCTGGGCGCTTCCCTGATCAGCTATCACGGTCTGGCCGCCAGCCATTCGATCCTGCACGACGACAGCGCAGAGACCGTGGAAAGCGGCGTGCGCGGCATGCGGCTGGTCGTCGATGCCATCAACGGCGCCCCCCGCCCGCTCGACAGCGGCGAACAGGCCGCTTACGACGCCTGCGCCGCCGCGCTGGCGCAACGCGGCGGTCGCCTGGCCGACCCGCTCGACCTGGCGCGCGTGGCCGAGCTGACCACCATCGTCGAAACCCCGCGCATGGCCTACGCCGCACAGCTGCGCGCGCAGCCGCCTAGCTGCCACTACTATTCGTTCCTGTCGGACGATGAGGTGCTCGACCGCGTGAACGGCCTGTTCGGCGCCTATCTGCTGGCCCGCAATGCGCGGCGCATCGCCGCCGGCGACTTCTGGCAGGCCACGCGCGGCCCCGCGCCGCATGCCGCCAGTGCCTTGCAGCGCGACGCGGCGCAATGGGTGCGGCCATGCTGAACTTTATTCCCGGCACACGCGTGGCCGATGTCCACCTCAACCGCATGGCCGCGCTGCTGTTCGCGACCAGTTATTTGCAGTACTGCTCGTTCGCCAACAAGCTGCGGCTGCCGCTGGTGGAGCTGCAGCGGCGCCAGAACATCGATCCCTATCTGGGCCAGCTGCACGCGATGTTCGACGCCGCGCACAACTTCACCGGCTTCTTCACCGCCGCCACCCTGGACGAATTCGCGCAAGTACCGGCGCGCTCGCACTACCGCGACGAGATGCGGGAGATGGACGCGGCCTACGATGACTTTGTGGTCCGGCACGCGCAAGACGGCGATTTTCTGGTGGCCAGCCTGGCGATCGAAGAACGCTTCCGCGGCGCTGGCCTGTTCAAGGCAATGCTGGCCGAAATCGAACGCCAGGCGCGCTCGCGCGGCAGCGCGCGCATGGTGCTGACAGTGTGGGAGCGCAGCGATGCCATGCCGATCTACCAGGCCAAGGGCTTTCGCAGCTGCGGCACCTTCGACTACGCGTGGGAATTGTTTTTCGACCGCCTGCATTTCATGGCGTGCGACCTGGAGCGAACATGATCGAGACCATCGGCAAGGACAGCATCGGCCAACGCAACCTGTCGACCGTGGCGCAAGCGGGCATGCGCCTGAACGCGCGCGCCAACGGCGAAGCGCTGCGGGTATTATCGGAAGCGGACTGGCGCTTCTGGCGCGAGAACGGCTACGTCGTCATTCCGAACGCGGTCGATGCGGCGCAGCTCGACCGGCTCGAGGGCCTGATGTGGGAGTTCGAAGAACTCGACCCACACGACAGCGGCACCTGGTATCCGCCGCACAAAATGGCGCTGCGCGCCTCCGAACTGAGCTTCAACGCGGGCATGATCGAGCTGTATCATCACCAGTATCTGTGGGACGCGCGCCAGAGCCAGCGTGTGTACGATGCCTTTGTCGACGTCTGGGGCACGCAGCAGCTGTGGGTCTCGATCGACCGCATGAATTTCAATCTGCCGCCGGCGCCAGGCTTCGCCTTTAAAAGCTTCATGCATTGGGACTACGATCCCGACACCGACCCGCAGAATGTGCAGGGCGTGCTGGCGGTGAACGACCAGCGCGATCCGGACGTGGGCGGCTTTGTCTGCATCCCGCAGCTGTTCAGGTACTACGACGCCTGGCGCGCGCGCCAGGGCGCGGGGTGGGACTGGTACCGGCCGGCAGTGGCCGACCTGCCCCATGTGCCCGTGCTGCTGAACAAAGGCGACCTGCTGATTTTTAACAGCAAGCTGTGTCACGGCATCCGCCAGAACCGTTCGGCCGGCAAGGTGCGGCTGGCGCAGTACATCGCGATGATGCCGGCCCAGCCGGACAACGCGGCGCTGCGCGAGTGGCGCACCCGCGCGTGGGACCAGCGCCTCGCGCCCGAAGGCTACAGCCTGCACGGCGACCCGCGCCGTTGGGAGCAAACCCGTTACGCGCGGGCCGAACTGAACGAACTGGGTGAAAAATTATTGGGCTCGCGCCCGTGGTAACAACAATCAAACAACAGGGGATGGAAATGGAAATGCGCGACAAGGTAGGCCAGCTGTTCATGGTGGGATTCGACGCACTGGAGCCGGACGCGCACATCACGCGCCTGATCACCGAGCAGCGCATCGGCGGCGTGATTCTGTTCCGCCGCAACGTGCACACCCCGGCCCAGGTGGCGGCGCTGTGCCGCAGCCTGCAGGAGATCAATGCGCGCGTCTCGAACCAGCCGCTCCTGATCGCGCTCGACCAGGAAGGCGGCATGGTCATGCGCATCGAACAGGGCGTCACGCCGATTCCGGCGGCGATGGCCTTCCAGCAGGCCGGCTCCGAGCGCGACTGCGAGACACTCAATTTCGTGAGCGGCGACGAAATGCGCCAGCTCGGCATCAACATGCTGCTCGCGCCCGTGCTGGACGTGAACAACAACCGCCTCAATCCCGTGATCGGGGTGCGCGCCTACGGCGAAGATGCCGACACCGTGGTGCGCTACGGCCTGGCGGCCATGCGCGGACAAAAATCGGCCGGCGTGATCGTCACCGCCAAGCACTTCCCGGGCCACGGCGACACCGCCACCGACACCCACTACGACACCGCCTGCGTGCCGCACGATCTGGATCGCCTGCGCGCCGTCGAACTGCGTCCCTTCGCCGCCGCCATCGCCGAGGGCGTGGACGCGATCATGACCGCGCACGTGTCCTTCCGCGCCATCGAAGCGGACACCTCGGTCCCGGCCACGCTGTCGAAGGCCGTGCTCACGGGCCTGTTGCGCGGCGAGATGGGCTACCGCGGCGTGATCATTTCGGACTGCCTGGAGATGGCCGCCATCTCGCAAGGGATCGGCATTCCGGCCGGCGCCATCGCCACCTTGCAGGCCGGCGCCGACATCGTGCTGATCTCGCACCGTGAAGCGCAGCAGCACGCCGCCATTGACGCCGTGCTCAAGGCGGTGGCCGACGGCACGCTGGACGCCGCCCGCATCGACGAATCGGCCGCGCGCGTGCGCGCCCTCAAGCAGGCGGCGGCAGTCAAGCGCTGGGCCGAACTCGAGGCCCGCCCCACGGGCCTGATGAAACCAGGTTCGCTGGCCCTGGCGGCACAGGTGCAGCAAGCGGCGCTGCGGGTGGAAGGCGCATTTCGTCCGCTCGACCGTACACTGCCGGTGGCGCTGGTGACGGTGGAAGTGCGCTCGCGCAGCGAAATCGACGAAGTGGCCAACAGCCGCAACAAGGATGCGCGCAGCACCATGCTGCCGGCGCTGCAGGAAGCGGGATTCGAGGTGCGCGAATATGCGCTGTCGGCCGAGGCGAGCCAGGCGGAAGTCGACGCCGCGATCGCCTTCGTGCAGGGCGCGCCGCAGATCGTGGTCCAGACCTACAACGCGATGCTCGTCGAAGGCCAGCGCCGCCTGCTGGCCGCCATGCCGTCAGAGAAGCTGTGGGTGGTGGCGGGCCGCCTGCCCTACGACCTGGAGCTGGCGCCCCAGGCGCAGGGCCGGCTGGCCGCTTACGGCTGCCGCCCCGCCGCGCTGGCGCCGGTGGTGGCGAAGCTGGCCGGCGCGGTGTGAAGCGAGATCAGGCCTTGGCGTTGAGCGCCGAATTGCGCATGCTGTACGCAAAATAGGTCAGCAGCGCCAGCGCCATCACGATCGAGAACACGATGTAGGTGGTGTTCGACAGGCCGTGCATGATGTACAGGCAGGCAGCGATGCTGGCGCCAGGCACCAGGTAAGGACCGAACGGCACGCGGAAGCCCTTGGTGGCCGCTTCGCCATGCTTCTTGCGCATCACCGGCACCGCCAGCGACACCACGATGAAGGCGGTCAGCGTGCCCATGCTGACCATGTCCCACAAGAAGGTCGAATCGACCAGCGCCGCCACCAGCCCCACCACGGTGCTGACGATGAGGGTGTTGCTGACCGGGGAATTGGTGCGTGGATTGACCTTCTGGAAGGTCTTCGGAATCAGTCCGTCGCGGCTGATCGCGTACAGGATCCGGGTCTGGCCGTAGATCGTCACCAGCGTCACGCTGAACACCGAAATGACGGCGCCCGCCGACAGGATCAGCGCGGGCCACGCTTGATGGGTCACGTTTTGCAGAATCACCGACAGGCCGGCCTGCTGGCCTTCGAACATATGGGCCGGCTGGGCGCCGACGGCGGCGAACGCCACCAACAGATAGAAGATCGTCACGATCGCCAGCGCGCCCAGGATCCCTTTGGGGACATTGCGGGTCGGGTCCTTGACTTCCTCGCCGGCGGTGGCGACGGTGTCGAGGCCAATGAAAGAGAAGAACACCAGGCCGGCGCCGGCCGCCACACCGGCCATGCCGCCCTTCTGGGTGGCGGTGTCGGGATAGAAGAACGGCGTGAAGTTGGCGGCGTCAAAGCCGGTCAGCGCGATGGCGATAAAGAACAGCAGGATCGCCAGCTTGATCAGCACCATGATGGCATTGGTGGTTGCCGATTCCTTGGTGCCGCGAATGAGCAGCACGGCGCACAGGCACACCAGGATCACGGGCGGCAGATTGAAGTGGCCGGGATTGAACTCGACCCCGTTTTTGCCCGCCACGACAAACGGCGTGCGCAGCGCTTCGGGAATCTGCCAGTGGAAGGCATTGGTGAGGAAGTTGTTCAGGTAGTCGGACCAGCCGATCGCGGTGGCGCTGGCGGCCAGCCCGTATTCGAGCAGCAGGCAGGCGGCCATGATGAAGGCGGCAAACTCGCCCAGCGTGGCATAGGCGAACGAATACGAGGAGCCGGAGGCGGGAATGCGGAACGACAGTTCGGCGTAGCACAGCGCGGTCAGGCCGGCGGTCAGCGCGGCGATCAGGAACGAGAGAATGACGGCGGGGCCGGCTTTCGGCACCGCTTCGACCATGGTGAAAAAGATGCCGGTGCCGATGGTGGCGCCGACACCGATCATGGTCAGGGGAAACAGGCCCATGGTGCGGGCAAGGCCACCGCCTTGTCCGGCGTCGTGATGCTTGCCGGCGGTTTTGGTGCGGAGCAGCTTTTGGCCAAATGTCTGGTTCACGGATCGTCCCTTATATCGTGCTGTTTTGAATGGCAGCAGGGATTATAGGGGCTAATGCCATTTACTTATACACATCTTTTGCCGCCCCGCACCGGGACGCAACGGCTTATTTGTCGAGATTGACTTTTGAGTCGGACCTGCCGGTGAAGAAGCGGTAAATACCGGTGCCGGCGGCGGCGATGCCGACGAAAATGAGCTTCTTGAATGCCAGCAGCAAGGCCAGCAACTTGCCGAACAGGCCCAGTTTGGAGGCCACGCCGCCGGCCACCAGCGCCGCCAGGCCGTATTCGGCGACCTTGTCGGTGGTGCTGTTGAAGTCGGTGTAACGGTTGCCCGGCGTGAACTCGCTGACCGCGGTGACCAGCTTCATCTCTTCCCGGATGGTGGCCAGCTGGTCCATGCCGGCGACAGCGTTCAATACCAGCACGCCCTTGCGGCCCAGCACGCGGATGTTGTAGTTGAGCGTATGGACAGGCGCGTTATCGATTTGCAGTTCCTGCGCCCAGTACATCTTGTGGCTGGTCTTGTCGTAACGGGGCGATTCGGCCCAGTTCACCAGCGTCATGCTGCCGTAGCCCTGCTTCTGGCGCTCTGGGTTGGCGTCGGCCAATTCTTTCTGGATGGTCTTGAGCAGCTCGTCGTACTTGATGCTGTCGGCTTCGTCGTCGGCCACGTGGCCATCTTCGTCATAGGTGATCACCACGCCCCAGCTGGCGGCGCTGACCACGTTGACGCCGGCCGGGACGATCATGCCCAGCGTCTTGTGGCCGGGCGGATTGCCCCAGCCCTTGGTCAGCACGGTTTCTGCATCGGCCGGCGGCAGATAACGGAACGAGGCAGGCAGGTCGAGCGTGGCGATGCCGCCTGGCAGAGCGATTTTGCCGGTCTGGAACTTCAAGCCCGCTTCGAACTGTTGCTCGTTGACGGGGGCGGCGGGGGCGTCGGCCAGGGCCGGGTTGAGGGCGCCGAGCGCGCACAGCAGGGAAACGAGGAAGTTCTTCAAAGCGATATCCGGGGTATGTAAAGGAGCAGGCATTTTACCCGGACAAATTGATCAAAAGTTAATAATTGCTTTTTGTGTTGTATTCATGTCAGAAAGAAATTCTCGGCATTAACATGCATTCACAATACATCTTTGATAGAATCATGCCTTTCCCGAATTCGTCCAATTTTTTTAACTTTAAAGATGCATGTAATATGCATCATAAAAGGAAGCCATGATCTCCTCCGCCTCCCGTCCGTACATCGAAGCCAGCGTCCCTGTTTTGCGTGCCCATGGCCTCGCCATCACCACCACGTTCTACAAAAACATCTTCGCCGAGCTGCCGCAGTTGACCAATCTGTTCAACATGGGCAACCAGGCCAATGGCAGCCAGCAGCAGTCGCTGGCTTCGGCCGTGTTCGCGTACGCCGCCAATATCGACAATGCCGCCGCGCTGGGCCCGGTCGTGAACCGCATCGTCCAGAAGCACGTATCGGTCGGCGTGCGCGCCGAACACTATCCGATCGTCGGCCGCCACCTGCTGGGCGCCATCGCCGAGACGCTGGGCGACGCCGCGACGCCGCCCTTGCTCGCCGCCTGGGACGAAGCCTACAACGCGCTGGCCGCCATTTTCATTGAAGCCGAAAAGGCGATGTATGCCGGCGCAGGCATCGAACCGGGCCAGACCCGCACCATGCGCGTGGTCGACATCGCGCCGCAGGGCAAGGATGTGGTGGCGATCCGCATGGTGCCGGTCGACGGCGCGCCGGCGCCCGCGTTCCGGCCCGGCCAGTACCTGAGCGTGCACGTCGCTTTCCCGGACGGCCGGCGCCAGATTCGCCAGTACAGCCTGTCGGACGCGCCGCGCTCGGACAGCCTGCGCATCTCGGTCAAGCGCGATGGCGAAGTGTCGCACTGGATGCACGATCACATCGAGGTGGGCAGCGAATTGGAAGTCTCGCCGCCGTTCGGGGACTTTATGCCCGATACCGAGTCGAACGAGCCGGTGGTGCTGCTGTCGGCCGGGGTCGGCATCACGCCCATGATCGCGGCCCTCAATCGCATCGCCCACGTCAACCCGGGGCGTTACGTGATCTTCGCGCATGCCGCGCGGGATGCGCAGCACCAGGCGCACCTGGACGATATCGCCGCCGCCCGCGCGCGCATGCCGAATCTGCAGGTAATCACCTTCCACGAAGAAGGGGAAAAAGGCGCGGGCGTTCTCGCAGGCCGCATGGAACTGGTGGCGCTGCCGTCCTGGCCGCGCGCCGAGACCGATGTTTACTTGTGCGGGCCGCTCGGCTTCATGCAGTCGCAGTGGCTGGCGCTGGTCGGCGCCGGCGTGCCGGTCACGCGCCTGCACCGCGAGATGTTCGGCCCCGAAGCGCTCGACCACATTTTGTAATTATTCGACGACGTCCACGTGGCGTCCGGTGATGTTGCGCTGGGCCGGGTTGCCGTACACGGTGATCCGGCCCGAGCCGGTCGTCTGGGCGATCAACGAGCGCCCGACCTGGGCCGTGATGTCGCCCGAACCCGTGGTCGACAATTCGGCGTGCTCGCTGGCGACCGACTTGAGGCGGGCGTCGCCCGAGCCCACCACCTGCGCATTGAGCTGGGCCACCGCGCCGGCGGCCTGCAGCTCGCCCGAGCCGCGCACCTTGACGTTGAGCGCGTCGGCCTTCACCTCCCCCATCACGATGCTGCCCGAACCGGACAGGCTCAGGTTCGCATTCCCGCTATGCAGTTCGCGCGCATCGATGTCGCCCGAGCCGGTGGCCTGCATGTTGAGCAGACCGACGCTGCCCGTCAGCTGCGCCGTGCCGGAGCCGGTCTTGGTCAGCGTCAGCGGGCCGCCCTGCAGGCCGGTGACGGTCAGGCGCCCGGAGCCGGCCGCATTCACCTGCGTCAGCTGGGCCGTGGTCCAGGTCACATGCAGCACGTGATTGGTGCGCACATTCTTTTCCACCCACAGGCGCAAGGTGCCGTTCACCACCTCGCTGCGGATCAGCGGCAGCAGGTTGCTGTCGCCTTCGACCTGCAGCGACGGCGCCTGACCTACCTTGACTTCGACCACCAGCGGACCGCGCATGTCCAGCTGCAGCGCGCCGGCAGCGGCGCGCTGTTCGCTGACCACCTTGCCGTCGCCAATGACCGCATCGCTGTAGACATTGGCGCAACCGGCCAGACCGACGGCGGCAACGAAGCCGATAGTGAAAATGGAACGCATGGCGAGCCTTTTGAGTGAGTGAATCTGATCACATTAGCAAAAGACTGCGGGGGAAGCGCCCCGCTTGCGACGAAATGCCGCCAGCGGGGGCTGAAAGGTCAAAAAACAGGGGCCGGTATCAGACCCGGACCACCATCAGGCCGGCGCGCAGGCCGACCCGGACATCGGGATTGGGGAACACCACCAGCTCTTCGGGATGCTGCACGGTGTAGACCGTGTCGCCGTCGGTGGCGATCACCTCGCCCTGGCGCAGCGCGGTGAAGTTTTGCGTGCTGCGGTCGAACGCCATCGTAAAACCGTCCGACAGCTTCATGATCTGCTGCGCCACCTTGAACACATGCGATTCGGCCTTCGCTGCTGCCGGCGGCTCGCCGCGCAGCAGGTCGTCCAGCGCCTGCGCCACGTCGGCAAACTGGGACAAATCGTTCTGCCCCAGCGTGCCCACCCGGCCCAGTTCCACCGTGCTGGCCGCCGCGCCGTGGTGCTCGGCCGAATAGTAGCTGTAGGTGCCAGCCGATTGCGGATTCATGATGATGGCGCCGATGGCCGCCTGGCCGAGCCAGCCGATCAGCGCCTGCTTGCCCTGCTCGGCGATCAGGTCGGGCACGATCGCGAACGTCGGGTACACGGAAGGACGGATCGCCGTGTGCAGGTCCAGGTGCCAGCGCACCGGTCCCGCGCCACCGAAGAAATCGACGGTGGCAGCGATCATGGCATCGGCGCGCGCCGCTTCCGCCGCATTGGCGAGCGAGCCGCGCACCGGACGGAACATGCGGTTCAGGTCAGCGTCGATAAAACGCTTGCCGGCCGCGATGGCGTCGATGTTGCCGACGCAGACCATCAGGTCCACCGCCAATGCCGCCGGCTGCTGCGACAGGGCGTCGAGCGCGTGGGCCACAACTTCGATCGGTCCCGTCTCGTCGCCATGCACGCCGACCGACACCAGCACGCTTGCGCGCGCCGGGCCGTCGGCCGACTTGATGGTCAGGATACCGCGCGCAGGCTGGCCGACAACAAAGCCGGCCTGCGTGAAGCGCTGCGCAACGGCGCCGAAATCTGCTTCGGCCAGTGCGCGCACCGCGTCAGGAAGTGCTGGTGTCGCCATCCCTGTTACGCCGCTGCGGTGGCGGTGGTCGCTTCGGAAAGCGCCCACACATCCAGCATCGCCTGCTCAAGGTCGGTGGCCATCGCATAGCCGGACAGGCCCATGGTATTGGTCACCAGCTCCACCGCTTCGAGCGTGTCGCCGCCTTTGCCGGAACGGGCCAGCACCTGCATCAAGAGGCGCTGCTGCGTGCGGCGCAGGGCTTGCGTCGCGTAGTTGCGCAGCTGTTCCTGCGACTTGCTCTGGGCCGCCAGCTTGAGACCGCGTTCGAGCGTATCGATGCCGGCCTGACCGCGCAGGGCCATGCCAACTTGCAGGAACTGGGCCAGCGTCATGCCGGCCGGACGCTGCACCGCCACTGCCGCAAACAGGAAGGTGGCGACGGCTTCGATGCCTTCGACCGCTTTCCAGGCCTGGGTGAACGATGCTGGCAGCGCCTGGTAGCCATCGGCTTCCGACTGGGCCGGCATCAGCTGCTTGAGCATATCGGGTTGGGCGAACAGGCGGGTCAGTTCTTCCATGCCGCCGCCTTGCTTGGCGTCGCCTGGTACCGACAGCGCGCCTTCCAGCACGGCCTTGAACAGCACGCGGGTGCGGGCATCGACCTTGATCGACACGGCGCGCGGTACGTTCAGCGCGTCGGCGTCGAGCGCGGCGAACAGCGGCGCCAGGTTCAGCGCGGCCCACGACTGGCCCCAGGCCTTGACCACGTCCGATTCATCGACGCCATGCTCGATGGCCAGGTCGCGGATCATCAGCGGGCCGCAGCGGTTGACCGCTTCGTTGGCCAGCACGGTGGCCAGGATGGTGTTGGCCAGCGGGTGCGCCAGTGCCTGGCGGGTTGCCACCAGCTGCGCAGGGAAGTAAGGCTTGAGCACCGATTCCGCCCATGGCAGGCCGGTCAGCGGCAGGGCCGACATGACGCGCTTGAAGCGGTTCTTCACGTTGGCGATGACGACCGCCAGTTCCGGTGCCGTCAGGCCAATGCCGGCTGCCTTGCGGCGTGCCAGTTCGGCGTCGGTCGGCAGCTGCTCGAGTTCGCGGTTGACCGCGCCCTCAAGCTCCAGGCTGGTGATCAGGGCGGCATAGCCGTCCACCACCGCAGGGTCAAGCTGGGCCTGGCCTTCGCGGGTCAGCAAGTGGGTCTGCTGCTTGTTGTCGCGCAGGACCAGGTCTTCGATTGCCAGGGTCATTTCGTTGAGGATGCGGTTGCGGTCCGCTTCCGGCAGCTGGCCTGCATTGACTTCGGTATCGAGCCAGATCTTGACGTTCACTTCGTGGTCGGAGCAATCCACACCGGCCGAGTTGTCGATCGCATCGGTGAAGATGCGGCCGCCGGCCAGGGCGAATTCGATACGGCCGTTCTGGGTCGCGCCCAGGTTGCCGCCTTCGGAAACGACCTTGCAGCGCAGCTCATTACCGTTGACGCGGATGTTGTCGTTGGCACGGTCCTTCACTTGCGCGTGGGTCTCGGTCGAGGCCTTGATGTAGGTACCGATACCGCCGTTGTAGAACAGGTCGACCGGCGCCTTGACGATGCGGTGCATCAGTTCTTCAGGCGTGAGCACGGTCTCTTCGATATCGAGCGCGGCGCGGATCTGCGGCGACAGTTCGATGGTGCGGGCGCTGCGCGGGAACACGCCGCCGCCGGCCGAGATCAGGTCCTTGTTGTAGTCTTCCCACGACGAGCGTGGCAGCGCGAACATGCGGGCGCGTTCGGCGAACGACACCGCGACGTCCGGGGTCGGGTCGAGGAAGATGTGACGGTGGTCGAACGCGGCCAGCACTTTCAGCTGCTTGGACAGCAGCGCGCCGTTGCCGAACACGTCGCCCGACATGTCGCCCACGCCGACCATGGTGATCGGGGTGTTGTTCCAGTCGTGGTCCATTTCGTAGAAGTGGCGCTTGACGGCTTCGAACGCGCCCTTGGCGGTGATGCCCATCTTTTTATGGTCGTAACCGTTCGAGCCGCCCGAGGCGAAGGCGTCGCCCAGCCAGAAGCCGCGTTTGACGGCGATGCTGTTGGCGATGTCGGAGAAGGTTGCGGTGCCCTTGTCGGCAGCGACCACCAGGTAAGGATCGTCCTGGTCGTAGCGCACGGTGTCTTGCGGAGGCACGATCTCGCCGCGCACGCGGTTGTCGGTCACTTCCAGCAGGCTGGAAATGAACAGGCGGTAGACTGCTTCGCCTTCGGCCGCGATGGTTTCACGCACGGCGTCTTTCGGCATCTGCTTGCAGACAAAACCGCCCTTGGAGCCGGCCGGCACGATGACGGCGTTCTTGACCATCTGTGCCTTGACCAGGCCCAGCACTTCGGTACGGTAGTCTTCCATGCGGTCCGACCAGCGCAGGCCGCCGCGGGCGACCGGGCCGCCGCGCAGGTGCACGCCTTCGAAGCGGCGCGAGAACACGTAGATCTCGCGGAACGGACGCGGTTCAGGCACCAGCGCCAGGCGGCTGGTGTCGAACTTGAAGATGATCTTGTCGCCCTGCTGGTCGTTCTGGAAGTAATTGGTGCGCACGGTGGCCAGGGTCAGATCGACCAGGGCCGCCATGATTTCCTCGGTGTCGGCGTGGTTGACGGCGGCCAGGCGCGACTTGATCGATGCGATCTTGTCGGTGGCGGCCAGGCGGGTTGCTTCCGGCAGCGACGGATCGAAGCGCTGCACGAAGCCTTCCACCAGTTCCTTGACCAGCGCAGGCTGGCGGCGCAGGGTGTCGGCCATGTAGCGGACCGAGAACTTGCTGCCGGTCTGACGCCAGTAGCTGATGTAGGCGCGGATCAGCTGCACTTCGCGGGTGCGCAGGCCGCCTTCGATGACCAGGCCATTCAGGCGGCCATCTTCGGCAACATTATTGAACAGGGCCGCGAACAATTCTTCGGCCACGGCGATGATGCCCGGCTTGGCTAGCTTGGCCGCGCTCTCGGCGTCGACCGCCAGGCTGGTGACGAAACGCTTGGAACCGTCGGCCATGGTGATGGCGTAGGTCTGTTCGCGGTCGATCGCCACGCCCGCGCTTTGCAGCGCCGGCAGGATGCGCGACAGCGACGGCACTTCGCCCATGGAGTACAGACGCACGGTGGCGCCGTCGGCGGTGTTCTCGACACGTACCGCGACATGGCCTTCGTGGCCGTTGCTGATCAGTTTATTCAGATCGCGGAAAGCGACGTCCGGCGCGGTGGCCGATACGTAGTTGACCGGCAGGGTCGCGCACAGCTTGCGCAGCGAGCCGCGGGTGGCCATCTCGAACACATTGTCGGTCAGGGCCGCGAACTTGTCGTGCCAGCCGTCGAGCACCGACAGGAGCGGCTGCTGGATGTCGGTTTCCAGGTCGAGCGGATAGCGCGCGGCGTGGGCGATCAGGTACACGCGGGCCAGCGGGCCGTCGGCCACCAGGGTTTGCGAACGGACTTCCGTCGCGCCCGAGGATTCTTTCAGGGCATGGGCCAGTGCGGCAGCGACGCTGGCGCTGTAACGCTCGCGCGGCAGGTAGACCAGCACGTTCAGGTGACGCGCATAGACGTCGCGGCGGGCGAACACTTTGGCGCGCGGCTGCTTGTACAGCGATACGACCGAGCTGCATACCTGCGACAGCCATTCCGGATCGGCTTCCAGCGCTTCGGTGCGCGGCAGCGATTCGAGGATCTCGAGGAACTTCTCGGCGCGGAAGCCTTCCTGGCGCACACCGGCCAGGGAGAGGACCTTGGCCACGCGGCCGCGGGCGAACGGCAGGCGCGCCAGCGGGGTCGCGGTGGCGGCGCGGGTGAACAGGCCGACGAAGCAGTGCTCGCCGAGGATGTTACCTTGTGCATCGGTATCGCGCACGCCGATGAAGTCCAGCGGCTGATCGCGGTGCAGCGTGCCTTCGACGTCGGCCTTGACGATCGACAGCGCGTCAGGACGCTTGGACAGGGTTTCGAAGTCGCCCGGGATATTGGCCAGGCAGGTGCCGTAGACCGGGTGCGAGGTATCCTGCAGCACGCCGATGCGGCTAGGGATATCGCGTTCCAGTTCGCGCACGCCGGCTTTGACCACGTAGTAGGCGTAGCCGAACGGCTCGAAGCCTTCGTTCTTGGCCCACTCAAGGAAAGCGGCCACTTCCTGGCCTTCGGTGCCGTGGGCGGCGCTGGACGCGGCCACGGAGGTCAGGCGGTCGGCCATGGCGACGGCGTCGCGGCGGACCACGGCGGCGTCGCGCGCCACCATCTGCAGCTTGGCGACCAGCGCGGACAATTCGTCGGCGCCGAGGTCTTCGGCCAGCAGGCACAGAACATAGGATTCAAGAGGCGAACCGGCTTCGCCGACGGCGACGGCATTGCCGCTCGCATCGCGGCGCACGGCCAGGACCGCATTCATCACGCCGCCGACGGCCACGCGCTGCTTGCGCATCGCCATGACGATCGAATCAACCAGGTAAGGCATGTCATCGTTCAGGATCAGCAAGGCTGTCGCCATGCCACCGCGGCCATCCGAATGGCGCAGTTGCGCGATCTGGCAGCCCGCGCCGGTGCGCTTGGCTGCTTGCGTGAAGCCGTCGCGCAGAACCGGCGCCAGGCTTTCCGGCGACGTGCCCGCGAGGTCTTCGTCGTCCAAGGATTTGAGCCAGGCGTTGATCAGGGCCGCGACAGGCGTGCCGTCGGCGTTGATCAGGTCCAGGGTCTGGTTGCGCAAATCTTGTGGCATCTGTTTCATCTTGCTTCTCCAATGCTTTGGTTGTATTTCATCGGTTCAGCGCCTGCTTGTGGCGGCGCGCTTCGCGATTTATGCGAGGACGGGGTTGGCCCGTCCGAAGATAAGGTTTTTCGAAGTGGGCGTATTTTACGTCAGGTCGTAGAGTCCGGGCAGCGCAAGAATGCGCTCGAGTTCTTCCAGCGCGGCCTGGCATTCGATGGCCAGCTGCGGGTCGGCCAGGTCTTTCGGCTCCAGGTGATCGCGGTAGTATTTACCCACCCAATCGACCAGTGTCGCGTACAGCGATTCGGTCATGATCACGTTCTGGTGCATGGCCGCGCTTTCGGCTTCGGTCAGGGCCACGCGCAGGCGCAGGCAGGCAGGGCCACCGCCATTGCGCATGCTCTGGCGCAGGTCGAAATGAATCAGTTCGTCGACCGGGCCGCCGCTGGCGACCAGCTGCTCCAGATAACGCGCGACGGCCTGGTTTTCCTGGCACTCTTGCGGAATCACCAATGCCATCTTGCCATCAGTTTTGGTGAGCAGCTGGCTGTTGAACAGGTAGCTGGCCACGGCGTCGGCCACCGACACCAGCTTGGTGTCGACCCGCACCGGGGTCAGGGCCGCGCCCACGCTGTCCATTGCCACGCGCAGCTGGTTCAGGACCGCGCTCTCGTCATGGAAGGCTTGCTCGTGATAGAACAGCACGTTGCCGTTGCCGACTGCGATCACGTCGTTGTGGAACACGCCCTGGTCGATCACGTCCGGGTTCTGCGACGCGTACACCGTGCGCGCCGCGTCCAGGCCGTGCAGGCGGGCGATGGCCTGCGACGCTTCGAGCGTCTGGCGGGCCGGGTATTTTTTCGGGTTCGGTGCGGACGGATCGAATTCGACGCGGCCGTAGACGAAGAACTCGACGCCTTTGCCGCCATGGGACGCGCCCAGGCGGGTGTGGTTGGCCGCGCCTTCGTCGCCAAAGGCCGGCGTGGACGGCAGCGCGTCATGCACCGCGAAGTGCTTCTCGTTGCCGAACAAGGCGCGCAAGGTACGCGTGGACTGCGCATGCTCGTCGGCGCGGTGCAGCTTGTTGTTCAGGTTCGCGGCCGTGAAGTGCGTGCGGCCGTCGAAGGTATCGGCCGACGGGCTGACGGTGGCCGCGTTGGCGGTCCACATCGGCGAGGCCGAATAAGCGCACGCGAGAATCACCGGCGACTCGCGGTAGGCGCGCGCCAGCACTTCGGCGTCGGTGCCGGTGAAGCCGATTTTGCGCAGCAGGCGGAAATTGGGGCGCGCCTGCGGCGGCAGCAGCGCTTGCGCGAAGCCGCGTGCGGCCAGGGCGCGCATCTTGGCCAGGCCCTGCAGGGCTGCCTGCTTCGGATTCGAAGCGCTCTTCACGTTGCTGAACGATGCAACGTTACCGAACGACAGGCCGGCGTAGTTGTGGCTCGGGCCGACCAGGCCGTCGAAGTTGAATTCGCGTGCGGTTTGCATGATGGTTCCTTAGAACGACAGGCCTGGCGACAGCTTGGCCGGCATTTCGAGTTCGCTCGTTTCGATCGAAGCGACCGGATAAGCGCAGTAGTCAGCCGCGTAGTAGGCGCTCGGACGGTGATTGCCCGATTTGCCCACGCCGCCGAACGGCGCGCTGCTGGCCGCGCCCGTGGTTGGACGGTTCCAGTTGACGATGCCGGCGCGTGCCTGCACCGAGAACTGCTTCCACAGCTGCTCGTCGTTCGACAGGAGCGCTGCGGCCAGGCCGAATTCGGTGGCATTGGCGACGTTGACGGCGGTGTCGAAATCGGCCACACGCACGATTTGCAGCAGCGGGCCGAACCATTCTTCGTCAGGGATGCCGACCGCGTTGGTGACGTCGACGATACCGGCCGTGACAAAGCCTGCTTTCGGATCGAGCTGCTTCATTTGCAGCAGCGTCTTGCCGCCTTTGGCGACCATGTCGGCCTGGGCCTGCACCAGGCGCGCAGCCACGGCGGCGGATACCACAGGGCCCATGAACGGCTGCGGATCGGCGTTCGAGGCGCCCACCTTGAGGGTGGCGGCCACTTCGACCAGGCGCTCGATGAAGGCGTCGCCTTCGACCGTGTCGGCCACGATCAGGCGGCGCGCGCAAGTGCAGCGCTGGCCGGCCGAAATAAAGGCCGACATGATCGCGTGATGGACGGCAGCGTCGATGTCCTTGACGTCCCACACCACCAGCGGATTGTTACCGCCCATTTCCAGCGCCAGCATCTTGCCCGGCTGGCCGCCGAACTGCTTGTGCAGCGCGACGCCGGTCTGGCAGCTGCCGGTGAACAGCACGCCATCGAGACCATCGTTCTTGCCCAGTGCGATACCGGTATCGCGGCCACCGTTGACCAGGTTGATCACGCCGGCCGGCAGGCCCGCTTTCTCCCACAGCTGCACCGTCATGACGGCGGTGCGCGGCGCGTATTCGCTCGGCTTGAAGACGATCGTGTTCCCCGCGATCAGGGCCGGCACGATATGACCGTTCGGCAGGTGGCCAGGGAAGTTGTAGGGACCGAACACGCCGAACACGCCGTGCGGACGGTGGCGCAGGACGGCATTGCCGTCGGCGACCTTGGCTGCCACTTCACCGGTGCGCGCGCCGTAGGCCTGGATCGAGATGTCGACCTTGTTGGCCATGGTGGTCACTTCGGTGCGCGCTTCCCACAGCGGTTTGCCCACTTCTTCGGAGATGGTCTGGGCCAGCGCTTCGGCCGATTCCTTGAGCAGGTCGCGGAAGCGCGAGCAGATCGCGATGCGCTCTTCCAGCGAGCGCATGGCCCAGCTGTCGAAAGACGCGCGCGCGGCGGCGACTGCGGCCTGCACGTCGTCGGCGGTGGACTCGTTGCTGGCCCAGGTCTGGCGGCCGGTGGACGGATCGATGGTCACCAGTTCGGGGCCGGAACCTGCCAGCCATGCGCCATTGATGTAGTTGCTGAGGTTAGACATGAACGTTCTTCCTTACATTAAGTGACAGCGTGCGAATCGCATCGCCGCTTTGGCAGTGCAGCAGTTCCAGCTCCGACGGGGTCAGTGCGATCTTGCCGCTGACCGGGTTGGCGTGAGTGACAATCATGCGGAAATCCTTGAGCACCGTGTTCGATACCAGCATCGGTTCGGTGTCGGTGGAGACGGCGGCCGGGTCGGCCACGACGACGGTCGAATCGCGCATCGCGCGCAGTTCCGACACGCGCGCCTGCAGCACCGGGCCGGCGTCGAAGATGTCGACGTAGCCTTCGAAGTGCATGCCTTCGGCCTCGAGCAGCTTGCGCGCCGGGGCTGTCGAGCGGTGCACCTTGCCGATGACCGCTTGCGCGTCTTCCGGCAGGTAGGTGACGTACATCGGCTGGCGCGGCATCAGTTCGGCGATGAAAGACTTCTTGCCCATCGCGGTCAGATCGTCCACGTGGTTGAAGTCCATCTTGAAGAAGTGGCGGCCCAGGCCTTCGTAGAACGGCGAGCTGCCGTCTTCGGCCTGGTAGCCGCGCATTTCGGCGATCAGCTTTTCGGTGAACAGGTGCGGGAACTGGGCGATGAACAGGAAGCGGCTTTTCGACAGCCACTTGCCGTTGTTGCCGCTGCGGTAGTCCGGGTGCAGGAACAGCGAGCACAGTTCGGTGGAGCCGGTCAGGTCGTTCGACAGGTACAGCGTGTCCATGCGGCTGAACACCTCGAGCTCGCGGCTCGAATGGACCAGGGTGCCGATGCGGTAGTTATAGAACGGCTCGTCCAGCCCGACCGCGCCCTTGATGGCGCAGATGCCGGCCAGGCGGCCGTTGCTGGTGTCTTCCATCACGAACATGTAGTCGCGCTGTTCGGGCGGGATGGTCTGGGCGAAGGATTCGACCGCGACCTTGACGCGGTCGCCGAGCATCTTGCGGTCCGGCTTGAGCGTGGTCATGCCGCTGCCGACCTGGCCGGCCATGTCGATCAGGGCATCCAGGTCGCCTGCGGTAATTGCGCGTACAACTAGCATAGGTTTCTCTCTCAGATTCGGACGCAGATGACGTTGTCGCCGGGGGCGACCATCAGCGCATCCTGCGCGTCTTGCGGCAGGAAGACGGTGTCGCCGGCATCGGCCGACGGACAGGCCACGGTGATGGCGCGGAAGTTCTGTTCATTGCTGGCGGCGACCGCGTAGGTCACCATCAGATCGGCCGAATTGCCCGGCTCCGCGTTTTCCACGCGGCGCAGCATCGAACCGGCGAACGAACGCAGGCCATTCTTGTGGGCTTGCAGGATCGGGCCGCCGTCGAAGATGTCGATGTAGTCGTCCGCTTCGAAGCCTTCTTCGGTGAGCAGATTGAAGGCCAGCTCGCCGTCGGAATGGATCTGCCCCATGGCCGCCTGGGCGTCGCCCGGAAGGAGCGGCACGTAGACCGGATAGTGCGGCATCAGCTCGACGATCAGGGTGCGGTTGCGGGCGCCGCCGATGACGCGCTCGGCGTCGAGGAAATCCATCTTGAAGAACTTGCGGCCCAGCGCTTCCCAGAACGGCGACTGGCCGTTCTTGTCGGTGATGCCGGCCAGCGGCACGAAGAAGCGGTCGCCGAAGCGGTGCGGCGCCA
>Ga0209023_10000929_pt1 | contig 41406 bp, 43 predicted proteins | sample LakOneMetagenome_FD_187468 | JGI IMG/M metagenome (GOLD analysis project Ga0209023, IMG submission 187468) | Freshwater and sediment microbial communities from Lake Erie, Canada (SPAdes) (version 2) | ecosystem: Environmental > Aquatic > Freshwater > Lentic | place: Lake Erie, Canada...
AGGCTTCGAGCAGCAGGTCTACGTCTTCCACGACGCGCCCCGCAGCAAGAGCCGCGTCAACTACAAGGGGGCCCTGCAGGGCACCGGAGCCCACACAGTGTGGATCGGCGACGTGCTGATCGGCAACAAGGGTGCTGGCACGGACAGCTACGAGCAGAACCGCAATCTGGTTCTGACCGAAGGCACCCGCGCGGACTCGGTTCCGAACCTTGAGATCGAAACCGGAGATATTGTCGGGGCTGGCCACGCCAGCGCTACCGGACGCTTCGACGACGAGCAGCTGTTTTACCTGCAGTCACGCGGTATCACCGAGGAGGAAGCACGCCGACTCGTGGTGCGCGGATTCCTCACGGATATTGTGGCGCGCATCGGCTCCCCGGAGCTCGAGCAGCGACTGCTGTTGGCCATCGAGGCTGAACTTCTCAGCACGGACGGACAGTAGAGATGGCTGCCACGAAGATTTGTGCATTTGATGAGTTGGAACCCAACCAGGCGGTCAAGGTCGAGATTGACGGCGTCGCCATCGCACTCGTGCGGGATTCGAACGGTGGAGTGTTTGCCATCGGCGACACGTGCACGCACGGAGACATCTCGTTATCGGAGGGTTTCGTCGAAGGCGAGACTCTGGAGTGCTGGGCACACGGGTCCATGTTCTCTCTGAAGACAGGCAAGCCGCTCACGCTGCCTGCCTACGACCCGGTTCCCGTTTATCAGGTAGAGCTGATTGACGGGGACATCTACATCGATGCCTCTGTCATCGTGGCGGTCTGAGCACTCTTCCCGGCGCGTCAGGCGCCTCCCTCATTTCAGTTTCACACCAGAAAGCGAACCTTACACACATGTCAGTTCTTGAGATCAAAGACCTGCACGTCAGCGTCCAGACAGACCAGGGCGTCACGCAGATTCTGCGCGGCGTCGACCTTGTCATCAACGAGGGCGAGATCCACGCCATCATGGGTCCGAACGGATCTGGAAAGTCCACCCTCGCGTACACCATCGCGGGGCACCCGAAGTACAAAGTGGAGAGCGGGTCCATCCTTCTCGACGGAGCCAACGTGCTCACGATGACTGTTGATGAGCGTGCCCGTGCGGGCCTTTTCCTCGCCATGCAGTACCCGGTTGAGATCCCGGGCGTCACGGTCACCAACTTCCTCCGCACGGCCAAGACGGCCATCGAGGGTGAGGCTCCCCCCATTCGCAAGTGGATCAAGGATGTTCGCGAGTCCATGAGTGCGCTGCGGATGGACAAGTCCTTCGCTGAGCGCAACGTCAACGAAGGTTTCTCGGGCGGAGAGAAGAAGCGCAACGAGATTCTGCAGCTTGAGCTGCTCAAGCCCAAGTTCGCTGTGCTCGACGAGACCGACTCCGGACTCGACGTGGATGCCTTGAAAATCGTGTCAGAAGGCGTCAACCGAGCCAAGGAAAACACCGGCCTGGGACTGCTCCTCATCACGCACTACACGCGCATCCTGCGCTACATCAAGCCTGACTTCGTTCACGTGTTCGTGAACGGCCGAATCGCCGAACAGGGCGGTGCTGAGCTGGCTGATCGCCTTGAGGACGAGGGTTACGATCGCTTTCTCACGCCCGCGAACGTAGGCTAGAGGTATGGTTTCGACACTCAGCCCGTCCAGATTTGATGAAATCGAAGAGGCGCTCAAGGACGTCATGGACCCGGAGCTCGGCATCAACGTCGTGGATCTCGGTCTGATCTACGATCTGGGCTGGGATGACGAAAACGACGCCTTGATCATTCACATGACACTGACTTCTGCCGGCTGCCCTCTGACCGACGTGTTGGAAGAGCAGACTGCCGAGGCCCTCGACGGTGTCGTGGATCAGTTCCGCATCAACTGGGTGTGGATGCCGCCGTGGGGTCCGGAGAAGATCACCGACGACGGTCGCGACATGATGCGAGCTCTCGGCTTCTCGATGTAGCACCGTTGCACGGGGCCTGATGACCTCTGCACAAGACCCTGTTCGCTCAGCGAACAGGGTCTTTCCGGTTTAAGCCCTCCATCAGGCATATGCCGTCTATTGGAATCTGAATCCATTCGCTGGAATGCTATTCTTATTGCATGAATGCACAGGAAACGCCGTCACGACGCGCCCGCCAGGCGTTGGCGACCCGGTCCGAGATCGTGTCGGCGGCCGGCCGGCTCATGGTGTTGAACGGGTACGTGGCCACGTCCATCAGTGACATCGCCACCGAGGCCGGGGTGGCCATCCAAACCATCTACAACGCCGTGGGAACAAAGGCCGAGCTTCTGGCGGCCATCCTGGAGCGGGTGGCCGCGCAGGAGGACGCTCCGGATCTCGTGTCCGCTTCTATGCGTCAGCGCATCGAGGATGCCCGGAACGCGTCTGAGATCATTCGAATTCTGGCTTCGTGGTGCGCGCTCGTCAATGAACGAACTGCGGGAGTTCTGCGGGTCGTCACCGAGGCGGCGGTGATCGATCCGGATGTCGGTGAGTTCGCGCGTCGGCAGGACGTGACCCGCCTGCTGGGCTACACGGAAGTGTCGGCGGCGTTGCGGAGCCGGCGTGGGTTGCGCACCGGCCTGAGCGATCACGAGGGCGCCGCGGCAGTATGGGCGATCGGCCATCCGCAGGTGTACCGCACCCTCGTTCTCGAAGTCGGCTGGTCGGTGACGGCCTACCGGGAATGGCTCGAGAAAACCCTCCATGGGGCTCTCTTGTAGGCCGGGGCGTGCGCGGGCCTGCGGAAGACAAATATACTGGTTAGTTGGACCACTTGATCCACACCCTCCCACCACCCCCCTGAACGGACTATCGCTGTGCTCAACGTGCAAGATCTCGAAATTCGCGTTGGAGCTCGCGTGCTCATGGAAGGTGTCAATTTCCGGGTGGCTCACGGGGACAAGATTGGTCTCGTCGGTCGCAATGGCGCCGGCAAGACGACCCTGACCAAGACACTCGCGGGGGAGACCAATCCCACCAAGGGGTCCATTAGCCACTCGGGTGAGATCGGCTACCTGCCGCAAGACCCCCGCGCCGGTGACCCGACGATGCTCGCTCGCACGCGCATCCTCGACGCACGCGGCCTCGGCACCATCGCGCTCGGAATGCAGGAGTCCAGCCTGGAGATGGCCAGCGCGGACCCGAAGGTCAGCGCGGCCGCCATGAAGAAGTATGGACGGCTGACCGACGAATTCAACGGGCTGGGCGGATACTCCGCCGAGGCGGAGGCGGCGTCTATCGCCAGCAACCTCAAGCTTCCCGACCACATTCTCGACCAGCCGCTGAGCACCCTGTCCGGTGGTCAGCGCCGACGGATCGAGTTGGCGAGAATCCTGTTCTCCGCGGCCGAGATGATGATCCTCGATGAGCCGACTAACCACCTCGATGCCGATTCCGTGGCCTGGCTGCGTGAATTCGTGAAGAACTACCGCGGCGGATGCATCATCATCAGTCACGACATCGAACTTGTCGGTGAAACAGTCAACCGGGTGTTCTACCTTGACGCCAACCGCATGATGATCGACATCTACAACATGAACTGGAAGAACTACCTTCTCCAGCGCACGGCTGACGCGGATCGTCGCAAGAAGGAACGCTCCAACGCGGAGAAGAAAGCATCTACCCTGCAGCTGCAGGCCGCGAAGTTCGGAGCCAAGGCCAGCAAGGCAGCCGCCGCACACCAGATGGTTGCGCGTGCAGAGAAGCTTCTGTCCGGGCTGGACGCCGTGCGTGCCGTCGAACGAGTTGCCAAGCTGCGGTTCCCCGAGCCTGCCCCCTGCGGACGGACGCCGCTGATGGCGCGAGACCTCTCGAAGAGCTACGGTTCCCTGGAGATCTTCACCGCCGTTGACCTCGCCATCGACCGTGGATCGAAGGTCGTAATCCTGGGCCTGAACGGTGCCGGAAAAACGACGCTGCTGCGGATGCTGGCCGGCGTGGACATCCCGGACACGGGCACAATCGAACCCGGCCACGGTTTGCGGATCGGATACTACGCCCAGGAACACGAAACCATCGACGTGAAGCGTTCGGTGCTGGAGAACATGGTGTCGTCGTCTCCTAGTATCACGGAGATGGAAGCACGTCGGGTGCTGGGGTCATTCCTGTTCACCGGAGACGATTCGAACAAGCCCGCCGGTGTGCTCTCCGGTGGAGAGAAGACGCGGCTGGCTCTGGCGATGATTGTCGTGTCCGGCGCGAACGTGCTGCTGCTCGACGAACCCACCAACAACCTCGACCCGGCCAGCCGCGAGGAGATCCTCGATGCGCTGGCGCACTACGCCGGTGCAGTCGTGCTGGTGAGCCACGATGAGGGTGCCGTGCAGGCGCTCAATCCGGAGCGTGTGCTCATCATGCCCGAGGGCACCGAAGACCACTGGAACAAGGACTACCTGGACCTCATCGAGCTCTCCTAGGGCCTCAGAGGCCCTTGAGGCCTCCGGGGCCGCGGGCTGCCGGACCCAGGTGTTCTGGCGGCTCTGTTAGTTCTGGGGGCTGTGTTAGTTCTGGTGGCTCTGCTCGGTCTGGCGGTCGAGAAGGTCGTCTTCGATCTCCGCGTCATTGCGGGGTTTTGCGGCCCGGCGTCGCGCGCGTTCGTCGGCGCGCTCACGTTCCGCCGGTTCTGCCGCATTGACCGTTCGGTATTCCTCGCGAAGCGCCCAGCCGAGTCCGACGAACGCCATCAAACCGAAGACGAACCACTGGAACGCATAGGACAGGTGGGGGCCTTCGTCGCGGATCGGCTTGACGACCGCGGTCGGACGTTCCTCGACGGGGGACGGATTTTCGGAGTCGAGCAAACCGTAAGCACTGGTGAAGGTGGGGAGTCCGACCCGGCCGGCGACGTCGGGGAGATTGATGGTGGCGATCTGGTTGCCGCTCGCGGTGCGGTTGTTCAGGGTGGGTTCTCCGGCCTTAAGCCGAACGACGACGGTCACCTGACCGGTCGGCGGCGCGGGAACAACGTCGGGGGCGTCCTGCTCGGAACCGGTCGGCAACCAGCCGCGGTCGACAATGAAGACAGTCCCGTCGTTCAGCCGCAGCGGCGTCAGAACCTCGAACCCCGGGCTGATATTGAGCGGGCGGTTACGCACCAGGAGCTCATCCTCAACCAGATACGTGCCGGTCATGCTGACCGGCAGCCATTTCTGGGATTCGGCGAAGGAGTCGAGCCGGGGGAGCGCATCGGCCACGGGCATGGGAGCGGAGTCGAAGTTGGCGTCGATCTTTGCCACCTCGACGAGGGCCTCCGCGCGCCTGGCCAGTTGCCACACGCCCAGCCCCGAGCACACCACCGCAAAGAGAATGGTCAATGCAAGATAGCCGGCCCAGCGTCGGGTCAGCGCAAATTTCCATTCCTCGCTCATGCCGGTACATCCGCTTCGGAGAGAGGCCGAACGCGGAGTGGAAAGTCACGTGCGCCCAGAAACTCCGACAGGTACGTGCGGTGATCGTCACACGCCAGCCAGGTCTTCACGCGATCCTCGTTGTGGATCTTGGGGTTACGCCAGTCCAGTCGCCATGCGGCTTTTTCTCGGCACCCAGCTCTCGAGCAGGTTGCCGAGTCGAGCGGAGCGCCAAGACCGATCACTTATCGCCCTCGTTCCCGGTGCCGGTACTGGTGCTCGTGGGTGCTTCGTAGGGAATCGAGTCGCCGTTGGAGAAATCGCCCCGGAAAACCTCGACCCCACCCGGACGAAGAACGGGTGTCACTCGCGGATCGGAGTGGACATTGGCTGCAACCACAGCAAAGTACGGCAGAACAATCGCGCCAATGGCGCACAGTACCAGCCACCAGCCCTGGACAAAGAGCATCAGAACGATGCAGACGATTCGGATCCCCATTGCAACCGTGTACTTGATCATGCGACTGCGACGTTCCGCCTCGGGGGAAAGGGGGATTGATGTGATCGACTGCTGTTGCTTCATATCGGGATACGCTCCGCTACCACGGTTGAATGTCCGCTCTTTACAGTTTACGTCGCACTACTACGTGGTGACGACGCCTTAAGCTGTGAATCAGACGGGTGACACTCGTGCCGCGCTGCCACTGCCTCAACACAACGGCGGCATCACCAAGAAAAAGGGATTTCGCATGACAACGACACGTACCGTACTGGTCACCGGTGGCAATCGGGGAATCGGGTTCGCGATCGCAGCGGAGTTCGTGGCGCAGGGTCACCGCGTGGCAGTCACGTCTCGATCGGGGCAGGGCCCCGAAGGCAGCCTTACCGTTCGGGCCGACGTGACGGATGCCGCGTCTGTCGATGCTGCCTTCACCGAGATCGAGTCAGCCTACGGTCCCGTGGACGTGGTTGTCGCCAATGCGGGCATCACCAAGGACACCCTTCTCCTGCGCATGTCGGAGGACGATTTCACATCCGTTATCGACACGAACCTCAGCGGGGCCTTCCGAGTGGTCAAACGTGCGTCCAAGGGGATGCTCAAGGCGCGGTTCGGACGAATCGTCTTGATTTCCAGCGTCGTCGGACTGTACGGTTCGGCCGGACAGGTGAACTATTCCGCTTCAAAGAGCGGGCTCATCGGTCTGGCCCGATCGGTGACTCGAGAACTCGGCTCGCGCGGTATCACGGCAAACGTGGTCGCCCCGGGTTTCATCGAAACGGACATGACCGCCGCGCTGCCGGAGAAGACCCAGGCGGACTACAAGCGTTCCATTCCGGCGGGACGGTTTGCGACACCGACCGAGGTGGCCCGGGTCGTGGCCTGGCTGGCCGGGGATGACGCCGGCTACATCTCGGGTGCGGTCATTCCGGTTGACGGTGGCCTCGGCATGGGGCACTAGGAAGCGGAGGAAATCAGCCGCGCAGCCCCAGCACGGGCAGGACTTGACTGAGATCAGGAATGTCGATTGCCAGGTCGGCCCTGGACCGCACGAGCGGTTTGGCGTTGAAAGCGATGGCGAGACCGGCGGCCTGCATCATGCGCAGGTCATTGGCACCGTCACCGATGGCAATGGTCCGAGACAGTGGGACGTCGTAGAGGGCGGCCCAGTCGCGCAGGGCTGCCGCCTTGGCCTCGGCATCCACGATCGGACCGCTGACCTTGCCGCTGAGCCGACCGTCGATGACTTCGAGACGGTTGGCTCGCCACTGGTCAAGGCCCAGATCGGCAGCGAGCGGGTCGAGCAACTCATGGAATCCTCCGGAGACCACGCCCACCGTGCAGCCATGTCGGTGCAGACCGGTGATCAGTTCGGGGACCCCCGTGGTGACCCGGATCTGCCGACCCACGTCGGCGAAAACCGATTGGGGGAGACCGGCCAGCGTTCTCACGCGAGCACGAAGGCTCTCGGCGAAATCGATCTCGCCGAGCATCGCCTGCTCGGTGACGTCGGCCACGAGGTCCCGTGAGCCCGCGGCATCGGCCAGCAGCTCGATAACCTCGTCCTGGATCAGCGTGGAATCCACATCGAGGACGACCAGAAAACGGGTAGCAGGAATCACGGTTGGACGCGCACGCCCTTGCCGACAACGGTGATGCCGGACTCAGTCACGCTGAAGCCTCGAGCAAGGTCGCGGTTGCGGTCAACGCCGATTGTCGCCCCGGCCTCGACAACGACTTCCTTGTCCAGCACCGCTCGGTGCACCACTGCGCCGGCCAGAATCTGAACGCGATCAAAAACAATAGAGTCGACGACTTCGGAGCCGGAGCCGATGACGGTCCAGGGGCCGAGAACACTGCGCTCGATGTGGGCACCGGAGATGACGCAGCCGAGGGACACGATGGAGTCGATCATCGTGCCGAGAGCCCCGCGGCCATCGCGAACGAACTTCGCCGGCGGGGAGTTGAGCTGTTGGCTGAAAATAGGCCATTCCTGGTTGTAGAGGTTGAACACCGGCAGGGCGGAGATGAGGTCCTGGTGGGCTTCGAAAAACGAGTCGATCGTTCCCACATCGCGCCAGTAGTAGCGGTCGCGGTCGGTCGAACCGGGCACGTCGTTGCGCTGCAGATCGTAGACGCCGGCCTCGCCGCGGGCAACGAAATCGGGGATAATATCCCCGCCCATGTCATGGCTTGAATCCGTACGTTCCCCGTCGCGAAGCACGGCTTCGATCAGCGCTCCGGTGTTGAAGACATAGTTACCCATGGACGCGAAAACTTCGTGCGGCGCATCCGCCAGCCCTACGGCATCCCCGGGCTTCTCTCGGAACTCCGAGATGCGATCGGGAGTGGCTGGGTTGACTTCGATGACGCCGAACTGGTCGGCCAGACCGATGGGCTGTCTGATGGCTGCCACCGTGGCTTGCGCGCCCGATGCGATGTGTGCCTCAATCATCTGACTGAAGTCCATGCGATACACGTGGTCGGCACCGACCACGACGACAATGTCGGGTTTTTCATCGTGGATGAGGTTGAGGCTCTGCAGGATCGCATCGGCGGAACCACTGAACCATCGCTTGCCGAGCCGCTGCTGGGCCGGCACCGAGGCAATGTATGAATTCGACAGCCCGCCGTTGACGTGCCAGGTCTGGGACACATGACGGTCGAGACTGTGGGACTTGTACTGGGTGAGGACCACAACCTGCGTCAGTCCGGAATTGATCAGATTTGAGAGTGCAAAATCAATGAGTCGATAATGACCGCCGAAAGGCACGGCGGGCTTTGCGCGGTCCTCGGTCAGCGGCATCAGCCGCTTTCCCTCACCACCAGCGAGAACTATTCCAAAGATCTTCTTGGCCTTCATGTGTACAGAGTAAGGCCATCAGGTAGCAGTTTGTGCCAAGGGTTTGTGTGCCGGACCCTCGGCTGCGCTAGCTTTGCCACATGCGAGTGGATCTATTGACCAAGGAATACCCGCCCGAGATCTACGGCGGGGCAGGCGTGCACGTGACCGAGCTTGTCAAAGCCCTGCGTGAGGATATCTCCGTCACCGTTCGGTGCTTCGGCGAACCGAGAGCGGATGTTGATACGTACGCCTACCGCGTTCCTCCGAGCCTTACAGACGCCAACCCCACCCTGGCCACCCTCGGTGTGGACCTGCAGATGGCCCAGGATGTGGCAGGCGCCGATCTGGTGCATTCGCACACCTGGTACGCCAACGGTGCCGGTCATTTTGCCAAGCTGCTGCATGGCGTTCCTCACGTCGTCACGGCGCACAGCCTCGAGCCCTTACGTCCGTGGAAGGCCGAACAGCTCGGCGGCGGCTACCGGGTCTCGAGTTGGATAGAGAAGACGGCCTTTGAAGCCGCGGATGCCGTGATCGCCGTGAGCGGTGGCATGCGTCGGGACATCCTGCGCAGTTACCCGGCGCTTGATGAGTCGCGCGTCCACGTGGTCTACAACGGCATCGACCTCGACCGGTGGAAGCCCACGACAGAGCTCGACGTCGTGCGGTCTCTGGGCATCGACCCGGATCGCCCCTCAGTCGTGTTCGTCGGTCGAATAACTCGACAGAAGGGCCTGCCGTACCTGCTGCGCGCCGCAGCGTCGTTGCCCGCGGATGTTCAACTCGTGCTGTGTGCAGGGGCCCCGGACACCCCTGGGATTCTGGCGGAGGTCACAGCCGGCGTGGAAGCGCTGCAGAAAGAGCGCTCCGGTGTGGTCTGGATCAATCGGCTCCTGTCCCAGTACGAGCTTTCGGCCGTACTCACCCAGGGCACCGTCTTCGTCTGTCCCTCTATTTATGAACCCCTCGGCATCGTCAACCTTGAGGCGATGGCGTGTGGGCTGGCGGTCGTGGGCACGGCCACCGGCGGCATTCCCGAGGTCGTCGTTGACGGGGAGACGGGACGGCTGGTGCCCATCGAGCAACTCACGGACGGTACCGGCACACCGCTGGATCCCGACAGATTCGTCGCCGACCTGGCTCGGACGTTGACGGAGGTCATCGTTGATCCCCAGCGGGCCGCGGAGATGGGCCGCCGGGGTCGGCTCCGCGCCGAACGAGAATTCGGCTGGGCGCAGATCGCCACCCGCACCCGCGACATCTACGCCGCACTGCTGTAACGGTCACCGTTTCTGGTGCTGAAGGTGGTTCGCCGCCGGGTCGACGTGCTCGAGCGCCGGTGGCGCCCGATAACATGGCCTAATGGTCAACGTTCTTCATTTCACCGACGTATCCGTCGTCCGGGCTGGCACAACCATCCTCGACTCAGTGAATTGGAGCGTCGACGATGATCAGCGCTGGGTGATCCTGGGTGCCAACGGCGCAGGCAAGACCACCCTGTTGCAGATTGCTGCCGCGATCATCCATCCGTCGAACGGCGTCGCCGAAGTTCTGGAGGAGCCTCTCGGCGGCACCGATCTCTTTGAGCTTCGTCCGCGGATCGGGTTTGCCTCCACCGCGATGGCCCGTCGCGTACCGGCCGGAGAAAAGGTGCTCGACGTCGTCATGACTGCGGCCTACTCGGTGACCGGGCGTTGGAACGAGGAATACGAAGACATCGACGAGCGTCGGGCGCAGCGCGTTCTTGTGGAGTGGAAGCTGGATCACCTGGCCCAGCGCAAGTTCGGCACCCTGAGCGACGGTGAGCAGAAGCGCGTGCAGATCGCGCGGGCAGTCATGACCGATCCCGAGATTCTGCTGCTCGATGAGCCGGCGGCGAGTCTCGACCTGGGTGCCAGGGAGGCTTTGCTGCAGCTGCTCAGCGGCTACGCCAAGGAGCCGCACTCGCCGGCGATCATCATGGTCACCCACCATGTGGAGGAAATCCCGCTGGGGTTCACGCACGTTCTGCTCATCAAAAATGGCAGCGTTGTGGCCTCGGGCCCGATCGCCGAAGCCTTGACCGCCGAGGCGCTCAGCATCACGTTCGATCTCAGCATTGACCTCCAGCAGGCCGACGGTCGCTACAGCGCCCGCGCGGTTTAGCCTGACGGACGCATTGAGCCGGCAGGTTGGCCCGCTGCGGCGTGGCTTCTGCTAAAGTTTCCTAGGGCCTTCCGGCCTGCCAGTTTTTCGCCGCACCGGCGAATCCGGTGTAATACGTACACATCAACAACTAGATAGCACTGTGACCAGTTACAAGTCTGTTCACCTGACGTGCGATAAGGAAATCATGAAGTCTGACATCCACCCCGTTTACGAAGCAGTCGTATTCCGCGACCTCGCATCCGGTGCGACCTTCCTCACCCGCTCCACGGTCTCCAGCAAGAAGACCATCGAGTGGGAAGACGGCAACACGTACCCCGTCATCGACGTGGAAATCTCCTCCGAGTCGCACCCGTTCTACACGGGCAAGCAGCGCATCATGGACTCCGCCGGACGCGTGGAGAAGTTCAACTCGCGTTACAAGGGTTTCGGCAAGTAACACCTGCCCAGAGCCTCGTCGAGAGACGAAAAAGGCGACCAGCTTCGGCTGGTCGCCTTTCTTTTTTGCTCGGTGGGTGCTATCGTTCCGGCCAATTCAGGTCGGCCACGAATTCCGGGTCCCGTCCGCGCCGCATGTAGTCCTGGAAGCTCTCGGCCTGCTGGCGATACCAGGTGACCTGAGCGGCGTGGAGTTCGCTGAGTGTTGTCGGAAGTGCGGTGCCGTGGGCGCGTTGGATCGCCTGGGCGACCCGGCCGGCGGCGATGGCGTCGGCGCCCGCGTCGTGTGCGTCATCGAGCGGTACGCCATAGAAAGCGGATGTCACCTCAAGCGTGCGCTTGCCCTTGCGGTACTTGTCGACGCCCTTATCGATGACCAGCGGGTCGATCACGGGACTGGGCGACAGGAGCGGAGCGACTCCGTGACGAACGGCTTCACGGTTCAGCAGGGTCAGATCGTAGGGCGCGTTGTAGGCCACCACGGGAAGGCCGTCGGCCAGGTGCGCCCGCAGGGTGGCCACGATCTCGGCAACACCGGCGGCGGCATCCGTGCCGTGTAGGACGGCGTACTCGGTCGTGATCCCGTGCACGTTCGTGGCCCCGGCCGGAATATCGACTCCCGGGTCGAGGAGCCAGTCGATTCTTTGCTCAACCTCACCGGTTGCGTTCAGAACGGCCACCGTGGCGGAGACGATGCGACACGTCTCCACGTCGATTCCCGTTGTCTCGGTGTCAAAAACGGCCAGTCGATCGCTCCAGTTACTCATATACCCAGCCTACGGGCGACCGCCGACACGGACGGCATCAGCCGTACCGTGCAGCGTCGCAGTCAGGCAGGATTCGCCGCAGGGGGAGCGGCCGCCGCCGTCTCCCGAGACAGGAAGTTGTTGAGCTCGCCGATCATGCTCATCAGCGGCGCCGGGAAGACCACCACGGTGTTCTGGTCGACGCCGATTTCGACGAGGCTCTGCAGATTGCGTAGCTGAAGTGCGAGCGGATGCTGCATCATGATGTCCGACGCCTCGCCCAGCGCGGCGGCGGCCAACGATTCGCCCTCGGCATTGATGATCTTCGCCCGCTTCTCCCGCTCGGCTTCCGCCTGCCTGGCCATGGCACGTTTCATCGACTCGGGAAGCAGAATGTCTTTGAGTTCCACCAGGGTCACTTCGACGCCCCAGTCGAGGGTCATTGCATCGAGGATCGTTCGGATGTTGATGTTCAGGGCGGCGGTTTCGGAAAGGGTTTCGTCGAGAGAGTGTTGGCCCACCACCTTGCGCAGCGTTGTTTGGGCGATCTGGTCGATGGCCGCACCGACGTTTTCGATCGCCACCACGGATTTCACCGGATCGATGACGCGATAGTAGGCCACAGCCGACACGCCGACGCTCACATTGTCGCGGGTGATGATTCCCTGGGACTGAATCGGCAGGGTTACGATTCGCAGCGCCACCCGGTACATCACGTCGACGAACGGAATGATGAACCTCAGTCCCGGCGATTTGGTGGCCACCAGCCGACCGAATCGGAGCACAACGCCGCGTTCATACTGTTTCACCACCCGCACTGACGCCACGAGCAGCACGATGACAACGATGATGACGATGATCAGGACGACGATCTGGCTGGCGCTCATGGCAGGTCACTCTCCGGCACCCGAGTGCCGGGCGCTTATCCCGTCCAGTGTCGACCCAGACTCCGCGATTGACCAGTACCCCCGAGCGTGGGGTGGATTCGGGCGCTAACCGCAGTGCAGCCAGTAGAAGCTTTGGGCCCCGAGGGTGAGGGTGAGGGCGCCGTCCGCATCGAAGCTCGGAAACACCGCACCGCCGAACAGGTCGTAGAGGCGGGTTCCAGCCATCCCCGGGTCGCTGATCTGGAATGCCACCGGATTATGCGAGAAGCTGAAGACGCACAATACGGTTTCGGGCTGGTCACCGAACATCGTGCCGGTGCCCGCGTAGGTCCGGGTGAAGGCGAGGATCGATTCGTGATTGGTCGTGAGAACCGAAATGCCGCCGAGGCCGAACGTGGGGTGGGATTTGCGCACGTGGATCACATTTCGAATCCAGTGCAACAGCGAACCCGACTGGGCGAGATGCGTCTCCACGTTCGTCTGGGTGTAGTTGTACACCAGGGACTGCACCACCGGGAGATACAGCTTTCCGGGGTCGGCGACCGAGAAGCCGGCATTCCGGTCGGGAGTCCACTGCATGGGCGTGCGGGAGCTGTCACGGTCCGGCAACCAGATATTGTCACCCATGCCGATCTCGTCCCCGTAGTACAGAAACGGACTGCCGGGCAGCGCAAACAGCAGCGCGTGGGCGAGTTCGAGCTCTGACCGTGAATTGTCCAGCAGCGGGGCAAGGCGACGCCGGATACCGATGTTCGCGCGCATACGCGGGTCGTACGCGTACCAGCCGTACATCGCCTGGCGGTATTCCTCGCTCACCATTTCGAGGGTGAGCTCGTCGTGATTCCGCAGGAAGACCCCCCACCCGGCCCCCTCGGGGATATCCGTTGTTTCAGAAAGCACCCGGACCAGTTCATTGGCCTGCTGCGAGCGCAGGGAGTAGAAGATACGGGGCATCACCGGAAAGTCGAAGGCCATGTGGCACTCGGGCTCTTCCTCGGTTCCGAAGAACGCGGCGACTTCACGCGGCCACTGGTTGGCTTCGGCGATCATGATCCGACCGGGGTACTCCCGGTCGACCATGGCGCGGAGACGTTTGATGAACTCGTGGGTGGGCGGCTCGCCCTCTCCGTTACCCTCGTCGGACTCGTAGAGATAGGGGATGGCGTCGAGCCGGAAGCCGTCCACTCCCAAGTCAAGCCAAAATCGCACCAGGCCGAAAACGGCCTCGTGCACGGCCGGGTTCTCGAAATTGAGGTCCGGCTGGTGGGAGAAGAATCGGTGGAAGAAGAACTGTCGACGCACCGGGTCGAACGCCCAGTTGGATTCCTCCGTGTCGGTGAAGATGATCCGGATGTTGGGGTACTTCTCGTCGGTGTCACTCCACACGTAGAAGTCACCGTACGGACCTTCCGGGTCCTCTCTCGACTGTTGGAACCAGTCATGCTGGTCGGAGGTGTGATTGAGGGGCAAATCGATGACCACGCGCATATTGCGCTCATGCGCCTTCGTGACCAAGTCCTTGAATTCCTCAAGCGTGCCGAACTCAGGCAGGATGGACCGATAATCGGACACGTCGTACCCCCCGTCGCGAAGTGGGGAGTTGAAGAACGGGGGGATCCAGAGCGCATCGACGCCCAGCCACTGCAGGTAGTCGAGTTTCGACACGAGCCCGGCCAAGTCCCCGGAGCCGTCGGCGTTGCTGTCGACAAACGACCGCACCATCACCTCGTAGAACACGGACCGTCGGTACCACTGCGGATTGAGGGACAATCCGGGGAGCTGAATGGGTGCGGTGAAACTCACGGATTTCCTTTCGGCCCGTCAGGGGCGGCTTGAAAGCGATGAATAGACCGAGTCTAGAACGCCTCAGTCGGTGTCTGTCCAGACCAATGCACGACTCACCGATAAACTTTGCCTGATGATTGTTCCTTCCCCTTACGACGCCCTGCTCCAGCGGATCTCGGTGACGCCCCGCACCCAGAGCGTCTGCGGAAGCCCCACGGCGTTCTGGGACTACGGCGATCCCGAATCGGCAACCACCATCGTGATGGTGCATGGTTTCCGCGGCGACCACCACGGCCTGGAACCTGTTGTCGCCCACCTGCCCGGACTGCGCATCGTCTCACCGGACCTGCCCGGATTCGGCGCCTCGGCGCCGCTCGTGGATATTCGCCACGATCTCGAGGGATACGCTCACTGGTTGTGTGAATTCATGACCGATCTCGCGCCCACCGGTCGAGTCGTGATCCTGGGTCACTCGTTCGGATCAATCGTGGTGGCCGCGGCACTGGCCAGAGGCCTGCGGGTTGACGACGTTATTCTGGTCAACCCGATCGCAGCCCCGGCACTGTCCGGCCCGCGCGGGGTACTCACCCGGCTGGCGATCTTCTACTACTGGGCGGCGGCGGCGCTGCCCGAGCGACTGGGATTCGCCCTGCTGCGCAATCGCGGCATTGTGCGCATCATGAGCATCACCATGACCAAGACCCGCGAGCCCCTCCTGCGCCGCTGGATCCATAACCAGCACGATCGGTACTTCTCGGCATTCGCCGACCGAAATGTGGTGCTGGATGCTTTCCGTGCCTCGGTCGGCCATGACGTGAGCGAGTTCGCCGATGACATCCCCGAGCGAACACTCCTGATCGCCGCGGAGAAGGACGACATCACTCCGCTGGACGCCCAATACCGGCTGCAGGCGCTGTTCGCCCACGCTTCCCTCGCCGTCATCGGTGACGTGGGCCACCTCATCCACTACGAAACGCCGGAGCCTGCTGCCGCTGAGGTGCAACGGTTTCTGGGCCTCCAGGAGCCGGCATGAGAATCGCCTTCGACTGCCGGTACACGCGAATCGACCGGCACGACGGCATCAGCCGATACACCGCCGGGCTGGTGACCGCGCTCGGAAAGATGCACCCGCTGACCATGCTGATCAGTGATCACCGTCAGCTGGCGATGCTGCCCGACCTGCCCTGGCAGCTGATCAGTTCCCCCACGAGTGTGCGCGAACCGCTGGCGGCCCGCCAGGTGAACGGGCTGAAACCCGATGTCGTCTTCAGTCCCATGCAAACCATGGGATCCTGGGGGCGTCGATATCGCCTGATACTGACCGTGCACGATCTCATCTACTACCGTAATCGCACGCCCCCGCGGGAATTCCCGCCCGCCATCCGGTTGCTGTGGCGACTGTACCATCTGTCCTGGTGGCCGCAACGGATGCTGCTCAACCGTGCCGACGCCGTCGTCACCGTGTCGGAAACGACCAGGGATCTCATCATCGAACACCGGCTCACACGCCGACGGGTTTTCGTGGTTCCCAACGCCGCAGACGCTTTGGCGGACTCGGTCCCGGCACGAGTGGCACCGGAGACGGGGAGCCTGGTGTACATGGGCTCCTTCATGCCCTACAAGAACGTGGATACACTCGTGCGGGCGGCCGCCGAGCTGCCCGAGCACGAACTGCACCTGATGAGCCGGATCTCCGACACGGAGCGGGCCCGGCTTTCCGCGCTCGCACCGCAGGCCCGACTCGTCTTCCACAACGGGGTGACCGATGAGGAATACGGATCGGTGCTGCACTCGGCCACGGCGCTCGTGACAGCGTCGCTGGATGAGGGCTTCGGTATTCCCCTCGTCGAGGCGATGCGCGTGGGCATCCCCATCATCGTGAGTGACATCCCCATCTTCCGAGAGATCGGAGAAGACGCGGCGCTCTACTTCGATCCGACGAATCCGATGGCGCTCGTCGAGGCCGTGCGGGCCCTGGACACCACTGGGGAATGGGCCGAGCGGTCGGTGCGGTCGGTCGCGGTTGCCGCTCGCTTCAGCTGGCAGGCGTCAGCCGAGAAGCTGCTCGCGCTCCTGACAACGCAGGAAACCGCTACCGGACAACGCCGAAAGAGTCGTTGACCTGTCGCACGGTGGCGTCGAAGTGTGTCAGTGAAATCGTGCCGCCCTCGGCGACGAAATCGTGCACCGAACCGTTGGCGATGATTTCGTCATGTCTGGGCCGCTCGCCGGCTGTGAAATGCCGCAGGAGCGTTCCGATGATCCCGCCGTGGCTGACGACGAGAATGCGCTGACCGGCGTGACCGGCGGCGAGACGGGCGAGGGCCGGCAGAACCCGATCCAGCACCTGTTGCCGGGTCTCGAGGCCGGGGACGACAACGCCGTCCGGGAAACGGGCCTGGCGTTCCGGAAACGTCAGGCCTTCCATCTCCCCGTGATGACGCTCAGTCATGTCGGCGTCGAGGAGGGGACGCGGCAGACCGAGTTCCCCGGCGATGATTCGGGCAGTCTCCGCGGCACGCAGGAGCGGGCTGCTCACCACGACGTTCCATGGGCGGGCCTGAAGTCGAACGCCGGTCTCGGCCGCTTGCACGCGTCCGGTCGAGTTGAGCGGGATATCGGTGCTGCCCTGGATGCGCTGGCGCAGGTTCCACTCGGTCTGCCCGTGCCGCACGATCGAAATGTGCGTGATCGGTGAATCGGGCCGGTTTTCGATCATCGGCATAACCGTTCCGCCAGCCCGTCCAGAGTCTCCGAGGTGCCGGCGTCGAGCTTCATCACGGCACGGCCGTCGCCTTTGGTGACTCCCCGATTGATCACGATAATGGGCAGTTTGCGGCGGCGGGCCTGTTCGAGCAAGCGGATGCCGGAGTTTACGGCGAGGGATGAGCCCGCCACGATGAGGGCGTCGGCGCGCTGCACCAGGGACTGCGCCGCAGCAAACCTTTCGGTGGGCACGAATTCCCCGAAGAAGACCACGTTGGGTTTGAGCATTCCGCCGCACACCGTGCACGCGGGAACGACGAATCCATCGATGTCGTCCACATCGGCGTCTCCGTCGGGGGCGATCCGAACGGCATCCGGGGTGTTCAGGAGCGGGTTGGCCGCTTCGAGCCGGGCGGCGATACTGTCGCGGCCGAAAGCCTGTCCGCAGACGAGGCAGATCACCCGGTCCATGGATCCGTGCAGCTCCACGACGTGTCGTGACCCCGCGCGGGTGTGAAGCCCGTCGACATTCTGCGTGATGACGCCGGAGATGGCACCCTGAGCCTCCAGGCGCACCAGCGAATCGTGTCCGAGATTGGGCTGAGCGGCACGGAAATGCCGCCAACCCAGGTGGCTCCCGGCCCAATAACGCTTTCGGGCCCGCTCATTGCCGGCGAAGGTCTGAAATGTCATTGGCGTGCGCACGGGGGCGCCTTCGCCACGGTAATCGGGAATGCCGGAGTCGGTGCTGAGGCCGGCACCGGTGAGCACAACGGTCAACCGATCACGCAGAATGGCGGCCACCGCGTCGAGCTGGTCATTCGCGATCACGGCGTCGGCCAGCGCCCCGACGGGCAGAACCTCATCATCATTGATCTTCAGCAAATTATCGTCGGGCACGATCGCGTTGGGAGCAGTTTCGGCGGGCGGGAGCAGTTCGGCTGTCATGAATGCTCCATCCTTGTGGTCGATGTATAGGTGCCACCTGACAAGTGTAAACTCCCCTGTTTTCGGTATTTGAATCCTGACCTGTCAGGCTGAACGTAACAATCCCTCGAAAGGCGTTCCACTCGTGCAGATCATCCCCATCACCGACCTCGGTCTGCCCGACCTGAGCGACTATTCGCGCCTCACGGACGTAGCGCTGCGGCGGGTCTCTGAGCCGGCTGGCGGTCTGTATATCGCCGAATCGCCCAAGGTGATCGCCCGGGCCCTCGCGGCAGGTCATCAGCCGCGCTCCCTGCTGGTGCAGGAGCAGTGGCTGCCCGACGCGGAACGCCTTCTCGCGGATTGGCCGGATGTCCCGGTGTACGTGGGGGAGGCGCGAGTTCTGGAGAAACTCACCGGGTACAACCTGCATCGCGGCGCTCTCGCCGCCATGCACCGCCCGATCCTGCCGTCCGTTTCCGAACTCATCAAGGATGCTCGCAGAATCGTGATTCTCGAAGACATCGTCGACCACACCAACGTCGGTGCCATTTTCCGCTCCGTCGCAGGGCTTGGCGCCGATGCCGTGCTCATCACACCGCGGTGCGCCGACCCGCTGTACCGCCGGAGCGTGCGTGTGAGCATGGGTACCGTGCTGCAGGTACCCTGGACCCGCCTGCCGGAGTGGACTGAAGCCACCCCGCTGCTGCATGAGGCGGGCTTCCACCTCGCCGCTCTCGCGTTGAGCGATGACGCTGTCACCCTCGATCGTTTCGCGATGGACCCGCCGGATCGCGTCGCCCTCGTTCTCGGAGCGGAGGGGGACGGCCTGAGTTCGCATGCCCTGGCCGCGGCCGACACGGTGGTCACCATCCCCATGCTGCACGGAGTGGATTCCCTCAACGTTGCGTCAGCCAGTGCCGTGGCGCTCTACGCTCTGCGGCGGTGACCCGTCCGACAGGCGCTCCGGATAGACCTGTCCGAGTGCGTGGACGAAGCTAGGCTGAGAGAATGCCAACGACCAGACGTGCCACGTTCCGCCGCCGACGAATTCTGGTCTTCGGTCTGGTTGCCGCGCTGCTGGGCACCGGCGGATACGCCGCCGCGACAAACCTCGCACCCGTTCCGGCCACCGCCGTTGTGTTGTCACAGCCGGCGGATTCCACCCAGGCCCCCGCGCAACTGGACTGGCCGGGCTTCGGGGGCAGCGCGGTCGGTGCCGTCGGGTTCTCGGGCCTGCTCGGTGAAGACGGGGCGCAGAACGCCGTTCCGATGGCGAGCCTGACCAAGATGGTGGTCGCGCTGGTTGTACTCGAGGCGCATCCGCTCGGTGAATCGGAGGACGGCCCCGACATCACCTTCACGGATCAGGATGTAGCCAACTACCGCTACGAGATGGCGTCCGGCGGCTCGTTCGCCCCGGTGGTGGCCGGGCTCGTGCTCAGCGAACGACAAGCGCTCACGGCGATGCTGCTGCCTTCGGCCAACAACTATGCGGCCTCGCTGGCCGTGTGGGCGTACGGCTCTGAGTCTGCCTACCTTGCCGCTGCGAACGCCTGGCTGGCCAGCAAAGGGCTGACCGACACGGTCGTGGCTGATCTGACCGGCCTGTCGGCGCAGAGCGTGAGCACGCCGGCGAACCTTGTGGAAATCGGCAAGTTCGCCCTGGCTAATCCGGCGCTGTCGGCCATCGTGGCTTTGCCGACGGCGACCCTGCCGGGGGCGGGAGTGGTGACCAACACCAACCGGCTGCTCGGTTCCTACGGTGTAAACGGCATCAAGACCGGAACCACAATCGCCGCCGGCGCCTGCCTGCTGTTCTCAACGGAGCTCACGATCGGCAGTAAGACCGTGACCGCGGTCGGTGTTGTGCTCAGCGGTGACAACCAGATCGAAGTCCGTGCGGCTGTCACGGCGCTCATCGAAACGGTTCGCGCGGGATTCCACGATGTGCAGCTGACCGAAGCCGGCACCAGCTATGGCGACTACACGACCAGCTGGGGACAGTCCAGCGGCCTCGTTGCCGCAGAGGGCGCTTCAGCCCTGGTCTGGTCCGATACATCGATCGTCAGCGTGGTCGAGGCGGACCCGGCCACGCTCGGATCCGCGGGCGAGGCTGTCGGCACTGTTGACTTCCAGGTCGGAGAAGACATGGTCAGTGTGCCACTGGAACTGGATTCCACACTCAGCGATCCGGGTCCGGCCTGGCGCTTCACCAACCCGGGCGAACTATTCGGCTGGTAGGACCTGGCTACTCAACGACGATGGGACCGGCCAGCGGGCGTTTCGGCAGAATGTGGTCGCCGGAGGACTGATGGCGGATGCGGCGGACCACCCACGGCACAAGGTACGTACGTGCCCACGCCAGGTCTTCCGTGCGTGCCTGGCGCCAGGTGGTGCCCGGCATCGGCTCGGGTCTTTGAGGCTCAAGGCTGTTTGCCACGTTGAGGGACGAGAGCACCATCCGGGCCACGGTGTGGTGACCGAGCGCATTGAGGTGCAGTCGATCGGGCGCCCAGAGCCGAGGGTCCTGAATCTCGGTGAGCGACCACATGTCCGCCACGATGCAGTCATACTTCGTGGCCACCGCGCGCAGGTTCTCGTTGTAAATGGCGACCTTGCCGCGGATACTGCGGAACACGGGGGAGAACCCCACGTCGGCTCCGGTGAAGAGCACGATGGTGGCACCGTCACGGCTCAGCCGGTTGACGGTGTCTTCGCAGCGGGAGGCGATCTCGTCGGGGTCGCTGCCCGGACGGAGCACGTCGTTGCCGCCGGCCGAGATGGTGATCAGGTCGGGACGCAATTCCAGGGCCGGTTCGATCTGTTCATGAGAAATTTGTCGGATTAGTTTTCCGCGCACAGCGAGGTTGGCATAGGCGAAATCGTCACTGCCGGCGCTGAGTACTTCGGCCACCCGGTCGGCCCAACCCCGGTGACCGCCCGGGCTGGAGGTCTCGGGATCACCGATGCCTTCCGTGAAAGAGTCTCCCAAAGCCACATAGCGGGACCATGGATGTTGTTGCTTCGTCATGAATCCATTCTGTCTGAACGCACGGGCTGCGGCACAACTTGGTATCTTGAGAAGAAGTGAATACTCCATCTGTCTTCGGTCCCGCACAGGGCACGAGTGCAGCCGAACACCTGTCTCCTTCTTTCCCGGAACGTGCCGCCTGGGGCACCGCAAGCAAGTTGCGGGCCTGGCAGGCGGAGGCCCTCGAGGCCTATTTCCAGCACGAACCACGGGATTTCCTTGCTGCGGCTACCCCGGGGGCCGGAAAGACCACGTTCGCGTTGCGCCTGGCCGCCGAGCTGCGCTCCCGCCGCACCATCGACCGCATCACCGTGGTCGCCCCCACCGAGCATCTCAAGAACCAGTGGGCGGATGCCGCGGCGCGCGCGGGCATCCGCCTGGACCCCATGTTCAAGAACGCCGATGGCATCTACGGCAGTCACTACCACGGTGTCGTGGTCACCTATGCCCAGGTGGCGGCGCGGGCAGCGCTGCATAAGCGGCTGACGGAGTCCAGTCGCACGTTGGTGATCCTTGACGAGATCCACCATGGCGGCGACGCGCTGAGCTGGGGTGACGCCATCCGTGAGGCTTTCGGACCGGCCACGCGGCGGCTCTCGCTCACCGGAACCCCGTTCCGCTCGGACACCTCTCCGATTCCGTTCGTGAGCTACCTGCCGGACAAGCACGGCATCCGAATGTCCCAGAGTGACTACGCGTACGGGTACGGACGGGCGCTGGCCGACGGTGTCGTGCGTCCGGTCATGTTCATGGTCTACGCCGGCCATATGAAGTGGCGCACCCGCACCGGCGATGAAATGGAAGCCAAGCTCGGCGAGGGCAACACGAAAGACATCACGAGTCAGGCGTGGCGCACAGCGCTGGAACCGACCGGGCAGTGGATCCCCGATGTGTTGCGTGCCGCCAATCAGCGCCTGACCGAAGTGCGGCACGGTATTCCGGACGCCGGTGGCCTGGTGATCGCCACCGACCAGACCACGGCACGCGCCTATGCCGTCATCTTGGAGGAGATAGCGGGCGAACCCGTCACGATTGTGCTGTCCGATGAAAAAGAGGCCAGCGACCGTATCGATGAGTTCTCGAAAAATGAACGTCGGTGGATGGTCGCCGTTCGCATGGTGTCGGAGGGAGTGGACGTGCCCCGGCTCGCCGTGGGCGTCTACGCCACGAGTGCGGCGACTCCGCTGTACTTCGCCCAAGCGATCGGTCGGTTCGTGCGCGCCCGGAGACGGGGAGAGACGGCATCCATCTTCCTGCCGAACGTGCCGGGGCTGCTCAGCCTCGCCAATGCCATGGAGCTGGAACGCGATCACGCGCTCGACCGGAGCAACCGTGACGACGGCGACGACGGTATGTACAACCCCGAAGACGCTATGGTTGCCGCGGCGAACAAGGACGACAAAGCGTCCGACAACCTCGGTGAAGAGGACTTCACCTGGCAGGCACTGGATTCCCAGGCGACCTTCGACATGGTCATGTTCGACGGTGACGAGTTCGGAGAACTTGCGGAGCCTGGAACGGACGAGGAATTCGATTTCATCGGAATCCCGGGGCTGCTGGAGCCAGAGCAGGTCTCCGAGTTGTTGCGCCAGCGGCAGTCCCGGCAGGCGAAGCGCAGCACGGACAAGCGCAAGGATCCGGTCACGGGGGAGATCGCGCCGCTGGACCCGCCACCGCTGTACCGCACACTCAAGGAACAGCGCACGCTGCTGTCAAGCCTCGTGGGCATGTGGTCCAAGCTTGCCCAGGAACCGCACGGCATGATCCACTCCGAGTTGCGGCGGATCTGCGGCGGGCCAGCAGTGGCACAGGCCAGCGTGACCCAGCTGCAGGCACGTATCGATCTGCTGCGCCGTCGGTTGGGCCGCAGCAGCTAACCTGCCACGAGAGCTGATTTTGTCACCACGGAGTCTCTCACCGCGGAACCCGTGAGTGCGGCGTCCAAGGCGACGAGAATGTCGTCCATCAAATCCTCCACGTGCTCGAGGCCGATGGAGAGGCGCACGATTCCAGATGATGGGCGCGCGCTGGCCTCAACCGGGCGGTGGGTCAGCGACGCCGGATGCTGCACGAGGGAATCAACCCCGCCCAGCGAAACCGCGTGGCTGATCAGACGGCAGGCTTCCGTGAAGCGCACGGCCGCGTCGAACCCGCCTGCGAAATCGAGCGCGATCAGTGAACCGCCGCCCGCTGTCTGGGTTCCGATCAGATGCTGGGGGTCCTGGCCGGGCAGCCCCGGATAGAGCACACGGGCGAGTGCCGGGTGTCCCACGAGTCGTGCCGCGAGATCTACCGCCGTCACCTGCTGGGCCCGCACGCGCACGGGAAGGGTCCGGAGGCCCCGCTGCAGCAGATACGCCGAGAGCGGGTGCAGCAGACCGCCGGTGAGCGCACGTATCTGCCGCAGCCGAACCATCCACTCGGTCGGGCCGGACACGGTCCCGCCCATGGCATCACCATGCCCGCCGAGGTACTTGGTGGCGCTGTGCAGCACCAGCGTCGCGCCGTGCTCGAGGGGACGCTGCAACACCGGGGTGGCGAATGTGTTGTCCACCAGAACCGGAACGGTGCCGGCGGCCGTCACGATAGCGCGGATGTCCGTGAGCTCGAGAGTGGGATTGGCGGGACTTTCAAGGATCACGAGACCCGTGTCGGGGCGGACCGCTGCCGCAACGCCGTCAATGTCGGTCCAGGTGACGGTCGTGCCCAGCAGCCCGGTTGCGAGAACATGGTCTGTGCCCCCATAGAGCGGGCGCAGCGCGACGACATGGGGCGTTCCGGCGGTGACGGCAGCGAGCAGAACAGCCGACAGGGCAGCCATTCCGCTGGCGAAGGCCGTCGTGCCCTCGCTGCCTTCCAGCGCGGAGAGCGCCTCCTCGAAGCGGGCGACACCCGGTTGCCAGAGCCGCTGGTATACGGCGGAATCTCCCGGCTGAAGCACGCCGCCGGTGGCCAAATTCTCGTAGGACTCACCGCCGGAGTCAACGCCGGCGAGCGGATTGGTGGTGGAGAGATCGATCACGGGAACGTGGGATCCCGCCTCGGTGACACCGCTCATCCCGGAGTGAACGGCGCGAGTCTCTAAGCGTGGCTTCGTTGGCAGCATGCTCTGACAGAAACAGATTCTCTATATCCGCGCAAGGGGGGGTGCAGAGTCTGCCAGTGTGGACGGCAAATATCGCATAAGCTGCTTGGCAACGAAGGAGTATGCCGATGGAATCGAAGAAGCCAGATCTTGACCGCGTGGATCGAGCGCTTCTGCGCGCGTTGTCCGTGAACGCCAGGGCGTCGGGTGCGGCCTTGGCCGCCGAGATCGGCGTGGCCGAATCCACGGTCTCACTGCGACTTCGCCGGCTCCAGCAGCTAGGGCATATTCGCGGATATCGGGCAAACATCGATCTGGCCGCCCTCGGCGCCTCGCTGCAGGCTCTCATCTCGGTACGGCTCGCCAAGCACGCACGCGTTCAAATTGACGATTTTCGGAGCGCGGCACCGCACTGGCCCGGCGTCATCGGCCTCTTCCACACCGCCGGCGCCGACGATTACCTGCTGCACGTGGCTGCCGCTGATGCGTCCGACCTGCGCGACTTCGTGCTTGAGCACCTCGCTGAGCACCCGGCCGTCGCGCACACCGAAACCAACCTGATCTTCGAGTACGTCGACGGTGACGGCTGGCAGGACCTCGTCAAGTAGAACCTGATGGGCCCGGTCATCGAGATCGGGCCCGAGCTTCATTCACGTTTCAGCCCGATTTCCCACCCGTTAACGAGGTAACGCCCCCGCCAGAGGCGAGGGCGTTACTGCAGCTCTATTTAGAGGGCGCGGATGTTCTCGGCCTGCGGGCCCTTGGGGCCCTGGGTTACCTCGAACTCGACCTTCTGGTTCTCATCGAGGGACTTGTAGCCGTTCGACGCGATCGCGGAGTAGTGCGCGAAAACATCGGCGCTTCCGTCGTCGGGTGCGATAAAGCCGAAGCCCTTTTCAGCGTTGAACCATTTCACGGTACCTGTTGCCATTTGTAAAACTCCTCCAGGAGTGTTAGACCGACCCCGACTGTCGGGGCCGTTCGTCGCGGTATTCGTCGTCCGCTTCCGAAAGGAATGTGGCGCATCAACCGAGGTCAATGCGTTTAAGACGTGCAAGCACTACAACTTCAGAATCAACACTAGCCCACAAGTCTGCACGGATGCCCAATCAGGCGGCGTTTTGGAACAAAACCGTCGGATTTCTTCGGGCGGAGACCCCTGAAACAGGGGGTGAATCGGGTTAATCCACGGTCACGAAGTCGATCAGTTGCTCAACTCGACCGAGCAACTGCGGTTCAAGGTCGGCGTAGCTGCGTACCTGGCCGAGAATGCGTTGCCAGGCTCGGGCGATGTCTGCCTGCTCGTCGTGCGGCCAGCCCAACACGTCACAGATGCCGTGCTTCCATTCCAGGTTCCGGGGGATGGTCGGCCACGCCGTCAGCCCCACCCGTGCGGGTTTGACGGCCTGCCACACATCCACGTACGGATGGCCCACGACGAGCACGGACCGACCGTGAGGCCCCCGAGCCACCGCATCGGCTATCCGGCTCTCCTTGGACCCCGGGACTAAATGGTCGACGAGCACACCGACCTTGCGGTCTCGAGACGGACCGAACTCCGTCAGGATTTGCTCAAGGTGGTCAATGCCCTCCAGATACTCCACGACGACGCCCTCGATGCGCAGGTCGGCGCCCCAGACCTTTTCCACGAGTTCCGCATCGTGTCGGCCTTCCACGAAGATCCGGCTGGCGCGGGCCACCCGCGCCGGCGCATCCGTCACCGCCATGGAGCCCGATGCGGTCCGGGCTCTGCCGACCGCAGAGGTCATGGTCGGTGCGATCAGCACAACGGGCTGACCGTCGAGTAGAAATCCGCCCCCGAGCGGAAAAAGGCGAAGCTTGCCATGACGATCTTCGAGCGTGACGATATTTTTCTCGATGCGAATCACCGCGCCACAGAAACCGGTGGCGGTTTCCTCGATCACAAGGTCACGCGTGGCCTCTTGGGTGGGAATGATGATGCGTCCGGCTTTTTGCCAGCCGGGGGAGAGCACATCTGCGCTGTATCGGTCGTCCATGTTTAGACGCTAGCCGACGCGTGCGTCCGCGCCGGATGGGCCGCGACACCGACCGCAAATTTGCGATTGCGGGGCTGGAGTAATCTGGAAGGCATGTGTGGTCGATTCATCATTAGCGATACGGCGTCCGATCTCGCCGCCATGTTCGAGGTTGAGCACGAGGGGGTGAACCTGCCGGAGCCGTCGTGGAACATCAAACCGACCGATCAGATACCGATCGTCTTGGAATCAGCCAAACAGGAACCGGCGGTCAGACGCCTCGAATCCGCGCGGTGGTCGCTCATCCCCTCGTTCGCGACGGAAATGTCATCGTCTTTCCCCACCTTCAATGCTCGGTCTGAGACGGCCGCCGAGAAGCCCACGTTCAAGAACTCCGTCGCCTCCCGGCGTGCGTTGATCCCCGCGACGGGCTACTACGAATGGCACACCGAGGGCGCGAAAAAAACCCCCTATTTTGTGCACTCCGATGACGGGCTGCCGCTTGCCTTCGCCGGACTCTATTCGTGGTGGCGGAACCCGGCGATGGCCGAGGACGATCCTGCTCGCTGGGTGCTGTCGGCGACCATTCTGACAGCCGATGCCCAGGGACCGTTGGCGCGCATCCACGATCGGATCCCGGTGGCTCTTCCCGACGAGGCGTGGGACCAGTGGTTGGATCCGCACACGGTAGGCGATCAGGACTTCGTCGACGCCGCGGTCGCTGCGTCACGGGAACTGGCATCAACGCTCCGGTTCTATGAAGTTGCCCCCGTGACCGGTGACGGGCCGGAACTGATCGAACCCGTCCGTGGCGGTGCGTCCGAAGGCCAGACGGAATAGGTCGGTTGACCATGAGCGACCCCGGTCCTCGGCCTCCGCACCAGACCGGCAATGACCGTCATGAAACCAGCACGGAGCGGCTCGACCGGAACTGGAATTCGATTCTGCAGGAACTGCGGGTCACACAGACCGGGACACAGATCATCACGGGATTCCTGCTCGCCGCGGCCTTCCAGCCACGGTTCCAGCTCCTGGACGGCTATCAGATCACGGTCTACCTGACCCTGATCTGTGTGGCCGTCATCACGACGGCAATCGGCTTGGGCCCCGTAAGCCTGCATCGGCACCTCTTTCACCGGCACGCCATGGCTCAAATCGTGAGCATGGGCAGCAAATTCCTCCATGCGACCCTGATCGGGCTGTCGGCCGTGCTCAGTGGCACGGTGCTTCTGATCTTCGATGTGGTCGTGAACCGGGTGGCCGGTCTGGTTGTGGGCGGGGCCATCCTGATGACAACCGTGCTGATCTGGCTTATCTTGCCGCGTTTGGTGAAGCTCCAGTGACCCGGACGGGTACGCTCGAATGAGGTGGACGGAGATCTTGCTCGGACACCACATCGAGAGGAACATCACATGAATGTCGTCGCCTTTATTATCGCGCTGGCGATTTTCATATTCGGCATCTGGCTTTTCGGCTTGGCGTTCACGGTCGCCGTTTTGCAGGCGCCGATCTTTATCGCCGGAATTCTGGCCATCGCGCTGGCGCTCGCTATTCCGTTCCACCTCTTGCGCAACTAAGAGCCACACATCAGGGGAGTCGTCGCTGAGGCGGCTCAGGGCAAGAGTCCCGCGATCAGGTTGATCAGTGCCGCCAGGATTCCGGCCCCGAACGGGAACGACAGCAGGGCATGACGCAGTGCGGTCATCCTTATGGTGTGAGTTCTGATCGACGTATCTGATACCTGGTAGGTCATGCCGATCGTGAACCCCAGGTAGGCGAAGTCACCATAGGTCGGTGGTTCTTCCTGATTGAAGTCGATTCCACCGTCCTCGCCCCGGTAATACAGGGACGCATAGCGCAGCGTGAACAGGGTGTGGATCAGAATCCACGACAGGGCAACGCTCCCCAGCGCTACGGCTGAAAGCCCGCCGCGTTGCGCCGAGGAGGAGCCGGTGGCTGCGGCAAGCAGAAACGCGATCGCGCCCAGGCTGGCGATGCTCGCCAAAAGTACCAGCACCTCCGAGACCGGACGAGACGGCTCCTCCATCGTGGCGTGGCTGGCTGTTTGGTCGGCATTCATCCAGCCCACGGCTATCCAAACCCAGGCGATGTAGGTGAGGCAGGCTGCGGCCCATCCGACGATGAGCGAGAAAATCCAGCCATCCAGCAGGCCCACGACGAGGGCAGCCAGCACGCCGACGATGAGCATGGCCACGAGGCGCGTGCTCGTGCGGTGGATGCGGCGCAGTTGACCCGGTATAGACACCCGCTGATCGTCGCACAGAAGCACGTCTACGGCGGGATTTCAGGCTCACGGGGTATGTTTATGTACTCAAACACAGATCGTTCAACCGCATGAAAGGTTTTGCCCAGGATGCACGAGAGTCCGGCCGCGTCCACTCCTTACGAGGTCTTGGGAGTGACGTCATCGGTGACCGACGACGCCCTGCGACGTGCTTACCGCCTGAAGTTGCGCAAGACGCACCCTGATGTGGGCGGCAGTGCCGCCCAATTCCATGCGGTTCAGATCGCCTGGGAGCGGATCGGCAGCCCGGAAAGCCGGGCAGCGTATGACCGCACGCGTTTCGGTGACGCCGACCCCGCCGCCGCCGCTTTCCGCGCGTCCGCGACCCCCGGTTCCTCCGCCGATTCCCGGTCATCGCAGTCCGGACTCAAAACGCGAATGCACGGCCATCCCGGTGGTCAAGTGCGCCAGCAGTACCTGAACCTGATTCGGGAGTGGGCGGGACGGGGCACCGTCGTTGAGGATCCGTACCTTCCGTCACTCGTTCGCTCCGCGCCGCGCGGCATTCGCCACACCCTGGCCAAGGCGTTGGCAGAGGAGGCCACCGCCCACCTCGTGTCCGGTCTCGGAATCGGATTCACCGCGTGGCACGACGTTGACACCGGAAACGGCAGCGACAAGCTCGACCACATCGTTCTCGGGCCGGCCGGTCTTTTCGCCGTTCTTTCCGAGGACTGGGGGAGCACGGTTGAACTCAAGCGCGGCGAACTCGTCGGCACGGAAATCCCGGAGGACGAGAAGCCTGTGCACAGCTTCCAGGTCAGTGCCAAGGCATTCACCCGTCTCGTACGCGTGAGATTCACCGGCCTCATCGTCGTGGTGCCGGACGGTGCCGTCGAGGGTACCCCGACGGTGGCGCGGCGAGGGCGGCATCCGTTGGTGATCGTCGTGCCCCGCTCACGGCTGAACGGACTGCTGCGCGACGGTTTCCTCGGCATGGACCGCGGCAGTTTTGAGAAGGTCTTCGAACTGCGCAGCACCCTGCAAAACGGCATCCGGTTTGTTGCCAGTTAGCCGCTCATCGGCGGAGTCATTCTTCTCAGCTGTGTTCCGGCGTCATTCGCGCTAGCGGAGCTCAAGCTTGTTCACCCAGTAGTCGAGAAAACTTGCTCCGGCCTCGTCATGGATCTGCTCACCCATCACGATGACGGGATACGGGCGGTCGAGGATGCCGTCCAGCGGGCGGACGTCCACATGCGATACGTCGTAACCGGCCTCGTGCAGGTGGTCGGCCATCAGGTAGTCACTGCGAGAATCACCTACGGAGCGCCAAAGATGCGGGAGCGCGCCCCCTGCCGCAAAGAACGCGAGGGCTCGTTGGGCCGCATGGTTCTTGTCGAGGGTCACTGATTCGATGTCCGTTGAGATGATGGTCGCATCCAGGCGGAACGGCACGTTTCCGGCATCATCCGGCGTGATTCTGTCTCCATAACTCACGCCCAGGCCGTGCCGTTCGAGCACGGCAAATGCCGCGTCGTTGAAGGCCGGCTGACGCCCCTTGTACACCTCGCTGGCGACGTCGGCGCGTTGTTCGACCGACACCATGGCCTGCTTCGTCTCATCGAAGAACATCGTGTCCGCGAAATCGGTGTGAACGAGCTGACGGAGTTCCTCGATGACCGGCTGCGGCAGCGCCACGCTGTCATCGACCACGACATCGCCCATGCCGTCGGCGCTGATGGGGAACCACACGGCTCCCTTTTCGCAGACTCCATACATGCGGAACGTCTCGGGCAGGCCCACGGCCAGCAGGGGAGCAATCACCTGCTCGCGGATGAACGCGGCTGATCGACCCGTAATGAAGGCGATGGGCACATTCGCGCCGGCCAGGGTGATCAGGTCGGTGACGATGCTCGGTGTCGTGATCGAGCGGGTGATCGGGCTGGCGATCGGGCCGTCGACGTCGAGCAGAAGTCCGAGCGGAGAAGTGGTGGAGGGCATGACTCATCATTTCACGGGGACTGGGCGCAATTCGGCGGCGCCATCACGGCACAAGCGTAAGACAGACATATCTTCTATTTCGCGACAAAATTATATGAGAATAACTCGTGTAAATCTTCTATTCAGGGTAAAATGGTGGCATGGAATCTTCAGAGGTACCCCAGGATCCGCTCCCCGAGGCGGTGGTGAATGAGCATCTGGCGTGGCTGGCCGAGAACTGTGTTCCGGATGACGTGTTTTGGTCAGGGCCCGGTCAGCGAGATCTGACGGAGGAGGAGTTTCGGCTGGCCGAGGTGCGGTTTCGGGCCGAGGAAGAGTGGCGGGCGGCGGCGTATCGAAGGGAGGTCGATCCTCCTCGGGTGCCGGAGTTTACTAATAGGCCGGAGTTGCCGGATGGCCTGAATTTCGCGGAGGCCTGTGAGGGTGATTCTCCTCCGGTGCCGGAGTTTGCCGCCGGGCCAGTGTTCGTCGAAGGGCCGGATTTGCCCAGCGGGTTCGATTTGGGCGAGGTGTTCGAGGCGGTGCCGCCAGGAGCCCTGTTTGAGGAGGTGGAGCATACGGCGGCGTTGGGCATTGATCGGGTGGTCTACTTCGAGAAGGTCATCGCCTACGCGCAGGCTGCCAAGGCGGATGCCATCAACGACTCCTACGAACGGGCCCTCGCTTGCGCTGAGACAGGGAAAGCCACCAAAGACCGGTGGAGTGGTGAGTATGCGGCCGAGCGGGGGTCTCGACAAGCTCGACCAACGGATTGGGGAGCGTGTGCGCTGCGGATTCCGCAGGCCACGGCGCAGGGCGTGATTCGGGACAGCCAGTGCCTGGTGCAGGCGCTGCCGCTTACTCGCAAAGCCCTTCTCAATGGCGAGGTTACCGAGCGGCACGTGCGCAAGATGATCGACCACGTCGCCTCGATCCCGCAGCTCGCGCAGCGGGACTTCGAGGAGGCGCTGTTGCCGTTCGCGAAGACGCTCACGGTGGCGCAGTTCGACGTGAAGGCCCGCAAGATCCGGGAGACGCTGCACCCGGATTCTATTGCGGTGCGGCGCACGAAGTGCCTCGCTGATCGTAGGGTGCAACTTTTCCCGGGTGTGGATGGCATGTCGACGCTGTGGATTTCGGCGTCGTCGGATGACATGCAGGCTGCATTCAACCGCGTCACCGACGGCGCCACGGCCCTGCAAAACAAAGACGAAACCCGCACGTTGGCCCAGTTGAAGGCGGATGTCGCCACGGACCTGCTGATCAGTGGGGTGACCGAGACTGGTCTCGGAGCCGGCCTTCGCGCGACGGTCAACGTCACCGTCCCGGTGTTGACGCTGATGGGTAAGAGCGAGGAGCCCGGTGAGCTCGAGGGTTACGGGCCCATCGATCCGGAGACCGCGCGTCGGTTGGCCGGTACCGCCACGAGCTTCACCCGCATCCTCGTTCATCCCGTGTCTCGACAAGCTCGACAACCGCGGAGTCACCCTCTCAGTGAGTGATGAGCAGTTCAAGGTCCCGCGGGCACTGAAAAAGTACCTGCAGATCCGCGACCAGACCTGCCGGGTTCCCGGCTGCAACAAGGCCGCGAGGTTCTGCGACGTCGATCACACCATTGATCGGCAGTTCGGTGGCCCGACCGCCAGCTGGAATCTCGCGCACCTGTGCGCGGCCGACCACGCGTTGAAGCACAACACCGCCTGGACGGTGAAACTCGCACCGGACGGGGTGATGCGCTGGACGTCGCCGGCGGGCAAGCACTACGCCACCGACCCGGCCACCCGCATCACACCGTTGAAACCACCGAGCACTTCGGAACCGAACCCACCCGACAGACGGGTCCCGTCCAACTGGTTCGATATTCCCGACACCAGAAACTCCAATGACCCCAGCCCGCTCTGACCAGCTTCGCCGAGCGAATCGGCTGACGACTGGGCTGAGTCCGTGAACCCGGGCGTGCAAGGCGCTTCCCGAGCGCTTATTCTTGACGGAGATGATTACGAGAAGAGAAGTTGCACTCCGCCTGGATATCCCGCTTGAGATGGCGGCACGTCACGGTATTCCATCGCGCATGGGTGAGGCGCAGTTGGCCAAGCTGGAAGAAGAACCGCCGGCATGGCTGCTGCAGTCGCGGGCCAACCGAACCGGAAAGAAGCCGGTCTGGGTACAGCTCACGTGCGATGTCTGCGGATACACAGAAGCGGTGCGGCCCAAGAAATGGTGGCCGGTCTTCACCTACATCTCCTGCTCGAACCACGGATTCGATGAAGTGCCCGAGCCGGCCCCCGGCCTCGGTCGAACCGAATCCGACGGCATCGGCAGCCAGTTCATCGGCATCACGGATGAGGCGCCGAGCGGCTCCTAACGATCCTCAGTGGGCGACCGCGTCCCCGTCCACAAGTGGGTAACTCTCAGCCTGCGGGCGTAGCCTGCGGAGCATGAATTCTCGCGAAATGGACCGCTGATCGTGCCGCGTACCTCACTGAAGTGGCTCCCCGCTCTCGTCGTTCCCGCAGTGATCGTGGCCGGTGTCATTGCCGTTCCCCTACAGGCCGGGGCATCCGTTGATCTTCCCGACAAATCGCCGGAACAGATTCTGCTCATGGTGCACGACAGCACCGTGACCTCCTTCTCCGGTGCCGTGGAACAGACCTCCGATGTCGGCCTGCCATCCCTGAATCTGGGCAGCGGCATGTCCGACTCGATGTCCAAGTCCATGTCGGACACGGCGGCGACGGGGGCGGAATCCGATGCGGCTGCGTCGACCGCCGTCGCCTCGGCCCTCGAGCTCCTAACCGGCTCACACAAGGCTCGCGTGTACATCGACGGTGCGTCGAAAGCCCGCGTGCAGGTCCTCGACAGGATGGCCGAGCGTGATCTGATCGTGAACGGCCGTGACGCCTGGTCCTACGACTCGAAGACGAACGAGGTCTCGCACCTTGCCATTCCGGCCGACGTGCAGGCAAGCATGCAGGAGAAGGCGTCCGCACTCAATTCACTGGCCCCGGCTGATCTCAGCACGCCGGCGCAGGTAGCCGAGCGCCTGCTCGCCGACATCGACCCGAGCACAACCGTTTCGGTTGGCAAGGACGGCTCCGTGGCGGGACGTACCGCGTATGAGCTCGTGTTGACCCCGCGGGCCGGCGACACCCTCGTCGAGTCCGTCACGATTGCCGTCGACTCCGAAACCGGCCTGCCTCTCAAGGTGACCGTCGCGGCCGTCGGACAGGAAGCACCGGCCTTCGATCTCGCCTTCAGCAGCCTCGACCTGACAGCGCCATCGGCCGACCGATTCGCCTTCACGCCACCGAGCGGTGCCACGGTATCCGAGATTCCCGTTCCCACGGCCGCCGACATTGAGAAGATGAAGACGGAATCCGCCACCCCGGAGTTCTCCGGCGAGCGGCCGATCGTCACCGGCACCGGGTGGAACTCTGTGGTCGAGATCGCCGCCTCCTCCGTTCCGGCGGAGTTCGCCGCCTCTCCGCTCGTCACCCAGCTGACCACGGAAGTCACCGGAGGACGAGCGCTGTCCACGTCGCTGGTCAACGTGTTCCTGGCCGCTGACGGGCGCGTGTTCGTGGGTTCCGTGCCGCTCGAGCGTCTGCAGGCCGCTGCCGCGGTTCAGTGACGTTCGTCGACGCGATACCGACCGTGGCGGCGTCCGTTCCTTCGGGAACCGATCTGGCCATAGAAACCCGAGGGCTGACCAAGCGCTTCGGGCGACAAACGGCCGTCAATGGAATCGACCTGGCCGTTCCGCGCGGAGCCGTCTTCGGCTTTCTGGGACCGAACGGTTCCGGAAAGACCACCAGCATCCGTATGCTGCTCGGTCTGACCGGTGCGAGCAGCGGACAGATCACCGTGCTGGGCCAGAGCATGCCCGGCCATCTGCATGACGTTCTTCCCCGCGTGGGTGCCCTGGTGGAAGGGCCGGCGTTCTACCCTTTCCTCTCCGGCACGGCAAACCTTCGCCGGCTCGACACCGCCGATCGCTACGCCCCCTCGCGCACCAGAAAGGCACGAGTGGAGCAGGCCTTGGACCGGGTAGGGCTCACCCACGCGGCTAACAAGAAGGTGCACGCCTACTCGCTCGGCATGAAACAACGGCTCGGCATCGCCAACGCGCTTCTGGTGCGACGTGACCTGCTCGTGCTCGATGAGCCGACCAACGGTCTCGACCCGCAGGGTACGCGGGAAGTTCGCAGCCTCATCCGCTCCCTGGCCGCCGAGGGAACGACGGTTTTCGTGTCGAGTCACCTATTGGCCGAGGTCGAGCAGATGTGTACCCACGCCGCCGTGATGAGTGCCGGTAATTTGGTGGCGCAGGGGACTCTGGCCGACCTCGGCCGGGGGAGCGAACCGCGGCTGCGCGTGCGCACACCGGATCCCGACCCGGCCATGCAAGCGATGTCAGCGCTCGGGCTTCAACCCGTTCTCACGGAGGTGCCCGGTGGAGATCCCTGGATCAGTTCACCGTTTCCGGCCGAACACCGCGACCCCGATGCCGTCGTGACCGCACTCGTTAGAGCTGGCGTGCGCATCCGTGGCCTGGCCGTTGAGGAAACCAGCCTTGAAGAACGATTTGTGGCCCTGACCGGAGAAGGTTTCGATGTCGTCCAGTGAAGGTCACGGCCGGGGTGACCGTCACGGTCGCGGTGATGTCGTCGACGGCGGCAGGGGCACTGAAGGAACCGGACCCGATGATATCTCGGTGCGATTGCAGCGCCGTTCCGCCGGTTGGGCGCTGCTCAGCTCCGAGCTGTCCGTGCTGTTTCGCCGCCGTCGTACCTGGGCCATGCTGGTCGCGGTCGCCCTGATCCCGATCCTGCTCGCCGTCGCCGTGAAGCTGTCCTCCAGCACCCTGTCGCCGGGTGAGGGCCCACCTTTTCTGGACCGCGTGACGCAGAACGGCCTGTTCGTCGGCTTTACGGCCATGGTCGTGGCAATCCCGCTGTTTCTCCCGCTCACCATCGGCGTGGTGGCCGGCGACACCATCGCCGGAGAAGCCGGGTTGGGAACGCTGCGCTATCTGCTGGTTGCTCCGGCCGGACGCGTACGTCTGCTCCTGGTCAAGTACACGGGCGCGGCAGCCTTCTGCCTCGTGGCGACACTTACGCTGACCGTTGCCGGCGCGATCATCGGGGCCGCACTCTTCCCCGTGGGTCCGGTCACGCTGTTGTCCGGCGACACGATCAGCGTGGCGGAATCCCTCCTTCGCTCCCTGCTGGTGGCCGCCTATGTGACCGTGTCACTGCTGGGGCTGTCGGCCATCGGACTTTTCATCTCCACGCTGACAGACGTACCCGTGGGGGCGATGGCCGCCACAATCATCGTGTCGGTCGTCGCGCAGATCCTGGATGTGCTTCCGCAGCTGTCGTGGCTGCACCCGTGGCTCTTCAGTCACTATTGGCTCGGATTCGCCGACCTGCTGCGCCAGCCACTCGACCTGTCGTCGTTCGCGTCGAACGCGTTGGTGCAGGGTGTGTACATCCTGGTGTTCGGGGCGCTGGCCTACAGCCGCTTCAGCACCAAAGACATCCTGTCCTGATCCATAACGGTGAGGAGCCGGTCGAGCGACTGGCTCCTCACAATGCCGACGGCCTAACCGAGCAGTTCCGGTCGCTTCCAGTCGGCGCCCAACACGTGCTGGTCCAGGAAGGCGAAGACCGTCTCGTACCAGACCACGGCGTGTTGGGGCTTGAGTACCCAGTGGTTCTCGTCGGGGAAATAGAGGAACTTGTGGTGCGTGGTGCCGTCCGGCTGGGCGTGGTGCTCCGCAAGCTCTGACCAGAGCCGCAGGCTTTCCCCGATCGGTACCCGATAGTCGTGGTCGCCGTGGATCACCAGCATCGGCGTCACAATATCCCGCACGCTGTGATGGGGTGAGCTGTCGATCATTCCCTGGGGCGAGAAAATGCTCTGCCAGTACTGGGAGTTGTCGGTCGTCCCGTTGAACTGGTCCAGGGCCCACAGGCTCGCGTGGCTGACGATCGCCTGGAAGCGGTCGGTGTGTCCGGCCACCCAGTTGGCCATATAGCCGCCGAACGAGCCTCCGAGCGCGGCCGTCCGGGTCTCATCGATGTCGGCACGCGCCTCAGCGGCATCCGTCACCGCCATCAGGTCGGTGTAGGGCGCCGCGCCCCATGCGTCCCAGCCCCTCGCGATGAAGTCGAGCCCGTAGCCGGTGGAGAGCGCGGGGTCGGGCAGCAGCACGGCATAGCCGCGCGCCACGGCGAGCATCGGACTCCAGCGCCAGCTCCATGAATTCCAGCTGTTGAGCGGGCCGCCGTGAATCCAGAGCAGCAGCGGTGCCGGCTGCTCAGCCGAGGCGCCGTCCGGCAGCAGAAGCCAGGCACGCACTCGGGTGCCGTCTTCGGCGAGCGTCTCCACCTCGGTGATGGTTCCTGGCATCTCCGGGGCGGCTGCCGGCGTTTGCAGCACGATGATCGGCCCCGAGGGGGTGATGCGCACCGGATGCGACGGCACGAGCCACGAGGAACGCAGCGCCACGAGGTCGCCACTGGCCACATCAACGGCCACGTGTGAATAGGTGAAGTCATCGGTCGTGATTTGCTGCACCGACGAGCCGTCCACGGGAACGCGGAAAACCGGACCGCGGCCGTCGTTGTCCGCCGTCACGATGAGCGCGGAATCGTCGGCGTCGAAGGTCATCTCGTTGGGCCAGCGGTCCCATCCGGATGCGAGTCGCCGCGGGTTGGACCCATCGATGTCGGCGATCCAGATTTCTTGGTCGGTAGGCCCGGCGGGTGTCGCGGATGCACTGCGTACGTACGCCACACGTGTGCCGTCCCGACTGATCACGGGGGCTTCGAAGTCGACCTGATCCTCGGTGAACAGCACCGTGCGCGCACCCGTCCCGATGTCCAGAGACACGAGGACGTGCCGTCCCGAGCGTTGCTCCTGAATGCGGAGAGAGGCGATCATCGTGCGGCCGTCCGGGGAGAGTGCCTGTCCAGCTGTTTCGGCGGTGCGACCCGGGTTCGGAGTCAGGTCGTGTGGACGCGGCAGGTCAGACGGATATGGGGTGGGAACATCGGCTGCGGGTTCGGCGGGAGAGGTGGACGACGGCAGGCTGTCCTGAATCCCTGCGAGGTCGAGGGCGAACAGATGAGGCTGCGCGGGACCGAGATCCTGGTCCCAGTACCGCACGGGATAGGTTTCGTGCAGTATTGCCGCAACCTTCTTGTCCGAGCGTTGCTTCCGACGCGCGGCATCCGTTTCGACGTCGGTCGCGCTCACGAGAATATCGGCCGCGATCACAACAGTGTCTGAGGCGGTGGCCGTCGCGGCGACGCCGGAGACACCACCGGCCAGCCGCGTGACGGCACGGGCCTCTCCGCCGCCGACCGGCAGCAGCCAGAGCTGTGCGGCCTCGGCCTCCTTGTCAGCGGCGGCGTCGGGTCGCGCCGAAACGAACAGGATGTCGCCTGACCCCGTGAACGCCACCCCGGATTCACCCTTGGCCGAGCGAGTCAGGCGCACGGGGGTGCCCGTGCCGTCGGCGGCCACGGACCACAGGGCACGTTCGTAGCCGGTGCGATCGCGTGTCAGGGTCGCAACCGTGAGGATCACCTGCCTCCCATCCGGCGACAGAGCGAGGCCTTCTACGCGCGGAAGCGAGATGTAGGCGTCGAGTTGAAAGAAAGGCGAGACCAGCGACTCAATTGTCATGCACCCCAACGTAACCCCCGCCGCATCGATCGCGCGAACCGGGAATGGTTTGTGTCATAACATTCTGGATTAGAGCATCGTGATGCCGTTGAAGAAGATGACCACGCCGACCAGCGCTACGATCACGTTCGTCACCGCGTGGCTGTTCCGGGTGAACCAGCCTTCACTAGCCAGCAGCCATTTTTCGGCTCGTTGAGGGGAGGCGAGGGTGAGGGCGATGGGCGCCGTGACGGTCACGGAGGCCAGAATCGCGAAAACTCCGAGCACGATCAGTGTCGACTCTGGTGACAGGGAACCGAGTCTGAGTGACAACCCGGCTGCTGCGCTGAGCAGCAGGGCTTTGGGTCGAATGTTGAGTCCTAACGCCAGCCCGAACGACGGCCACGGTCCAAAGGAGCCCACCCTGCGCAACCAGGTGGGAAGTCCTCCCGTCGGGTGCGCCCGGCTGCGGAGCCAGGACATGACGGCGAGGATCGCGAGTGCGAGACCGATCACGATTTGCACTCCGCCCAGAAGCACGGCGTTGTTCGGTTCCCGTGGGTTCGGAGTGGGAAAGATCTGGGCACCGATCGTGAACACCCCGGCCATCACCGCGATTCCCAGAACCCAGCCGATCAGGAACGGCACGGAAGAACGGTTGCGATTGGGTGAAAGCAGAATCAGGACCGTGGCCATAATCGGAACAGTACTCAAAGCAATCGCGATCGCGATGGGAAGCAGCTGGACCAATGCGTGCCACATGGCACGAACCTAGTACACGACCGCCCCGTCGAATAGGGATTAACGAGAGAAGGCCGGATCCTAAGATCCGGCCCTCTGAACTGTCTCAACCAGTCCTCGTTGATTACTTCTCGAGTAATCTCCGTGTCCGAGATGGGAATTGAACCCACACGCCCTTAACGGGCACTGGCACCTCAAGCCAGCGCGTCTACCAATTCCGCCACCCGGACTGGGTGAAACGACCGCCGTGTAAAACCGGCTGCCGAGGTAATAATCTAGCACGGATTCTGAGCACCTTTCACCCACGCCACCGCTCGGGTGATACAGGTAGCGTGAACCCCATGGTTTCTCTTAATTCCCGACCCCCAGCCGATGCCGAACTCGACCTCACGGCAGTACTCGCCCGCGACCTGATTCGCTTCGATACGACGAATTACGGTGACGGGCGCTCTAACGGCGAAACGGAGGCCGCAGAGTACGTGGCCGCGCATCTGCGTGGACTGGGGCTGGCCCCAGAACTCATCGACTCGGAGCCGGGTCGCACCAGCGTCGTTGCCCGTGTCGCCGGCCGCGACAAGAGCCGCAGCGCCCTTGTGGTGCACGGTCACCTCGATGTGGTTCCGGCCGATCCGGCCAACTGGAGCGTCGATCCCTTCGGTGGCGTGATCAAAGACGGTTTGCTCTGGGGTCGCGGCGCCGTGGATATGAAGAACATGGACGCCATGATCCTCGCGTCTCTCACCGACATCATCGGCACTGGCGGGGCGCCGGAGCGTGACCTGGTGATCGCGTTCTTCGCCGACGAGGAGGCCGGGGGAGTCCTCGGATCCGGATACTTGGCCCGAGAACGGCCCGAGCTGTTTGCCGGCGCCACCGAGGCCATCAGTGAAGTCGGCGGATACTCCATCACTTTGGCCGGCAAACGGGCCTATCTGCTGCAGACCGGAGAGAAAGCGCTCATTTGGGTGAAGCTGGTGGCCCGGGGGAGTGCGGGCCACGGTTCGCGCATCCATCACGACAACGCCATCACCCGCCTTGCGGAGGCAGTGGCCAAGGTCGGACGCCTGGAGTGGCCGATTCGACTGACGGAAACGACGAAGCAGCTTCTCGCGGAGCTGGCGCGAATTCTCGACGTCGACCCGCAGCGGGTCGGACCCGACGAGCTCGCTCTCGCAACGGGTACCGCCGCCGGGTTCATTCAGGCGAGCCTGCGAACGACCACGAATCCGACCGGCCTCACTGCGGGTTACAAGCACAATGTGATCCCCGACATGGCGGAGGCGCTCATCGACATCCGCTCGCTCCCCGGTGAGGAGGACAGCGTTCTGGCCGAACTCGCTGCGGTCTTGGGGCCTGATATCGAGATCGTGATCATGCACCGGGATATCGGCCTGGAAACCGAATTCGGCGGGCCGCTCGTCGATGCGGTCGTGGAGACCCTCGGCCGCCACGACCCTGGTGCCCCCGTTTTGCCGTACCTGCTGTCGGCCGGTACAGACAATAAAGCGCTGAGCACCCTCGGCATCAAGGGGTACGGCTTCGCGCCGCTTCGGCTGCCGGCTGATTTGGATTTTCCCGCGATGTTCCACGGCGTGGATGAAAGAGTGCCTCTGGACGCATTAGTGTTTGGCAGGCAGGTTCTGACGGACCTGCTCTCGAAGTACTAATCGGCCTTCGGGTAGCCACCAGCGGAAGCGACACGCGTGGACTTCATCAATGCAATCATCCTGGGTCTTGTTCAGGGACTGACTGAGTTTCTGCCCGTGTCATCCAGTGCCCATATCTCGATCCTCGGACAGCTTCTCGGCACCGGAGCGGATCCCGGCGCGCAGTTCACGGCGATTACACAGATCGGCACCGAACTCGCCGTTGTGTTGTTCTTCTGGAAAGACATCGTTCGCATCATCGGCCAGTGGTCCCGATCCCTGGTCGGCAGGGTGCCGCGCACTGATCCCGATGCCCGGATGGGATGGCTGATCATTCTGGGCTCCCTGCCCATCATCGTGCTGGGGCTGGTGTTCCAGGACCAAATCGAAACGGTGCTGCGTTCGCTCTGGATCACCGCCACGATGCTCATCGTGTTCGGAGTCCTGCTGGGCATCGCGGACTATGTGGGCGCCAAACGACGTCGGCTCAACGACCTGACAGCCCGGGACGGCGTGGTCTATGGATTGGCCCAGTCTCTGGCGCTCATCCCCGGTGTGTCTCGTTCCGGCGGCACCATCACGTTCGGTCTGTTCATGGGTTACGAACGTCGCGCCGCCGCCCGCTATGCCTTTTTGCTCGCTATCCCCGCGGTACTGGGGAGCGGTTTCTACCAGATCTACAAATCGATAGCCAAGATC
>Ga0209023_10000930_pt1 | contig 41377 bp, 44 predicted proteins | sample LakOneMetagenome_FD_187468 | JGI IMG/M metagenome (GOLD analysis project Ga0209023, IMG submission 187468) | Freshwater and sediment microbial communities from Lake Erie, Canada (SPAdes) (version 2) | ecosystem: Environmental > Aquatic > Freshwater > Lentic | place: Lake Erie, Canada...
ATACATATCTGTTATAGCGATATTATGCTATGTGCTGTTTCTTTGACATTATTTCGGAAAAAAAGTTACATCTGCAGTCATTTGATAAACGCAAGTATGATAATATTTGTCATTACTGTTGTAATTGAACACTGTCATTTTTCTTGTTTTGGGGTCGAAATTAAATTCAACATCACACAAAACTAATATGTTCTTAGCCCCACTCTTCTGTGCGACCTCATTAGCTACAAAAGGGTGACTGAGAGAATAATTAATATTGTAATAGTTATCAGCGAAATTAATTGGATCTGATATATATATTGTGTCTTTTAAAATTTTATTGCTCTTTGAATTTTGGGCTAATGAACCTTTATTTTCCTTTATAATGTAAAATGTTCCTCCATCTGGAAAGTCATTTATAAAATTTGCTCTAACCATATAATTATTGATCGAACAATCTGCTCCTAAAATGTTAAAGGTTTTTTGTTTTTCTCCAAGAATGCTTTCAATTTTTTCTGGAGGATTTTTTTGCATTTTTGGAGCACAGTCAGGAGGAGCTATTACACGACCTTTAAATAGGCTAAAAATCTTGCTTGTTTGGGCTTCGTTAATTTTTGCATATCTCACTGCAAAGTAAACTTTATTATCAGTGAGTAGAAGTGTGACGGTATCTTTTGAACCTGGTTGGATTTTTACTAACTCATTTTGCTTTTGACTTGTCGAATCTGGATTTCCAAGGAGGGACAATATTTTACCAACTGCTGTAGTTGGCTTAACAAATAAGTCAACTATTTTCTGAATCATTCCGCTTCCAACTGTGTCTCCTTTGTTCTTATAGATTTTAATGATTGCTGAATCTGCACTTAAACCTTCAATCACATGATAAGCTTGATCTTGAAACTTAGACCAAGAGGCATTTTTTAATAGTGTGTGTTTAACTTTGTACAGTTCAAATGATACAAAAATTCCACTGACGTGCGACCAAGTATTTAGCAAATAATTACTGTTATTACTCGCTATGCTTTTACTAGTTTGCTTGGTCGCTCCAATCCTAACGTCTAAATCATCAGTCGTTATTTCTTCCGAAACAGATGCGACGGGTCTAGGGTCATTATTACCATTAGGAATATCAAAAGCAGTATTGAAAATATCACTTACGGGAAAATCAAGGTAATAATATCCATTTCTAACTTTTGTTTTTTGAGCTTGAATGTTGGTAGAGGCAATAACTAAAAGGGATAGAAAAACAAAGGTCTTAAATTTAAAAATCTTATCTCTCATAAAATTTGTTTAGTATAGTTTTATCAAAAGTAAAATAAATAACAAGTAAATTTAATATATTTAAATGAAAAGTCAAATAGGCATTTTAAATATATTTTTGCTTAAATATTACAGCAAATTTATAATCCGAATTCTAGCCTTGCTTATCCGTCAAAATTCTTTTTCTTTTGGGTCAAGTTCTCATGTCTGCTAATTACTCTAAGTTTTGCAACTTGCCTATGGTAATCTGCAAACTCTATTCTTATTTTCTCGTCTCGAAATTGTTTATTGTATTCGTTGTCTCCAAATCCTATATATTCAATTTGTGATGGCTCAATGCTATTAATTAGAAGAAAGTCAGTTAATATTTTATCAAAGGTTATTGGTGGAGTATGGTCAACAGTTGCCTGGTCTCTGTGAATTTCTTTAAGCGATTTTTGGCAAATGACATTGTTATTACTGTCAATATTTCGGTTTAAATACCTTGAAAGGTGTGAAACAATTTGTTCTTCAATAGCACTCCGTGCTGATTGTTTAAACATTCTCATTGGCTCCCTGCTTGTATCATTGTCAATGCAATTGATATAGCTAAAATCTGTTTCTGTTCCGTCTGTTCGTTGAATGTGAAAGCATCTTGTTTTTCCCCAATTGCCATCCATTTTAATTACAATTACATTTATACCACTTCCTACCTTTCTTTCATATTCTGGGTGTCGTTTTAAAAGTTCGGAGATAAATTGAAAGTCAATAGTATCTATTGGAGTTAACAGTTCATATTTGTTCAAGATTGTTTTAATAAACTCCTTTGATTCAGCCTTAGTTTTAAAAGTCTTATCTCCAATATTTATTGTCTGTCGCTGTGCCATACTTTGTCTAAAGGGTTTGACGTGGAGTGCTGTCGATTACTGCATATGGATTGAAAACGCACCATTAAATTGTAAATCCTCTTATGTCTTCTTACCGTTATGTCAGCATGATTGTAAAGTCAATATACTTTGATGCCATAATTTTTTAGTTTTCTTGGTAGATGGTCATCCAGACTTAAAATATCGTTATCGTTAAGTTCAATTAATGGGATTTCGTTTTTTTTATAAAATTCAATTTTCTTTTTTTTCCGTTCTGCATATTTTGCATCTCCCTCCATTCCCCAAAATTCTATGTACACTTTTCCTGCTGGTAAATAAAAATCTGATAAGACTTCTTCGTCACCAATAATTATTTTTCTTTCATAGGCGTGAACTAAACCATATTGATAAAGCAAATTATCAATAATTACTTCTGCTCTTGATCGAACATAATGCCCATCAAGTGTTCTATGTTTAGCTTCATATTTTTCTCTGTAGTCGTCACTTGGTTGTTGATTAGGTAATTGCTGTTGATTTGTTGTAGCGGCAGGGGGTTCCTTGACTATCTGATTGTCACTAAAAACTTCTTTTAAACTTTTATTCTGTAAAATTAGGTCAGGCCATAACACATAAGAACCTCCCGAAGTTTCATGTTCGAACTGTTTACCTCCAATGCTTTTTCCAAGTTTTGTAACAGCCCAACCGTTTACATCTTGTCCTACAAATGCTTTTTCTATCCAGCCAAGTTCCGAAAGAATTAAGTTTAGTCGTTGCGAAGAGATGTTGAAGTGTTTACCAATAGCTGTTGCGTTAAGAAATTTCGGTTTATTTGTTGGGTGTTGTTCACTATCAAGTGAAATATTTTCTGGCCAAACAATAAATTCCCCAAACTTTGGATTGGCCCGCATTTGTCCGCCTTTTTGTTTGCCGAGTTCAGTCAAAATCCATTTGTCATTTTTTCGTTCAATCCAACCCAGGGTCTTGAGTTTATCAAACAGGTCCGCAGGCTTTTTATCAAGTTCGTTAGCTAAAGATGTTGTAGAGATGTAGTCCATAAAAATTTATTTATTCTATCTGTTAGTATTTGTAATGTAGCAAAAAGTGTGGCGCATGACGTAAAGCATTTTATAAGACTCGGAATTTATTGAATATTACCATCTGCAAATGTTCTTTTAATCAAACATATTTGTTTAAAGTGTCTTTTGAAATATTAAGTTCCGCTGCAATTTTAACTTTTGTCCACCCTTTATTTATTAGTTCTGTAATTTTCAATTTTAATTCTTTTTCTTTCTGTAGTTTAATTTTTGTTTCGTAAAATGTTTCAGCATGTGAAACAATAAGACTTGCGCCGTAAGAAGAATGCACACTTAATTGTTCAAGCTGTAGATTAAATAATTCTCGTGTAAAATTTTCTCTTTGCGTTCGGTTTTTTAATTTGTAATAATTGTCATGCTCTGCAAGCTGTCTTCCAAATTCAACAATTTTTTCTTGAGGCAGCTCTTTAAATTTAGAATCCTCTGAATTGTTTTCTTGAATGTAGTCAAGTGCTGCACTTTGGATTTCCAGGTAGTCATTTGTCTCTTTAATATAATTACCAAATCGAAATGCCATTCCTTGATTAAAAATGAGAAGAGTGTATCCAAAGTATTTATTCTCAAGATTTCTTAATCGGTCAAATTTATTTTGAATACCCTCGTCCTCAACTTTATCAATTGCACTCTCATAAATTTTGAATGTCTCGGTGTCAAATATGAGTGTATCATAAACAATAATATTTACTCCTAAAGTTTCAATTAATTTTTGAAATATTTCAAGCGACTTGTCGTCATTATTTGGTATTTCGACTATTGCTGATTTGTTTTGTTCATATTCGCCTTCAATTAGGAAAATACCTTTTTGTTCTGCCCAAGTCTTTAAATTATCAAACTGCTTTTCAATATTCATATGGTGTGTCAAATTAAATAATGCATAGTGGTTTTCCGAAAAGGTGGCAGTTTTGAAGCCAAAGGTTAAATTAACTATTGAATCACCGCACTCAATTCAATTCCCAAATGAATTTCAGCCACTAAAGGCAAATCATAATGTTCTCCGTTGTCAACAAAAACTTTTAATCTAACAGGATTACCAGAATATTCTTTAGCTATATATTTTTCAATTTTCAATACCTTACCCAAGTAAATTGAAGAATCATTTAAATATTCATATCCATTTATTAATGTTATTAGAAATTGTTTGTTTTTTATTTGTTTGAATATTGTCAGAGATTGCTGAATACCATTTTTTGTTTCTGTAACCAAATTGTGATAACCTTCTCTTCCTATTTCGTCATAAATTCTGCGGTTAAGTAATTCAATATTTTCAAAGCTTGATTGAATAATTACAATATCCAAGTCCTCCATACTATTTAAATTTTTTTCTAGTTTAATACTGCACGCAACATCGAATGTAATACATAAATATACGAAACACTAAAAAAAAAGCGTAAATCAATCTTATAGATTTGATTTACGCAGTCAAAAAATAATTTGTCTACTTACATTTAAAATATCTCCATCTCACCTCCTTGGTTAAACCTCCCCATTTGCACTGCTTTCCCTTTTTCTGGCACTTCAATTACCACATCCACATCATGCTGAAAAGTATTAGCTCCCCGAAAGGCTCCCGCCTTAGTTGATTGAAAAATAAAAATGAATGATTTGGTAGTGTTTAAAGACTTTAGCCGGTTCAAATCCTCTGGTGTTAAACCCAATTTGTTTACGCTGTCCAGAAAAATAAAATCATAAGCTGAAAGATTTTCTGGAAGCACGGAAGCCACAAACAGATTAGGGTGTTTTACATTTTTATCATTCAGTTTCATTTGCAGTGTATAATCCAATCCTTCCTCTCTGGCTACATAAAGGACCTTTCCATGATTACGGGCCAGGTATCCAGCAAAATCAATACACAAATAAGACTTACCCATTTTCGGCTTACCAAATACCATTGCTGTAAAGTTGCTGGATGGGTCACCGATCAAGTTCAGCCATTTGCCCTGCAGCCCGATGGTATCAAATTCCATTTTAGCAAAGTCCATGCTGTTCATAATAGCAGGTTTTTCTTGCAAGCCATTTAACTGATTACAGGCGCAACCTAAAACTCCTTCAAATCCGTTCAAAGTAGCTTGTTCTATTTCTAAAGTTTTTTGGCTGGCAGTTGCGATAAATGTTTTGAGGTTTTTCTTCAATTCGTGTATTTCAATTATATAAGGATCACTGTCGGTTATCTTTCCTTTTGTATATGCCTTGTTAATTTGGTTGAGCAATTGTTTGGCTTTTTCTTTCATAGCCAACTTGCCATTCATGCCGATATATCTTTTAATAAAGTTGATTGAAGGCAATACTTTTTCTTCACCAGTTATTTTTTTCAGTGCATCGTAAGTTTCTTGTTTCAATTCAATCTTAATTTTACCTTTCATGTCATTGTAAGTATCAATCAACCGGCTTTGGATAAATTTAATTTGCTCCGCATAGGGTGAGGCTTTTCTTATCTTTTTTTCTACAATTGCTTTTTGCAGTGAGTTTACAAACCGCAGTATATCTTCTTTTAGTTTTATTTTCCCGTTGAGGTTTACAAACCGTTTGATAAACCGTATTTCTTCAGGGATACGTTCAACCAGCATTGCTTCATCCGTTTGTGGAATGTGCTTTGCTTTCTTTTCTATTACAGGCTTAACTACCTTGTGCTGTTGCTTTGGAGTGTTTGTTTTGTGAGCAGGTTTATTTTTTAGATGCTCATTCAACCTCTCCAGGTACAAGTCAATAGTTTTTTTTATTGCTTCACTATTCTGGTATGAGTTCCAGTTTGTACCGTTGCTCGTTGCCTTGGTTACAAATTCATTTCCTTTCTGTAAGGCTTCGGGTAAAGTGCTAAATTGGATATCGCTTACTTTATCGAAGTAGTTATGTATTGTTATCATAGTTATTGGATTTATGCTGCTAATAATTCTAATTCAAGTGTCAATGCTTCGGCTTCTAATTCAAGGATAAGAACATCGTCATTGTTTTCTTCCTCTATATCGGGAGGTAGTTTGATGGGTTTTCTGTTGCTATATCTTTGTTTGGTATCTTTTAATTGATTGAACTGTGATGTGCTGATAGTAAGGCTGCAACTATGGTTGGTTTGCAAAAGCTCAATCAACTTGTCAATCTTTTTTTCATGGAGCATTGCCACCATCTTATCGGAAGTCTTTTCAAAATTGTTCTTTTCTACCAGCTCCAGTATTTGTTTGTCCAAATAAATGTCGCCGCCTTTTGCCCTGGATGCCGCTACAATAATTTTAAAGTAGTCGCCGGTCTTAAAAAATGAGATACCGTTGTTGGTAGCGATATGTCCATTTTGAATAAGGGATTTAATAAGCACAGCTCCTTTAATAATCGGCACAACAACCCTGTCCTGGATCTGCTCGGATGGGTTCCAGTTCTCCGGCATCAATATCCCTTTTTTTACTTCGCCATCCTTAGTGGTATAGCTTACCAGCTTACCTTTGAAATCACTAAAAGCTTGTAATAAGTTGCCCGTGATTATGTGGCGTATCCTTCTATCTACATTGTTTTCTTTGGTGTATTTCTCCCATTCGTTATATAACACATTTAAGGACGGTTGGTGTGCTTCGCTGCTTGCCCCAATGATCGCCATTATATCCTCTGAATAAGAACCAGGAATTGCCAGGTACTTGCTACTGCTGGCAATAGCAAACCTCAGCTTCATTGCGGAAGGTGCATAAGGGTTCTTCTTTTTCTTATCAATCACAAAGCCTAAGAAAACTGCCGGTATAAGCTCATTGCCGTTGTTATACGTTTCAATCGGGTAATTGATATTACGGCTGATAAAAAAGAATCTAAAAATCCTTTCTACATACTGCTTACGATTATTAAATACTTTTTCTGTGTTTTGTATTTGCAATTCCTTCGCAGTGTTTAATTCCTTCTCTCTTTCTGCCACAACTTGCGCCCAAGCACCTTGCCCCTGTTTTTCTAAAATCTTTTGAACCCTTTTTTCCTGGGTAATATTTTTTACAAGTTCGTCATACTTGTTATTGGTTTCGTTCTTTTCATCCTTTAATCTATGCTCTATGTCTGTCAAATATTCTTCCATCAAACCATCCTGCAATACATGGGCATCTTTTCCTTTCAGTGATTCATTAATCAGGTTTTCCAGTTCTGTTTTAGTAAATGGTTTCTTCAATACGTTTGCCCTTACTGTTTCCATAATGCTATCATCACCGAAAGAACTATCACTTCCTTTACCCATTTTTATAATGCGGTTATTAACGGTTTCTGTTTCAAGATTCATTGCTTCCACCTCTAAATCATATTCACCTACCTGCTTTAAATATTCTACATAATCGCTGTACCGTTCTGCGATCTCATTATAGAAATCCTGTTGCATTTTCGTAGATAATACGGCAACCCTGCCGGACACTTTGTGTGCTGCATCTTCGAGTGTACTGCTTTCCTGGCCGCCACTGTCAGCTTTTGAATTTTTCAGGTGCAAAGGATCGTCCAATAAATCATTCACATCTTTATTTTCTGTGAGATAATCTTTTACAATCTTGTCGCCATATTTATTTAGGAAGTCGGGTACGTCTAAAATTTTATTCGACTGCTTTTGATTGGATGCTGTGTTAGCATCTAATGATTTGAGTTTCTTTTGCAACATCATCATCAATCTTTTTTCGGCAGGTATGGCTGATGTTACATAATCATAAATAGGTTTCAGTATTTGCCCGGTACGGTTAATCCGTCCACGTTTCTGCACTTCAGTATTAATGTCCAGTTCTGCCTGCAAAACAATCATTACCCTTTGCCTTACTTCAGATGCAGGAACTTTGGCAGTGGGTATGGCATGAGCTGATGCGCCCGTACTGCCTGACTGGTTTATCATTAGTACATCAACTTCATTATTGTTGAACTGGCGAAAAGCATCATTTGTATTTAACCGCTTTCTTGATAGGATTAAACCTTTGCCGGTTTTGGTATTTATCTGCAATTCATACTTACGTCCCGTTACTTCTGCAACACTAAATCCAGCATCCTGTATTTTCTTAATGATGATATCAATTGGTGAAATAGTGATACCAGTTGAAGCGGCTTTTATCTTTTCAAAAATCCGGTAGTATTCGGTTTGTGCATCCACCGGCAGATCACTTACTTCAAATTTGTTGTGAATCAAATTGCCATCTACATCCTTTTCAGAATAACGAAGGATTCCATCCAAACCTCTTCTTAAAACTTCTGTAAAGTCTGTATTGATGGTGTCGCCGTCACCAACTATTTCTCCTCTTTCATTTTCCATTTGTTCAATGAAGCTGCCCATTGTAGAGGCAAATGCAATAACAGGTTTCTTACCTTCCTTTAATCTTTTGATTGCTTGCTCTGCAACAGCTTGCGCTTTCAGGCTGAACAACATTTGATTGATAACCTGGAATACTTTGGAAAAATAAGGTTGGTTATCTACACCGGCTTGTGATGTGCCTTCCCTTAGTACAACCTCTTTGCCTTCTGCTACTGCAATTTTATCAAGTTCTTCTACCTGTGCATCAACATAGGTAGATTGAAAACTGATAATGTCCCTTAGTATTTCCGTAATGTTATCCGCAATAGCCCGGTGTTCTTCACTCTTGGCATCCAATGATAGATAGTTGACCTCTATTCCTTCAAAGCTCCTTTCCCTTCTTATCATTTGCCCTTCAGCAACAAGTTGTGATGATAAGACTTCCTGTAATGCTACGCCGCCTCTTGTAATAGCTTCGACCAAATCGTCTTTAGTCATATTGCAATCGGCAATAGATGTTTTCATGGCGTAGATGGGCATGTTATCAGGACGTTTGGCAAAAGTTGCTGATAAGAAAACAATGCCCCTTGTTTTGCCTACCACCCTTTGTAAAAATTCGCCGGTGTTAGATGATCCGCTGGAATTATGGGATTCATCCAAAATGAAAATATTATCTTCTGCAATAGTATTTAAGAAATTAGGTTTCTCCGGTTTCTTTTCCGGTGAATTGAATTGAGAATAAGTAGCCAGTACAAAATCATATTTCGCCGGAACCTTCTTTTCTTCAATAATTCTATCTTGCTCTGTTACTGGTGGAGCCTGGTAGATCACATTGCCGTCCTCATCTTTGATATCTGTTTTTGATTCTTTATTATTTACAATGAATGGTTTTAAATGTCCTGAACCAATGGCAGATAGATCACGGTATATATCTGAAAACAAATTGGCTTTCTCCGTAAGAAATACGGGTTTTACTCCCTGCAATACGGCATAGCGTATCATAGCAGCGGCAACCCGCCCTTTACCAATGCCGGTCTGGTCGCCGATAATCATGCCCTGGCTCCTCCCTTCTATATTGTAGATAGCCATTGCAACTGCATCAATCTGTTCGGCAGATAACACTTTGCACAAATGAGCTTTGGAAGGATATTTTAAACGATGCCTAACAAAGTTGTCAATATCACCGCCCACTTCATCTTTAATATTCTGGATGGCTGTCTTTGTTTCAAAAGCCATGCTATCGGGTACTTGTGTATCTAATACTACACAGCTTTCGGAAGCAGGCTCGTAGGGTGCGCCAAGATCCGGCTGTTCTCCTTTCATCCATCGCATAACCCTGAAGGCTTCCTCTTCCAATTTTTCAAAATCGGTTCGCTTGCCATTTGGAATAATTGTAAAATCGCAATTGACTTCATTTAATTTTTCAAAATAAGTTCCCATCATAATCTTTGAGATTCCTGCAATAGTGTATTCATACTCCGGGCCTTTTGATTTGATGTAGCCAATTTTTAATGTTTTGGCAAGTGTGATAGCATCCTCATTAAAAGTTACGAATGTGCCTGGTGTTTCGAGTAAAACCAATTCGTTTGGAAATACTGGTTTTAGTTCCTTATAACGGACAAATAATTTATTGTGATCTACTGTATCATCTTCATCTGTATCTGCCTGTCCAAGATTCTTGTGTTCAAACAAGGCTTGCAGGGTTGCTGCTTCTTTTTCTAAATCACTCATTGGTTTCAGAGGAATATTTTTCGTAACAGAATCCATTGCATCCATTACTCTTTCAAATAGTTCATCAAAGCTGTTTACTGCAAAATCGTTTGCCGCATCATACACAGGAGCAGCTCCAGCAGATTTAATTTTTCTGCCATCAATTAAAATCAAACGAACATCAAAAGAAGTTCCCTGCCTGGAATAAAGTTTATGCCCGTCAATATTGATTACATCTTTTACATTGTAGCGGCTGTATAAATAATTAAAGAAAATTCTGTTCTTACCAGCCTGTATTCTTCCCTTATCATCCCACTTTGTATGACCTCCGATAATGATAGCGGCTTTCCCATCATTTGCCATACAATCCAAAGCCCTTAAAGCCATTACATGCTCTAAGGGTTTGATCGGAAAAGTATCATACATCACTTCTTTATCCATCATACCAAAAGGCGGATTGGTAATTACTGCATTATAGATTCTTTGTACATCAAAAAAAGATTGCGTTGCATCCCTGTTCCAAACATTAGCGAAGCCCTGCGTTTTTAAATTGGCGTTGCGTACTTTGTCAATTTCATTTACATAAACCCTTTCAGCTTTGGCTGTAACTGTTAGCAATCCATTACCAGCAGAAGGTTCAAAAGCGAAGCCTCCTTTAAACTGGAGCTTGTCCAATTCGCAAAACACACCGGCTATATACCCAATGGGAGCCGGTGTAGAATATTGCTGCAATAAAATACTTTGTGAAGTGCGATGAGAAAGATTAACCTGTGAATGGTACAATTCAACAATTGTATCAAACCGTTTTTTAATTGTACCAGGCAGATGTGCTAAATATCTCGCCCTATTCACAATTGCAAGTTCTGTAAGTTCTTTTGCCTCATTCTTATCATTGATCCCAAAGCTGATTGCTAATTTTTCAATAGATATTTTGTTGTGTAATTTTTTGGTGATTAAATCTTGTCCGACAGCAGCAACAAAATTTTGTACTTTATTATCCAATCCTTCCAAGCCTAACATTCCTTCGTCTGCAAAAGAATAATAACCATTTGCTGTTACTACAACATGGTCAAGCAATTTAATATCCATCATGGCAGCACTTTCTTTAATCTTTGCAGTTAATAGTTCATCTGCTCTTGATGGTGTTAAATTGTTCGAAGGATGATTATGCGCTACTACCATTCCTACCGCAAGGCATTTTAAAGCTGTTGCCAGTATAATTCTTGTGTCAGCTATCGTTGCATTAATAGCCCCTTTAGAATGTTTGTAATAACCAATAATGTTATTGGATTGGCTTAGATATAAAACGATAAACTGTTCCTGTAATTCTACTTCGCCTTGCTGAAAAATATTACGGATAAAATTAGCCGCATCCTTGGAGCTGGTTATTTTTCCAAAATCTTTGCGGTTGCTCCTCGTATAAGATACTTGTAATTCAGGTACATCAATATCTGGGGTATTACCTAAGACTATTTCGGGTATTGTGGTATATTTTTTCATAGAAAAAAGCAGGCATTAAGCCTGCCTTCGCTTTCTTTTAATGGTAATGCTAATTCTTTATGGTGCGATTGGAGCTGGATCAACAGGTACTTGAGGCGGTGGATCTACTGGAAGCGGTGGTATAAATCCTGAAGGGAAATATTGTATCGCATAGCGGTTATCCCAAATATTATCATAATTCTCGTTACCGTCAGCCCATTCATAAATGATTTGATTATCAATCCTGGATATTTTTTGTATTGCCCAAAGCGCATCATACGTATTGGCATTGGCTACGGCATAACCTTTATAAACTACACTCGGTTGTGATTCGTCTTCCCTTAATGGCAATTTCACAGTTCCGCCACCACCACCGCCAATACCACCACCATTTTGAAAAGTCAATTTAATATCTTGCAGCACTTGCTTGATATTTTGCAGTTCCGTAATTTCAATATCCTGTTTCTCTTCTGTTGAAAAGCCTTTATGTATCATCAATTCTTTGATGTACTCTCGTAGGTCTTCAGCAGTAGGAAAAATTTGAGGGAAGATCACATCTCCAAGTCGCACATAAATATTTTTTAATGCGCCTTCGCCAATATCCAGCCTAACGGTATCGCCTCTGATAATATCAATAGTCTTAATTTGTGCTTTATTAATTTCTACCACATTAATGTTGGAGACTATTTTTATACATGCACCATCATTATATACGCCGTTGGGCATATCAACTCGTAGCAAATCATTTACTATGTTTATCATTCTCGTTTGATTTTAATTTTTCAAAAATTACTTCCCCTACTACTGCACCCAAAAAGCCTCCCACCATTAAATAAGGTACACTGTCCTTGCCCGATTCTTTCGCATACCAATAGGAAGCCAGGGAACTGATAAGGGTCATAGTAGAAACGATGGTCTTTTCTTTCATGTCAATGATGTATTAGGTAATTAACAGCTGCCCCTGATAAAATAAGTAAGGCTGCCGATAATAGTTTTCTCTTTACTTTTTGTCGCTTGAATTGTTTTTGATATCCCTTGTTCTGATCGAATAAAATCTGTTGCTGCGAAAGGCTTTCCTTTAAAGAAGTTTTCAGAGTTTGGTATTCTGTATCCTTTACCTGTATAGCAGAATCTTTGTTTTTTAATTGTGCATCAAGGTTCGCATTGACATCTTCATATAGGCTATCTTTTTCATTACCCGATTGAATCAGTGCTACCACTTTTGTTTTAAGGCTATCGCAATCATTAATTATTTGCAACGAATCTGTGTTGTCTTGCCCTCTGTCAATCAAATCATACACCTGCGTTTGTAATACCAGATTTTTCTTTTTAATAACAGTAAGTGTTTGTGTAGTAGTTTTCAATTGCTTATTTAATGCAATACTGGTAGCATTTAATGAATCAATTTGCAACTGGTATTTTTCTTCAGTCTTCTCTATCTGTTTTTCAATGGCAGAAGGTTTTATATGTTTTACAGTTATTGCCGGTAAAGTTTCATTACCGCAGCCTTTGAAAAGATTGCTAAAACAGATGCCTATAATAATACCTAAAGCAAGGATGACTATTGATTTTATGTTTGTCATGAATGTGATTTTAATTGTCAGTTGTTGTTTTCTTTTCAAGGGAATAACCGAAGCAGCCTGCGCCAATTAAACTGCAAAAAGAATAAAACATAAATTCAGGCACATCTTTTTGAAAAAACTGTTTAGCTATCCAGCTTGATAAAACAGCTAACACCAATAAGACTATTACCAATTCCCGAAGGCTGTAGTTACCATCTTTGTCTTTGAATAATTGTTGAAAAAAGTTTTTCATCGTTTAATATTTTTTAATCGTCTTTTACAATTTGATAAGTCATAAGGGCAAGCCCACCACCTACTAAAAGTCCGGTTAGGCTGAACACTAATTTTTTTTTGATTCTCTCACTAATGCTCTTTCATCAATCAGTGTGTAGGTAAAATCATTCCCATACAATTGTTTATGTCGCTCGGCTAACTGCATGAATACATTGAAGTCATTAATATTCGCAAATACCTGGCAACCTGCAGAATATTTATCTACTGTCCTGGTTGTTCCATTCACAGAAGCGTGATGGATATTGATTCCAAACATGCCAGTTTGTTCTTTACCATTCATTAGATCAAGCGTAGCGTTTCGGTCATAGTCACGCACAACAGTGAGCGGTCTTTTCTGTACCAGTGCCAGGTATTTACCCCTGTGCATTCCGATGCCATGTGATCCGATATATTGCCCGTGTTTTACAATGGCTGTGCCTTGTGGGTTCATTGGGTTCATTAGCCAGTAAGTACCGGGGTCTGTGGTGGCGGCGAACTGGTGGAACTGCCATTTATCATCACTGCTTTTATAAAAGATATTCAACGTGTCATCAAAGCTGTTGGGTTTTGTGCTATTGGAACGAATACCTACAATATTCAATTCAAATGGTCGTGAGAAGGTCTTGAACCCCTTTTGCAATAGGGTTGACTGTATCATTTCTAACATAGGATATAGATTTATTTATTAAGCGGCTTCTGCCAATATTTTAGGCGTATAATTTTTCAACCAGTCTTTTACATCAAAGCCTGGATTATTTGTTTCTCCAAAAACTTCATCTGCACCAACAATTCTTGCTTCTGGGAATCTTTCAGACAAAACAATCAATTGGTTGAAAAGTGAATCGGTTTGTGTATTAGTCCTGGTATCCGTTACCTGCATTTCTTTATTCACGCCACCGAGATAGACTATTTGTATGCAGGCATCCGTAACAGATAATTTTTTCCCTTTCTCTATCTTACCGTTTCGGTGAATTATATAATGGTAAGGAATAAGGATATATAATTCTTCGGGTAATGTTTTACTGCTGTGTACAACGATGTAGCGGATATTAAATTTGTTTATTCTCATGTTTATAATTTTTGTAGCTGATTTTATGTTTACAGGTATTTAATAAATTTGCTTTGCACTAAATAATATTTTCCGCTGTTTTCAAATAAGGTATAGTCCAGTTTTCTGCTTACTTCATTGCCGAGTACCATCCTGCCTGGAACTTTCACGCCACTATTGGCATTAAGCCATACTGTTGTTTCTTGTGTAGTAATTACCGGCAATCCACCTAAACCCGATAAGCTCCATTTGTTGCCATCATACTGTAAGCCCATTCTTATAAACTCAAAACGTATGGCCTGTTTCTGTTCATCTGTCGTAAAGGAATTGAGCATTCCGTTTACCAATGTTTGCCTTACACCATTGATTCGGTAATTCTTAAACTCATTTCCGATCTGCTGGTAATCGTCCTTACTATTTATTGTTTTGAGTAAAGCGAGTGCTGTTTTAAAATCGCTTTTAGTGGCAGCTTCATACAGTTTTTGAGCTGCATTCGTTTTTGTTGCTACACGACCTTGCACTAAAACATTGTAAGTTGTTTGGTTAATTGATGCTGGTAGTTTGAGTTTCTTTAAAGCGGCTATCATTTCTGCACCAAAGAATCCATCTGCGCCATAACGGGGCATAATTATTTTACCATGCTTTTCAATCAATGCTTCCTGTAATGCTTTTACTTTGTCGCCCTTACTTCCACGCTTCAGAGGGAAGCCATCACTTGTCTTTGGCGTTTCATCATTGTTTGAATTATTTATAGCAACCGGATTTTGTTTTGGTTTTGGTTTTATTTTAGGCTTTGTCCAGGCGGGTGAATCTGTAGCCGGATTAAGATATGGTTCAGCAGGTGTACTATTGGGTTTTAATATCTCATTTACGTTGCCAGATTTTTTTTCCTTTTGTTTCTTATAATACTGCCATCCAAAATAACCGAGTATGCCAGCAGCACTTGCAGCAAGTGCAGTAAATACAATCTTTTTCTTTTGATGTTTTGCAGCACCAGTATTATTATTTTTAGCCTTCGTTTTCATCCTTTAGGTTTTGTATTAATTATTTGCATCATTGGAGCATACTCCCAGAACTCTAACTCTGCTTTTAAATCGCTTATTAAATCCCTGCCAAATTCCAGTTTGTAAGCCTTCGCTACCTGCGTAAAAGCCGTCTGTGTAGGGACTTCCATAAATACAGCTTTAATAGCATCTTCGTCTGTTCCGGGAAATGGCCCGTAAGTAATATCAAAGGCAGCCTTCAACCTTTTTGCCCATGATTGATATTGTACATTGCTTATTAGTGTTGTCGAACCTACTATATACCTTTCTGGCTTACCCGAAATAATTGCCAGCATTTCATTGTATTCAGTTGACGTAAGTTCATCCTGCATATCTTTCATCATGCTGCGGCTGTAAAGGTTCTGGTAGGAGTTAATGACTTTCCTGAACTCATCCTTACTTGGTATAGCACGGATTGTTTTTCTGAGAGCTTCCTCATCTGTTCCCCATCCAAACCACATATCGTTATCAAATGCCATTTTTATCTGCTTGGCATAAGTGGCACTACTTCCTTCTTCATAAGTTTTCTTTTCTTCACTATTAGACTTTGCTGTCTTCACTAATTTTCTCCCAATGAAAAAACTTCCACCCAATACGAGTACACCGAGTATCGTGTATTGGATTTTTTCTTTTGTTGTAAAATCACTCTGCGTATGGGTGGAAGTTGGATTCATAGAATACGGATTAATTTTTCATTGGGCTTACACACCCAGATACTTCTTAGCCATCGCTGTTTTCACCGGATCGTTCTTTATAACATGAGCCAGTTTAGACAGCTCTTTTAATGATAGCTTTGAGGCAAGCGTAGTAAGTGCCGTCATTTTCCCATCGGCTTCGCTTTCTGTACTTGCTTCAATAGCCATGTCATAGTGGTACTTCTTCATAATTATGGATTTTGGATATTGAGTAATTTTTTTACGGATTCAAGTTGTGCCGGTTCTTCAGCCAGCTTTTGTATTATCAGCATCACTTCTGCCAGTTGTGCTTCATTAAATGTTTGTTCTAATTGTGCAATGAATGCGGCGTATCGTTTTTGTTCTTCAGTTAAGCCTTCAGCTATTTCTGATTTCTTTTGAAAGGATGCTTCACCTTCCTGCGCGGCTGGAGTCAATTGCTTTTTCTCTTTATCAATATTGTCCTGTTCAATGATACCTGCAAGTGCTTCCCCACCTGGTAGTTTAGATAAGAGTTGGGGGTTTCTCCTTACAATCCCTTCGAGCGCAACAGAGGCTAATTCACCCATGTTGATATTACCAAGTTTGAATTTGTTGGCTTTAAGTTCTTCCAATTGTGTTTCCAAGCCTTCCGCATATTCTTCGGATTCGTCCAATTGTTTTTTGATTTCTTCCAGCTCTTCTTTCAACTTATTCATTTCATATTCCCTGTCACGGGCTGCCAGCTTCTCCTGAATAATATTATCTATCTCCCCTAAACCGTTTGTTGCTTTATCATGCTTATTTTTTTGTACAAAAAAACTGTACTGGTCATTTCTTGGTGACAGGTTAGAATTATAAATAAGGATGCGAATTTTTTCTGTGTCCTCATTCATATAATAATCGTAGCTGTCAAAATCTTTGGGATCCTCTGTTTTAGGTACTACTTTTAAAGCGTCCACAAAAATTTCATAAGGTCTCGCCTGTCCTTTGGCTGCCATATCCTCCAAAAAGTGCTTTAGCTTATCAATCTTTAACTGGTCGAAATTTTCATTTGTTACCGGCATAGTTTTCATTTTTTGGGATAATTTGAATAAAGCGCACATGCTGCGTAATATTTCCATAATTACTGATTTCAATATTACCCTGGTGCTCGTATTGCAGTTCATTGATGTTAACCGCTGCCACATCGTAAATACCAAAATCACTGTTAATAATAATACCATCAACCGCCTGCGTTAAAATAAATAATTGATTACCCGCTTCTATATTTTGTGTTTCTTGTGGCTGCAGTACAAAATGCCTGAAGCGGATATTGTAATTACTGCCGTGACCCAATTCTTCCATTCTTCGTGAAATATATTCTATGGCTAATTCAATGGTCATACGATCAACATTTAATCTTTTTGCTGAAACCACACATATAACAATACCGTGTAGTCAATATTCATTTGTTCTGTTTTTCCAATCTCATCTTTAAAGCAACCATAGATTACTCTTTCATTACTGGTTATTATTTCATCCAGCTCTTTTCTGCCGCCATGCGTAAATTGTCGGCTTTCCCAGTAAACTCTTTGGGGTGGTCGCCGCCTTATTTTGACAAAATCTGTTACGCCGACATTGCTGTCTTCCTGAATTAATTCGCCGGTAAAGAAAAAATTGAGTTGATTAGGCATTTGCAATTGCACATCGCCTAACAGTTTATTTCTTTTTATACTTAACCAATTGTTTACTGACAAACTTCTGTCAGGCAAAAAAATTTCTGTTTGTAGAAAAGCTCCGAGTTCAACACCCACAATTTTTTCAGCCTGTCTTGGTACATTGATTTGAAAGTAGTGGCGTTCCCCCTGCTTGCTGATATACAGCTTTTGTACAATTACGTCCTGGATCATCTTAGTCTGTTAATTCACACTTGAGATAAATAGAAATTCTGTATGGTTCAAACCCAGTCCTGCCATCACTAATATCTTTGTATTCTACTTTCACACTGCCATTACCCACCGGTAAATCACCAACATCATAATAGCGCCCATTGGGTGATACATTAATACCCGTCATTAGTAATTTGCTTTCATAATTTTCAGGAAATACTTCCTGCTTATTAATTTCTACTTTTTGTGAACCTCGGTAGTAGAGCAAATCATCTTTATCGGAAGTAAACAAAATGCCTCTTACAAATGCAATGGTTTTATCCAGCTCAAACGTTTTGGAAAACGTAGTATCGGGTTCTGTTATACTGATGTCAAAGCGTTTCTTAATAGTGGTTTTCATTGGAATGTTTTATGGTAGCTATTTGAGGGGGTGAACTATTACACACAGTTCCTTCCCCCTCATTGTATAGCCACTTATTAACTATGGTGTAGTTATCGTGCCATGCAATGCTGCATAGATGTATGTGTTAGCTGGGATACCTTCTGTACTGCCCAATTCAATGGTTAATTCAATCAGCACATCATCCTGTATCAATCTTGGATTGGCTAATTTGTAATACCCGATGGGTACATTATGGTTATTACTGGTTTTAAAAAGCACATTGCTGGTTTCGGGAACTATTTGTTTTTTGTTGCTTTTTAAATTCAACTCACCCTGGGCAATAGCCGGAAAATCTTCCAGCCCTTTAAAATTAGTGGCAATGATCTTATCCTTAGTTCCGTCTGCGGCTGTGCCTGCCAAAAGATAAATACCACTTACCAGCAACGCCTGGTTCTTTGGTAGCTTTGCATTGGAGATATTACGTAAGCCGATTTCTTTATCGTCCTGTGTTTCAAAAAGCTTTATGGTTTTTGAAGTAACTGGTTTGATGGAATAAATGGTATTATCCGCTAAACGCAATTCCCCTCTTACCAATGCTTCTTTAATATTGGGTGGCAGTTCTCCAAAATGCTTTTCCATTTCTGCTCTTGAGCCACGGCTACCTGCACCCGTATTTGATAATTTATTGATGGTGCGTTGCCTTTGGATAGGGTTCATCCGGCGTAATGCACCTAATAACTCTTCCCCTTCGGCACCATCAATACCTAATAAGGCTCCCTGATTGTTGTATTCTTCAATACCTTCTAACATTCCTAACATGATTATTTGTTTTATTAGTTTTTAAATAATTGTTGTTGATTTTTACATAATAATTTCTTCCGCTTCCATCCCTGCCATTTCTATATCAAAATCACCTCCGGCTATCTGCATTTGCTGCATTCCACTTTCTGTGATCTGGTCTTCGATATAGTCAAGTGCCGCCAGGTCATTATTCATTTCATTGGGGTAAGTGAAATATTGTACTGCTCCCATACCATTAGTTGTTTCACTTTTTTTCGACATAAGTTTATCCAGGAACAGTTTTTCTGAAAAAGTTTCTTTGTAGGCTTGTAATCTTTCCTTCACTCCATCCAGTCCATCTAAGCCACTCACACCTTTGCCTTTCTGAAATCCATTGGAAGCCATCATACCAACTCCAAAAATTGTTGCCATTTTATTGTTGGCATAGTGTCCTACACCCGTTACTAAAGCACCTATTCCAAGAGAAGGTCGCCCAATAGCAGCACCTATTAATCCACCACCAATCACGCCTACCAGAAGATCTTTTCCTGTTTCCAGCACTGTATTTTTTATATTGCCTTTTGTATCAAGGCCGGTACTCATGTGCTGCATGAAGTTTTTTTTCTTCGCTTTCTTATTGTACCTGTTATCTTTTTTCTTCGCCATACTTATTTTTTTATTGGTTTTCAATCAGCAGGTATTACATGAGTGCCACTGCTGTTTTTTTATGAGGTTTGGATTTTGAGTTTCTATGGTGGTTCCGTTTTGGTTTTTTCTTTGGAACGCCGTGTAATGGTTTTGGGGATGATTTGTTTTGGGTATTGGCATTTCCTTTTCCCTTTAATAATTTAAGGCCCAGGGCAAGCAAGCCAATACCCCCTACACCAATTGCAACAGGCTTCAGCCATTTTTTATTCTTATCCCAAAAACCTGTCGGCTTATCATCATCCGCTCCTTTACCCTCATCTGTTTTTGCAGCAGCTTTGTCATTAACCAATGAGGCATCTTCTTTTACATTCTCCTTTACTACTGGTGTTTCATAAGAAGGTGTTAGGTTGCTATTGTTTGTAGCTGCCGGAGGATTATAATTTTGTTTTGTAACCGCAGGCAGTTCAAAGGATTCCTCTTTAGGCGCAGGATTTGTTACATCTGGTGTTGGTACTGGTAATGCCGGAGCATTTGTTACAGGAGGCGCAACTGTTTCAGTTTCGGCCTTTTCATTTTTTGCTTCGTCAAAATCCTCACTCCCCTTTGATTTTTTCTGAAAAATATCGCCTACCTGTTTAAGCATTCCTACAATTCCGGCAATAACTCCTGCTGCTGCTGCAAGGCTTGCCAGTGTAAACGGCTCTCCGAGTTCACCTAAACCTTCCATACCTTCAATATTTTCTGAATAGTGAATATCCTGACCAAGCAATTGTTCAATTGGCGTGTACTCGTTCATGTATTCAACCATACTATCGAATCCTTCTAATCCATGTACAGCTTTATCTTTATTCCCCTTACCGTTCAGAATTGCTTTGCGTAAATTGTCAGGCTTACCACCAGCTTTATATAAAATACTTTCCAATCGCTGCCTTGTTGCTACAAGCTTTTGAAACTTCGCAGGATCAATACCTTTGTTCACTGCATCCTGTTGAGATAAATAACTCCATCTTAATCTACCTGCAACATTTTTAATGTTGAGCTTCATAGAGGCTAATATGCCGTTGCGAACGGCAACTGTTGCTGGGTTTAATTTATTTACTTTGTTCAGTATTTTCTTAAACCCCTTTGCTTTTTTATTTGATGGCGAAGGCACGGATGCGTTGGACTGTTTGGCTTTCCGTTTCATAGTAGTATTGGATTTAGATTTCACAGGACTGGATTTTCTTTTCCCACCAGAAAACCTTTGTTGTATAATCTTGCCCAATTCATCCATGCCATCCCCGTTTAAAAAGTATGCGTCATTGGGGTCTGCATACAAAGCAGGGCTGCCATCAAAACCGTTTAAATATTGTAAATCCATAGGATAATCTTTTTTTTCGCTAAAGGGTACTTCGTAATCAAATTTGTCTGTTACACAATCAATGGTGATGTAACCATTTTGTGATGGCACGATGGGGTAGATGTGTTGGAAATAATCCCGGTGATATTTAGTGATACGAAGTGTGTGCGGTATCTTCATATTAGAAAGGATACTGGATATAAACACCGAATAGCAATCACAATCTACCCCCTTGAATCTATCGTGCCAGGCTCTTGCTGGACTTCTTATTTGCTCATAGCCATCTGCATCTTTTTTGTAGGCGATGTGCCGGTAAACAAAATGCCAGACATTACTGCATGTTTCATTTAATGTTTTCGCTTTTAATTGTTCAGCAATTTTTTTTGTGTGGTGCAATGTTTCATTTACCACTTTTGGAATGAGAGCAACAGTGTGATATACATTCGCATCCTTTCTTATCGTATCAGTGCTGTTTACTGCTTCGGGAAAGAGATGAGTGTATTCTTCACCACTCTGGATGTTTCGTTTTCTGTTCGCTTCCATTGATGTTATTTCTTGACTGTTACTTCTTTTGAATCCTCATAAGGAATTTTTGCAATTCCCACATCTACGGTAGTCATTGTCTTTATGGTCAACTTTACCGGTTCCTTGTTGTACAATGATTTTATGAGTGAAAACACAAGAGAGAAAACATTTGTCACCGGTATCTGTACTAATATTTTTTCTATCATAGCTTCTCCGTATGGCGGTATCTTAATGTCTTTATTCACTGCCTGTGAGCTGCCAATGGTCGTGTCTTTATAGATTAATTTAACAAAGGGGAATTTGATTGAGAAACTCCCCTTTGTTGGGTTTTTCATAAGGACATCTACTCTGATAGTAAGCCCATCCCAGCTTAAAGCATACAAGTTGGCTTTTGGTATGATTTCCAGTTCCGCCTGGGCTTTGCGGAGGCGTTTGATATAACCGTAACCGGCTATGACTCCTGCGCCAAGCATTGTACCTGCTAATATTTTTGTGAGTGAACTCATTACTTGCGGTTTCTTTTTCTGTCGATATAATCAGCAGTTAATTTAAAGCCTAACCATATTGCTCCGCCAACTGCAGCCTTGATAGCGTAATCTGCTAATCCAGCAAAATCAAGGTTGGCCAAGAAAATTGCGCCAGTCAGTAAAACGTTGCTGGAGGAGTTTCCAGTGATTGAAGTTTTTGTTTCCATTTTATTTTGTTTGTGTTGACGATACAAATATGCGATGCTCAAAAAGTGTGGTTTCATGGTTTATGTCAACTTGAGTATGATTTGGTTAAACAATGTCTGTTTGAGTAAAACATGGTCAGTTTGTGTATCATTCTACTTCAATCTCTCCAGGTAAACCTAATTTTTCAAAGATGATTTTTACTTGACTGATCGTATAATACCTGCCACGTTTCACGCCTATTTCTTTCTCAAATGGCTCCATCCACTTTCTCATTGTCCTTACACATACATCATAGAGCCGTGACAACTCGGATAATGAATAGGGTTTAAGGTAAACTGTATTTACTTTCATAATTGTTCGTTACTGTTGTTCTATAATTCAAATTGCTGGTTGGCAACCGTGTTGAGGAATAGGCTCAACAAGCCTGGCGTTTTCTTATCAATAAAGTAATTCCTCCAAAAGTGGAAATTCTTTGAAGTGCCTTCTTCACTCATTTCTAAAATGGCTTCAGCGAATGCCTTCAACTCTGTTTTGAAATTTGGTAATGAGGAACGAACTGCCAGAATATTTCTGTACCATTCTCTTGTTCCTGCAAAGCCGCTGGCATTGGTTTTATCTAACCAGATTGTTGGCAATGGAATAAAGCGGTTAGGTTGACTTGTTACATACTGCCTTGCCAGTAATACCCTTTGACAAAATGCCTTGTATGCTTTGATCGGACACTTAGCAGTAAGTAAAAATTGTTGGATACATTTTTTTGCTTCTTCAATTTCAGTTTTTGAGAAAACCGAATTGTTCCATAAGGCAGTGAAAGCAAAATTCCACGCAGTATTGGTTAGTTGTTCAATTTCCGGGGCTTGTTCTTTTGAACCTTTAATTACTCTGAAAGTGGGTCGGTAGGGGTGTCCTACCGTAAATTGATGCTGTTTCATGATCTATTTATTTTGTTATGATTAATTAGAACACAAAGATGCACTTACTCAAAATACCGGTTTACCGGTTTGAGTAAGGTTAAGTAGGTTTAGGTAAAACAAAGTCGAAGAATGTCAAACAATGTAGAGTTGTTTGTAATCCGGCTGAAAAAATGTCATTAATAATAAAGATGTTCCGGTTTGTTCCAAGTTGTTCCAGATTGTTCCGAATTACTCCAGTTTAGGAATGGGTTTTCACAAAGAATTTAGCAATAATTATCTTGTTAAATTGTATTAAATAATTGAGGAATGATTACGGAGGGATTGAAATTAATGAGGAAGAATTATGGAAAGATTAGGCCAAATAAAAAGTGTTGAACCTTACCAAAATAAGTTTACAGAGTGGATGCCAAATAAAAACTTTTATAAATTAGATAGGTATTTTTCTTAATTTACAGATAGACTATAGTTCAACATGAATACTATCTATTCAATTATACTTTCAATGATTTTGATATTGCCTATAAGTGGTAATACAAAATCACCTTCAAATAAAACAACTAAAATTGCCCTTACCTGTTATGGAAATACTCCTTGTATTGCTTGCAAAAGTTGTAGCTATTGTAAATGGTGTTCAACAGGTGGCTCATGTGGAATATGCGCTTCAGCGAATTCAAAAAAAACAACAATATTTTCATCAAAAAAACAAATAAAGCAACCTATTCAACCTCCTATTTCAGGCCAATGCAAAGCCCTTACAAAGGCTGGAATACGGTGTAAAAGAACAGCAAAGTCGAATGGTTATTGTTGGCAGCATGGTGGTTAAACGGTATTCTGTAATTAGTGTTAGTTTACAGAAAACTGAAAATAAATTGGAATGTGGTCAGATATTTTTCTTGCTTCTTTTATACTTGAAAAAGATTTATAAAAATGAATAACTCCTGTTGAAACATTTGTAATTTTATTTGAGTTGAAAAAGAAATTATCAAATTCAGATGCCAGACAATCATCGTTAAAACATTCTTGCCTTAAGCTGGTCTTTTGTCCGGTTAATGCAGAAAGATACCCCATTTTTCTTAATGGATTAAAAACAGTGTGACTTTGAGGTAAATTAAAATCTCCACAAAACATTAAATTTAAATTTGGATATTCTTCGGGTAAATATTTAAAATATTTTATTTCTGTTTCCGGTTGCATGCTCTTGGTTATTGCATGAAAATTTGCTACTGTAAATTCTTTGCTTCCCACTCTAAAAGTTGCGTAAAAAGGTTCCCTATTAATTTCTTCTGTGTATTTTTTCTCCAACCAAGGCGTTCCGATAAGTGTAATTTTTGAAGGTTTCCATATTATTGCATAGCGTTCTCGCTTATAAGAATTTTCGCCGCTTGTTTCATCACTTATTTTATATTCCCATTTCGCTCCTTTTCGATTAAGAGCTTCCTCAAGCCTTGCAACGGCCTGAGCCCCACCAGGATCTTTTGCTACTACTTCTTGAATAAGAACTATATCGTAGCTTTTTATTGTATTAGCAATGAACTCAATCTCAGCATCGGACTTTGATTTTCCAAAATTCATTAAGTTCCATGAGCAAATATTAATAACCCTTTCAGATTGATTTAAAAAAGAATAATTTATGCTAAAAAATATAAAACATAAAATGAATACAAATATTTTCTTCGTCTTATAAGTCAATCTAATGCGTTGAATTTTATTGAAATCTAAAGCACTAATTATTATTACAATAGGAATTATTATTCTACGCTTCATCTGCTATTGCAAATATTAGTCTCCAAAAGTCTTCGCCAAAAAAAGAAAGTACCAACCCAAGTCCTAATAAAGCTAATAGTCCATATGATTGCCACCACGTATATTTTTTTTTAAGTTGATAACTTGTAATAAATTTATTTTCCAAGAGCCGATATGAAATTTTTTCACTGGTTAAATCCTCATTAAAATCATAAATATATTTACCACTATTGGAAATATAAAAATCAGTCCAAAATGTACCAATAACTCTATCAGGTAGAAACTTGACATTATATTTTTTTGCAAACTGGATACCCTCTTCCGTATAAGATGTAACATCAATAACATCTGTATCTGGCCAAATAATTCCCTTTACTCCATTGAAGATTAATCCTATTACTAGAACAACAACAAAAATACCAAAGCCTTTTTGAAAATTTTTCATTACTCGTTATTCTTCTACGACTTTCTTTTTAGGGAAGTTAAAAAGAAGGCATGTTAATATGGGCAAAAAGAAAATCGTAACAGTTAATGCAGAAACACCCATATCTGCAGTATGGCTACTCAAAAATTTAGATATTTCGCTTTCTGGGAAAAAATGCTCGTACAAAGATAATAGGAGTTTCACACCCAAAATACCAATTACTATAAAGGCAGAAGTTTCCAGAAAACTGTATTTCTCCATCATCTTAACAAACCATTGAGCAATAAATCTCATAGCTAATATACCAATGAAAACTCCTATACATACCAAAATTATATTTGGGGTAAATGCTACAACTGCAAATACGTTATCAATTGAAAAAGCCATGTCCATTAACTCTACCAAACAAACAGTAGCCCAAAAATTGCCTAATGATCCAACAGTTACTTTATACAACCAGTTTCCTTGTTTATTTACAAAATCATCTTCCTTTGTTTCAGTTTGCTTCCCCTTGTACCAATCATAGACTAAATATAAAAGATACAATCCGCCAATTGGCTTCAGCCACCAAATTTTTATTAATACAGATGCAAATATCATTGCCAAGCCCCTAAAAGCATAAGCTCCTAAAATACCATACTTCAAAGCTTTATTTCTTTGGTTTTTAGGTAAGTCCATTACCATCGTTGCCAATACCGCTGCATTATCAACTGACAACAAACTTTCAATAATTATCAAGTTCCCTATTATAGCTAAAGAAGTACCGGGGTGATTTGCAATTTCTTGCCAAAGAACACTTATGTGATGAATTAAATCGTTCATATATCTTGTATTATTCTAAATATTTTTTATTGTGTTTTTTAAAACGGATAGTAGAAAAATAATAAAAAAGGCGATTAACACTGGAGCAAATACACTCAGCCATCCCACATTTCCTATGCTGATTTTTACTACGAAAAGAATAATACTAAATAAAATTCCAAGATATATGATGATTGTTTTGAAACTTGATTTTTTCTTTTTTTTCTTTCGCACTATTTTAAAATGTTTATGTTAAGAATTATTGTAGTGCAATTTCAATTCTTCTGTTCTTTTGACGCCCTTCTTCTGTATCATTATTGGCAATAGGACTATCAACACCTTTACCTGTCGCAATAATTCTTTTATCAGAGATACCTTTAGAAATGAGGTATTTTTTAAAAGCATCTGCTCTTGACTGTGATATTTTTTGGTTAATAGGTAATGTGCCTTCGCTACTGGCATAGCCGTTTACACTTACTGTAGCATTTGGATTTTTTTCTAAATATGAAATAATTTCCTTAACTACGGCTTTATCAATATTACTTACCAAAGCTGACCCCTTTGCAAACGATGCAGGTATTTTATTGCTCAAATTTGTGCCTGAGATCGTAGAAGGTGTACCACTCGCTGTACTCTTTGCAGAATTAGGGTTTGCACTGCTAACAGTAGATGCAGCAATAGAAGTACCAGAATTTTTACTGTCGTTTGAATCCTTGTTCTGGGTTGTACTATTTTCTGCTAAGGAAGAGGAGGATTTAGTAGTGTCCGCAATTGTAGTAGATATTTTATTTTGATCCTTGGAGGGTGCTGTATCGACATTTGTACTTGCGGCACTAGAAGTTGCTGCATTAGAATTAGGTTTTGACAAAAAATACCAGGCGCCTCCACCACCCAACAATAAAACACCCAATAAAGCAAATAACCAACTTCTTGATTTAATAGATTTTTCCTCAACGATACCCCCAGCCGCACCTTTGGAGAGGTCAAATTTTGAAGTGGCGCTTTTTGATGGATCCGCTTTTGCAGAAGAATCTTCGTTTTTATTTAAGTTAAATGACATATTTATATTTTTAAATATTATTTAATTATGTGTACATATCAACTAAAGTCTGTAAACTGCCAGTGTGAGCCCTACCCATTGCCTCAAACTCCCAAGAATTACCCGCACGATATAAACGACCAAATTCTAAAGCATCATTATCTGTGGACTCTTTAGATAAATCATATCTTAGAATTTCCTCTCCTGTGCTTTCATTTACTATTCTAACATAGCAATCATCGACCATTCCAAAATTTTGATTTAATGTTCTTTTGTCTTTTTTATTATCATTAGGAAATTTACATATTGATGCACAAATTATTATCTGCTCAACTTTATCGTTAACTTTTGTTAAATCTATTATCATATCCTCGTCATCATCCCCATCGCTTCTTTTTCCATCAGGATCATCTATTGCTCCGAGTATTGATTTGTCCTCAGTTATTGGACGGAATAATCCTTTTTCATGTGAATCTTCAACACAATTCCCCATGCGAACTTGACCATAAAACACAAAATAACTATCTGAGGGGATTTTAAATTTGCTGTTAATAGCAAATGCGGATACATCCAAATCAAAGTCTGGGCCATTAGGTTCTTCATTAGGATCCCATCCCATCCCTATACGAACAATTGTTAAACCTGGAGCGGCTTTTGATAATTGGAAACGCTCTCCTTTTGCCAAATTGAAACTTGCCATAATATATGATGTTTAATTTTTATTGATATAATTCGATTAATGTTGCCAAACCACCTGAAAATGCTTGACCAAGTGCCTCAACATTCCAATTTCCATCATTACGAGAAATCGAAGCAATTATAACAGAATCTTGACCATCAAAGTTTTCATCAAGTTTAAACTGACATAATATCGAACTGTCAGCCCCATTGCGAACATTAATAAACGAATTTTTTACATTGCCAAAATGATGACCTCTTTCTTCTGATTTATCTATTGTTAAAGCAAAATATAAAAACTCTACTTTACTATCAATTTTTGACAAATCTATTGAAACAGATTCATCATCGCCATCGCCATCGCCATCACGATTGTCACCTGAGTGAACAACAGATCCATCCGGACTTGTAAGATTGTTATAAAAAACAAAATGTTCATCAGAAACTAGTTTGCCATTTGTTCCTAATAAAAAAACACTTACGTCACAATCTACAGGATAACCATTTATTACTGCTTCGTCCCAGCCTAAACCAGCAATTATTTTTGACAAGCCAGGTTTTACTTTTTCTAATGAAATGGGTTTCTTTTTTTCTAATGTAATTGCCATATTTTTTAATTTTATTTAATTAATTACTAGTTGAGTATTAAGTTTTTTTTTTAGGGAGTGGCGGCGGTGGGGCAGGTAATAAAAACTCTTTGACAACTACACCATCTTTGTCATAATCAATAATTTTAACCTTTTTCCCTTTCAAAATATTAAGTGTTTCAGCAGTTGCAGTATATATTTCGCTATCTACTTCTATTTTTCCCGATTTACCTAAATCTGTAACTGCTATACCAATCTTATTCAGAAGTTTAGAATAATCACTTGTATTAATATTTGCGATGGAATTATTTACGCTCTTTGATGGAGGTAACGGCGGTTTTTTATTTTCAGGAATTGGGATCCTTTCAGGTAATTTATATTCAGGTATTGGAGGTTTCTTGGTAAGTGTTATTTTAATTTCTATCTCTTCTGTTGAAGTAATAGCCTCAAAATTTAGAGATGGAGCATTTGTAAAAATGCCTCTCGAAAGTAATTCAACAAAGTTATCAAATGGTTTTACTACTTTACTGGCTCCAAAAGTTTTTTGGAAAAATTGTGTAAACGCATCTGAAGCAAGAACCTTCCCATTAAGTAAAATTTTTTCAGTCCGAGCTAGATTAGAATGTTTGGAAATAAAAGATTCGTATTTGAATTTTATGAACAAAAAAGACTCAGCAGACATTTTTTCTAAATCTCGTTGGTCTATAATTACTCGGGTAGTATTGTAATCTGAGAGTTCGATTTTTACATCAAGATCATTGTAATAAAAATTATTTATCTCTGTTGCAGCTCTACGATGAAATTTCTTTATTTCCTGTTCTAATAATATTTTATCATTCAGAATTCTAGACGAACTTTTATGGGCAGCTTTCTCGACTATTAATTTTGCAAGATTTGCGATGCGGTGGTCAACCCCTTTACCAACCAAAGTCTCTGATTCCTTTTTTAATATCTTATCGTTATATTCTATGTAGTGAAAAAGTAAATCCCCGAAATAAGATTCAACAATTGAAAAATTTATTTTGCTAGCAATTATACCTTTCCGTTGCAGTATTTTCGCAAAAGATTCAAAATAATCTGCTTTATAGTTTAAAACAAACCCTTCCTTTAGGAAGTAACTTATGATTCTATCTTGCACTTCTCTGCTGATACCTGGAATAAAACAAATATTTAAAGGTATTTCATCATTGATATTAAGTTCGGGAATAAACGAAACAATCCTTTCTGCATAAACAGCTTTCACCTCCTCAATAACATCTTTTAGAAGATTAATAGATTCAAGCTCCAAGTCAAACCTTCTGAATGTTTTATCCTTTTCTAAAATTATTTCATAGAAATCCCCAAAAGCATTTTTATCATTCTCGTTTTCTTCAAATCTTTCCTTTGCAAAAACATCATTTCTCACATCCCCACCGCTGACATAGAAATAAAGTAACATCTGATCTGAGCCATTTACCTGGAGTGCCTCCCAAGCGCTTTCATTTGGCAAGATTGAACAGACAAAATAGTCTTCAAAAAATATTATTGTAAGTGTTTTATCCATTTTCTGGTATTATTTCCCAAATAGTTTCTCCATTAAAATCGTATCAAGGAAACACATCCCCTCCAGAATAATTACCGGAGCTTCAAAATCAAATTCCTGTGCTCTTTTTGCGAGTTGATATTCCGGTATATTTTCTATATATGATTTCAGGCGCATACCATTAATATCCTGCTCCAATGTTGGTAAACTAAATCCAAAAAATTCATTGCTGAATGCGTAAAATATTTTCGCGAATTCATTGAATCTCTTAAACTCACGGGGAGTTGAAAATTGATTCCCAAAATGTTGCATAAATCTTGATTCGACAGGAGCAAATGGTTCCACTTCAGCTCCATTGTAGGTAAAGCCCTCTTCACCTATTAATTCACTGATTTGATCGGCAGTGGTGTGAATTTCGTTGTAACGCGAAAGACCGAAAGAAACCTCTGCTTTTACATATTCTGTATTTGATGGCCTTATTTCGAAATACTTAATTTGTTCTTCAGCTTTTATGCCGTAACCCGCACCGAAACAAGTTTGGTAATAACTATAAGCAGCCTGTTCATTCATAGCCCTGAGCCAATCAAACATTCTACCGCCTTTGCCAAAACACCCTATCATCACATCTTCGAATGATGAAAGGTAATCACCTGGATTTTCTTCTTGAGTTATTTTGATTTTGTAGGCCAATTGACCTGCATAAAACATAATCAAACCCGTCATAAATGAATTAATAGTAAATAGTTCAGGGCAATCGGCCGCAAGGTTCTGATAAAATTCATTTAGTTCCTTCTCTGAGTTTAAGCGATCAACAATTAAATTGTAATAATAGGTTGAAGTATTACTATTTAACTTCTCAGGTGGAACTGTAATTCCGTGAATAGAAAACTCCTTTTTTCGACAAAATGATTTTAACACTTCTTGAAATTTTCTAGATTTTCTAGTAGCATCTGCCAACCTACCTGCAGCAAATTTTATCGAACTTTGCTTAATGAGGGTATCTTTGAAATCATCTGCGATTCCAGATGATTTATCTTTTTTTAAAGTAATACAGAGGATGTCAGTAGTAGAGCCGCCAATGTCAAAGCCAATTATAAGACCTCTCTGACCAGTTTGAAAACCTACACCCAAAGCATGTTTGCAAACTGAAGCTGCCTCCGTTTGAGCCGTTAAATCCAATAGATTTGCCTTTACCCTCGAAGTGCCACCAGAACTACCCCCGCCAAACTTTCCTGGGCCACCAGAAGCAAATCCACCTTTATTTTTTGCATTAGAACCAGCGAATTGAGCAACCGCAGCATTCTCGTATCTAAAATCATCTGAAGCATCAGGAAGCGCAACTAACGGATTTACCTGCCCCACTTCATTCCAAAGAATGGCATATTTCACCAAAATTTGTTTATTCATTGAAGAAGGGTAGGCCCAGATAAGGGAATCCGGATATTTCCCCTTGTCTAAAAGTTCTGCATAGGTTTTAAGATACAATGATTTCAAAAGTCCTTGCTTGTATGCGTTTTCTTTTTCATCATTGCTCCATTTCATATTGAATTTAATATAACTCAGTTGATCAGCAAATTTGGTTGTATATGTCGACTCTGAACTATCATCAATTGGAATATTTTTTTCGAAAACGGGGAAACCTCCTTTTACCTCACGCTTCAGAATTATCTTAGGATCTGTTTCTATGTCTTTTACGCGCCTTTCATCATGAATCATCACCATAGATTTTATATGATTGCTTTGAGTTTCTTCATTCTGAAAGAAAAATACTTCATTCGGTGATGCCGCTACTCTCGAATTATTCGTTACATCGACCCCAAGTAAAAATCTTCTTCTATTTTTGAATATTATCAACTCAGGTTGTCCACCTAATTCTGCATAACTGATACATGTATTATTACTCCCAAAATCAAATCCAACTCGCACTGGATTGAGGTTTGTCTTAAGTGAGCGGTAATCCTTCAACGTATTTGGGTTTCCGGATGTAATACTTTTAAATATTAAATAACCCGAAGATTTTGTTTTGAACTGAAACTCAATTCCTTTAAACGGTTCAAAACTTTCGTAAATCTCATATTTTAAATCAGCTGAGCCTAGTTTATTGATATCGTACTCGACAAGAATTTCGGCGGTATCATCATTATCTACTTTCTTACCGTTTACCGCAATTTTCTTGAATTGATACTTGCCCTCTTTTATTTCAGAAATCAATCGGAAATCATTTTTATCTGCACGAAGTGGCAATGCCTTTAACTCGGGTGCGTTGTGTGGAAGTTCTGAATACAGATAATACTTGTTCCAGATTTTCGAAATGAAATCTGGCCAACAAATAACTTTCTGCCCGTCAAGTTTAACCGGCTCCTTATAACTTTTTGCGAATGAAGTTGTATTACCATTAACGTCAACTTGTAAAGTAACCTGCAAAGTTTTCGTAACCACATCATAAATAGAAGAAAGATTAGATTTTACATCACCTCCTATTTGGAGTAGCCCTTGGATTTCATCTTGAAAAATTGCTAACCCTTTTTCAGAAAGTGGCAATGTAAAATACCTATCTCCTCTATCTGAAATTGCTTTAAGCATGTGTACTCCTGAGTTTGCCGCATCATTTTTTTCATCAAAAATAATTTCGGAAACAGTAGAGGTATCAGGATTAAGTAAGAGTTCAGCCAATTCAACTTCTACAGGAGCAACGCCTTCTGGCAAATGCAAACTGCTTAAATCAGAAGATATTCTGCCACCATAGCCGTAAAGGGTGGTTTGAAAGTTAAATAATTTGTCAAATGGTGCCTTGAATTTATTAAGATTTGGAACAATTGCATTCTCGTCAATTTTAAAACCTTTAGTTTCTGCTTTAGATTTTATTTCATTCAGCCAATTGTTTAAAAAAACGGAAATCTTTTGAACGTCAGGTTTCTTTTTGGTGAACTGATTTACAAATGCGTTAATTGAACTGTTGATATGCCTCACATATACATACAATTTCTCAAATTCTTCACTTGAAAGATTTGCGAGGGGGTCAGTAAATTTCTTGGTTACGGAACTATAAAAACCCTTATTGATATTAATGTTATATACAGGAGCGGTAAAAAGAAGTGATTCAGGAGAAGTTGCACCTATTACGATTCCATTATAACGAATAACATAAATGAAAGGCAGAATTTTTTTAGTGCTATCCAATTGCTCCTGCTGGTCGCACCACATTGGCTTATCTTCGAACAACATATTTCCCAAAGAACCTTTAGGCTCATACAAGTTAGTAGTTTCTTCAATATTTTTGCTATCGGAATAACCCAAGACTATTTTCTCTACAGTTATTGGTTGATTGTCTAAAGCAATGCATGCGACTAACCCCTTCCATTCGTCCTGAAGTGTTTTATAAAAAGACATTAGTCCCGTTAGTTCTTCTCCCACTTGACTAACATAGTTGATTGCATATTTGAACATCGCTGTCCTTGCAAATGGAGTAGGAATTCCTGATATTAATTTATTGAGTTCTTCATTGTTATCAATATTAACTTCTTGCGTCACAATGCCACTAATGAATACTTCAGGATTTTGAAGCTTATTCCAAATAAATTCCGAACCAGCCGTATGCTCTTGTTTTGTTGTAATCACAAGAGGTTTCAGGTTTTTAGCCATATATTGAAATTAACTGTTAATTATATTGAACAATTTGGTGAGAGTATTATAACTGTGAGCCAAGAATCTTTCATTCAATCTATCCACTTTCTGTTTTTCAGGCGAAGGTTTTACACTTGCATCTTTTTGGATTGTATTCCGGAATTCTTCATACGGTCTGCCTTTTGTAAACCTGCCATTTTTTGCAAATTGGTACTTATCATCTGTAAAAATTTCGCCAAAATTAAATTCCTTTAATTGTTTTTGATTAGCGCTAAAGGCATCTGTATTAAATAGAAACGGGCCATCGACGCTTTGCCTAACTTGAAAAAGCCAGCCTGGAATAACGTTACCTTTAGTATCATAATTGAAAGCAAATGCCTTAATGAATTCATCTATGTCTTTTGCATCATCCACTGAAAGGTTTATATAATCAGGAATATTAAACTCTTTAAATTTTCTTACCAGGTTTTCTGCTCCATTTTGGCCAAAACCTCCTTTTTCAGCATTAATAATAATATGTGAAAAAGCAAGGAATGCTCCCATCTTATTCATAAATTCTTTTGCCTTATCCTCACCCAAAAAATCTTGAAACTCAAAAAGGAACGAATCACTTTGAAAATCTGCTGACTTATATAAAATATCGTGCTTGTCTAAATCATCAACTCTATTAAAGAAATCATAAGCAGCGCAGGCACAAAAAAGTTCTGAAATGTGGCAAGAGTTTTTTTGTTCACCGCCGCCGGTAATCGTTTTTGTGGAGGAATGACCTTGACTATAATTTACTCTTTTTGGCCAACCTATATGATACATCAAATTATAAGTAGCTTTTACTGTAGCATCTGCCTGGTAGAACATTAAAGCAGCCTGGCTATTGCGGGAGAAATTTTTGGAATCAGCAATAATTTTTTCCTCCTTCTTCTGACTACCTCCTTCATCAGGACCTCGAAATTCGAAATATTCAGAAAGCAGACAACACCCGAACTTGGCATTAGAATTAATATCAAGATTTTTGTCTTTCATTTTAATTGCGTCTCTTAGAGCTTTAGGTATAATTGGAATAGCAGAGGCACCAGTTCCTCCGAAAATTGAACCTAAAATAAATACTCTTGCACTTTCACCAGCAAGATAAATTTTGTCAAGGAAATCCGCTAGTTCTCTATCCTCCTTTCTTCCATTGCCATCTCTAACATTCTTTGCCGCTTCAATAATACAATGATACATTAAATGAGACCCGAGGTGAGTTTGGGCTCTATAACCGTGATCTAGCTTGAACTTTTGGACATCGTCATCGAAAAATAAATCCGAAAGTGCCTTATTTTCCTTTTTCACATCGTCGGTACCAATATTTAAACCGCTCATTAGTTCATAGGTTAGGCGATTCCCAGAATATTCCGGAGCAAATTTGTAAATATTTAATTTTGCAGTAAAAAATGAATTTGCTGTAGGTTTACCATTTATACCTCCTTTGATTCTAACATAGCGATCAATTAATTGCTCTGTTCTTCCTTTATTGCCATTATTAGTATCTGTGTCAATAGAAAGAATATCAATTTCTTTATTATCAAACAAACCAATTGCACATAAGTGGGTGAAAGCTTCAATGCAACGCATACCGGTACCACCGATTCCTATTACAAAATATTTGTTTGGCATATTGTTAGTTTAAAATTTAATTTAAAAAGTGTTAAATGAAAAATTGAATTAAAACCAGCTGCCAAGTTTTCCAGTAGGAAATATCTTGCTTAAAACAAAGCCCAATATAATATACAAGACAAATCCAATCCCTGTGCCAATGCTTAGAGCAGTGACATAATTATTTACAATTAAAATATTGGCTTCTGGCTTGAATACAAAATATCCCAACAAAAAAATAACTGCTGGATTTAGTACTGCTAAAATCCAGAACCACATCTTTCTTTTTTGAGGATCTTTGGGATTACTGCCCCCTTGAAATTTTATAGCATTTGCAATTAGCACTGATAGTAATAAAAATACTAGCGCAATAACTACAGAAATAATATAAGCTGTCGTTGATTCCATTTTTATGAATTTATTGAAGTGTTTTAATATAATACGAGTAAATAGTTTTGTTGGCTGGTTTAACTTTTTCATCAATAAGCGTATTCTTAATTGACTCTAGAAGAGCAACGTTATATTTCCCTTTATTTTGTGGAACTGCTGATGTCCATTTAAAAAGCGTATCCAGATTGGGATTAGAGGTGTTTGGAGTTGCATTGTTTAAAACAATATCTACCCTTAGTAAACCTTTTGGATTAGTAATATTCTTGATATTAAATTTAGGATCAAAATTGACCGCCAATTCAACTTTCTTTTTATCTGTAGTTTTAGTATTAGTAAAAAGTTCTTTATTAAGAGAAAATACTTCGTCAATGTTTGTGCTTTTTTTATTTTTATAAACCCACTCGTCTTTTATCTTTCCTTTAGTATCGTAACAAGAAAGAGCAATTTCGTCTTTTTCTGTATCAGAAAATTTATCCTCTCCATTACTGCCTTTTTCTAATTTTGGCCTATGTTTTAAAACTTCATTGCATTTTGCAAAATTTTCAAAGTCTTCCGTAACATCATAAACCTTCACGTCCAAATCGCCGACGATATAAGCATCTTCTTTGCTAATATCAATATATAATTTTCGAAAGAAATCTTTGAATTGATTTTGCTTTTGATATTCTTCTTTAAGTTGGTTGATTGTAGCCCAATCTAAACCAAACTGATAAAATTCAAAATTATTATTGTTCTGTAAGCCATTAATATATGTATCCTTATTAAGGTCTAAAAGATTTTTTTTCTTCTCATTATTTGTAGTGTTGTCATAGAAAATACCCCCTGTTTTCTCTGCTCCATAGTCTTGTGACAGCTTATAAGACTTGTTAGATAGGTCAAATCGTGGTAAAGCAGAAAGAGAATTTTCCACTTTTGAAATCATTCCGGTTTTGGAGGAATTACCACAATTGAAAACTGTGAAATACAAATGCTTATCAACTCCATTCTCTTTATAATTGGAAACAAAAAAATGGATTGTATTTCCTTTGGAAAGCCAGCTAATAAAAGCCTCCTTAAGATAGGGTATATCTAAAATTTCTGACCTGTTTGGGGAGGGGTAATATTCCTCGAAATCAGTAATAAGCAAGGCATCATTATTTTTAGCTACAATTTTTGTAACTGCGTCTTTTATTGGAGCATATACTTTCTGATAATTATTTTGATCTACTACCATTCTGCCTACCAAGTCAGAGTTACTACTCGTTATTGGTAAAATCGAGTCGTTATTGAGTCTAAATACATCTAAATTACCAGATAGATTTCCATAGACTGCTTTCAGAAAATCAATATTTGCGGGTGTCGTTTTAAATGCCTGGAAAATTCCGCTTGAAAAATCGATATACATTGAAGGGTTACCTTCTTTTGTATTTGCAAGATTTGGAAATGTTGCATCTTGATAGGCTTCCACTCTTTTGTTGAGGTTAGCGTCATATGAATCAAAGTGCATATCAACAAATGGATCCCCGCTTTTATTTTTACAACCTATAAAAAAAAGGTAGATAAAAAAACAAAAGTAGATAAGTAGGCAGTTTTTTGTATTCATTTTTGTTTAGGATTTATTTATAGTTTTATATTTTAGTACTCACTTAGAAATGAGAATGTTAAAATACAAATCCACAATACAGGGTTATTTGCTGGGAAACGACTAAGTTAAAAGGTAAGTATAATAAATGACTGATCCCTTTTTCTAAAGATTTGATTGTATAAATGATTTTAAATTATTGGGAATTGATTTTGCGTTTGAATTAAGTTCATTTAGAAGTCGTTTTTCTAATTTATCGACTTGCCCATCACTGCCAATTGATTCAATTAGCCATTTGGCTTCATTTTCATCGACCTCCCCAGGAGATAAGTCGTCCTTAAGCAAAAAATCACTGATTGCACTAACAAAAAACATCTCCCACTCTGGGCAGTTATCATTTCCAGAGCAAGCATTATTGATTTTGAACAATAAGTCGGCTTCTTCTTTATCTATTTTACCGTCTTGATAAAGAATATTTTTTAAATGCAAAACTTCCTCAGAATCCACTTTTGAATCGGCTATGATTGAGTTATATAAGTCTTCTATTTCCATATTTCAAAATTTAACATAATAATACGATATTATTTTTTAAATAATAATAATAAATCTCATGTATTTTGAAAGTAATTCTTTACTAAAACTGTAATAGTATTAATATTATACAAATACTTAGTAAATGACATTTATTTTGCCATTTTACAAAATAGTATTACGTTTGTGTTTTAAAGCAAAAACGTAATGATTGGAAATGTAAACCCGAATATGATAGTGTTAGCCAGGGAGGCAAGAGGGCTAACGCAGGCTGAATTGGCTGAATTAATTGGCATGAGCCCCACCAATTTAAGTAAGATTGAAAGGAGCGATATTGGCATTAACGATGAGCTTTTAGAGACAATTGCCGAAAAAACCGATTACCCTGTTCACTTCTTCCGGCAATCCGGCGAAATAATGCCCGAAAACCTAAACTATCGCAAACGAGAAGTAGTATCACAGAAGTTGATTACCCCCATTCATGCCAAAGTAAACATAATCCGTAAGCATCTTCACTTTCTTACAATGGCGTTGGATATTGCTGCACCAAACATTCCAGTAATGGAAGTAACAGAAAAACAATCGCCACAAAAAATTGCCACCAAACTTAGGCAGCTTTGGAAGATAGAGACTCCTGTAATAGAAGATTTAACCAGAGTAATTGAGGACAATGGGATTGTGATAAACTCATTTTCATTTGGCACAGACAGGGTTGACAGCCGCAGTATATTAACCGATGATAAGTTCCCCATTATTTTCTTTAATAGTTCTCTTTTAGGCGACAGGCAACGCTTCTCTTTAGCCTATGAGTTAGGTCAGTTGATAATGCACACCTTTAATATTGTGCCAATAGACCGAGACGTATCACACGAAGCAAACGCTTTTGCTGCCGAGTTTTTAATGCCAGCAAAAGACATAAAGGAAGATTTTAAAAGCGGTATTTCCATTCCATTATTAGGTGAGTTGAAACGCAAGTGGAAAGTTTCTATGATTGCGTTGTTATACAGGGCAGATGATCTGGGATTAATAACCCCAAATCAAAAGCGATACCTGGTACAACAGTTTAACCAGCTAAAAATAAGAAGGCGTGAGCCAATGGAATTAGATATACCTAAAGAACAGCCGAAGTTAATGAAACGCTGGATTGCAGAATACCGTACCAAAACAAAATTGGGAGTAGTAGAAATGGCTGCATTATTATTCCTGAAAGTAGACGAGTTCATGGAGTTATACTATTAAACTGAAAACACTGTAAAGAAACATAAGATGGGAACGATTAACATGATTGATGAAATAAGGCCGTACTCTACAAAAGACCTGGCTGGCATTTATGGCGTATGCGATAAAACGCTAAAGCGATGGATTAAACCATTTGCTAATGATATAGGTGAAAAGAACGGCAGGTACTTTTCTGTAGCTCAGGTAAAAGTGATCTTTGATAAATTGGGGGTGCCTTGTAAAATGAAAGACTGATTCTCTTTAGTTAAATATTTGTATAACCTGTTGATTATCAATATATTTGTGTTGTTGTAGGTTTAGAAAAAGAAATTGCACAAAATGCAACGTAAGTCTTCACAACATTACACAATTACACACAATGTTGCAATCATTTACATAAGCTAACCTAAACAGGAAAGCAGTTCTTTACCACAATCTACTTTTACTTTTTAATCCAAATCAGATGAAAGGTAAAGTAGTACGATTATCAGTAAAGAATAAATACAGCGAACAGGTTTCAGTAGAAGAATGCAGGAAACTATTTAATGCAAAAGAGAATTCATATAGTGACGAAGAGTTAATAGCGATGAGAGATTTTCTTTATGTCTTTGCCAGAATGTACTATGATTTTTATATAAGAACTTTTAGGGATGAATTAAAAGTGATACAATTAAACAGTTCAAAACATGATACGGAAAAAAGCAATTCTATATGTACGGGTGAGTACAGACGAGCAAGCTGATAAAGGCTTTAGTTTACAGCACCAGGAAGAACGATTGAGGAAATATTGTGAACTGCAGGGAATAGATGTTGTAGGTTTTTATAGAGAAGACCATTCTGCAAAAAGTTTTGAAAGACCTGAATTTAATAAATTACTTATCCGGTTAAAAAAAGAAAAAAAGATTGCTGATTTATTACTCTTTCTAAAATGGGATAGGTTTTCACGCAATGCAGGTGATGCCTATTTTATGATAAATTGCCTGAATAAATTGGGCATAGAACCTCAAGCCATTGAGCAACCGTTAGACCTTGATATTCCTGAAAATAAAATCATGCTTGCCTTTTATTTAGCTGCGCCAGAAGTTGAAAACGATAGAAGGGCTTTGAATACAATTGCAGGGATGAGGAGAGCAAAAAAAGAAGGGCGTTGGACTGGTATTGCGCCATATGGCTATAAAAATGCAAGGGATGAAAGAAATAATCCGGTTGTGCTTCAAACTGAAATTGCACCTATTGTTAGATGGGTATTTGAAGAAATTGCACGTTGCGTTTACAGTGCAGATGCTATCCGTAAAATGGCTCAGGAAAAAGGGTTAAAATGCTCCAAGGGAACTTATTTTTTATTAATACGTAATCCATTCTATTGTGGTAGAGTTTTTATAGCTGCTTATAAAGATGAAGAAGCTGTTACTGTTACAGGAATACATGAGCCAATTGTTAGCGAGGAACTTTTTGATGAAGTACAGGCAATAATGAATGGTAAAAGGCGTAACTGGCCGGCTAAACAATCTGGTAAAGACGAATTTCCGCTTCGTGGTTATTTGCTTTGCAAAAAGTGTGGTGGAAAACTTACGGCAAGTGCTTCAAGAGGGGGTAACGGTGGAAAATATTTTTACTATCACTGTACTACACAATGCGGAGAAAGATTTCATTCAGAGGAAGCAAATATTCTCTTTGCTGATGAATTAAAGAAAATAACAATCAATGACCCTTCAAAGAATTTTATCAATTTCATGTTGGAACGTTTTTATTCAAATGGCAGTAAAAATTCAGGTGATAGTATTCAGAAAATTAATCTTGAAATCCTGAAGAATAAGGAAAGGCTAAATAACGCCCAGCAATTGCTTTTAGATGGCACTTTAGATGCTTCTGATTACAAAGAAATAAAGAATAGGTATGAACCCTTAGTAAAGGATTTGGAATCCAAATTAAGTAACTTAACACAGAACGACACGGATTTTGATGCAATGTTAAGTTATGGTAGTGAGTTCTTTGGAAACCTTGATCAGCTCTACATCTCAGGAGATTTAATTATCAAACAACAGATTGTAAGTTCGATGTTCCCTGAAAAATTGATATTTGAGAATAAATCTTTTCGAACTGTTAAGACTAACCCACTCCTTAGTCTGATATGCAAGCCAAGCAAGGCTTTTGGCATTTCTGAGAATAAGAAAAGCCGGAAAAATCCGGCTTTGTCTAATTGGGCTCCCCCTGCTGGACTTGAACCAGCGACCCTCCCGACTAAAAGTCGGGATGCTCTTACCATCCGATTGTTATCGGGAAAGCTAAGGAAGGAAAATAAAAAAGCCCCGGACTACCCGAGACTTTTT
>Ga0209023_10000931_pt1 | contig 41320 bp, 29 predicted proteins | sample LakOneMetagenome_FD_187468 | JGI IMG/M metagenome (GOLD analysis project Ga0209023, IMG submission 187468) | Freshwater and sediment microbial communities from Lake Erie, Canada (SPAdes) (version 2) | ecosystem: Environmental > Aquatic > Freshwater > Lentic | place: Lake Erie, Canada...
TTGTCGGGCATTTCTGCCCGAATTCGTCCCATTGGTCCGAATTCGCTCACTCAAAATACTGACAGGCCACTACTTTCGTAGCGCCTATATTTCTTTTTTGTGAACATTTGATAATTTAAGTATTCAAGACCGAAGTCTTGGCACCTTCATCAAACGCCCACACTTATCGACTGTTAATTGTTAAAGAACTTATTCGGTACTGCCTTGCTGCGTGTTACGAAGCGTTGTGTTCGTTGCAGCAGAGAGGCGAGATTATGAAGCACAGCTTTTAAATCGTCAACCCCTTTTTGTTGCAGCGCCGTTTCCGGCACTCCCTTTCAGACTTCGTTAACTACTTGATTTCGTTAACGTTTTCATCGGGGAGGCGAACTATAGCAAAGCCACCGCCCGCCCGCAAGGGCTATTTTTGCGGCGTGGCACTATGTTTGCTTATGCACTAGGGATGAACACGCCCACGAAGCAGCACTTCCCTGCAAGATGAAACACATCGATGTGGAGAGCCCACATTGTTGTGTTCCCTTTCGGAACAGGTGCTACATTATGGAACAGTAGTATTCCACTGAGAGAGCCGCAGTCGAGGGCCCAACAGGAGACAGGGAATCATGTACAAGACCCCGGCCGACCAGCCGGACAGCCGCAGCATGCGGGCGTCCGCCACGCGATGGGAAGACAATATGCCCTCCATCATCGATTCTTCGCACAAGCGCTCGGCAGCGTTTGGCCTGAATCCCTGCGGCGCGCCCGATTTCAGCCCGATCCCCAAGAACGACCTCGGCTTGCTCATCGAACGCAACCGCCTGCTCCACGCCCATGCCGTTCCCGCAATGGAAACGCTGTATCAGCAGATCATCAACACCCACAATATGGTGATCCTGACCGATGCCGACGGCGTGATCGTCCATTCGCTCGGCGATGACGACTTTTTGGAAAAGGCAGACAGGGTCGCCCTCAAGCCGGGCGTGGCCTGGTCCGAGCAAAGCAAGGGCACCAATGCGATCGGCACCGCGATTGCGGAAAAGACGCCGACACTGGTCCACGCCGATCAGCACTACCTTGCGGCAAACCATTTTCTGACCTGCTCGGCCGCACCGATTACCGACTACCAGGGAAATGTGGTGGGCGTGCTCGATGTATCGGGCGACCAGCGCAGCTTTCACAAGCACACCATGGCTCTGGTCCGCATGTCGGCCCTGATGATCGAAAATCAGTTGTTCTCGGCCACCTTCGAGGAATCGATCACCCTGCACTTCCATGCGCGCCCGGAATTCATCGGTACGCTAATGGAGGGCATCGCCTCGTTCACCCCGGGCGGCCGCTTCCTGTCGGCCAACCGCACCGGGCTGTTCCAGCTGGGCCTGTCGTTCTCGGCCTTGCAGTCGCATACCTTTAGTTCCCTGTTCGGCTTGCCGGTCTCCGCCTTGTTCGACCATTACCGCACCGCCAGCCCCGGGCTGCTGAACCTGTGTATGCACAGCGGGGTGCGTGTGTATGGGCGTGCGCAGTTGCGACTCGCTAACGGCGTCCACGCGCTGACCGACAACCAGGAAGTCTTGAGCGCACCCAGCATTCCCCACGCCACCAACCAGGCCCATGCCGCGCGCCGCCTGTCCGGCTTGCGCTATCTGAATACCGGCGACCCGCAGCTGGAATTGGTGATCGACAAGGTCAACAAGGTCCTCGGGCGCGACATCCCGATCCTGATCATGGGCGAGACGGGCACCGGCAAGGAATTGCTGGCCCAGGCCATCCACAATGATTCCCCGCGCACGATGAGCCCGTTTGTGGCCGTCAATTGCGCATCGATTCCGGAAACCCTGATCGAGTCGGAGTTGTTCGGCTACGAGGACGGCGCCTTCACCGGCGCGCGCAAGAAAGGTTCGATCGGCAAAATCCTTCAGGCAAACGGCGGCACCCTGTTCCTCGACGAGATCGGCGACATGCCCTTCGGTCTGCAAGCGCGGCTCTTGCGCGTGCTGCAGGAACGCATGGTCACGCCGCTGGGCAGCGGCAAGTCGATTCCCGTCAACGTCGAACTGATCTGCGCGACCAACCACAATCTGCGCGACCGCATTGCCAAAGGCTTGTTCCGCGAAGATCTGTACTACCGGCTCAACGGGCTGGTCGTCAAATTGCCGCCCTTGCGCGAGCGCACCGATCTCGAGATCGTCATCAAAAAGATCCTCATGTCCGAATCGGGCGGCACCAAGTACAGCGTCGCACCGGAGCTGCTCGCCTTGTTCCACAAGCACAAGTGGCCGGGCAATTTCCGCCAGCTCACCAATTTGCTGCGTACCGCCATCATCATGGCCGGCGACGAATCCGAGATCGGCACGCGCCATATGCCCGACGATTTCTTCGACGACATCGACACCCATGCCAGCAGCGCCCAGCCCGTCAATACGGAACGCATGATCGCCACCGGCGCCAACCTCGAGGAAGTGGAGCATTCCGTGATCCTCAAATCGCTCGAAGCGCACGGCGGCAACGTGTCGGCAACGGCGCGCGCGCTGGGCGTCTCGCGCAACACCATCTACCGTAAGGTGCCGAACCTGAAATAGCGGCGTCTTCATGCGGCGCCGGGAAATCCGGGCGACTTCCAGACGATGCCGCGCTTGTTGATCGTCATGACATCGACGTCGGGCAAGCGCGCCGCCAGGGCGTGCGCCTTGCGCGCGCCCATCACCATGAAGGCCGTCGACAATCCGTCCGCCAAGATGCCGCTCGGTGCAGCCACGGTGACGCTCGCAAGCTCTTGCGGCGAATCGCCGGTGGCGGGATCGAAGATGTGGTGGTGCACAAAGTCCGGCGTGAAGGTCGACGCATAGTCGCCCGAAGTCGCCAGGCTGCGCCCGTCCAGGCGCACCGTGGCGGCCAGCGTGCCGACCTGCCGCGGATCGGCCACCCCCAAGATCCAGGGCGCGTTGCCCGGCTTGCGTCCATGGGCCGTAAATTCCCCGGTATCGACCAGCGCGTGCTCGATGCCGTTGGCACGCAGGGAAGCGAGGACCAGATCGGCCGCATATCCTTGCGCCAGGCCATTGAGCGTAATCTGCATGCCCGGCTTAAGAAATTGGACGCGCGCAGAACTGAGCGCCAGCTTTTCCCATCCAACCTTGGACGTTGCAATGAGCCGGTCGCGCTGCGTCGGCCTTCCGCTTGGTGAGGCTGCGTCGCAATAGGCGCGCCACAGCGGTTGGACGGTGATATCGAAGGCCCCCTTGCTCATCACTGACAAAGCATGGGCTTGTCCCAGCACGGTCAGCACATGCGGGTCCGGGTAGTCCAGCGCCCCATCGCGGTTAAGCTGAAACACTTGGCTGGCGGGATTGTAGATGCTCATCAAGCGGTCAACCAGATGCGCCTGCTCGAACGCCTGAGCCATGATACGCGCCGCCTGGTGCCGGTCCGGGTGAACGACAACAATACGCAGCATGGTCCCAAACCCCAAGGCCGCAGCCGATTGCAGCTCGCCGGCCGCTGGGACTCCGGCGGCCACACTGGCCATGCTACCGATCGACGCGGCAATAAAGGTACGACGTTGCATGACGGCCTCCATATTATTGATTCGCAGCGCGCACGATGGGGATGGTCCGGGCGCGCTTGACTTCGAGGATCAGGGGCGCGCACTTTTCCGCGCTCTCATGAATGACGACGCAATCGAGGCACTGGAAGCATTCGTCATAGCTGACCTCGCCGCTTGGCTCGATGGCGTGATACTCGCAACGGTGGCGGCAAGCCTGGCAAGGCGCGCCGCACTCCTCGCGACGTGGAATCCAGTTCAACAGGCGCACACGTCCCATGAGTGCGAGCGCGGCGCCAAAGGGGCAAAGATAGCGGCAGAAAAACTTGAACGAAAACATGCTGGCCACCAGCAGTCCGGCCGCATACATGACAAAGGGCCAGGTGCGCACAAAATTCAGGGTGATGGCCGTCTTGAACGGTTCGAGTTCCACCAGCACGTCGGTCAGCGCCGGCGAGAACACCGCGCTGGTCAGGATCGCCGCCAGCAGCACATATTTGATGCGTTTGAGCCGCGCGTCAGTCCGGCTGCGGATCAGTAACTGCGGAAAGCGCAATGCCTGGCCGATCTTGCCTGTCAATTCCTGCAAGGCGCCAAACGGACACAGCCAGCCACAAAATGTTCCCCGCCCCCACAGCAGCAAGGACAGCAGTACGAATCCCCACAACGCCACCGTCATCGGGTCGTACATCAGATAGACCAGCCCCCTGCCGGCCAGCAAGGCCTGAATCACGCCGGTCAGATTGACGATCGACAGCTGGCCCTGGGCGGCATAACCGATGAAGCCGATCGTAAACAGCAGGAACAGCGTGCGGAACCACGCCACGTGGTTTCCGTTGCGGGACAGGCGGCGCTGCATCGCCAGCCCGGCCGTCAGCAAGCCCAGGCCTGCCGCCAGCACCAGCAATTCCACCTTGCGGCTGGCCCAGATCCCCGGCCACGACTGGTTGCTTGCCGCAGACGCCCGCACATAGTCAGCTGGCAATTGATACGTGAAATCGATGGAACGTGTGATCCGTTCCGGATAGACGATGCCTTTCTTGCGCGTCACGGGAAGGGAAAAATCGATCGTGCGCGCCGGATCCAGGCCCGCCTGGGCAATGACGCGGAAGACTGTCACATTGGCCGTCGGCAAAGCCTGCACAGCGGCCAGCTTCATGTCCAGGTCCAGATCGCGCATGTCGACCGGCAGCTTGTCCTGCTTGAGCACGATCCGGTCGCTGATACTGCCCCGCACAAAGTCGTCCGCAATCACGCTGTAGCGGCCTGACGACAGAACGAGGATTGCATGATCGCCTTCCTCGAGCCGGTTGCTGAGTTTGGACCAGCTCGCTGGCGTCAACAGATTGCGGCCGATCGACGGCACCGACACCTGGGCCAGGTAGAGATCGATAAAGATGCCGTCCGGCGCAGCGGGATCGAGTCCCTCGCCCTCGCTGCCTGCGAACAATTTCTCCACATCGCGGTTCAGCACGCGCACATGCCGGATCATGCCGGCGTCGAGCATCTGGCGCACGGACAATCGTTCGAACAGATCGGTGCGCACACGGGCGATCTGATCCGGGTCGCGCCCCTCCGCAAAGCCGAGCTTCTTGCGCGCCACCTTGAGCGAGGCCGACAGCACACTCTGATTCAAGATCCGCACCGACGCCGTCGCCTTCGATACACCGTCCAGCCAGGCATTGGCCGCATCCGGTTGTCTTTCGCGCTTGGTCTTGCTGTCGATTGCGATATTCTGTTTCAGCGACAAACCCTTGTACTGACTGGCGAACTGAAACAAGGGCGCCTCGCCCAATCCATCGAGAAACACCGGTTCGTGATGCGACAACACGACCACGTCGATAAAATTCCCTTTCGGATCGAGCGCCACCAGCAAGTTCATGGGCACGCCGGCAAAGCCGGGAATCGGCGCCAGGTCGGCCGACTCGTACACATAGCCGACCAGTTCGGTCGCCGTGGCGTTTTGCTTGAAGATGGGCCAGACGGGAATCTCGCCGTCCTTGGTGCCGACCTGCAAAGGCGCCGGAAAGCGCTTGGCCAGGTCGGCCTGCGTCAGCGTGCCGCCGTACGCCTGAACGGCGCACAGCAGCAAGCACAAGGACAAGATCCGTAGGAAGCCCATCGCGGCATCAGAAGAAGATGATGCCGCCAAGCGCGATGCCGCTCATGCGTGCGCTGCTGCCGTCGAAGCCTTTCGAGCGCGTCTGCCCCACTTCGCCGACCAGCGTGATGGCGCTGTTAAGGGTGTAATAGGCGCCCAGCGTGACATTGGCGTTGCTCTTGAGCCCGCCGGTGCCTGCCGTGTTCTCATCGTTCTTGCTGATACCATAGCTCAGGCCCAGCTTGAGCTTGTCGCTGGTCTTGAAGGTTCCTTGCAGCAGGTAGTTGAGCGACTTCACGTCGCCCTGGTCTGCGTCGGACAAGATCCCCAGTCCCTTGCCACCCTGAACATTGGCGAGCACGCCGAACGCGCCGGCATTGTAGGAGCCGCCCACTTCGAGGCCGGTCATGGTCATGTCGGGCACACCGGTGGTCACGGAATTGAACTTTTGCGACTTGGCGCCGATCCAACCCTTGAATCCGTCAGCAGTGAAGGTGAGCTGGGCCTGCAGTTGCGGGCTGGAGTCCGAGGTATAGGTCGAACCGGCCACCACCGGGGTGTCGGCGACCGGGCTCATCAAACCAACATCCACACCAAAGCCCGATGCGGACTTCGGCGCGCTGTACGTCATCTGGCCGTAATTGCCAAGGTAGGAATAGCCTGCGCCAATGTGGCCAAGGGTAACGCGGCCGCGCTGGGTCGCCTGCACGGGTGCACCGGCCCCGAGCAGCGTCATGTCGCTCAAAATCGCATTGGCGCCAAAGATGCCGTAGTCGCGGCCCAGCTTAAAGGTGCCGATGTTCGCATTGCCAAACGTGAAATAAGCCTGGCGCACATCGACAACGCTGTTCTGGCCGATTGCGCTGTCGGTCGCCGTCGAATTGTAAATGCCGATCAATGCCTTGACGTCGTAGCCGCCTTGCGTCGACGAAGCCGATGCGACCAGGCCATTCGGCAGCAAGCCATTGCCGATCGTGGTGCGGTCTTCGCTGCCGCCGCAGCCGAGTCCTTGGCTGCCCAGCGCCAGGCCGCCCACGGCGTCGCCCTTGCACGACACCACCGTGTAATAGGCATTGACGATGCCGCCGACGCCAACAGTCCAGTCGCCTGCTTTAACATCGACGGCCTGCGCGGTCTGCATGCTCGCTGCGGCAATCACGGTCAGGGCAAAAATCTTTTTCATGGGATCTCCTCTTTCTGTTTTGTATGTTTTGGACACATCACTTGATGTACCTCTCTCGATGGCAATAAGCGTGCCCACCGCAATTCGAGGCAAAGACGCAGAAAGAGCAAAGCGATCTGTGCTGTATCGGATCAATCGCCTGTCACGCTGTTCTGTTTTTGACCGGTCCGTTGCAACGGCTGACCGCAAAAAAAATGACGGCCGAGGCCGTCATTAAAAGGGATAACGCAACTACGTCGGGTTCAACTCTTGGGCAACTTGAAGACCCACACCGAACCGCCCTGCTCCAGGAAATTGACTTTCTTCGCCACTTCGCCGCCCCACAGCGGCACCGCGCCACCCCAGCCGGACACGACCGCGATGTACTGCTCGCCGCCTTCCTGCCAAGTCACCGGTGGCGCCACGACACCAGAGCCGGTCTGGAACTTCCACAGTTCTTTGCCGGTCTTGGCGTCGAGTGCTTTGAGGTAGCCTTCCGGCGTGCCGTAGAAAACCAGCCCGCCGGCAGTGCTCATCACGCCACCCCACAGCGGCGCCGTGTTCTTGACTTCCCAAACGATCTTGCCGCTCTTCGGATCGACCGCGCGCAACGCGCCGATGTAATCGTCGAAGATAGGACGGATCGTGAAGCCCGCGCCGAGAAAGGCGCCGCCCTTCTTGTAGCTGATCGGCTCGTTCCAGATATCCATGCCCCATTCATTGGCCGGCACATAGAACAATTTGGTTTGCGGGTTATACGCCATCGGCATTTGATTCTTGGCGCCCAGGAAGGCCGGCGCGGCAAACACGGTCGCGCCCTTCTTGCCGTCGGCACCCTTGGTCGGATCGCCAGGACGGTTGGCGGCGATAAAGTTGGGACGCCCGGTTTTCAGGTCGATGCTGCTGGCCCAGGTGATTTTCTTCACGAAGGGGAAGGCGTTCTGCAGCTTGCCGTCATTGGCGTCAACCACGTAGAAGAAGCCGTTGCGGTCCGCCTTGCCGCCGTAGCGCTTGCCGTCCATGTCGAAGGTAACGAATTCGTTGGAACCGTCGAAGTCCCAGGCATCATTTGGCGTGCCCTGGTAAGCCCATTTGATCTGGCCGGTGGTCGGATCGAGCGCGACGGTCGAGGAAGAATACAGATTGTCGCCCGGACGCAGGTGGCTGTTCCACGGAGCAGGATTGCCGGTACCGAAGTAGGCCAGTCCGGTGCTGTTGTCGTAGGTGCCGCCCATCCAGGTCGAGGCGCCGCCGGTCTTCCACAGATCGCCAGGCCAGGTCTTGTTGACGGTGCCGGTGATGCCGTTGTCGCTGGCATTGCCGTCCTTGTCATACTTGTGGCCCATGTGCCCTTCCACGGTCGGACGGCTCCACAACAGCTGGCCGGTCATCGGATCGCGCGCCTCGATGCGCCCGACAATGCCGAACTCGCCGCCGGACACCCCGGTCAATAGCAGCCCCTTCGCGATCAATGGCGCAGCAGTCATCGAATAGCCGGCCGCGTAATCGTCGACCTTTTCTTTCCAGACCACGGCGCCGGTGTTCTGGTCCAGGGCAACGAGCTGGGCGTCGAGGGTGCCGAAAATCACCAGATTGCCGAACAGCGCGGCGCCGCGGTTGACGACGTCGCAGCAAGGCATGATGCCGTCCGGCAGACGATGCTCGTACTTCCACACCTTGCTGCCTGTCTTGAGATCGATCGCGAAAATGCGCGAGTACGATGCCGTCACGAACATCTTGCCGTTGTGGATCAACGGTTGCGATTCCTGGCCGCGCTGCTTTTCGCCGCCGAAGGACATCGACCAGGCCGGCACCAGCTTGCCGACGTTCTTGGTGTTCACCTTGGTCAGCGGCGAGAAGCGCTGCCCTTCGGAACCCATGCCGAAGGACAGCACGCTGTCCGGATTCTTTGCCGTGTTCACCAACATGGCATTGGTCACGTCCGCCGCTTGCACCAGCGACGCCGCGAACAGGCCGAGCACGAGCCCTAGTAATTTTCTTTGCACAATAATCTCCTCTTGTTTTGAATTGACATCTTATTTTTGATGGCGAGACGGTGAATCCGCACTGAGCAGGAGAAATTCCTCATCAGTGAATAGGCGGGAACGGGTGAGGAAACGCCTGCCCGTTCCGTTATCGAGTGAAAACATGCCGCCATTGCCGGCGACCACGTCGATGATCAGCTGGGTATGCTCCCAGTACTCGAATTGCTCCAGTCCCATGTAGAACGGCGCCCCGTTCAGGTTGCCCATGTACACATCCGTATCGCTGATACTGAATTCACCTGCCGGATAGCACATGGGCGCGCTGCCGTCACAGCAGCCGCCGGACTGGAAAAACATGACCGGACCGTGCCGCTCACGCAGTTCGTCGATCATGGCCAGAGCGGCCTCGGTGGCAATGACGCGGGCAAGCGCATGGAACATGGGACCCTCCGATCAGAAGAAGCCGAGCGCGTTCGGGCTGTAGCTGACCAGCAGGTTCTTGGTCTGCTGATAATGGTCGAGCATCATCTTGTGGTTTTCGCGGCCAATGCCCGATTGCTTGTAGCCACCGAAGGCGGCGTGTGCCGGATACAGGTGATAGCAGTTGGTCCACACGCGGCCAGCCTGGATGGCGCGGCCGACGCGGAAGGCGCGCGCACCGTCGCGCGTCCACAGCCCGGCGCCCAAGCCGTACAAGGTGTCATTGGCGATGCGCAGTGCATCGGCCTCGTCCTTGAAGGTCGTGACCGACACCACCGGCCCGAAGATTTCTTCCTGGAAGATGCGCATGCTGTTGTCGCCCTTGAACACGGTAGGCCGCACGTAATAGCCGCCGGCCATGTCGCCCGTTTGCATATTGCGTTCGCCGCCAGCCAGCAACTGCGCGCCTTCCTGTTTGCCGATATCCATGTACGACAGGATCTTTTCCAGTTGCTCCTGCGATGCCTGGGCGCCGATCATGGTCGACGAATCGAGCGGGTTGCCCTGCTTGATGGCGGCCACGCGCGCCAGGGCGCGGGCGATGAACTTGTCGTAAATCGATTCCTGGATCAGCACGCGCGACGGGCAGGTGCAGACTTCACCCTGGTTGAGCGCGAACATCGCAAAGCCTTCGAGGCACTTGTCGAAGAAGGCGTCGTCGGCTTCCATCACGTCTTCAAAGAAAATGTTGGGCGACTTGCCGCCCAGCTCCAGCGTTACCGGGATCAAATTCTGCGCGGCATATTGCATGATCAAGCGGCCGGTCCCGGTTTCGCCGGTGAACGCGATCTTGGCGATGCGCTTGTTGGAGGCCAGTGGTTTGCCCGCTTCAAGGCCGAAACCGTTGACAATGTTGAGTACGCCTGGCGGCAGCAGGTCGCCGATCAGTTCGATCAACACCATGATCGACGCCGGGGTTTGCTCGGCCGGCTTGAGCACCACGCAATTGCCTGCGGCCAAGGCCGGGGCCAGCTTCCAGACCGCCATCAAGATCGGGAAGTTCCATGGAATGATCTGGCCGACCACGCCGAGCGGCTCGTGAAAGTGGTAGGCATAGGTTTCGTGATCGATCTGGGCGACCGAGCCTTCCTGGGCGCGGATGCAGCCGGCGAAATAGCGGAAGTGATCGATGGCCAGCGGAATGTCGGCGGCCATGGTTTCCCGGATCGGTTTGCCGTTGTCGATGGTTTCGGCGGTCGCGATCAGATTGAGGTTGGCCTCCATCCGGTCGGCAATCTTGTTCAGAATATTGGCGCGCTCGGCCTGCGAGGTCTTGCCCCAGGCTTCCTTGGCGGCATGGGCGGCGTCAAGCGCCAGTTCGACGTCTTCGGCGCTCGAGCGGGCGATCTCGCAAAAGACTTGGCCGGTGATCGGCGTGACGTTGCCGAAGTACTCCCCCTTGACCGGCGCCACGAATTTGCCACCGATGTAATTGTCGTAGCGTTGCTTGAATGGGTTGGCGACGCCGAGTTTGCTGATGTCTGCGAGATTCATGTCATCCTCTTTCTTGAAGGTTATATAGCCGTTGTGGGCAACGGATCGTGTTCATCACAAAGACCCTTATCGCAAGCGCCGTGCCAGCCAGCGCCGCCGCCTGCACACAAGGGGAATTCCAGAGTAGAGGCAGGTCAAAACAAGCTATTGAGCAATCACAAGAAAATCGACAACTGATGACGGTACGGAATGGAACAGTTGTGTCAAAGTGGAACAGTCAACGGATCAGCACACCCCATGGCAGCTCGCCAACAGGGATGTCCTTGATCCGCGTCGCGCTGGCGGTGTCGATCACGCTCACGCTGTTGGAGCGGCCGTTGGCCACATACAGCTTGGCGCCGTCCGGCGTGAGCGCCATATTCCATGGACGCTTGCCCACAGGAATCGTCGCGCTCACCGTATTGGTGGCCGTATCGATCTGCATCACCGTGCCGTCCGCGCCATTGGACACGTACACGTGCCTGCCGTCGGGATGGACGGCGATCCCGTTCGCGTTTTTGCCCGCAGGGATGCTGGCCACCGCGCGCCGCGTCGCCATGTCGATCACGAAAACCGTACTCACCAGCTCGGCCGCCACATAGGCCCGGCCCGAATCGGGCGAAAAGCCGATCCCGCGCGGGCGCAATCCGAGCGCGATCGAGCCGACCTGGCGCATCTGCGCCACATCGATCACGTCCACCTGCTCGGCCTCCTCGGCGCTGACCAGCAGCCAGCGCCCGTCCGGACTGAACACCGCATGCTCGGGATTCTTGCCGGCCACCGGGATGTCGGCCAGCTGGCGCCGCGTCTTGGCGTCGATGATCGTCACGCTATTGCTCTCCTCGACGGCCACCGCGATGTAGCGGCCGTCAGCCGAGGCATGCACGCCTTCGGGCGACTTGCCCAGCGGCACCGGCGGCGCCGGGCGCCCGCTGGCCGTGTCCAGCACCAGCAGCACGCTGGCGGCGGCGTCGGTCACGAACAGCGTAGTCCCGCCCGGATCGGCGGCGATGCCGCGCGGACGCTTGCCGGCGCCGATCTCGCGCACCACGCTGTCGGTCTGCACATCGATCACGCTGACCGTGCCGGATTTTTCGTTCGGCACGTAGGCGAAGGGTGCCGCCACCGCATTGCCGACCCACAGTGCGCCAAAAGCGCACAACGCTGCTGTTTTCATGATGATCCTTTCGTTAATCGCGCATGGGTATACGCAATCGCCATGCCATGCCCCGCAGATGTCCGCTGGCAGGTATATTGCTTACCTCGGGGCACAGACCTGCAGATGTCGAGCAATGCAGGCAGAGCCATCCACCCCATCGGAGACACCATGAATCACCCGTTTCGACTCAACGCCATCGCCAGCCTGTTTGCCGTGACGCTCGCGCCCTTTGCGGCCGCCGACGACACGCCGCCCCCGATCGACGTGGTGGTCGTCAGCGGCAGCCGCATCGAGCATGCCAGTTTCGATCTGCCGGCCGCCATCGACGTGGTCGATGCGGGCCGCATCCGCGACGGCCAGATACGCGTCAACGCATCCGAAGCCCTGGCCGCCGTGCCCGGGCTGGTCGCCCAAAACCGCCAGAACTACGCGCAGGACCTGCAAATTTCCTCGCGCGGCTTCGGGGCCCGCTCCGCTTTCGGCGTACGCGGCGTGCGCCTGATCGCTGACGGCATCCCGGCCACCATGCCCGACGGCCAGGGCCAGGCCGCGACCTTCAACCTCGACATGGCCGAGCGCATGGAAGTGCTGCGCGGCCCCTTCTCCGCCATCTACGGCAACCACGCGGGCGGCACCGTGCAGCTGTTCACGCGCGACGGCAAGGGCGCTCCGGTGGTCGAAGCAAATCTGGCCGCCGGCAGCGATGGCATGCGCAAGGCCGACCTCAATGCCCAGGGCGAAGCGGGCGGCATCGGCTACGTGATCGACGCGTCGCGCTTCGAAACAGACGGCTACCGCAGCCACAGCGCCGCCACGCGCGACCAGGCCTACGCCAAGCTGACCACCGCGCCCTCGCCGTCGAGCAGCCTGACCGTGACGGCCAGCGCCCTGCGCCAGGACGACACCCAGGATCCGCTGGGCGTGACCTGGGCCACCTACCTGCGCGACCCGCGCGCGGGCGAAACCGACAGCACCGACACCCAGAGCCCGAAGCGCACCTTCGCCGAGCGCTACAACACCCGCAAGAGCATCGACCACAAACAGGCAGGTCTCTCGTTCGAGCAGCGCCTTGGCGACGACCGCTTGCGCGTGACTGCCTATAGCGGCACGCGCCGCGTGATCCAGTTCCAGGCTTTCTCCCGCTTCGTCCAGACGCCGGCCAGCCAGTCCGGCGGCGTGGTCGACTTCGACCGCGACTTCCACGGCGCCGACGTCAACCTGGTGCATGTCGCGCACCTGGGCAGCGGCAAGCTGACCACCACCGTCGGCCTCGAAGCCGGCTATTCGACCGACGAGCGCCAGGGCTACGAAAACTTCGTCGGCACCCAGTTCGGCCTGCAGGGCCGGCTGCGGCGCGACGAGACCGACACCGTCTCGAGCATCGATCCGTATGTGCAGTCCGAATGGCAGGCCGGCGCCTGGGTCGTGACCGGCGGCTTGCGGCACAGCCGCCTCAAGGTCGCGGTCAGCGACCGCTTCCTCGGCAACGGCAACGACAGCGGCAGCGTCGACTATCGCCACACCACGCCCGTGATCGGCCTGTTGTACAAGGTCACGCCAAAGCTCAATGTATACGCCAGCGCCGCGCGCGGCTTCGAAGCACCCACGCTGAACGAACTGTTCTACTCGGGCGCCGGCGCGGGGTTCAACTTCCGCCTCCAGCCCGCCACCAGCACCCATGTCGAAGGCGGCGTCAAAGCCTACCTCGGCCGCGCCACCCGCATCAACGCCGCGCTATTCCAGATCAAGACCGACGATGAACTGGTGGTCGACGTGGCCACCGGCGGGCGCACCAGCTACCGCAACGCCAGCAAGACGCTGCGCCAGGGTGGCGAACTGTCGGTCGACAGCAACCTGGGCGCCGGTATCAGCGCGCGCCTGGCCATGACGGTGCTGCGCGCGATTTACGACCAGCCCTTCGGCACCGTCAAGGAAGGCAGCCGCCTTCCGGGCGTACCGAAGGCGAACATGTACGGCGAGCTGGCGTGGACCAGCAGCGGCGGCGGCTTGGGCGCCGCGCTAGAAGGCATCGCCAGCAGCAAGGTGTATGCGGAGGATGCGAACACCGAGATCCCGGCGCCCGGCTACGGCGTGCTCAATGCGCGCGTGCAAGCCAGGCAGGAAATGGGCGGATGGCGCTTCAAGGAATTCATCCGCGTGAATAACCTCGCCGACCGCCAGTATGTCGGCTCGCTGATCATCGGCGACGCCAACAAGCGCTATTACGAAGCGGCGCCCGGCCGTCACTGGCTGGTAGGCTTCAGCGCCCAGTACGCGTTCAACTAAGAGGAAAGTCAGTACCGGTAGCGCAGCCCCGCCACCACGGTGCGCGGCGCTCCGGGCGCGAGAAAGCGGCCATCCTGCGCCTCGCCGCCAGCCGCAAACAGATTGCGGCCGACGGCACCAAAACTGGCGTAGCGCCGGTCCGTCAGATTGTTCACCCGTGCATACAACTCCCAGCCCGGTGCGATGTCCCAGCTGGCGCGCACATGCAGCAATGCCCGACCGGGCACGCGCAGGTCGGCCATCAGTCCGTCCTCGTTGCCCTGGATAGTCAGGCTCGAACTGGCGTCCAGATCGGCGCCCAGCCTGAGCGCCGTGTGCGGCTGCCATTCGGCTCCCAGCTTGAGCGTGTGTCTGGGCAGTCCCGCCAGCGCGGTGCCGTTCTTGACCTGCACGGTGCGCAAGCCATTGAACAGTAGTCCATCGGCGGCGTAGGCCGCATCGAGATAGTTGTATCCAGCGCGTAGTGTCCACGCCCCCCGCACCATGCTGACGTTGGCGTCGATACCCTGATGCCGGGTCTTGTCCACATTGGCAAAATAGCCTGCGCGCGAAGGGCCGGAACTGACGAACAGAATATCGTCCCGATTGACCGTCCGGTACAGGGCGAAGGCGGCGTGCGTCGTTCCGCGTTCCAATCTGACGCCCGCTTCGAGCGTGCGCGACACCACCTGGCGCAGATAGGGATCCGATTGCAGGCCGACCGGCAGCCGGCACGGCTGCGCTGGATCGGCACATCCCAGCTCGATCACCGTCGGCACCCGGTTGCCCTGCGAGGCATTGAACGATGCCGTCCAGCCGCGCCCGAGCGCGTGCGCCAGTCCCAGCGCGGGATTGAATTTGGTGTAAGTGAAGCGCTCCCGCGGCTGCGCACCCAGCACCGTGGTCAGGGTATTGGCGACCTGGGTCCGGTTCAGGCGGCCGGTCGCGGTCAGGTGCGTGTCCGGCCCCAGGGACCAGGTATCGGCGCCAAATACGCCCAGCGCGCGCGAAGAACCGGCGACCGACGACGCGGGTGTGCGCTCGGCGCCGGCGGCAGGCACGATCTCCCGCGCCGCCGTGAGCGTGGCGTCCTGCTCGAACTGCGCGAAGCTCACACTGCTGCGGTCAAAAGTGGCGCCGGCATCGATCCGTTGGCCCCCACGGCGCGCCGTCCACTGCACGCTGGCGCCCTGACTGCGCTGACGCGTGCTGGTCGTATTGAATTCGCCTTCCGGCCCCTCGTCGCCCTCCTGCACATCGCCGTTGACGGTATCACGCCGGCTGCTGCGCGCATAAGCCTGCGCTGTCAGGGAGGTCTCGCCATCGAGGCGCAGCGTGCCGCGCGCGGCCAGTTGCAGCAAACGGTTGCGGGTCTCGTCGGGAAAGGAGTAGCTACTTCCCCAGTCGCCTGCAGCCATCTCGTCGGGCAGCAAACCGTTGCCGCGCAGGCGGCTGCGTCCGCCCGTCAGCGAAACGCTCCAGTCCAAATTCTCCCGGTCACGCCCCAGTTTGAGAAAGACGTTGGCCAGCCGCCCCTGCGAATGCGCGCGCCACCCCTGTTCGTCGAACAGCGTCGACGCGATAAAGCTATGCCAGCCCGCGCCATGCACGGTGCCGTGTGCCAGGTCCAGCCGCCGCCGTCCGTATTGACCGAGCGAGGCATCGATCCCGGTGCCGGGATCGGTCGCTCCAGATTTGCTCTCCAGCGCCAGCGCCCCGCCCAGCGTATTGAGCCCGTACAGAGGATTCGACCCCGGCACCAGCGCCAGCTTGCCGATCGCCGCCTCGGGCAGCATGTCCCAGTTGATCACATCGCCAAACGGCTCGTTGATGCGTACCCCGTCCAAATACAACGACATCCCCTGCGCGGCGCCCAGCACGGGTGAGGCGCGAAAGCCACGGTAGGTCAGGTCGGTCTGGAAAGGGCTGCCCGAAATGTCGTTGACGTTCACGCCGTCGAGATGGCGTGCCATGAACTCGGCCAGATTACCGCTGCCGGAAGCGGCAATCTGCTCCCCGCTCGTCGTCTGCACTGCATACGGCAGCAGGCGGCGCGCGATGCCAGGGGCTCCCCCGGGCGCCACGCCTACTACCTCGACGGTGGCCAGCGCGTCGTCGGCAAAGGCGGCATGAGATGCGAGCAGCGCCAGCGCAAGGGCACTGCCGCGCCGTTTCATGGTTTGACGACCTGCACGCCGTGTCTGGCGAAGATCGACTTGAGTTCACCATTGGCCGCCATGTCGTTGAGCGCCGCCTGCAGCAGCTTGGCCATCTCGGTGTCGTCCTTGCGGACCGCCATGCCGACCGCCCAGCCGGAGCGCGGCAGCCGCTGGAACGTCACGTCGTGCAGCGGGAAAGCGGGGTCGCCGCGCATCACCGACTCGATTTCGGAGCGGTTGGCCAGGACGGCGTCCAACTCGCCGGATTTGAGCTTTTCCAGCGCCTCGGCGGCAGTCGCATAGATCTTCACGCCGTCGCGGAATTTGCCGTCACCTTCACCCAGCATCACCATGCCGGCGATCGACACCTTCTCGACGCCGACTTTTTTCCCGACCAGAGAATCGAGGCTTTCGAACACCGGCATCCGCTTCTCGCTGCGCACCAGGCGCACCGCCTCGACATGGTAAGGCGCAAAGATCGCCACCTTGGGATTTTGCGCCATCAGCCGGTTATCCACCGGGACGTGCAGCATGACGTCGGCCGGGCCATAGCCCAGGTAATGCCCCTTCCACACCATGTTGCGCAGATCGTCATCCAGGCTTTCACCGGCCGGGAAAGGCAATAGCGACAAGCGCAGTCCGAGCTTTTTGGCCAGCGCATCGGCCAGGTCGATATCGATTCCCGCGCCATTGTTCGAAAATGGCGCGAACTCGTTATATACCGCCACTTTCAAGGCGCCGGAGGCCTGGATTTTCTGCCAGTCGGCACGCGCCGGCGCGGCGAAGGCCAGTGCCGCCAGGGCCCCGGCGAGGAGTATGCGCAAGGTCGACATGACGGCTCCTTATTTGGTTTCGCGGCGCGATTCGAGGTAGCTTTTGATCGACCACATGGCCTCCTGATTGAAGATGCCCTCGAACGGCGGCATGTAGACCGCGCCGTTGCGTACCTTGCCGCCTCGGATTGAGGACAGGAAGTAGGCATCCATCTCCTTGAAGCAGGCCTGCTTCTTGGCGTCGACTTTAAGCCCCACGCAATCGCGGTCCAGCTGGCGCAGATCGGGCGCGATGCCGCCGGAGATCGCTTCGATGCCGTGGCAGCGCGCGCAGTTCTGGTTATAGGCCGAGGCGCCGATCTTGAGCGCCAGGGCGTTTTTGCGATAGGGGTTCTCGGCCAGCCATTTGTCGCCCAACGCGGGCAGTCCGGTGGTGTCGACGCTTTGCGGGGTCACGTTGCCGTGGGCAGATGCCAGGGTCGATACGAGCACCGTGGCGGCGATCGTGGCGCGAATCAGGTTTTTCATGTTGTCTCCGACTGATTGGTTTAAGTGATACATCAGCAGGAGCAAATGGCATGCCATGCGCACGCCCCACAGGGACGGGCAGGACAGGTGTCCCAAAATGGGACAGGTGTTACATGGCTGCGGGATACAGCTGCGCCAGCACGTTCCGGCTGACGCCGGCGACAATGCTCTCGAGCGTCTCGACGCCAGCGCCCTGGCGCAGCGACTGCCACAGGCCGGCCAGCTCGCCATCATGGCGGGCGACAGCCGCTTCCACCGTCGCCTGCCAAAACGCAGGCGCTTCGCCTTCCGTGAAATTGCCCCGGCCGCGGCCGAAATGCGCGACCGCGAGATAGCGCAGCACGCTGCCGGTCAGCAGGGACCGCAAGAAATCGTCGGCGAAGGACATGCTGGTGCGGTTGCGGTCCGTGGTCGCGTTAAAGCCCCACGCGGCACCGGCCATGGTGAGGGCGCCCACCACGCCGCCGAGCAGCGCGCCGGCGCCGAAGGTCAGGCCGCCGGCCATCAGGTCGGCCGACAAGCCCGTGGCCGCGCCCGAGACCACCGCGCCCCACAAGCCGGCTTGCGCCTTGTCGACCGGCGCGCGCACTTTGAAGTTGTCGCGCACGCGCGCGTGGATCTTGAGCGCGTTGCCGGGGTCAAGCTGGTGCAGGCGCAGCAGCTCGCGCGTGCTGTCGCCGATCGCCTGTTCGAGCCGGCCTACCAGCACCGCCATCGCCTTTTCCTGGCGCTGCTCGTTGGCCGATTGCGCCAGGCCGACCGCGTTCAGCGCGCTGCGCAGCAAACCCTTGTCGTCCGCTTCAACCACTTCGCTGTCAAGCGCGGCGCCGGCCAGCTGAGCTGCGACGATCTTCATCGCGGCGTCAAAGCGGTTCCGGTTGTTGGTTTGCCAGACGCTCAGCAAGCGCGCGTAGGCGTCGCGCTTGGCCGGCGCGAGCAGCGGGCCCACCGCTTCATAGAATACGCGCTCGTGCACCCAGCAGCGCGCGAAGGCGTCCAGCGCCAGCACCTGGCGCACGATCGCAAATTGGGCCAGGTGGGTTTGCCAGCGCTGCAGCTCGGCCCGTTCGTCGGCGGCCGGACGCGGTGGGCCGAGCTGATTGAGCAGCACCACCACCGGCTTGTCGAGCCAGGCGAGGATCTTCATTTCGGCCGGCAGATAGCCGGCGTCCTGCGGCAGCTCGGCCGAATTGACCAGATAAAGCACCACGTCGGCCGCGTCGCGCGCGGTGCGCAGCGCCTGCTGGCTGAGCCAGAACGGCTTGTCGCGATAACGGTCGAACACCTCGCGCAGGAACCAGCCGATCGGGTTGCCCGACAACTCCAGCCGGCGCAGCAGCCGCACCGAGTCGCCGAAGCCGGGCGTGTCCCACAGCGCCAGCGTGTCGCCTTCGGCGGTGGCGAGCAACGTGTGCGATTCGGCCAGCACCGTCACGTGCGCGGCATCGCGCACCTCGCCCACATCCATGCCGACCAGGGTCCTGGCCAGCGTGGTCTTGCCGTTGTTGGTATGCGAGATCAGCGCAAACTGGATATGCTCGCTCATGACACCTTCGACAAGCGCAATCCGGCCCGCTGATCCGGTTCGTAACGCTCCGGATCGATCAGATTGACCACCGTGGCGGGCGCGCCGTGGAATTCGCAAAAGCGCAGCCACAGGCTGATGCGCTCGATCAGGCGCATGTTGTCGCTGCGTTCGAGCAGCGTCGATTCGTCGATCATCACGGTCACGCCATGCTTGGCATTGCGCACCAGGTAGTCGAGAAAGACGCCGTGATTCTCCTTCTCGGGCGTGGCGGCCAGGTTGAACAGCACCACCGTGCAGGTGACGGACGCATCCTCCAGATCCGCTTCTTTCAGCGCCACTGCCGGCTCTTCGCCGTAACCGGTGGCCGGGCGCAGCAGCACCCGCGCCTGCTCGCCGTAGAGCATATGGGCCAACTCGCCGAGTCCCTTCTGGCGCGCCTCATCGACCGTGAAGCTGTAAGGCAGAACGCGCAACAACGCCGGCATGCTCATGCCGGCCTGCTCGTCAAGCCGGCGGAAATACGGCTGCCCGAGATCGATCGGGAAGTTCGCCTGCAGGCCGCGCGCTCGCGCATGGGCCACCAGCGCCAGCACCGCGCGCGGCAAGACCACGATCAGGAACAGCGTGGCCGCATACAGGTTGACCCAGCGCGCGCCGCCCGCCATCGATGGCGCTTTGGAGAAGCGCAACGCGTCGATGTCGGCCAGCGAAAAGCCCTGCAGCGGCAGAAATTTCATCGCCGGTGCGAACAATGCCGACAGCAGCGCGTGCACCTGGCCGGCATCGAGGAAGGTGCTCTCCCAGCCGGCCCGGTATTCGCTGAACAGACCGCGCGCGTACAGCGACAGCATGGCCCCGGCGGCGAACAAGGCGGCGGCCAGGTGCAGCGTGCGCGTCAATCTGGCGCGGTTCAGGCCCGCCGACAGGGCGCTCCATTGCAGCGCGAAGTCCGCCACGCCCGTGGCCAGCGCATCCGGCAGCTTGCCCGGCATTTTGAATCGTCCGGGCCCGATCGCGTCCAGCATCGCGCGCCGCCCGCGCCGCAGCGACGGCAGCAGCAGCCAGGCCAGCAGTAAGACATACACCGCCAGGTTCCAGCCGATGATGCCCAGCAGGGGCGCCGACAGCAGGTCGACCCGGTGCGGGTCGCCGATCCGGTCCAGCCCCGCGCCCACCAGCAAGGCCACGATGGGCAGTGCCACCGACAAGCCTTTCATCGCGCTGCGCCGCGCCAGGAAAGTGGCCAGCGGCGGCATGCGCTCGCCCAGGCGTTTGAGGATCTGTTCCGAGCGCTGTTCGAGGAAGTGTTCGGCCGTGACGGCGGTGCCGGATTCCGACGCCTGCCATTGCGCCAGTTCGCGCGCGCTGCGGCTGGCGTATTTGCGGTCGTCGGCGCTGAGAATGTCGCGTTTAACGTCGGCCAGTTCGATGGCGCGCACCAGGACGACGGCGCGGGCAACTTGTTCGTTCATGCTGATCCTATTCTTGAGTGAAAAGACAACATTGGCGATCAATTGTGCCCGATTTCGGCCCGCTGCGGGGTGAGTCCACGCAGGCGAATTTTCGGATGTGCTATCTTAGCGCGGCGAAATCTTGCCAACTATTCATTAAAATCCCATGCCTATTCCCCACATTCCCGCCACCGCCAATGCCGCCCTGCGCGCCGAACTTCAGCGCGCCATCGACAACAAGACCAAGCCGCCAGGCAGTCTGGGCCTGCTCGAAGCGCTGGCGCTGCAAATGGGCCTGATTCAGGAGACGGTTGCCGTTGCCGTCCGCCAGCCGGCCATTCTGGTGTTCGCCGCCGACCATGGCGTCGTCGAGGAAGGCATTTCCGCCTATCCGCAGAGCGTGACCTGGCAGATGGTCGAGAACTTCCTGGCCGGCGGCGCGGCCATCAACGTGCTGGCGCGCCAGAGCGGCTGCGCCCTGCAAGTGATCGACGCAGGCGTCAATCACGACTTCGGCGCACGCGCCACGCTGCTCGACCGCAAGGTCGGCCCCGGCACTGCCAATTTCGCCAAGCAGGCGGCGATGAGCGCAGACGAATGCGCCCGCGCCATCGAACATGGCCGCTCAATCGCGCTGGCGCTCGAGGGCAATGTGGTCGGTTTCGGCGAAATGGGCATCGGGAACACGACCGCCGCCGCCGCGCTGATGCACAAGATGACCGGCGTGCCGGTGGCCGAGTGCGTGGGCGCGGGCACGGGTCTGTCGCGCGAGGGCATCCTCCACAAGCAAAAGGTGATCGAAGCGGCGGTCGCCAAGCATGCGGGCGTCACCGATCCGCTGGAGGTGCTGGCCACCTTCGGCGGCTTTGAAATCGCCATGATCGCCGGCGCCATGCTGGGCGCGGCCGAAAGTCGCAAGGTCCTGCTGATCGACGGCTTCATCGTCACCAGCGCGCTGCTGGTCGCCGCCAAGGTGCAGCCGGCGATTCTGGACTACTGCGTGTTCTCGCACTGCTCGGACGAACATGGCCATCGCCGCATGCTGGCGCACCTCGAAGCGCGTCCGCTGCTCAACCTGGGCCTGCGCCTGGGCGAAGGCACCGGCTGCGCGCTGGCCCTGCCCCTCTTGGGCGCGGCATGCGCTTTCCTGCGCGAGATGGCGACGTTCGAATCGGCCCAGGTCAGCGACAAGACCGATTAAATGCGCTACCTCGTCCACCAGCTCCGGCTGTTCTTCATCGCGCTGCAGTTCTTCACGCGCCTGCCGATCCCGCGCTGGGTGGGGTTCGAGGCGCAATGGCTGCAGCACGCATCGCGCTATTTTCCGCTGGTGGGCGTTCTCGTTGCCGCATTCACGGCGCTGGTCTACTACGCCGCCTGCCTCCTGTGGCCGGCGCCGGTGGCGGTGCTGCTCTCTACCGCAGCAGGCATCTACCTGACCGGCGCTTTCCACGAAGACGGTTTCGCCGACATGTGCGACGGTTTCGGCGGCGGCATGACGCGCGAGCGGGTCATGGAGATCATGAAGGATTCGCGCATCGGCACCTACGGCGCCGTTGGCGCGGGCCTGCTGGTCGCGCTCAAGTGCGTTCTGCTGTCGGCGATGCAGCCGGCTGGCGCCGTGGCCGCGCTGCTGATCGCCCATCCGCTGTCGCGCTTTGCCGCCGTCTCGCTGATCTGGAAGCTCGATTACGCGCGCGACGAAGGCAAGGCCAAGCCGATGGCGCAGCAAATGACGACCGGTGAATTCATCACCGCCGGAGCCTGCGGCGCAGCCCCGCTGATCGCGGTCGGCCTGCTCGACGCTTCGGCGTGGCCCGCCCTGGGCGCCGCCATCGCCGCTGCCGCCGGCGCCACCGTCTGGCTGGCCGCCAAATTCGTGCGCCGCATCGGCGGCTACACGGGCGACTGCCTGGGCGCGGTGCAGCAAGTGACCGAAGTGGTCATCTACCTGTGCCTGGCGGCCAGCCTGGCGCGCTAACGATGCGCCTGTACCTGGTGCGCCACCTGGCGCCGCAAGTGGCGGCCGGGGTCTGCTACGGCCGCACCGATCTGAGGGTGGACCCGGCGCTGGAGGCGCAAGCGCTGCCGGCCCTGCGCCATGCGCTGCCGCCCGGCCTTCCCCTCTTTTCCAGTCCGCTGCGCCGCTGCGTGTCGCTGGCCACCGCATTGGGAGGCGCAATCGCATTCGACGCGCGCCTGGCCGAACTCGATTTCGGCGCCTGGGAAATGCGTGCCTGGGACAGCATCGATCGCGCCGAGATCGACGCCTGGGCCGCGGACGTGGTGCACTACCGGCCCGGCGGCGGCGAAAGCGTGATCGATATGGCGCACCGGATAGGCGCCTTTTACGACGACCTGATCGCCGCGCACATCCCCGCCGCCGTCGTCGTTTGCCATGCCGGCGCGATCCGCCTGCTGGCCGCGCGCGCGCGCCGATTGCACCCGGATTGCATGGCGCGCGAAGCCGCCGAACGTCCCCACGCCATCGCCTACGGCGAGGTGCGCATCATCGACTGTGTATAATTGACACGTTTTGGTGCCCGCACGCATGTCCATGTGTGCAGTTAAACGGGAAACACGAAGCCTTTCAAAAAGCTAACGTGTGCTGCCCCCGCAACGGTAAGCAAGTGTCGTCCACCGGACGACGAGCCGCCTCGAACAACCACTGTGCGAACCGCATGGGAAGGTGAGACGGCCAAACTTGCCAGCCCGGATACCGGCCAGACAGGTGGAAGTGTGCGAACGGGGATGTTCGTGGCGCGGCCGGAATTCGTTCCGCCCAGTCGTCCTGTCCTTGCGCGCGCAGTTCTGTTCAATCCGGCCTACGGGGAACTCGGCCGGTTGCTTACTCTTTTAGAATTGCCATGACCTTTCCTGTATCCCGCCGCGCGGCCCTGTCCTCGCTTGCGCTAGCCATCACCTCTTCTTTCGCCTTTGCCGACCCTGCCGCCGATCCCGCTCTGGTCTCGGTGCTCGTCACCGCCACCCGCGCGCCCACGCCCGCGGCCGACGTGCTGGCCGACCACGTCACGCTGACGTCGGAAGACATCGTCCGCTCCGGCGCGGGCAATATCGTCGACCTGCTGCAAAAGCAGCGCGGCATCGAAGTGGCGCGCAACGGCGGCCCTGGCGCCAGCGCCTCGGTCTTCATCCGCGGCGGCGACTCCAAGCAAACCGTGGTGCTGGTCGACGGCGTGCGCATCGGCTCGTCCACCACGGGCGTGGCCAACTGGTCGGCGCTCCCGCTGGCCAATATCGACCGCATCGAAATCATCTACGGCCCGCTGGCCACCATGTACGGCGCCGACGCCATCGGCGGCGTGGTCCAGGTATTCACCAAACGCGGTTCGGGCGCCCCGAGCGTCACCGCAGGCATCGGCGCCGGCAGCGACCGCGCGCGCAGTGCCGACGCGGGTGTGAGCGGCAGCAGCGGTGCGCTCAGCTACGCGTTCATGCTCGCACGCGAGCAGGACGACGGGTTCTCGGTAACCAAGCCTGGCAACTTCTCGTACAACGCCGACAACGACGGCTACCGCAAGACCAGCGCCAGCGGCCAGTTGGCGGCAACCGTGGCTACCGGCCATGAAGTGGGCGTGCTGTTCCTGGCCAGCGACCTCGATTCGCAATACGACGCGGGCGCCTCCGCCTTCGATGCGCGCGCCGAACAAAAGCAGAACAGCGTCGCCCTGTTCTCGAAACACCAGCTGCTGCAGAACTGGCAGCTCAGGTTCCAGGCCTCGCGCGCCGACGACAAGTCCGCCAACTTCAGCGCCACCAGCACCAGCCGCATCGACACGCGCCTGACCGCCTACAGCGCCCAAAGCGACCTGGCCATCGGCACCGACCTGCTGCAAATGGTGCTCGAACGGCGCGAAGAAGACGTGGTCTCCAGCTCCACGGCCGCGCTCACGACCGGCCGCAATACCAATTCGGCCGCCGTGTCGTATTCGGCGAAGCGCGGCGCCCACCTGGCCAACGTCAGCGCGCGCCTGGACGACAGCTCGCAGTATGGCTCCAAGTCCACCGGCGGCATCGCCTACGGCTACCGCTTCACGCCGGAATTGCGCGCCAATGCCAGCTACGGCACCAGCTTCCGCGCCCCGACCTTCAATGAGCTGTACTACCCCGGATACGGCGTGGCCAGCAACCGTCCGGAACAAGGAAAGAACGTCGAAGCGGGTCTGAGCTGGACCAGCGGCACCACCGAGGCCACCGCCGTCTACTACCGCAACCGCCTGACCGACCTGCTGGTCAGCACCGCGGTGTGCCCGGTCGAGCCGGCTACCCACGCCTTCGGCTGCGCCTACAACGTCAACAAGGCCACCTTGTCCGGCCTGTCGGTGGGAGCGCGTACGCGTATCTCCGACTTCGCATTCGAAGCCGGCTTCGACCTGCAGGATCCACAAGACGACACCACCGGCAAGCAGCTGGTACGCCGCGCCAAAAAGCATGCTAAGTTCTCGGTCGAGTACAGCACCGGCCCGTGGGTCGCCAGCGCCGGCGTGCAAGTGTCGGGCAAGCGCTTTGACGACGTGAACAACACGCGTACACTGGCCGGCTACGGCTTGCTGAACCTGTACGGTTCGTACCGCTTCGCGCGCGATTGGACCGCCGAAGTCCGCTGGAACAACGCCACCGACAAGCAATACGAACTGGCGCGCACATACGCCACCGCCGGTTCGCAGGTCTACCTCGGCCTGCGTTACGGTATCAAATAGGAGACCACGTGCATCCGTTCTTCCGCAATATGCGTCATCGCGCCCTCGTCATCATCGGCACGCTCGCACTGCTGGCCGTGGCCAGCCTGATCGTCTCCGGCATGGTCGGATCGGTCAGGGTGCCGCTGTCGGACATGCCGGGCGCGCTGATGGAGCTGGCCGGCGGAAGCAATGGATCACTGGCCGCCACCTTGCTCGAACTGCGCCTGTCGCGCGCGCTGGTCGCCTTCGTGACCGGCGCCGCCCTGGCGCTTGCGGGGGTGATGATGCAGGCTTTGCTGCGCAATCCTCTGGCCGATCCGTATGTGCTCGGTATTTCGGCTGGCGCCTCCGTCGGCGCGCTGGCCGCATTGATGTTCATGGCCGCCCTGTGGGTGGTCGACGCCTTCGCGTTCGCCGGGGCGGTCGGCATCTCGATGATGCTGTATTTCCTGGCCCGCCGCGATCTGCGCGGCGGCACCGCGGCCGAAGGGGGCACCTCGCTGCTGCTCCTGACCGGCGTGATTCTGTCTTCCCTGTGCATGGCCATGGTGACGCTGATGCTGTCCATCGCGCCCGAAAGCCGCCTGCGTAGCATGATTTTCTGGATGATCGGCGACCTGGCCGGCGCTCCCCTGCGCATCGTGCCGTGGATCGTCCTGGGCGCCGGTCTCCTGTTCGCCTTGCGCAGCGCCCGCTCGCTCAATGTCCTGGCGCTGCACGCGGAGGCCGCCGCCACGCTGGGCGTGAAAGTGGGCACGCTGCGCAAAGGCCTGTTTTTCGCTTCCGGCCTGCTGACCGCGTCCGCCGTGACCAGCGCCGGCAGTATCGGCTTTGTCGGCCTGATCGTGCCGCACGCCTGCCGATTTGCGTGCGGCCCCGATCACCGGCTGCTCATTCCCGCAGCGACCCTGGGCGGTGGCGCGTTTCTGGTCCTGGCCGATACGCTGGCGCGCACCGTGCTCGCGCCCCAGCAGCTGCCGGTCGGCGTCGTCACCGCGCTGATTGGCGCGCCGGTCTTCCTGTACCAACTCCACCGGCTGCACCGCAAATGATCGAAACGAGCCAACTGACCCTCACGGCCGGCACCCGCACGCTGGTCGACAAGCTGGACTGGCGCGTCAAGGCCGGCGAAAGCTGGTGCATCATCGGCCGCAATGGCGCCGGCAAAAGCACCCTGATCCGCACCCTGGCGGGGCTGCGTGATCCCGACGGCGGCACGATCGCGATGCAGGGCCGCGCCCTGGCGCAATGGCCGCTGGAAGAATTGGCCCGCCACCGCGCCTTCCTGGCGCAATCGCGCAGCGACGCTTTTGCCTACCGCGCCATCGAAACCGTGCTCGCCGCGCGCCACCCGTATCACGCCAGCCGCTATTGGGAAGGCAGCGACGATCTTGCGATCGCCCGCGCCTCCCTGCAGGCCATGGAGGTACTGGACCTGGCCGAGCGCGACGTGCGCACCCTGTCCGGCGGCGAGCGCCAGCGCGTGGCGATTGCCGCCATGCTGGCGCAAGACACGCCGCTGCTGCTGCTCGACGAGCCGGCCAACGCGCTCGACCTGGCGCATCAGGTGAGCGTGATGCGCCTGCTCACGCGCCTGTGCCGCGAACAGGGCAAGACCGTCGTCATGATCGGGCACGACCTGTCGCACGCGCACCAGGCATCGAGCCACGCCCTGCTGCTGATGGGCGACGGCGAATGGCTGGCCGGGCCTGTGGCCGACGTCATGCAAGCGCCCATCCTGAGCCGCTACCTGGGCCACCCGATCGAAGTTATCGAACACGGCGCGCGCCGCCTGTTCATCCCCACCGAGGAATCCGAATGAGCGACGTCAACGAGCGCCACCGCGTGCGCATGGAACGCAAGAAGGCCATCATCGACGCCAAGATCGCGGCGGCCGACAAGCAGATCGGCATCATCATCGTCAACACCGGCAATGGCAAGGGCAAGAGCTCGAGCGGCTTCGGCATGGTCGTGCGCGCCATGGGACACGGCATGAAGGTGGCCGTGGTGCAGTTCATCAAAGGCGCGATGTCGACCGGCGAAGAGAAATTCCTGCGCCGCTTTCCCGACGAAGTGCTGTTCCACGCCATGGGCGAAGGCTATACCTGGGAGACCCAGGACCGCGAGCGCGACATCGCCAAGGCGCAGCAGGCGTGGGAACTGGCCAAGGGCTTCCTGTCCGATCCTTCGATCGGCCTGGTGTTGTTCGACGAGCTGAACATCGCGCTCAAGTACAAGTATCTCGATGTCGATACCGTCATTGCCGACTTACTCGACCGGCCAGACATGCAGCACGTCGTCATCACCGGCCGCGGCGCGCCGGACGAATTGATCGCGGTGGCCGACACGGTGACCGAAATGGCCGTCGTCAAGCACGCCTTCAAGGCGGGCATCGGCGCGCAGGCGGGAACCGAATGGTAAGCACGCACGCCGATGTGAAGGTTCTGCTGGTGTCGGCGGTCGCCTCCGGCCAGGGCAAGACCACCGTCACCGCCGCACTGGCGCGCACGCTGGTCCGACGCGGGCAGCGCGTGCGCGTCTTCAAGTGTGGCCCGGACTTCATCGATCCCATGCTGCTCGAACGCGCCAGCGGCGCACCGGTCGGCTCACTCGACCTGTGGATGGTCGGCATGGATCAGTGCCGCAGCCAGCTGGCGCGAGCCGCGCGCGATGCGGACGTGATCCTGATCGAAGGCGTCATGGGTCTGTACGACGGCAATCCGTCCTCGGCCGACCTGGCACGCGCATTCGGCTTTCCCGTCATGGCCGTGATCGACGCGTCGGCCATGGCGCAAACGGCCGGCGCGCTGGTGCACGGCCTGCGCGACTATGGCCCGGTCGACATGGCCGGCGTCATCGCCAACCGTGTCGCCAGTGCCGGCCATGCCGCCATGGTCGCCGCCTCGCTGCGCGATATACCGCTGTTCGCCACCCTGGCACGCCAGGAAAAGGCGCTGCCGGAGCGGCATCTTGGCCTGGTACTGCCATCCGAACTGGCCGATATCGACGCCCTGCTCGACACCATGGCGTCCCAGCTTGCCTTCGACGAGGCGGCATGGGCGGCATTGCGCACCACCCGCATCGACCTGACAGCGGCGGCAAAGGCGCCCGCGCCACTATTGGAAGGGAAGACGATCGCCATTGCGCGCGATGCGGCATTCGCGTTCCTGTACCCGGCCAACCTGGACACATTGCGGGACCTGGGCGCCCGCCTGGTCTTCTTTTCGCCGCTCGCCAACGAAGCGGTTCCGGCGGGGGCTGACGCAGTCTATCTGCCGGGCGGCTATCCGGAGCTGCATGCGGCGGCGCTGTCGAACGCGCTGGTCTGGAATGCTTCGATCCTGATCGCGCATGCGGAGGGCATTCCCATCGTCGCCGAATGCGGCGGCATGATGGCGCTCGCCGACGCGCTGACCGACCAGGCCGGCGGCGAATGGCCGATGGCCGGCATCCTTCCGGGCCGGGTCGCAATGCAGAAGCGGCTGGCCGGATTGGGATCCCAGGGTTGGCAAACACCGCAAGGCACACTGCGCGGCCATACCTTCCATTATTCGACCCTGACCACCTCCGAAGTGCCACTGGCGCAGACGGTCAAGCATCCGAGCGGTGCGGCCGGTGAAGCGGTTTATCAGGTCGGCTCGCTTACCGCTTCGTACTTCCATGCCTACTTCCCGTCCTGCCCGGCGTCCGTGGCGGCGCTGTTCTCGCGGAGCGCGCAATGACAGCGACGCTGGTGCTCGGCGGCGCACGCTCCGGCAAGAGCGCGCATGCGGAAAGGATCGCCATGGAATCGGGCCGGGACGTTGTCTACATCGCGACCGCGCGCGCCGGAGATGGCGAAATGGGGCAGCGCATCGCGCATCACCGCGAACGCCGGCCGGCCCACTGGCTCACCGTGGAAGAACCGCTGATGCTGGCGGCGGCGATCGAGCAGCACAGCAAACCGGGCAACGTCATCCTGATCGATTGTCTGACGCTGTGGCTCTCCAACCTCCTGTTTTCCGATGGGCGCGATTATCCCTACGCGGGGACGGCAGAACTGCCGCCGTTGCTGCACGCGCAGCGTCAGGCCCTGCTCGATCTGCTGCCCCATGCGCGCGGCAACATCGTGCTGGTGTCGAACGAAGTCGGCATGGGCATTGTGCCGATGGGCGCTGTCTCGCGCCTGTTCACTGACGAAGCGGGCCGCCTGAACCAGGCCGTGGCCGCCGCGTGCGAGCGCGCGGTATTTATCGCTGCCGGTCTGCCGCTGGTCTTGAAGGGCTGACCGTGCTCGCCGGCCTGACGGTACTCCAACTCGCCGCCCTGCTGGCCGCCGGCGTCCTGCTCGACTGCCTGCTGGGGGAGGCGCGGCGCTGGCATCCGCTGGTCGGCTTTGGCAATCTGGCCGGCGCCATCGAACGGCGCCTGAACCAGGGCGGCCTGCGCCACTTGCGCGGCGCGCTGGCCTGGACGCTTGTTGTGCTGCCGCTGACAGCCACCGCTGCCTGGATCGGCGCGTGGGCAGGGTTGGCCGCGCACGCGGCGATGCTGTATCTGGCGCTCGGTCTGCGCAGCCTGCGCGACCACAATCTGCCGATTGCGCAAGCGCTGCGCGGCGGCGATCTGGCGCACGCACGTTCGCTCACCGCCCGCATCGTCAGCCGCGATACCGCCAGCGCCGGCCCGGAAGATCTGGCCAAGGCCAGCGCCGAGTCGCTGCTTGAAAACGGCAACGATGCGGTGTTCGGCACCCTGTTCTGGTTCGCCGTGGCGGGCGGTCCCGGGGCGGTGCTGTTCCGGCTTGCCAATACGCTCGATGCTATGTGGGGCTACCGCAGCGAGCGATTTCAACGTTTCGGCTGCGTGGCCGCGCGCATTGACGACGTCCTCAATTTCATCCCGGCGCGGCTGACCGCCCTGTCCTACGTCCTGCTGGCGGACAACCGTGCACTCGCCTGGCGCTGCTGGCGCTCGCAGTCCCCGGCCTGGCCAAGCCCCAACGCGGGACCGGTGATGGCCAGTGGCGCCGGTGCGCTCGGACTGGCGCTGGGCGGCGCGGCCGTGTACGACGGCGTCACGGAACAACGGCCGCCGCTGGGACACGGCCATCCCGCCGGCGCCGCCGATATCGAGCGCGCATGGAAACTGGTAAGGTCCACGGCTTTACTCTGGCTGGCACTGGCTTTCACCGCGGCCGCGATCTGGGAGACGATCCATGCTTGAACACGGCGGCAATTTGCGCGGCGCGATCGCGCATTTCGGCGGAGAACGCAGCGACTGGATCGATCTGTCGACGGGCCTGAACCCGCGCGGCTATGCGGCGCCGCAGACGGCGCCGGATGCCTGGCATCGCCTGCCCGAGCCCGACCCGGATTTGCTGCAAGCCGCACAAGACTACTACCGCGCTCCCCGTATGCTGGCCGTGGCCGGCACCCAGGCCGCGATCCAGGCGCTGCCCCAAATGCGGCTCCCGCGCAGGGTAGTGGTTGCCTCGCCGTCGTATGCGGAACACGCGCACCACTGGACCAGGCATGGCCACGCAGTGCGCGAAGTCCCGTTCACCGAACTGCACGCGGCACTACCCAACTGCGACGTGATGGTCGTCTGCAATCCCAACAATCCGACCGGCGACACCATCGCGCGCGACACGCTGCTCGCGTGGGGAATCGAACTGGCCTCGCGCGGTGGTTGGCTGGTGGTCGACGAAGCCTTCGCCGACCTGACGCCGGTATCGAGCGTGGCCGAATGGAGCAACCGCCCGGGGCTGATCGTGCTGCGCTCGGTCGGCAAATTCTTCGGACTGGCCGGCGTGCGTGTCGGTTTCGTGGGCGCGCACGAAGACGTGCTGACCCTGCTCGAGAGCACGCTCGGGCCTTGGACCGTGAGCGGCCCGGCACAGCAAGTAGTCACGCAGGCACTGCGCGACAAAGCCTGGCAAGGCGCCACCAAGGAACGCCTGCTGGCCGACGGCGCGCGCTTGCGCCAACTGCTGGCCAAACACAGCATCGCCTCGCGCGGCTGCGCGATGTTCCAGTGGTGGCCGGAGCCGGAACCCGAGGCCTTCCGCGAGCATATGGCGCAGCGCCACATCTGGGTGCGCCTGTTCCCGCATGCGGCGCGCGGCATCCGGCTCGGCCTCCCGCCCGACGAACAGGCATGGCAGCGCCTCAAGAATGCCCTGACCGAATGGAATCTGAGAACCCGATGAAAAAACTGATCTTCGCCGCCGCCTGCCTGCTTGCTTTGAACGCCAGCGCCGCCATGACCGTCAACGACGACGACGGCAAACCCGTCACCGTGCAAAAGCCGGCGCTGCGCGTCATTTCGCTCGCGCCCCACGTGACCGAGATGGTGTACGCCGCCGGCGGCGGCGAGCGCCTGGTCGCTGCGGTCGAGTACAGCGATTACCCTGAAGCGGCCAAGCGCCTGCCGCGCGTGGGCAGCAATCGCCAGATCGACATGGAGCGTGTGGCCGCGCTCAAGCCCGATCTGATCGTGGTCTGGATGCACGGCAGCTCGGAGCGCCAGATCGACCAGATCCGCGCGCTCGGCATCCCCATCTTTCACAGCGAACCGAAGAAGCTCGACGACATCGCCAGCAACTTGCAGCGCATCGGCAAACTGATGGGCACCGAAGCGGTAGCCGAACCGGCCGCCGCAGCGCTGCGCGCCAGGCTGGCAGCGCTGAGCGCGCAATACGCAAGCCGCTCGCCGGTCCGCATGTTTTATCAGTTCTGGAACAAACCGCTCTACACCCTCAATGGCGACCATATCATCAGCGACGCCGCGCGCATCTGCGGTGCGCAGAATGTCTTCGCCCGCCTGAAGGTCACCGCACCCGTGGTCGACGTTGAGGCCGTCCTGCAGGAAGACCCGGAAGCGATCATCAGCGGCAGCACGGCGGCCGACGGCGGACTCGATATGTGGCAGGCCACGCCCGGCATGACGGCGGTCAAGCGCGGCAATCTGTTCCGCGTAGACGGCAATCTGCTCAACCGCTCAGGCCCGCGCATGATCGACGGCGCCGCCGCGCTGTGCGAAAAGCTGGAGCTGGCGCGCCAGCACAGGAAGGGCGCATGAATCGCTTCCCGTATCACACGCTGATGGTCCAGGGGACGACTTCCGACGCGGGCAAGAGCACCGTGGTCGCCGCGCTTTGCCGCCTGCTCAAGGACGACGGCGTGCGCGTGGCGCCGTTCAAGCCGCAGAACATGGCGCTCAACAGCGCCGTCACCGCCGACGGCGGCGAAATCGGCCGCGCCCAGGCGCTGCAGGCGATCGCCGCCGGCGTAGCGCCGCATACGGACATGAATCCGGTGCTGCTCAAGCCGTCGAGCGACATCGGCGCGCAAGTGATCATTCATGGCAAGGTGCGCGCGGAGATGAATGCGCGCGACTATCACCAGTACAAGACCGTCGCGATGGGCGCGGTGCTGGAATCGTACGGACGCCTGCGCGAGCAGTACCAGAGCGTGGTGGTCGAAGGCGCGGGCAGCCCGGCGGAAATCAACCTGCGCGACCGCGACATCGCCAACATGGGCTTCGCCGAAGCGGTCGACTGCCCGGTAATCCTGGTGGCAGACATCGACCGCGGCGGCGTGTTCGCGCACATCGTCGGCACCCTCTCCTGCCTGTCGCAGAGCGAGCGTGACCGGATCATCGGATTTGTGATCAACCGTTTTCGCGGCGACATCGCCCTCCTCGAACCGGGCAACGCCTGGCTTGAAGCGCAGACCGGCAAACCGGTACTGGCAGTGCTGCCCTACCTGCAGGGATTATTCCTGGACGCGGAAGACGCGGTGCAGGCGGCGCAAGCCTCGCAAGGCGCCTTCAAGATCGTGGTGCCGTCGATTCCGCGCATGAGCAACCACACCGACTTCGACGCGCTGCGCGTGCATCCCGACGCCGATTTGCGCTTCGTGCGCCAGGGCGAGGCCAAGCCGCCCTGCGATCTGTTGATTATCCCCGGCAGCAAGAACACCCGCGCCGACCTGGCCTGGCTGCTGGAACAGGGCTGGGGCGACTATATCGCGAAGCACCTGCGCTACGGCGGCAAGGTGATCGGCATCTGCGGCGGCTTCCAGATGCTCGGCGCAACCGTCGACGACCCGCATGGCGTGGAAGGTAAACCAGGACAATCCGCCGGCCTTGGCCTGCTCGACATGCACACCGAGATGAGCCTGGAAAAGCAGCTGTCGCAGGTGACGGGCTTGTGCGCGTTTGCCGATGCCGCCGTCGCCGGCTACGAAATCCACATGGGCGTGTCGAGCGGCGCCGCGCTGACGTCGCCCGCATTCCGGATCGGCGGCCGCGCCGAAGGCGCCATCTCGGTGGACGGACAAGTGATGGGCAGCTACCTGCACGGGATGTTCGACCATCCGCAAGCCTGTTCAGCCATTTTGGCCTGGGCCGGCCTGCACAGCACGCACACGATCGATACCGCGCGCCTGCGCGAAGAGAGCCTGGACCGCATCGCCCAGGCCGCGCGTCCCCTGTACGAGGCGCTCATCCGCCAAAAGTCCCTCGCATGCAACATGCGTAGTAAAACTACGTAAACAATTTGACACGCAAAAAAGTCGGGAGTAGATTCTGTCCACGCTGCCGCATTCCAAATCGCATAAAAATAGAGCGATGGTAGTCAAAATACAAGTATAGATGACCCCGCAAAGGGGCAACCGCAACCGGAGACACTCACGACCACCCGCCCTGGGGCAAGGACTTCTTGCGCCCCTGCGCTACCGGTTGCGAGTGCGAAGAGGAGACACCATGTACCTGCGCCGCACCCTGTCGTCGGCCTTGCTGGGCATCGCCCTGCTGGCCAGCCCCGCCCACGCCGCCATCAACGCCAGCCAGCTTGGCGCCAGTTACGACGGCACCAAAGCCAATGTCGCATTCAAGGTCTATTCGAGCCGCGCGACCCGGATCGAACTGTTCGTCTACAGCAGCGCGACCGGCAGCGCCGAAAAGGCGCGTTACCCGATGACCCTGGGGACCGGCGGCGTGTGGAGCCTGAGCCTGCCCGTCGCCACCCTCAACAGCATCGGCATCACCGGCACCATCTACTACGGCTACCGCGCGTGGGGACCGAACTGGCCGTACAGCGCGAGCTGGGTCAAGGGCTCGTCGACGGGTTTTATCAGCGACGTCGATGCCAACGGCAACCGCTTCAATCCGAACAAGCTGCTGCTCGACCCGTATGCGCGCGAAATGAGCCATGACCCGACCACGCCGACCATGACCAACGGGACCGTGTACGCCAGCGGCTCGCTGTACCGCAACACCGACAGCGGCAGCGTGGCGCCGAAAGGCATCGTCCTGGCCGGCGACACCCAGTCGATCGGCACCAAACCGACCCGCGCCTTCAAGGACGACGTGGTCTACGAAGTCCAGGTGCGCGGCCTGACCAACAACGACACCAGCATCGCCAGCGCCTATCGCGGCACCTACAAAGGCGCGGGCCTGAAGGCGGCTTACCTGGCCAGCCTGGGCGTGACCGCAGTCGAATTCCTTCCGGTGCAGGAGACCCAGAACGACACCAACGACAACGTACCGACCGATAACACGGGCGACAATTATTGGGGTTACATGACCCTCAATTACTTCGCACCGGACCGCCGCTACGCCGCCGACAAAACGCCGGGCGGACCGACCCGCGAGTTCAAGGAGATGGTCAAGGCTTTCCACGATCAAGGCATCAAGGTGCTGATCGACGTTGTCTACAACCACACCGGTGAAGGCGGCGCCTGGAATGCGTCCGACAAGACCACCTACAACGTGATGAGCTGGCGCGGCCTGGACAACCCTGCCTATTACAGCCTCACCACGGACATGCAATCGTCGTGGGATAACACCGGCGTGGGCGGAAACTACAACACCCACAACCCCATCGCCCAGAACTTGATCGTCGATTCGCTGGCCTATTGGCGCGACAAGCTGGGTGTGGACGGCTACCGCTTCGATCTCGCTTCCGTGCTGGGCAACACCTGCGAACATGGCTGCTACAACTTCGACAAGATGGATGCCGCCAATGCACTCAACCGCATCCGCACCGAGCTGCCACCGCGCGCGGCCGGCGGCGGCACTGGCATCGACCTGATCGCCGAACCGTGGGCCATCGGCGGCAACAGCTACCAGGTAGGCGGCTTCCCGACCGGCTGGGCGGAGTGGAACGGCGCTTACCGCGATATCGTGCGCCAGTCGCAGAACAAACTTGGCTCGGTCGCCATCACGACCGGCCAGATCGCCTCGCGCGTGGCCGGTTCCAGCGACTTGTATGGCGACGACGGCAGAAAGCCGATGCACTCGGTGAACTTCATCACCGCGCATGACGGTTTCACGCTCAAGGATCTGTACAGCTGCAACAGCAAGAACAACCTGCAGGCCTGGCCTTATGGTCCGAGCGACGGCGGCGAAGACAATAACAACAGCTGGGACCAAGGCGCGATTGCGGCCGACCAGCGCAAGGCGGCGCGCAACGGCCTGGCGCTGATGATGCTCTCGGCGGGCGTACCGATGATCGTCGGCGGCGACGAGATGCTCCGCTCGATCAACTGCAACAACAATCCCTACAATCTCGATTCCAGCGCGAATTGGCTGAACTGGACCCTGAGCACGGACCAGACCAACTTCAAAACGTTCAGCAGCCGCATGATCGCCTTCCGCAAGGCGCATCCAGCACTGCGTCCGCTGAACTTCTATGCGTCCACCGACACCAACGGCAACGTGATGGAGCAGCTACGCTGGTTCAAACCGGATGGCGCGGTGGCCGATGCCGCCTACTTCAACGACAGCGCCAACCATGCAATCGCATGGCGCATCGACGGCACCGAATTTGCCGATACTGCATCGGCCATCTATGTGGCCCATAACGCCTGGAGCGCGCAAGTGAACTTCACGCTGCCATGGGCTGGCACCGGCAAGAGCTGGTACCGCGTTACCGACACCTGCAACTGGGCCGAAGGCGCATCACAAGTGCGCGCACCTGGCGCCGAAGATGCAGTCGGCGGCGAGAATACCGTGTACGGCGTCTGCGGACGCGGCACCCTGGTGCTGATCGCCAAGTAGTCCTGACGGGGCGGCCCCGCGCCGCCCTACTCCCTTTCTTTCGTCACTTGCTCCCGGCTCGCCGGGCGGATCCTGTTCGTCCATTTTCGGAGAATGACCCATGCAACTTCGACTCGCACCGCTGGCGCTGTGCCTGGCGGCGGCTTTTGCCGTCCCCGCCGCGGCCGGCACCATCCCCGCCGCGCACGTGTACCACAATCACATGCCCAATTTCTGGCCCTTCTACGGCGTCGACGTGCTCGCCAAATACAATGCCACCGCAGTCGGCGCGCCGGTGCGCTATCTGTACGACGGCGAGGTGATCAACCTGAAGAACAATCCGCCCCCCGGCTACAGCTACTATCTGCCTGCCTCCATGGGTGGCGGCATCATGCCGCACGACGATCTGGTGTCGTACTACACGCCGGACGCCAAGACCGGCGCCTATCAGTATTGGCCGATGCAAGTGGCGAACGAGATGCAGTCCTTCTCCGGTGCGAAAGGCCAGGTGCATGTGACCATGTCCGGCGCGGTGATCAACAATGTGCAGACCCTGACCGCCTTGCAGAATGTGCCTGGCTATTCGAATCCGAACTGGGGCCAGAGCTGGGCCAATACCTTCAGCACGCTCAAGACCGCCAACAACTACCGCACGCTCGACACGATCCATTTCAGCGGCCACCACACGATGGGGCCCCTGGTCGGCCCCGAGTACTTCCTCAAGGAGCTGATCTACCAGAACGTGACGCTGGCCCAGCCCTACTTTTTAGGCGGCAGCTTCGTCTCGTCGAAAGGCTATTTTCCGACCGAGCTGGGATTCTCCGAACGTCTGATTCCGACCCTGGCCAAACTGGGCGTGCAGTGGTCGGTGCTGGGCAATAATCACTACTCACGCACGCTCAAGGACTACCCCTACGCCACGTACGACGCGACCGGCGATACGCTCACCTCCCCGCCGAACCGCGCCGACCTGCGCAACACCGCAAGCACAGGCAGCTGGGTCGCGGCCGGCATGGCGCACGAGCAGCAGGTCATCGTGAACAAATTCCCGTTCGCGGCCACGCCGCACTGGGTGCGCCATGTCGATCCGCAAACAGGCGCCGTGACCCAAATCGCCGGCGTGCCGGTCAGCCAGAACGGCTCCTGGCTCGAGGGCTGGGAGGGCTCCACCACGGTCGACGAAATCGCGCCCTACGCCGCGCTCGAGCCGCGCCAGTTCTTCGTGGTCGCGCACGACGGCGACAACTCGGGCGGCCGCGCCGGCGCACTGAGCACCTGGCAAGCGGGCTACAACGCCACCTGCACCGGCAGCGGTTACTGCCTCGGCATCGACGAATACCTGCGCCAGACGCCGATTCCGGCCAGCGACGTGCAGCACGTGCAGGACGGCTCCTGGGTCGACACGCGCGACTCCTCTTCCGACCCGACCTGGTATCACTGGCATCTGCCGTTCCTGATCTGGAAAGGCCAGTTCGCCGAATTCAATCGCATCAACGGCTTGAACCTGGCGCCCAAAACCAATTTGAAAGGCGTGCAGGAAGGCGCCACCGTGTCGTTCGAGTATGGCTGGCACTACCTGGAGCGCAATTTCGCGCTGTTGCAGGCAGCCCTGAACTATGCCAGGACCGCAGAGCAGATCTGGCTCGACGGCCATCCGAATCACTGGAAGCCGACCACCACCCTCGACAACCAGGTCACGCACGCGGGGAACCAGCTCAATCCCTGGATGATGTCGTATCCGGTGAAAGGCAACGCCGCCAACGACTACGCAGGCGGCGCCAATCCGGCCGAGCTGGCGTGGTACTTCGTGCTGCCGGCGATGGATTCCGGCTTCGGCTACTACGACGAGAACAAGGACGACAGCGTCAAGCCGACGCTGGCCTTTAATAATTCGCTGGCGTTTTCCAAGCCCTACGTGACGGCCAACCTGGCCAGCGACCGCACCGGGCCGTCGGCCTGGTGGCCGCAGCGCTATCCGTACAACCCGGGATCGGTCAACGGATCGAAGGCGGAGGGTTGGACAGTCCAGCACTACAGCAATGACTTTGCGATCTACACCTACGCTTATGACGTTTCCGGCATCAGCAGCGCCAAGGTCAGGGTCCGCGTCCACGCCAGCAGCAGCATCAACGGCAACGACGACACCTACAAAGTCTACGACCCGGCCGCGATGGCCGGCAAGCCAGGTCTGTCGATCACACCGGCCAACGTCGGCGCATGGATCGACTATCCGATGCAGGTGCGCGACCTGCAGCCGGACATGAACGGCGTGGCGTGGAATCCGACGACGCGCGACACGCTGGCCGTGTTGCCCGCACAGGAGAGCGGCGATCTTTACTACGCTTATGTATCGGACTTCCGCAATCAGCTGCTCGACTACTACATCGAGCTGACCGACAGCAAAGGCAACGTGACCAACACGGACATCCAGCAAGTCTTCGTCGGCGCCGGCCGCTACCGCGCCACGACCACCGGTTCCGGATTTGTCGAAGACATCAACGGCACCGTGCAAGGGACCTATCCCTTCCTCGCAATTGACGGTACCGCGCCGACGGCGCCAGGGACCATCACGGCAACGCAGCCGACCGACCGGTCGGTGGCGCTTGCCTGGCCCGCTTCCACCGATAACGTGGCCGTCGCCGGCTACCGCGTCTACCGCGATGGTGTCTTGGCCGGCACCAGCAGCGGGCCGTCTTACACTGACGCCGGTCTGACCGCGTCGACCGCGTACCGCTACACGGTGGCGGCATTCGACGCCGCAGGCAACCAGTCGGCGCGCAGCGCGCCGGTCGCGGTAACCACGCGCGCGCCGGACACGATTGCGCCAAGCGCGCCGGGCCAGCCCACAGCATCTGCCATCACATCCAGCACACTGGCCCTGAACTGGAGCGCCGCTAGCGACAACTACGGCGTAAGCCAATATCTGATCCGGCGTGACGGCACCCAGGTCGGCACCAGCACCGGGACCAGTTTCAGCGACAGTGGGCTGACGCCATCCTCCACCTACAGCTATACCGTCATCGCGCAGGACAGCGCGGGCAATGCATCTTCACCCTCGGCCGCGCGCACGGTCACCACCCTGGCCGGCAATGTCGCACGCGTTTACTACAAACTGGGAAGCGGTTGGACCGCGGCGAACATGCACTACGCCCCAACCGGAGGCACCTGGACCGCAGTGCCGGGCGCGCCAATGGCGCTGGCCTGCACTGGCTGGGGCCTGTTGTCGGTCAACCTGGGCAGCGCGGCCGGCCTGCAAGCGGCATTCAACAACGGCGCCGGCGCCTGGGACAACAACGCTGGCAAGAACTATACGCTGGGGACCGGTACTTCGGATGTGCAGAACGGGGGCGTGAGCATCGGCGTTAATCCTTGCGACGTAGACGGCACGCCGCCGAGCGCGCCGTCCGCGCTCGCCGGCCAGGCAGTGGACGCGAACACGGTGAGCCTGTCATGGGCCGCGGCGACTGACAACGTCGGCGTCAATGGCTACTACGTCTATCGGAATGGCGCACTGCTTGCGACCATCGCCAGCACAGCCTTCGCCGACAATACGGCAGCGCCATCGACCGCATACAGCTATACCGTGAAGGCCTTCGATGCCAATGCCAATCTGTCGATTGCCAGCAATGCCGTCAGCGTGACGACACCGGCGCTGGTGGACACGCAGGCACCATCCGTCCCGACCGGCGTGGTCAAGTCGGCGACCACCGATGCAGCCACCACCATCAGCTGGAACGCATCCACCGATAATGTGGGCGTCGCCACTTACCTGGTACTGCGCAATGGCGTGCAGATCGCCAGCACTGCGGCCACCAGTGTGAATGACAGCGGCCTGTCGGCTTCCACCACCTACGGCTATACCGTGCGGGCACGCGATGCGAGCGGCAATACCTCGGCCGCCAGCGCACCGGTCAGCGTAACCACCACTGCCGCCGGCGGCAACACGGCCACAATCTACTACCGCAACAGCGCCAATTGGAGCACCGTCAATCTGCACTACGCGCCAACGGGCGGCAACTGGACAACCGTTCCCGGTGAAGCGATGACAGGCGCTTGCACCGGATGGATGGTCAAGACTGTCGCACTGGGGTCAGCGAGCGGACTGCAAGCTGTCTTCAATAACGGCGCGGGGACGTGGGACAACCGGGGTGGCGCCAACTATGTGCTGTCCAATGGTTTGTCGGCCGTCAGCGCGGGCACCGTTTCCAGGTCCGACCCGTGCAGCGGCGATGATGCGACGCCGCCATCGGCGCCGACAGGACTGGCGGCGAGCAGCGTGAGCGGGACCTCGGTCACACTGGCCTGGACCGCGTCGAGCGACAATGTGGGCGTCGCCGGATATAAGGTGATGCGCAATAGCGTCCAAGTCGGCACCAGTACCACGCCCGGCTACACGGACAGTGGCTTGACGGCTGCTACGGCCTACAGCTACACGGTGCGCGCCTATGATGCGATCGGCAACCAGTCTCCGCTCAGCGCTTCGCTGGCAGTGACGACCAGCGGCGCAGGCTGCCAGGTGCGCTTCACGATTGCCAATGCCGGCACGGTGAACGGGCAGAATCTGCGTGTGGTCGGCAATCAGTCAGCGCTGGGCAGCTGGGCCCCGGCGAGCGGCTTTGCTTTGACGATTCAGGGCAGCGGCGCCAATGTGCCATGGAGCGGGATCATCACGCTGCCGGCTGGCACATCCGTGCAATACAAGTACGTAAAGTGGGACGGTGCGAGCGCCGCCTGGGAGAGCAATCAAAGCACCGGCTCGGGCAACCGGGAATACACGACACCCGCATCCTGCACCAGTGTAATCGAGCGAAACGACAGCAACTTCAAGCCCTGAGTGAGGCAAGAATGGACGAAAAAAAACCCCGAAGCATTTCTGCACCGGGGTTTTTCTCTTATAACTAGCCTGACGATAACCTACTTTCACACTGGTTGCAGCACTATCATCGGCGTAATCTCGTTTCACGGTCCTGTTCGGGATGGGAAGGGGTGGTACCGAGTTACTATGGTC
>Ga0209023_10000932_pt1 | contig 41252 bp, 31 predicted proteins | sample LakOneMetagenome_FD_187468 | JGI IMG/M metagenome (GOLD analysis project Ga0209023, IMG submission 187468) | Freshwater and sediment microbial communities from Lake Erie, Canada (SPAdes) (version 2) | ecosystem: Environmental > Aquatic > Freshwater > Lentic | place: Lake Erie, Canada...
TGCCATCTTGCCGGCAAAACCTGCGAGATGGCAGTGCGGATCAATGGTAAGGCTTATTATGCCGATGGCGCTCATATTGATAGTTTTGGCGATGCCCATGCACAGGACGGCATGTGCAATGCCATACGCAAAGCCGAAGTGCAGGGCGAGATCGTACATGACCGCTTTAAGATCACCTACATTAAAATATTGCCGGAGGAAAAAAAGGCAGAGTAAAATAATTTCAATACTGCTGATTTACACAATCCCGGGTATCTGGAAAGACTAATCAACACTGATATCTGTTTTATTTAAAACAGTACGTGTGGGGAATGGAATATTAATGCCTTCTTTATTGAACCTCACCAGCAGTTTCTTTATAAAATCACTCTTTACAGCAAACTGGTCCGAAAACTCATTCACCCGTAAAACCGCTTTCATCTTGATACTGCTTTCTCCAAAAGCCGAGAAACGGATCACCGGTTCAAAATCCTTCACACCTGATTCAGATTCCTGCAATGTTTCTTTGATCACTTCTTTGGTGATCTTTTCAACATAGTCCAGGTTGCTGTTATAACCAACGCCAACCTCCACCACAAAAGATATCTGTGTTTGCGGCAGGTGGTAGTTGGTAACGATCATGTCGGCCAGTTTAGAGTTGGGTACAATGATCATATGGTCAGACATAGCCCTGATGGTGGTACTTCGCCAGGTAATATCTTCAATAAATCCATCTTCGCCCGAGGATAGTTTTACAAAATTGCCCCGGTTAAAATTGCCCGATGAGATGAGTTGCAAACCGGCAAACAGATTGGAAAGGGTTGGCTGCAACGCCAGTGCCACAGCCAATCCGCCTACACCCAATGCAGTAAGCACGGGCGTAATGGAAATACCCTGCGATTGCAGGATGATGAGTAACCCAATACAGTAAATAATTACAATAACAATATTGCTTACAATAGATGAAGAAGGAATAACCGTATCTGACCCGGCCGCTTTTATTTTGATCATACCCGATACTACCCTGGCAATGATCATCGTGCCCGAAAAAATATAAAATATCATCAGGCCGTTTTCGATCCAGAAATAAAAACGGCTTTCCAGGTCAAGTTGTTTTAAACCAAGGTAAACGCCCAACGCAAGAAACCAGGGTATTACCCATTTGCGGATCGTTTGGATAATGAGGTCATCCGATTTTATAGATGTTTTTGCCGCCAGCCTGGCAATCATCGGCATAATGATCTTTTGAAGAAAAAGGCCGATCAAAAGGCCCGATGCTATGTAGGCAGATAAGATCAGTATATCATGTTGCGTCATTGCTCTTTGTTTTATAAATACTGAAACAAAATTACCGCATATCCCTTTTATTTACTGCTTAAATTATTTATAAAACAATCGCAGTAAAAATTACCTGCTGCAGGTAAAATGTCTAATTTAGATATTCTAAAACCAGACTATGCTTATCAAAAAACTCACCCTTGTATTTGTAATGGTATGCAGCTGCCTGCTAACAGCCACAGCTCAGCAAATTCCAACCCCTAAAGAACATTTTGGTTTTAATATTGGCGATAACTACCAGCTTACCACCTTCACCCAAACCGAAGCGTATTTTAAAAAGCTGGCCCAGGCTTCAGACAGGGCTACATATACTGTTATAGGCAAAACAGAAGAGGGCAGAGACCAGTTCATGATGATCGTATCATCGCCCGAAAACATGAAAAAACTGGAGGAATACAAACGCATATCGCAACAATTGGGCAATGCCAATATCAGTGCAGAAGAAGCAAAAATCTTTGCCAAAACAGGCAAGGCTGTGGTTTGGATAGATGGTGGTTTGCATGCTACAGAAACGTCGGGCATTCACCAGCTTATTGAAACAGCCTACCAGCTGATCAGCAGAACTGATGAAGAAACCATGCGCATCCTGAATGATGTGATCATATTGATAACCCATGCAAACCCCGATGGACAGGAACTGGTAAGTAACTGGTACATGCGTGAATCAAAACCAGAGAAAAGAAGCCTGGCCAACCTGCCCAGGTTGTACGAAAAATATGCCGGCCATGATAACAACCGCGATTTTTATATGATGAATTTAAAAGAATCGCAGAACATAGCCCGCCAGTTATTTGTAGAATGGATTCCGCAGATCATGTACAACCACCACCAGTCCGGGCCTGCAGGCTCTGTAGTGGCTGGCCCTCCATACCGTGATCCTTTTAATTATGTATTTGATCCGTTGATCATTACCGGCCTGGATGCCATTGGTGCGGCCATGCAAAACCGTTTAAATGAAGAAAGTAAGCCGGGCTTTACCAGCAAAGCAGGCTCTGTTTTTTCTACCTGGTATAATGGAGGCTTACGCACCACCACTTACTTTCACAACATGATCGGCTTGCTTACCGAGATCGTGGGCAGTCCAAACCCATCAACCATTCCATTGGTAACAAACCGCTTAATACCCAATGCGGCTACGCCTAACCCGGTAGTGCCACAGCCCTGGTTATTTCGTCAAACCATTGATTATTCCGTGTCACTTAATTATGCGGTGCTCAACTATGCATCACGCTATAAAGATGAATTGCTGATGAATATTTACCGGATGGGACGTAATGCAATAGACAAGGGAAATAAAGATACCTGGACATTATCGCCGGCAAAAATTGCAGCCATCGACAGGCTTTACCAGGATTCTTTAAAACGTGTAAAGCCAGGCAGCGAAGCCGGCAGAAATAATGCTGCAGCAGCCGTTCCGCTTAAATTTTACGACAGTGTAATGAAGAATACGGCTTTTAAAGATGCCCGTGGTTATATCATTCCATCCGATCAGCCCGACTTTGCAACGGCAGTTGAATTTTTAAATGCATTGATCAGAACCGGTGTTGTGGTACAAAAAGCAGCCACTGATTTTACCGTGGCCGGAAAAAAATATCCGGCCAATAGTTACATCGTAAAAACAAACCAGGCTTTCAGGCCGCATGTGCTGGATATGTTTGAGCCACAGGATCATCCAAATGATTTTCAATATCCCGGTGGTCCGCCTGTGCCACCGTATGACGCTGCAGGCTGGACTTTGGCCTACCAGATGGGCGTTCGGTTCGACCGCATCATGGATGGCTTTGAAGGGCCTTTCGTAAATAACCCATTGGGAGAGTTGATAAGAATACCAGCATCTGCCATTAAAAATGCATCAGCAGGTTATGTACTGGATGCAAGGGCCAACCAATCTTACAAAGCTGTAAATAATTTAGTGAATGCCGGGGTAGATGTGTACAGGATAAGTGATGTGCCTGCTGGTTCGGTGTACAGCAATGGATCATTTTATATTGCTTCCAATGCAAAAGCAAAAACTGCCATTGATAAAGCAACTGCAGAAACCAATGCTACTTTCATGGCTGCAGATAAAAAACCGGCGGCATTAACAAAGATCAAAAAAGCCAGGATCGCTTTGTGGGATACTTATGGCGGTTCTATGCCTTCAGGTTGGGTGCGCCTCATACTGGAGAAATTCAATTACAGCTTCGATGTTATTTATCCAAAAGATATTGACAGCGGTAATCTTCGTTCTAAATACGATGTGGTTCTGTTTATTGATGATGGCATACCGGCTATCAACAGCCGCAATACCCAAAACAACAGGGGGCCCAATGCATTGGACAGCATACCGGAAGAACTGAAAAGAATGACGGGCAGGATCACTGCAGAGAAATCAATTCCTCAGCTAAAAACATTTTTAGAACAGGGCGGTAATATAGTAACCATTGGCAGCAGCACACAGCTGGCCTATCATTTAAAATTACCGGTTACCGATGCCATGGTTGAAATTGCGAACGGCGAAGAGAAGGCACTGGTTCGTGATAAATTCTATACACCCGGCAGCATCCTGCGCATGCAGGTTGACAATAACCAGCCGGCTACATCTGGTTTGAACAAAGAAACCGATGTTTATTTTGATAACAACCCCGTATTTAAGCTAAACCCCGATGCGGTAAGCAGTGGCACTATAAAACCACTGGCCTGGTTTGGCAGCGATAAAATTTTACGCAGCGGATGGAGCTGGGGCGAAGCCTATTTGAAGAATGGCGTTACAGCTTTTGAAGCATCGGTAGGCAAGGGGAAATTATATGCTTTTTCACCGGAGATCACGTTCAGGGCGCAATCATGGGGAACGTTTAAGTTGTTGTTTAACCAGTTGTATGTGCAGTAGTGGTTTAGTTGCGTAAAACATTTTACAAGGCAAACCGGTAACATAGCTTTCGTCAAAACAAAGCAAAGCCTGCATTTCGAAGAAACACACTTTGCCCTTTATCGTTGAGCGTACATATTTTTTCGAAATAAACGACCGTTCCCGGGATACACCTGCTCATCACTTCCTGCAGCGTGGATAAGTCTGTTGAGTAAAGATTGAATTGTTCAACTTTGCGATTCTGCCCTGGAATTACAACATCAACAATTGTTTTTTTCAGAGTATAGCCTGGGGGCATTATGATTTTAGTTTGCTTTTTAAAAAGTTCAACAGGCATTCTGCCTGGCCGTAAGCCTCCCAAAGTAATAGAAGGTTTCCATGGAATAGAGTCCTGGTCTTTTATATCCTGGGCATGTGAAATACCCGGGCATACAAAAAGTAAAATCAATATAGAGAACAGCGTTTTCATCATGTAGTTTAAAACACCTGTTTGTACTAATCACAGGCCATCAACCTCCATCAAATATACAGCCTTGTTTTTAGCTGTGAATCAAAGATCAGGACAGCCTTAAATATCCTGCTGTAGTACATGGTGCCGGATGATATGCAGGTACTGTGAAAAAGCCAATCTGCATTACCGGTTTTTTGAGTATCTTTTACACATGAAACAACTGCAACAATTGAGCTTTTTTTTCCTGCCAGTGTGCCTGTTGCTGTTTTCATGCCTTGTATCGGCGCAGCCATTATTAAAAAATGATGCGCCTGCGGCCACGGCTGCAAATACCTATGCCATCGTCATTGGCATTTCTTCTTACCAGGATCCGGATATACCGCGGCTTAATTTTTCCAATAAAGATGCCATGGTATTTGCTGATTTCTTACAATCGGCTTCCGGCGGATCAGTACCCAAACAAAATATAAAACTGCTCACCGATTCCATGGCCACTATTGGCGAGGTAGATAAATCCATCCGCTGGCTGATGGATCATTGTAAGGAAGGAGATAAGGTATTCTTCTATTTCAGCGGCCATGGCGAGATGGAGAATGTTACCATGAGTAAGAATGGTTACCTGATCTGTTACAACACACCTTCGGTAGCATTTGTAAACATGGGGCTCAGCATCGATTACCTGAATGATGTGGTGAATACGATCTCGGTTCAAACCAAAGCAAAAGTGGTCGTGATCACCGATGCCTGCCATTCCGGTACCATGAACGGAAATAAATTCAAAGGCAATTTTTTTGTGGGCGAACAACTGATGCTGAAAAAAGAGAACGAAGTGCGGATGGCATCCAGCAAACCAGATCAGCTATCCAACGAAAAAGAAGACTGGGGTGGGGGGAGAGGCGTTTTTTCTTATTACCTGGTGAATGGCTTACAGGGCGGACTGGCAGATGTAAACAATGACGGAACGGTAAGTGTGGCCGAACTGAAAAATTACCTGGAAAATAAAATGGCCAATGACCCGGTGCTGAAAAAAGAAGGCGATGTGCAAACCCCGGTGGTGAGTTTCAATAAAGACCTGCCACTGGCAACCGTAGTGGAGGCAGATGCAAGAAGAATAAAAGAACAGGCCAAAAATGATTCTGCTGCCAACATCATGGTGCTCAATTCCATGAACGCAGCCGCTGATGATGCCAATGCTGAACCTGCTGACTTTTTTTTCAGCATATTGAAATATGAATCAATGGAGGCCCTTACAGACAGTGTAAAGCTGAGCAGTCTGCCTGTAAATGAAATAGCATTGGCCTGCATCAGATATGTGGGCAGGTTTCCCTTACTTGAAACACAGGAAAAAAAACTGGCCGACCTGGCCGCTGCCTTAAAAAATGACCCGGAAAAACTGGAGCGTTTTAACCTTGACCTTGCAGGCGTTTTTTTAGATGCCGGCCAGGCAGTGATCGCTAATTATATCCGCGGCGATGAAGCAGAACTGGAACGCCGCCGGTATTACAACAGCCAGAACAATGGCTACGATGTGTACAGCAGGATGTTTGCAGTAGCTTTAAAACTCTGCGGCAATGATAAATATTACAGCACCAAGGCCGAAGTTTTTTTACATTATTTCACCGGGCTGGCATTACGTTTAAAAATTCCGCTTACAGATAATCCAGGCCCGTTGATTGCGCAGGCACTCGATGAACAAAAGAAAGCGCTGGCTTTGGAAGAATACGCTGCCTACATCTACAACGAACTGGGGGTGCTGTATCAATACCAGAAAAATTATACTGAGGCCGAAAATAATTTTATCAAAGCATCTCAATTATCTCCGCAGTGGGCCATACCGCAATCCAATGTAAGCAGCCTGTATATTTCAAAGAAGGAGTACGATAAGGCTATGGCTTTTGTTGATATTGCCGACAGCCTGCAAAAGAACCTGCAAAGCATCAGCATTAACCGGGGCTTTATCTTTGAAAGAAAGGGTAACCTGCTTTTTGCAGAAGAAGATTATCATCATGCCATTGAGATCAACTCCCGCCACTATCTGCCTTTTGAAAGACTGGGTTATGTGAATATGAATGCGGCCAATTATGCTTTGGCCGACTCTTTTTTTTACGAAGCCGACCTGCGTAAAAAAGGGTATCATTTTGAAGGTAACGAATGGGAAATGGGACTTGTGCCCCTGCCCATGACACCTATGCCATTCATGGCATGCACGGTTGATACTTCTATACTGGAGCCTACAGATATATTTGCTTTTTTTACCTGGGGCGTACAGGAATACCAGGAAAAAAATTACAGCAATGCCATTCGCATCTTAAGAAAAGTAGTAAGTATTGATAAAACCAATCCCCTGGTTTATCATTACCTGGGCAAAGCCTATTTTGATCAGCAAAAATGGGAAGAGGCTGAACTGATGTTTAAACTGGCAACAGCCAATTCAAAAGACACCACCTTATTCAAACGATATACAGATTCTGTTATCCGCTCAAAAAAATACAAATACAACCACGAATGCTTTGAGCGGTTTTTCAAATTCAAATATTATCACCCCGTGGAGGATTATTATTTCCTGGGTACACTTTACGAGAACTGGAAACACGTAGAAGAAGCAGAAAAATATTTCAGGCAAATAACCAGCTTCGGGCAAACAAAAAATTATGATGACTTTGGAAGACTTATAATTAAACCTGAGATACAGCTTTTTTATGGTGAACAAACTCCGGCCTACGTAAAGCTATGGCAACTACTGGAAAAACAGGCCCGCTATAATGAAGCTGAAGCCGTAATAAAACAATATGCAAGGGAATCTGAGATTCTGTCAGATCAGGAACTGAATGAATTTTACAGGCGAATGGCAGACAGGTTTCCTGAGAATGGGGAATGGGTTTACCGGCTGGGTAACCTGCTGTACAAATATGCTCCTCAAACGGCCCGGCTGGAATACCTGGATTCCATTGCCTGGTTTCCGCTGATGAATAAGGAAATGTTCATTGACTCAACGGTCTATATGAACCTCGACCAGTATGACTCCCTGCAATTATATGACTTATCCGAGACCGGAGCTATTCAGCGCATAAAAATTACCAAGGGTAAAGTGCGTTTAAAGAGAAGAAAATACGAGGTTCCCGGAACTCGAGAATTCATATTAAGCGCCGATTGTATTTACATGCCCCGTATGGATGGCATTGCATACCTGCAAAGGGCAGCACAGCTGATTGCTGAAAAGGAAACACTGGCTGATATTCATTTTAAGACCGGTAAAATTTACCTGTGGGCTGGTTCAAAAAAAATGGCTTATCCTTACTTTGAAAGATCATTATCATTGATACCGGATAACGCAAATGCAAGACTTATCCTGGTTGATATATATAACGCTTTGCACAAGAACCGGTCGGCTTTTAACCAGCTTAATTATTTGAACGACAGTAACCAGGTTAACCTGCCCAATCGGATATTATTTGCCCGGTACAATATACTGGCCGGTAATTTTGATAAAGCAGATGAATCGCTTACTAAAACAGAAAGCTATGTTCCTTACTACATCCCTGAAATAAATAACCTGCGTGGATTGTCTGGCATGTTGGCAAATAAGCCGGCCCAGGCCATTGAATATTATGCCAAAAGCATGAATGCAAAAGGGGCCAATCCAGGTTGGTATAATAGTTATTCCTTGGCAAGATTATATGCCAAAACAGGTAATGTAACAGATGCCTGGAAATATCTGCAGATGGCCATCAAAGCAGGTTTTAATTATTCCTATGTTTTGCAGAATGATAGTTACATGGAGGGCCTGCGCAGTACGCCCAAATGGCAGACAACCATCAGCAGTATTGCGATGAAAAAATATAAAAGGTCATCCCGCTAAAATCTGCCGTAGATAATATTTACAGCTGGGCGTTGCCGGTTGCACTTAACCGTCTTTTCATCATTGCACCAGGTACGGCCCGCCTTGGTTTCTGTTTGCTGTTTGGCCTGGTCAAAAATATTTTCCCATCTAACATTGGATTTGCTGTAACCCAGGTTCGTTTCCAGTGCATTTCTGAAAAAGGTTGAAAAATAACCGCCAAAATCGGAGTTGCTGATGGCAAGCTGGTAGGGCGATGCAGCTGCGGCCAATATGGTTGTAGGCGTTGTATTCAAAAAAAGATCACGGCAGTTTTGTGTGCTCCAGTTCATACCAAAGCCTCCTTTTTTTCCTGCAATGGCAGGCTCTCTTACCATGGGGTTGGTTTTGGTAATGGTATCATTGCAGGATTCACTTAGAATGAGATTTAATCTTGCTCCTTTTTTTCGTATCATATCCTTAATGTCTTCTGTACTCAGGGAATTATCCTGGTATCTTAAGAACTGGTCCCTTTGCAGGTCACGCAGATCTATATAAGGGCCGGGCCTTCCATCCTTTGGCATTCTGAAACCATGGCCGGCATAATAGAACACAACAATATCATTTGGCCCGGGTGTTAAAAAAGTATTGATCCTGTTCAATACGGTTTGCTTGTTAAAGTTGGGGCCGGTAACCGTATCATAAATAAATGCACTGATGCCCAGGAATTCTTTTATTTTTCTGAACAGGCTGATCGCTTCTTCCATGCCCTTGCGGTCGGCAACACCTATCAGCGGATCGGTTACGTTTGAAACAAACAACAAATAAAGTTTTGTATTCAGCTCAGATGTAGTGAGCGCTTTACTGTTATTAGTAACAAACTGGCTCCTGTAAAAAGGTTCGTACACTTTAAAATACCTGAGTACAAATTCTTTGCTAAGATCTTGCTGGCTGATACCGGAAATGCTGCTGAACTTTACCAGGTCTGCCCTGCAATCGGCAGGGTTATCCATAATACCTGCGGGTTCGTATAAACCGGATACTGGTTCTTTTTTAAAACACAGATATCCGGGGAGTGCAAAACCAGGATCTTTACTTTCAATAAACTTCGGGTTTTGTAATTTATAATAGAGCCTGTCGCCGTTTTTGCAGCTGCCGTTATTTTCTGCATATTCTTCTTTCACATCAAAATCGGCCAGTACGGTATCATTGGCCGCAACAAACTTTAATCTTACTTTACCGGTGCCATCATTATTATCTATAAAAAAAGCTTTGTAATCAGCGGGTGTTTGCCTGGCTCCGTAACTGAAAGTAAATTCATAAACAGTTTGTGCCCGCAATGATATAACGGTAACCAAAAGAGGAAAAATTACCAGTACTATTTTTTTCATATGTCCTGTTTTGTATCAAATTACATAAAACTATTTAAAATAGTTAACCGCATGCTTGATACTTTGGGATTTAAATTGTAAACTTATAGTCTAAAACCATAAAACAATGATCAAACAAAACCGAACTTCACTGCAATTTTTGCTTGGTGGAATTTTAATGCTTACTATGGCCGTAACAGCCTGTAATAATGGAAAAGAAGAAAGTAAAGATGCACCTAAAGACAGCGTGGTAAACACAACCCCAACTCCGGCACCAGCTGTTAAAGATTCTATGGAACCTACAAAAGGGAACGTAGCTCCGGGAAATGAGAATAAACCAGCAGCTACTCCTTAGGAGTTTCTTTAACAATTTTAGCACGTTTCATTTTAAGTTTATAACCGGCATATAATGGCCGGTTTTTTGTTAGCCATTCTATCAGCCGGGTTTCTACGCGGTGATGTGTTGGAATAAGTATGGCTGCTATTGAAACGAAGATCAACAACTCATAAACCGGCGTGTGGTGTGTAAACTCAACAACATAAGGATGCAGGAGTAGCGTTAAAAATTCGAATAAGATCAGCAGCGAAAGTATGCCAAGTATCTTGATGAGCCGTACATGCAGTTTTATCCGGCTCAGCAAAAGTGTAATAATAAAAAAACCGGGAATAAAAATAGCTATGAACAACATTTGCAGCTGTTGTTTTCTTTCCCGTTTGGCGATCTGGATATTCTCGGCAATTTCCATTTGGCGTATTTGTTCATTACTGGAAAGCACCTGCGATTCCCGGATACGGCTTTTGCTGTTGATACTGTCATTCAGCACCTGCACCAGGTTCAGGTAAAAGAATGAGCTGTCAATATTTTTTACAGTTCTGTAATGGGCCGATAGAAATGTAGCCGCATCCAGGTACCTGGGCAAAAAACCATCTTTTTGGGCAAGCGCATAAGATTCCCGGGCGTACAATAGAGCCGAATCGCCCCGGTTTAATTTTTTAAATAAATTGGCCAGGCCAATATATGCTTCGCAAAGCAGGTCGTCATTTTCTGCTGCCTGTAAGTTTACAATGCCGCTCTGGTAATTGGCAAGTGCCAATGTGTACTGCCCGGTTTTTGAATAGTTATTCCCCAACCCAACCATCGACATGCCTTCGTAATTTTTATTCTTTATCTGCCGTGCAATGTTGAGCGACTGCGTGAAATATACAAATGCCGAGTCGTTCATATTCATTTTGTCATACGCATCTCCCAGGTTTAAAGCCAGGTTAAAATTTGCAGCATCCAGGCTGCCAACCTGTTTTAATACCGAATCTGATTTGTAGTAATATTCAAGCGCTTTTTTATACTCCTCCAGGTTAATATAAACATACCCTATATTGGTTAATGCTTCTGCATATTTTTTTGGATCATTCGATCCTTCAACCAGCTTCAGCCTTTTAAAATGATACTCAAGGGCCAGGGGGAAATTTCCCATGATCCGGAAAATGATAGCCATGGTACCCAGGCATTTCGACTGGCCATCAATGTATTTGATCCTTTTGGATAAGGAGAGCGCTTCACTGGTTATTTTTAAAGCCGTTTCGGGATCGTTAACACGCAGGTCGTAAGCAATATCACACATCGTCCTTACCTTTCCGGTGTCCGTATCTGCCATGGCAATCAACCGGTTTATACTGTCGGCAGCATTTTTTTGTGCCGGCAGCATAAGCGGCCAGCAGATCAAAAACAGTAAAATATATTTCCGGTTCATACAGTCAGTTAGCAGTTGAGTAAAGCGATACTTAAAAGTACGCATTCTGCAGGTTATCATGAAAACTGTTGCATTGTTTTACTGCTAATGGCTAAAAGAAATCTGTAGCCATAACCAATTCAATTGGTTTGTAATCAATCGGGCAACAAAAATCATTGCAGCAAATAAGCATTTCATGTAACTTGCGCCCTCAATTTTTTATTACATGATCAATATACTGGCCCAGTTGCTTGGCTATTTTGCTTTTATTTTTTTAGCCATTTCTCTTTGGGTTAATAACGATATCAAATTCAGGTGGATAAACAGCCTGGGCAGTCTGTCTTTCGTATTTTATGGTATTTTGATACAGGCATTTCCTATTGTTTTAACCAATGGGGTTTTACTGGCCATTAATATTTATTTTCTTTTTAAAATTTACCGCAGGCAGGAAAAATTTGACCTGGTAGAGTTCAGGAATGATGCGGCCCTGGTTCCAAAATTTCTGTCGTTTTATAAAAAAGATATTGATGCCTATTTTCCCGGTTTTGCCATGGGAGAGGAGGAGAAGGAAATACGCTTTGTAGTGTTGCGTGATGTGGTGGTTGCCAACCTTTTTGTAGCAACTGTAAACAGCAATGGCGATGCTTTTGTAAAGATCAATTATACCGTGCCCAAATACCGTGATTATAAGGTAGGGCGCTTTTTGTTTGATGAGGGAAAAGAATTCCTGCACAATAAAGGTATTAAACGCATTATATACACCCAGGTGCACAATCCACAGCACGAAAGATTCTTAAAAGTAATGGGATTCAGGAAAGAAAGATTTGAAGCAGCCGATTGCTATATGAAAAATATCTGATCTGAACAGCATCTGAGGAGGATGGCTGCAACAACGAAATCACAAATCTTATTAACATTATAATAAGTACATACTAATTTACCCGGCCATTCGTTTGTCTATACCGGGCAGTGCAAAGCTGTTCAGTCCGTATTATTCACATTTAACTTAACCTGCATGAAAACTCAGTTAATAAGCTGTAAACAGCTGTTTAGTATACTAACAGCCTGTTTGTTGTTTGCCAATATAAGCTTTGCTCAAAAGAACGGTATATTACCTTTAACGGGCATGAAATTTTTTAATGAAGGAATCGTTGCCGGCAATATTGATATTAAGGTTGACGGGGCACAACTGCTCAACAACAAGGTACCATTGAATAAGGAGATTGAGATCAGGCTTCAGCAGGCAACCGGTTTTACAGCCGATAATGCAAAAAATATGTTTGCAGGGGCAGAAGTGATCGTATTGTCATCAAGAGGCGAAGTGCTGATGAACAACCCTAATGTTTTTTTAAAGAGTTATTCCAATGGTTTTACAGCCAAAGACCTGGCTGCATTCAGTATTAAATTCGGGATAGGTGCCGACCTGGTAAAAACAAACCCTACTGGTACTTTAAAGGTAAGGCTGTACGACCTGAAAGGAAAGAACCAGTTAAGGCTTGAGTTGCCGGTGAACTTTGCCAGGCCCGGTGAACCGTTGCTGCTTTCTAAAAATGTAAAGAACATAAAATCCAATGCAGGTGCAAATGGCATCATTAACGGACTGGAAGCAAAAGACATGCAGGTGAATGTGGATACCACCATCAAAGTAGCGCCTAAAATGGCTTATACCAGCATGGATATTTCAAACATAGAAGGATCCAGCCTGTCGGAAATATTTTCAGGTAAAGAGAACTTCTGGGTGTACGACAGCGACCTGAATGAAGTAAAGATCACAGATATTTTACTGAAAAAAGTAAAAGGGGCGCTGGAAAACAATTCAGTAAACTGTACGTTGAAAATCCCTTATCGTTTAAAAACTAATACCTCCAAAAGCTATACGGTACGCTACCGCTGGGAAGGAACGAATAAGAACCAGGTTATAGATGTGGTGGTAAGAAATTAGTCATTGAGTTATTGAAAATTGTGGCGCCTGTTTGCTGCAACCAATGCCTTAGTGACCAATCACTTTTATTTACACTTATTGATGAAGTCCAGTATTTCCATTACAGAGATGCTTTTTGCATCCTGGTAATTATGGTATTGTTCAGCAACCAGGTCAACCGAGCAGTCGCAGTATTTATGTGCTTTTTCGCTACCGATAAACTTGCCTGCCTTATCCTCGCAATTAGAAACAAATTCATTGATCTCTCTTTTAAGCCAGTATTTGGCTGCAATACGGCCTACAGTTTTGCAGGATACAACTGTAATAATGGTGATCAGCATGGCAGGTAAAACAAACCTGTATAATTTCATATTCGGTTATTTGAGTACAATATATAATTTTTCGATGGATAATATGAGGGCTTAAAGAAATTTTAAGACTATTGCACCGGCTGTAAAATAAAAACGATCCTTTTCTGTTTTATAAGCTGCCGTAAACAAAATGATTATTACCCCGGCTGTTGAAATTCAGGCTTAAACTTATTAACAGTATCAGCGGGTTGGTATATTGTTTGCCGCTAATTGAGAACAAAATTCATGAGTATGAGAACCATTACCTACCTGGCTGTAAGTTGCCTGGCCCTTTTGTTCATAGCATTGATACTGGTTATTGTACTTTTTGCAGGTCATCAGTAGGGGCGGGACCTGTTTATTGTTCATCTATGACCCATTTCAGGTCAATTATCTTCAGTCAGAATATAATAATACTGCATATTTTACGTTTTATGGAAAAACCCTCCAACCCTATGAAAAATTTACCAGCCATTGCTGTGCTTATAAGTGCAACAATTTTAATGAATGCCTGCACAGTCAGTAAAAACTCAACCGATCCCCAGCAAGTAACTGTAAACCCTGCAAATGAAGCCTCAGCAGCTTGTTTTGTGCAGTTAAACGACGGTACCATCAAACAGTTTACTACGTTAAAACTGGTTACAGGTATTTTAACTACGCCGCACCTGTTAGGTGATGGTAAAACAGTGATCAGCTCAAAAGATATCATCGCATACCAGGATGCAAAACAATATGCAGTTTCTGCCAAGATCCTCACCAGTAAAAAATCAGCCAGTGTATCGGTAGAAACCCTGCCAGGTTTTGCGGTAAGGGTTTTATCGGGTAAGCTGAATGTGTATTGCCGTAAATACTACAATGGCACTAATACTTCTGATGAATATTTTCTGCAAAATGGCAATGATGGATACATTGTAGCCTATTCAAAAGAAGTTTTAAAAAATATGCTGAAAGATGATATTAACGCATCTGCATTTTTAAACAGCAAAACAAAAGTTTCACCCAGGTCTAAAAAAATCCTTACCGCAGTTGAGATATACAACAAAGGCCAGATGATGACCAAAAATTAGTTCTGAGTTTAAAGGTTATAATACAAAAACGGGATTCAATCAAAGATTGAATCCCGTTTTTGTTTCAGTCATACTTAATTCAGGGAAGCATCAAAAGCTGCGTTGCTAAAATCAACCAGGCTATAATCTTTTATTTCATTGTACAAAGTATCTCTTTCAATGGGTTTGCGGTTCACTTGTTTAATAAGCCTTACCAGTTCTTCGGTACTCATGGCTGGTGTTTGCTCTTCGCTGCCAGCCATGCTGTAAATTTTGGTTGAGTCATCAATAGTGCCATCAATATCATTCACTCCAAATGAAAGGCTCAATTGCGCATTCTGGCGGCCAAGCATAGGCCAGTAAGCTTTCAGGTGTGGAAAGTTATCCAGGTAAATACGAGCAATGGCGTACAGGCGCATATCTTCAGTTACTATAGATTCAGGCACATGGCTCATGGCATTATCACCATTGCGGAACTTCAGCGGAATAAATGTATTAAAGCCACCTGTTTTATCCTGCAGGTCTCTTAAGCGCCGCATGTGATCAATGCGGTGTTCGTATTTTTCAATATGGCCATACAGCATGGTTGCATTGCTGTGCATGCCCAGTTTATGTGCTGTTTCATGTATGGCCAGCCAGCCATCGCCATCTACCTTATCCTCGCAGATCTGTTTACGGATATCGGGATGAAAAATTTCCGCACCTCCGCCTGGTAAGCTGTCAAGTCCGGCTGCATGCAGCTGCTTCATACCTTCTTCTACAGTTAGTTTAGCCTTGCGGAACATGTAATCCAATTCTACTGCTGTAAATGCTTTTACATGCAGATCCGGGCGATGAGCTTTGATCTTCTGCATCAGCTCAATAAAATAAGCCATGTTCATTTTAGGATGCACACCACCTACAATATGTACTTCTGTAATAGGTTTACCATCGTAAGTTTTCACAATGTCCAGCATCTGGTCAATACTCAGTTCCCAGCCTTCTTCCTTGTGTGCATACAGGCGGGAGTAAGAGCAGAATTCGCAACTGAACACACAAACATTGGTGGGCTCAATATGAAAATTCCGGTTGAAATAGGTACGGTCGCCGTGCAGTCTTTCGCTTATAAAATTAGCCAAAGCACCTACAAAAGCCAGGCTGCCTTTTTCAAAAAGCAGGAGGCATTCTTCATCGGTAATTCTTTCTTTATTTTTTACTTTACGGGCTATATTTTTAAGTCCATCTTCTGAAGCTGTTTCAATCAGGATATCTATAGAACTGCTCATCGGTATTTTTTTTGCAAATTTACGGTGATATATGATGTTGCAACGCTAAAATTTTGGCAAAAGGCCGGCGGCAACCGGTTAGATTTGTTTAAAGAACTGATCTTACCAAAAAAACTGGTTCGTTTAAATCAATTATTATCTATCTTCCAACTCTAAAAATAACTAAGCTATATGAGTATTAAGCTACGATTAACAGTAATGAGTTTTCTGCAGTTCTTTGTATGGGGAGCCTGGCTTACCACCATTGCAACTTATTGCCTGGATGCCAAACACTGGACCTTTCCCCAGTTTGGTGCTATTTTTTCTACCCTGGCCATTGCTTCAATCATTATGCCTGCCATTGTTGGTATCATTGCAGATAGGTTTATGAATGCAGAAAAACTATATGGCATATTGCACCTGGCCTATGGGCTTATCTTATTTTATGTTCCTTATGTAAATGACCCGGATACTTTATATTACGTGATACTGGCTGCCATGCTTTGTTACATGCCAACCATTTCGCTGTCGAATGCAGTTGCTTACAGCATTTTAAAGACCAATGGTTACGATGTGATCAAGGTATTTCCACCCATACGCACCTGGGGTACCATTGGTTTTATTGCTGCCATGTGGGTAACCAATCTTACCCATAGCAATATCACTTCTTTCCAGTTTATTATTGGTGGAACCGGAGCTATCCTGCTGGGACTTTTTTCATTTACCTTGCCTAAATGCCCGCCTCAAAAAAGCATTTCTGAAAAAGCAGTCTGGTATGAACAACTGGGCTTATCAGCGTTCAAGCTTTTTGCCAATTATAAAATGGCCCTGTTCTTTTTATTTTCTATGTTGCTGGGAGCTGCTTTGCAATTAACAAACATGTATGGTGATGTGTTCCTTTTCAGTTTCAAAGGTTCCATACTTGAAAAATATTCAACCATCATTCTGTCTATTTCACAAATATCCGAGACCGTATTTATTCTTTCAATACCGTTTTTCTTAAGGCGCTTTGGTATTAAGAATGTGATGCTGTTTTCTATGATTGCCTGGTTCCTCAGGTTTGGGTTATTTGCTTACGGAGATCCGGGTACAAACCTCTGGATGATCGTGCTCTCCTGCATTGTTTATGGAATGGCATTCGATTTTTTCAATATATCCGGTTCCTTGTTTGTAGAAACTACCACCGACAGCAAGATCAGGGGAAGTGCACAGGGACTGTTTATGATGATGAGCAATGGTTTTGGCGCTTATATGGGAAGTAAGATCAGCGGCTGGCTCATTGGTAAATATTATGTATTACCCGATGGCACCAATGACTGGAGAGGGATATGGTCTACCTTCTCTGTTTATGCATTGATCATTGCCATCGCCTTCTTCTTCCTGTTTAAACACAAACACGATCCAAAAGCTTTAGCGAACGTGCAACATTAATTATTCAACTCAACTATTGTTGCATAAAAATCCCACCGAAAGGTGGGATTTTTTAATATCTGCGAGATCACTTATTATCAGAATAACCTGCCTGCCGGCAGGCAGGTCTGCGATTATTACTTGTGTTGCTCGATCTTTTTAACAAAATTTCCTTTTGGCTGGGCACCCACCAGTTTATCAACCACCTGTCCGCCTTTTACGAAAAGGATTGCAGGAATACTAGTGATACCATAGTTCATGGAAACCTGTGGGTTATTATCAACATTAACCTTACCGATATTTACCTTGCCTGCATATTCAGTAGCCAGTTCTTCAATTACGGGACCTATTGCACGGCAGGGACCGCACCATTCTGCCCAAAAATCAATAACTGTTAATTTATCTGATTCTAAAACATCTGTTTTAAAGTTTGCATCTGTGAATTCTTGTGCCATATGTATATTTTTTAATTTTTTGGAAAGAGGACAAATTTAAATCCAAAGTTTTGAATATGTTGTAATGACATATCCACAGTATGTGACGAACTATTATTGACATATTTAAAGCCATTGTGGCTGAAAATAGTCAATTATTTTATGGTCTAATGGTTAAACTGTTAAGACATTGCTGTGAAACTCACTGCAAATAGAATATGTTTCAAAAATTGTAGCAACATAGCCATTCAACCATTTAACAATGTAACCACTTTACAATCAGCCCGTAACCACACTTACTTCAATATCCTTATTCTCATTCAGGTAAAAAGCCAGGTCATCATTCATGGTAACGCTTTTTTCCAGGCTGTAAAGTCCGATTTTAAATTTATTGCGACTGTCGATGATGTTGAACTTGATAGATGTTTTACCCGGATTGGCTTTTATATTGGCATCAATAAATTCCACCATTTCTTCATTGATGAACTGAGGCTCCACATCTATGATCACCTGTTTGGTCAATGTTGGCTTTACGGTTTCAAGCAGGTGCAGCTTGCTGATACTAAAATCATACTGCTGTCCATTATACCGTTGGCGAAAAGCACCTTCTATCATCAGGATAAGGCCTTTTTCGAGGTAATTGGTGTACTTCACATAATCTTCGCTCCATAACATAAACTCGGCCTTACCGCTGTAATCTTCAATACCCAGCACAGCAAAGTTCTTACCTGCCTTGGTAAGCCTGTGCTGTACATCAACCACCAGGCCCGCCAGCCTGAAACTGCGTGCAGGATTGGCATGCGTATTTACAGCCGCTTTAAATTCAACATAATCGGCCAGCGGAGTGATATTATAATGCCGCATTTCAAATTTGTAATTATCCAGCGGGTGCCCGCTCATGAACATGCCGGTAACTTCCTTCTCATAATCTAACTGCACCGCCAATGGCCAGGGATCACAAACCGACAATTTAGGCGGAACAATATCAGGCATCTGCATATCTCCAAACAAGGTATTGGCCGAACTGGCATTTTGCGCCTGGAACACACTTCCAAACTTTAATATCTTTTCCAGGCCCTGCACATCGCCGGGTGCCTGGTAAAAATATTGCGCCCGGGAAATATCAGTAAAGCAATCGAATGCACCTGAATAGATAAGACTTTCCAACGATTTTTTATTGGCAGAACGATGATTCAAACGCTTGGCCAGGTCAAAAACAGAGGTATATGGCCCATGCTTGGCCCTTTCTTCAATAATATTCTGAATGGCATTTTCACCCACACCTTTTAAACCGCTAAAACCAAAGCGTATCTCACCTTTGGCATTTACAGCAAAACCATTCAGCGATTCATTAATATCAGGCCCAAGCACTTTTAATCCCATGCGTTTACACTCTTCCATAAAAAAAGTGATCTTATCAATACTGCCGGCGTGGTTTAGCACGGCCGCCATATATTCACTGGGATAATGCGCTTTTAAATAAGCTGTTTGATAAGCTACAAAAGCATAACAGGTAGAGTGCGATTTATTGAACGCATATTGTGCAAATGCTTCCCAGTCTGTCCATATTTTTTCCAGCTTATCCGCAGGATGCTTGCGTTCCGTTGCCCCTGCAATGAACTGGGCTTTCATTTTGTTCAGTACTGCGATCTGTTTTTTACCCATGGCCTTACGCAGCACATCCGCATCGCCCTTGCTAAAGCCGGCAAGTTTTTGGCTCAGTAACATCACCTGCTCCTGGTATACCGTAATACCGTAGGTTTCTTTCAAATGCTCTTCCATATCCGGAAGATCATACTCCACCTGCTTTTTGCCATGTTTACGATCTACATAATCGGGTATATAGCTCATGGGGCCGGGCCGGTACAAGGCGTTCATGGCTATCAGGTCATCAAATTTATCGGGCTTCAGTTCACGCAGGTATTTCTGCATACCCGGACTTTCAAACTGGAATGTTCCGTTGGTATCGCCACGTTGATAAAGCTGGTAAGTCCTTTCATCATCCAAGGGAATATTGTCGATCTCAATTTCCACTCCATGATTTTGTTTGATAAGCGATAAGGCCGTTTTTAAAATGCTGAGAGTTTTTAATCCCAGGAAGTCCATCTTGATAACACCGGCTTCTTCAATTACGCCACCTTCTATCTGTGTTAACCACAGATCACTTTCCTTGGAAGTGGCAACCGGTATCAGATCAGTAAGATCCCGCGGCGCAATGATGATACCTGCTGCATGAATACCGGTATTGCGTACAGAACCTTCCAATATCTCGGCCTCGTGTAACACAGTGCTTTCCAGCCCCTGTGTGTTGTATATCTCACGCAGCTTTTTTACATTCTCAATATCATCAGCGATCAATGCCTCTTTTTCTTCCAACGATTTTTCGCCGTTTTTAGCTTCTTTGGTTGTAAACGGAGCATGCAATAATCTTTTCAGGTTAATGCCCGGCCTTTCAGGCACCAGTTTAGATAATGCACGGCTTTCGGCCAGCGGCAGATCCATTACCCGGGCCACATCGGCAATACTGCTTTTGGCTGCCATGGTACCGTAGGTGATGATCTGTGCCACCTGGTTCTTTCCATATTTTTCAACAACATAGTTGATCACTTTCTGCCTGCCATCATCATCAAAATCCGTATCAATATCGGGCATGCTCTTACGGTCGGGATTCAGAAAACGCTCAAACAGCAGGTTGTATTTGATGGGGTCTATATTGGTGATGCCAATGCAATAAGCCACTACAGAACCCGCTGCAGAACCACGGCCAGGGCCTACAAACACGCCCATTTTTCGCCCGGCCTTAATAAAATCGCTTACAATAAGGAAGTAGCCCGCAAAACCCATCTGCCTGATAACCCCCAGTTCAAATGTGATGCGTTCTTCTGTTTCGGGCGTTAATATTTTGTAACGCTCTTTGGCACCCGCCCAGGTTATACTTTCCAGGTAATCATCCTGTGTTTTAAAATTGGGAGGTACCACAAAGTGGGGGAGCAGGATATCTCTTTTCAGATCAAGCAATTCAACCTTATCTACTATTTCATTGGTATTATCAATAGCCTCCGGAAGATTCTCAAACACTTTCGTCATTTCTTCCGTGGTCTTAAAATAGAACTGATCGTTTGGAAATGCAAAACGTTTATTCTTGGCAAACACATCATCATCTGTAAACTCACGCAGGGCAGGGGTGCTTTGCTTTTCACCGGTATTGATGCAGAGGAGGATATCATGCGCATTAAAATCCTTCTGATCTACATAATGACTATCGTTACTGGCAATAACTTTTACATTGTATTTTTTGGCAAAGCGCAGCAGTATTTCATTCACTTTTTCCTGCTCGGCCATACCATGGCGCTGCAGCTCCACATAATAATCGTCCTGGAAAATGTTGAGCCACCATTTAAATTCATTCTCGCCTTCTTCTTCACCTTTTTTTAAAATGGTTTGAGGCACCAGCGCACCCAGGCAACAGGTGGTTGCAATTAAGCCTTCGTGGTATTTATGGATCAGTTCTTTATCAATACGAGGGTATTTAGAATACATACCTTCTATATAACCTAAAGAAGTAAGTTTTACCAGGTTCTTATATCCCTCAGCATTTTTGGCCAGTAATATTTGGTGATGACGGGGGTCTTTTTCTTCCTTGCTAAAGGTTTTACGATGCCTGTCGGTAGTTATATAAAACTCGCAGCCCACAATGGGCTTTATTTTCAAAGTACCGTCGTCGTTCTTATGATTGTAAGCTTCCTTTACAAATTCAAAAGCGCCAAACATATTACCATGGTCGCTGATAGCAAGCGCCGGCATACCATCGCCAATGGCTTTTTTATAGAGATTTTTAATGGATGCAGCACCATCCAGTAACGAAAACTGTGTATGTACGTGTAAGTGGGAAAACTTCATAATGCCTGATTCTGGATACTGGATGCTGGCTGGCGGATCCTATTCATAAAGGTTTTGAACATCTAGTATCCAGTATCAAGAATCCAGTATCTTTCTTTAACGCAAATATCGTTAACAATCAGTTGCTTGTCTAATTCGTTTTTCCACAGCAAAGCTTAAAAAATCATAATAAAACGTTAACCGCTTGCATTTACGGCATATGAAAGTTACCTTTGCAGGGCATTTGAAAAATCATATAATCATCAGTTTGTAGGACAGGACTCAAGGAAAGGGATAGATAATCAGCAAAAGAAAGGAATTTAAGAAGAGCGAAAAACACAAGACTAAGTTGTACTTACGTTTTAAACCCCAAGTTTACGTATGAAAAACTTCTTTCTTGTTTCTGTAGCCATCGGCATTTTTTCAGGAACAACTTTAAGCGCAAAAGCACAGCCATCTGTTAATATAGAACAGGTGAATGCCGGCCTTGCACAAAAAAGATCATCAAAATTTATTGAAGGGATAGAAATTAAAGGGGCTCCGGCTGCTACTGATAAAACTGTAGAAACCGGCAGCAAAAAAGCCGACAATAAAAATGAAGAAGCCGCTGCCATCGAAACCTTTAGCTCGCTGCAGTTTAAATACGCCCAGTTACTGAATGTGGATGTGGAATCACTTACCAATCTTACTTTATTTAAAGAAATAGAAAAATGGATGGGCACCCGTTACAGGTATGGCGGCGCTACCGAAAAAGGTATTGACTGCAGCGCCTACTCCGGCACATTGGTTCATAATGTATTTGGTTTGGTATTGCCACGCACTGCCCGCGATCAATATGCAAACTGTATAAAACTGGATAAGGAAGAATTGCAACAGGGTGACCTGGTTTTCTTTAATACAAGAGGTGGCATCAGCCATGTAGGCCTGTACCTGGGCAATGGTTATTTTACCCATGCCAGTACCAGTATTGGTGTAACCATCAGCAACTTATCGGAAACCTACTGGAGCAAAAAATTTGTAAGCGGGGGCAGGTTAACGGTACCTGAGCAATGCGACTAACTTATTTTCAGAAATCATTCAGGAGATCATTGATCTCCTTTTTTTTTGCCCAGTTTTTTCTGCAGGGTATTCCACACCGGTAAAATATCGGGCGATAATTTTAACACAATAGTTCCGGCAATAAACAGCAGAAGAAAGGCCGAACTTCTGATCGTCATTCCGGCAAAGCCATGAATATTTTTAAAAAGCAGGTGACAGGTATAAAAACTAACAGCCGCCAGTGCCAGCGTGTACAGGGTTTTAAGAGTAAATGGTTGCAGATTAAACTTCCTGATCAGAAATATGTAACGAATAGCATTGTAGATGGTAAAAGTGATCAGGTTAGCTATAGCAGGTCCCGTTACGCCCAGTTTTTTGGTGAGCAGATAATTCAGTGGCAGGGTTAGTGCCAGTAAAATGATGCCGGTTAAAAAATCGAAGCGCCAGAAAACAGAAGTATTGATGATCTGGCTGTTTACACCCGTACCCATATCTACAATACGCATCAACCCGATGTAAAAGAAAACCCACATGGCCTGCTGGTAACCGGGCTGCATGTGAAATGTGGGAATAGCATCAGAAAAATTAAGCCATATCAGTGCAAACATGCCTGTAGAAAAAATCAGCTGGTTAATAGATGAACTGTGATAGATCCTGTTGATACGTTTCATGTCCTTATCCTTCCAGGACTGCGATAAAGCACCCAATGAAGAAGAGATGATACCCCGCTGCGGTGCCTGTATCAGGCTGGCAATGTTTTGCGCCAGGGTATACACGCCTGCCAGTGCAAGCCCGTTGGGTAGTACAGCAGCGATAATGATAGTATCTATCACCATGGATACAGTAAATACAAGGCTTCCGCCATAAACAAAGGAAATTAAAGCAATGATCTTTTTAAAAAACTTTTTAGATACCCTGCTTACAGAAAACGTAAAGAATGCCCGTTTGGCCCATACCAGGTAAACAAGCAAGATAACTGCAACCGCCAGGAAGGTAAAAGAGTATATTTTAATGAACAGGTCGAAGGAAGCTATGATACCAGTAAAACTAAGTACGATCAGCAAAGTGGTAAATAACCTGAACTGTATTTCTCTTAAAAAATTAGACAACACCGCTTTTTTTACCTGCCAGGCATAGGCTTCTAAAATGGCAAACAACGTAAGGCCCATACCAAAAGGAAAAATATAGTAATAGTATTTTACCAGTTCAGGCGAATTGGTGCCGTATTTCCGGATGACCAGGTCTTTGAACAAGATACCGCCAATAGTAACCAGGCTAAAACCCAGCAACGAAAAAACAATGGCCCAGGTCAGTTGGTCATTCTTCTTCGGCGGCAGGTTATCGTTGTAATAAGGATAGAATTTATGGATATAAGAGGGCATGCCCAGGTTTGCAACCGAGAACATGATATTGGCCACTGCCATAAAAATACCCGTAAGGCCGTATTCTGACTGTGTAAAACCGCCTTCTCTTGTAAATAAATAAGTATTAAAAAAACCAATAGCAAAGCCAATATACACCACCATGGATGAAATGATACTCTGCTTTCGGATCTGCGACATAGCTTTGTTTGCTGCTAAATTACTCTACCTTTTTTGTTTTGATGTAGAAATTTGGGTCAACACTAAAACTATTATCGCCCTCAGGATATAAATTGAGTGTTTGCCATTGCTCGGTTGGCTTTATCCATTTTTCGGCTTTGAAAGTAATTTTTAAAGGCAGATCAAATCCTTTTACACAATTGGTGTAACGATAGGAGAGTTTATAACCGTCAATCTTATATTCAAGCACCGGTATTTGTGTGGTGCGTAGGTACTGATCAAATACCTTACTGAAGTTGATCTTGCTTTCCTTGTTGATATAATCCTCCACCTGTTGGGTAGTAACGGTTTGATGATAGAACGTTTTGTTCAGGCCTCTTAATATCATCCTGAATTTCTCATCGTCATTAATTACCTGGCGGATGGAATGCAGCATATTGCCCGATTTGGGATACATATCTCCGCTGCCTTCCTGGTTTACATTGTAGGGGCCAATGATGGGAATATCATTTTGTATGCCTTTACGGGTGCCAATCAGGTAGGCGTTACCTGCGTCTTTCCCATACCAGAAATCGGTAAATAATGTTTCGCTGTAGTTGGTAAAGCCCTCATGCACCCACATATCGGCAATGTCTTTGCTGGTGATATTATTGGCAAACCATTCGTGTCCGCTTTCGTGTATAATGATGAAATCCCACTTGAGTCCCCAACCGGTGCCACTCAGGTCGCGGCCTAAATAACCATTCTTATATTTGTTGCCGTATGCAGTAGCGCTCTGGTGTTCCATACCCAGGTGCGGAGCTTCCACCAGTTTGTATCCGTCTTCGTAAAAAGGGTAGGGGCCAAACCAATGCTCAAAAGCCTTCATCATACGTGGTGCATCCTTAAATTGTTCTTTGGCTTTATCCAGGTTATACTCAAGCACCCAGTAATCCATATCCAGTTTACCTTTTTCACCATCATATACTTCGCTGAAATGGGCATACTTGCCAATGTAGGGAACCAGGTTGTAATTATTGATCGGGTTCACCACTGCCCAGTCGTAAGTTGCTGTTCCATCGCCGTTATTTATTTTACCGCGGAAGCGGCCATTACCTACACACATCAGTGAATCGGGTATGGTAATATGCATTTCGGCGCTATCCGGTTCATCGCTCTGGTGATCTTTACAGGGATACCATACACTGGCGCCCAGGCCCTGGCAGGCAATGCTTACAAAGGGATTGCCTTTCTCATCTTTCTTCATAATTAAACCACCATCCCATGGTGGACGAATGGCAATACGGGGCTTGCCGTGGTAGTAAACGGTTATAAAAGTATAAGGATATGCATCCGGTGCTGTAATTTCTGGCACTTGTACCGTGTAAGCATTTCCTTTGCCTTTATCACTTCTTACAAATGTCAATGCCTGTAAGTATGGGACAATTGCTTTTGTGACAGCACCATTTTTTACTATTTTATGATTGCGAAGATGTATACTATCAATTTCCATCGGATATTGAAGATCAATTTGTATGTAACCCGGATTTTTTTTGATCGGTTTAATCGCAATTACATTATAACCATTGACCGAGCTATCACTCAAATTAAACTTCACGTGCAGATCATATTTTAACACATCCCACCAATCCCTGCTGGCACCATAGGTACCACGCAGTGTGTCGGCATTTGTAAAAGCCTTCATCGGCTTTAATGGCTGGGCCTGAAGGCAATGGAAAATTAAAAATGAAGAATTAAAAATGAAAAATGCTTTTAGTATTTGTTTCATGTGCTTTTGTATATAAATGCTAATTTAGTTTTTTTATGGCATTACACTACAAATACAAACAACCGCTCATCCATTTCCTTTGTGCCTTTCTGTCTTTGTGGTTCATTGCTTCTTCCTGTAAAGATCATAATCACCCAGATAAAAAAATATTTCACTATAACGAAAGCAGCGGCCTGGCCACCCTTGATCCTGCTTTTGCCAAAAGCAAACAGGTAATGTGGGTGGTACACCAGTTGTACAATACATTGGTAGAGATAGACAGCAATATGCAGATACAACCCTCGCTGGCAAAGCAATGGGAGATAAGCGCCGATAATCTCACCTTCACTTTTATTTTAAGGAATGATGTGCATTTTATGGATGATCCTTGTTTTGCAAATGGCAGGGGCCGTATCTTAAATGCTTATGATATTGAATACAGTTTTAAGAGAATTGTTGATAAGTCTGTTGCCAGTCCGGGTGCATGGATATTCAATAACCGGGTTGATTCCGTAGATGGATTCAAGGCCATCAATGACACCACGTTTCAGTTAAAACTGCAGCGCCCATTCCAATCCATACTGGGCATTTTAAGTATGCAGTATTGTTCCATCATTGCCAAAGAAGCGGTAGAAAAATACAAAACAGATTTTCGCAGCCATCCGGTTGGCAGCGGGCCCTTTAGCATAGTAACCTGGGAAGAAGGGCAGGCCCTCATTTTAAAAAAGAATGAAAGCTATTTTGAGAAAGATGCGGCAGGAAACAGGCTACCATATTTAGATGGCATCAAAGCTTCTTTCTTCAACAGCAAGGCTACGGAGTTTTTGGAGTTTCAGCAAAATAGACTCGATTTTATTGATGATATTGATCCTTCCTTTAAAGATGAAGTACTCACCAAAACCGGCAACCTCAAAAAAATATGGGAAGGAAAAATCGCACTGCGCAAGCATCCTTACCTGAACATAGAATACCTGGGCATCTTGGTGGATTCAACAAATGAACTTGTGAAAAATTCGCCTTTGCGTTTGCAAAAAATAAGACAGGCCATTAATTACGGTTTTAACCGGAAGAAAATGATGCTGTATTTACGCAACAGCATTGGCATTGCGGCCGAGAGCGGCTTTATACCAGCAGGATTACCATCTTTTGATTCTGTTGCCGTGCCGGGTTATCACTATGATGTAAACAAAGCAAAGCAATTGCTTACAGAAGCCGGTTATCCTGATGGGAAAAATTTGCCCGAAATAAAACTGCTTACCATTCCCATCTATGGCGACCTGGGCTCTTACATTGCCAACGAACTGTTGCAACTGGGTATTAAAGTAAAGGTTGAAGTAATTCAGAAAAGTTTATTGATGGAACAAACTTCCAAATCGCAGGCGCCGTTTTTTCGTGGTAGCTGGATTGCTGATTACCCGGATGCAGAAAATTACCTGAGTGTATTTTATGGAAAGAACCCGGCACCACCAAACTATACCCGCTACAAAAATGCTGACTTTGATGTACTCTACGAAAAAGCTCTGTCCGAAAAGAATGATTCGCTTCGTTATAAATTGTACCAGCAAATGGACAGGATCATCATCAACGAAGCTCCCGTGGTGCCGCTCTGGTACGATATGGCCATACACCTGGTGCATACAAACATTACAAATTTTTATCCCAACAGTTTAAACCTGCTGGAGCTGCGGAGAGTAAAGAAATTATGATCCGTTTACCGTTAACCACATAGTAACATAGCTGCATAGAAAAAATACATAGTTTAGATCAACTTTTAAAACAGGTTTATGAAACGGCATAAAAAATGGATAACCATAACAGCCATATTGGCTTTTGTATTTACAGGCATAGCTGCTTTTGAAGAGCCCGCTGCCGGTGATTTTAAAAACCTGCAGGTATTGCCCAAAAATATAAGGCCCGATTCGCTGGATAAGATCATGGATGGCTTTAATGAAAGCCTTGGAGTGAATTGTTCATTCTGCCATGCAGAGAACAAACAAACCAAAGTAATGGAAGCAGAAAAAGACAGCAAACCCGAAAAAGAGATCACCCGCAATATGATGCGGATGACCATGGATATCAATAAAAACTATTTTCAGTTTAATGAAGAGGTAAATGCCACGCAGATACAGGCTGTAGCCTGTTATACCTGCCATAAAGGAGCAGCTATTCCTGAAAAAGAGAAGAAAAAAGTTGTCAAAGATCCATTCAATTTTAAACAAAACTGACCGGTTCGTTTAATAACAAAAAAGAAAGCAGGAATATCTTCCTGCTTTCTTTTTTAAATTTCTTATTCTATTAACCATTTAGAGCCTAGTGTTTCTTCAGCTTGTTCTTAAATACTTTCTCAAATTTTTCCAGTTTGGGCCTTATTACAAACTGGCAGTAACCCTGGCCGGTATTGTTGTTATAATAATTCTGGTGATATTCTTCGGCCGGGTAAAAGATGGTGAAGGGCTCCAATGTAGTTACAATAGGATTTGCAAATGCACCGCTTTTATCCAGTTCTTTTTTATACTTTTCTGTCTTGGCCCGCTGCTGTTCATTATGATAGAACACTACACTGCGGTACTGTGTGCCCACATCGGCTCCCTGGCGGTTCAGCGTTGTGGGGTCGTGTGTTTGCCAGAATACTTCCAGCAGTTCGTCAAAGCTTATTTTTTTAGGGTCGTACAGTATATTCAAACACTCAGCATGGCCGGTTGTTTTGCTGCATACCTGCTCATAAGTAGGATTGGGGACCGTGCCGCCGCTGTAGCCGCTGGTAACTTTTTCCACCCCTTCCAGTTGCTGAAAAATAGCTTCGGTACACCAAAAGCATCCGGTGCCAAAAGTTGCAGTATCTAACGTTACATTTGGATCGCTCATAATTTTTGTATCTTTTTTCGTAATTGCTTTATTGTCTTTCTGCGCACAGGAATTTAAGCCTATGAAACTGACAATCGAAATGAATAAAAATCTTAACATGGTTTATATTTTTTCATTAACCTACGTAAAGGTAAATAGCATAGTTTGTTTAACATGTTGTGGCAACAAAAGTTTAACAAACAGCGCAAATACCTGTATTTTGCAACTATGAGATTAACTTTTATAATGGTAGCATCTTTGCTCATCCTTTCCTGCAATCAAAAAACAGCCATGGATAAACTTACTGCACATGCCTTTCGCTTAAAGCCAGGCGAAGACCTTAAAACCGGTATTCAAAACCTGGTAAACCAGCAGCAAATTAAAGCAGGCTGGGTGAGTACCTGTGTCGGCAGCCTGACAAACTATCAAATACGTTTTGCCAATCAGCCAAATGGCAGCACCGACAGTGGCCATTTTGAAATTGTAAGCCTGACCGGAACTGTTTCAACAAACGGTTCTCATCTCCATATCAGCCTCAGCGACAGCACCGGTAAAACCATTGGCGGGCATTTGATGGAAGGTTGTAAAATCTATACCACTGCGGAAATCGTCATCCTAAGCAGCAATGAATTTGTTTTTAAAAGAGAAAAGGATGGCACCACGCCCTGGGAGGAGTTGCAGGTGGAAGAACTGAAACCGAAGCAATAGCAATCATGAGAAATGTCTTTTTACGGATAGAGAATTGGCTGCTGATAACTCCAGCAATATTATTAATTATTGAATTGCTGTTCATTGGAGAATCTGTGATGGATGTTCACTTCCATGATACGTATTTAGTAATGCCTGGCGCTTCTTCATTGATCTTAATATTGATCCTGTTGCTTATTCCTTATATGTGCCACCTTTTGTTAAAAACAAAAGGTAAAAGATCAATACTTTTTATCCATGTAATTTCAACAGTGGTTTCTATTGTTGCATTTTTTATTTGCAGCAAGCTAATACCAACAACTCCAAGAAGGTATTATGACTTTTCAAACTGGGAATCGTTTCAGCAATTTGGAATGCTTAACAACCTGGTTGCCATGATAGCCTTAGCTCTGATTACTATCCAATTACTCTTTATTGTATATGCAATAACCTGGCTTTTCATAAATAAGCAGACTAATAAGAAGGCAAGTAAATAAAGTTTCATAAAAGCTTATTATTAACCGAAATTTGCAGTTTTAAAATAAGATATAGTGAAATTTTTTCCTGAGTCCGCCCTTGTGCAGCTAGAATATGAGAAGGTAAAAACCTTGCTGGCACTGCATTGCCGTACCGAATTTGCCAAACACAAAGCAGAGCAACTTCGCCTGCATACCAAAAAAGAATATATACAAACCGAATTACAGCAAAGTAACGAGTTCAAACTGCTGCTGCAAAGCAGCCAGCCGTTCCCTAATGAATTTACGCACAATATCAGTAAAGAGTTAAAACTGCTGGGCATACCTGGTGCCGTGTTAACAGGCGATCAGTTCCTGCTGATCAGGCGGTTAGCCGAGAATACGAACAATATCTTCCGCTGGTTCGATAATGAACGTCGCATAGCTTACCCCGCACTCACCAAAGTGGTGCATGATGCTTACTACGAGAAAGTGATCGTAGAGATGATTGACGAAATACTGGACGAAGCCGGCCAGGTAAAAGACAGTGCCAGTGAAGAACTGGCTGAGATCAGGATGAATTTATACCGTAAACGGAATGAATTGCGAAAAGTTTTCGACCGCATAGTAAGCAAACTGAACAAGCAGGGTTATTTAGCCGATATAGAAGAAAGTTTTTTAAACGGCAGGAGAGTGCTGGCTGTTTTTGCCGAACAAAAGCGGATGATCAAAGGCATACTGCATGGAGAAAGCGATAGCCGTCGCACCAGTTTTATTGAACCCGAAGAAACCACCGAACTTAACAACGCTATCTTTTCGCTGGAGAATGAAGAACGTAAAGAAGTGTATAAGATATTGCGCAAGCTTACACAAAGCTTAAGTGTATATGCCGACCTGCTTAAAACCTACCTGCACATGGCCGGCGAATTCGATTTTATACGTGCCAAAGCAAAATTTGGTATTGAATACAATGGAAGCTACCCCGTAGTGCTGGATAAGGCGCATATAAAACTGATACAGGCCTATCATCCCTTGCTGTATCTCTATAACAAAACGAATAAGAAACCAACCATACCAGTTGATCTTACCCTAAACGAAAAGCAACGCATACTGGTCATCAGCGGGCCCAATGCCGGCGGTAAAACGGTTACCTTAAAAACGGTGGGTTTATTACAACTGATGCTGCAAAGTGGTTTGCTGGTGCCGGTTCACCCGGATAGTGAGATGGGCATTTTTAAACAGATCATGATACATATTGGCGATACACAAAGCCTGGAATTTGAGCTGAGCACTTACTCATCGCACCTGAAGAACATGAAGCATTTTATGGAAAATGCCAATGGTAAAACATTGTTCTTTATTGATGAACTGGGCAGCGGATCTGATCCCAACCTGGGCGGCGCCTTTGCAGAAGTGATCATGGAAGAACTGGCCATTAAACACAGTTTTGGTATTGTTACCACACATTACCTCAATTTAAAAGTAATGGCCAACAAGGTTGCCGGCATCATTAATGGCGCCATGCAGTTTGATGAACAGAACCTGCTGCCCATGTACAAACTGGTAGTGGGCAAGCCCGGCAGTTCCTATACTTTTTCTATTGCTGAAAGAATTGGCCTGGAGAAAAGGCTGATAGACAAGGCCCGCAAACTGGTTGATGACGACCATTTCACCTTAGATAAATTGCTTAACCGCACCGAGCAGGATCTGCAGCATATTGATAAAGAAAAAGCAGATCTGAAAACCCTTATTAAAGAGAACGAGGCTTTAAAAAAGAAAATGGAGCAGGCCCTCAATAAAGAGCTGCACCAGCAGGAAATGGAAAGGCTGCGACTTCAGAACCATATTGCGGCTGACAAGATCATTTACCTGAAAGATATGGAACGCCGCCTGAAAGCCATGGTTATTGAATGGCGCAAAACCGAGGACAAAGACAAAGTGGTGAAGATGATACACGCTCTGTTGTTTCAGCAGAAAGAAAAAATAACCTCCGAAAAGCAGCAGAAAAAACTGAACGAAAAATTTGAGGAAGTGGGAGGAGAGATCAGCATCGGCGCCAAGGTAAAGATGAAGCAGAACCGCCAGGTAGGTATTGTAAAGGAGATCAAGGGCAAAAAAGCCGTACTGCAGGTGGGTGCTGTGCCCATTACAGTAGCATTGAAGGATTTAGTAGTAGTGAAAGATAAAATACTGCCGGAAGCTTCTTCATAAATAGCGATACACATTATAGTTTAAAGCGAAGAATGGGAACACGGATGACACAGAGATGTACGGATAAAGAAGGCTCTTTCTATGCTACGCAGAAAAATGCAGATTGTCTCGATATTACTCCACCTTTGATTTTTTTACATAAGCGTCCAAATCGCTTACCTTTTTGAATCAAGACAAAAAGTTAAAACCTTTGCCTGGATAGGCTTTCAGAGATTTACTTAAAATAGTTTTATAAATTTTTTGGAATAAAAACCGCGTAACCTTACTTTTGCCGCGGAGAGATGGCAGAGCGGTCGAATGCGGCGGTCTTGAAAACCGTTGAAGGGCAACTTTCCGGGGGTTCGAATCCCTCTCTCTCCGCTGAAAATCCCGATTATAGATCGGGATTTTTCATGTGCATCCGTTTGTAATATCTTAAAAGCAGCATATTTAGTAGTAATATGAAAGCTCTCTTAGCCATTTTAGCCGTATTTGTAGTTTCTTCCTGCGGCCATTCGCCGCTGGTAAGCCATTTAGAGGGCAGCGACAGTGTGGCTATAAGATTTAAACAACAATCTACCGGCCTTGTAAGCAAAGTAGTAGGCACAGCCAGGCCTTATGCCATACAGGACCTGCTTACCTATACCGGCAGCAAAGAAACCACCAAAGGTAATTGCGGCGAAGACGGCGACATTATATTCTTTAAAAAAGGCATACCTGCCGGACATGTATTTTTTAATTACACCAGCGATGGTTGCCATCATTTTATGTTGAACAGGAATGGAAAGATTATTGCCACCGAAATGAATAACCAGGCTGTGGACCTTTTCAAAGCCCTGGCAAATGAGGCTCCGTAAATTATTACAAGGGTGAACAATGGTATCCTTTTACTTTTTCCTTTTAGAATACATATAGTGTACAAAATTTAGCAGTGGTGTTTAGCTGATTAATTGGGTGTCGTTGTATTAAGTTGACAGTCAATGAATTGAAAGTGCAAGATTTACTTATAATGTATAAGCGTTATGTTCAATAGGTTAGCAATAAAAAAGCCCCGCTGAGCAGGGCTAAAAAGCTTAGATACTTTTTAAAATCGACAAGGCAAAGGATAACAATGCCAAAGCTTCTATGAGCTTTACATACTTTTTCATGAGAAAAGTGTTTAAGGAGATTTTAAATAAGTATTACACAGGTGCACAGCCTGTGTCATGGCCTCAGTTTCTGCTGGGGCTTTTTTATGTGCGGTTGCTACGAGCGCCTATTTAGCATAACGACTAATTATAGGCATTACAACTCATTGTTGCCATTATTGCGATTTTTTCAATAGACAAATAAAGATTTGTCAAAACTATTGAAAAAATCGCAATAATGGCAACCGCCGCCTGGTAAGGCGAAATAATAAAAACGTTGTAATGCCTATAATTAATATTATGTTAAATAGATTATTCGAAACCCCTTATCTTTACGTTTTACAAACAGGCAGTTTATTGGTTTGAGTTAACGTACATTGAATAAGCTGCCTATAATAAGAAACCCTCCTGCTTTTTGCCGGAGGGTTTTATTTTTATGCAGATACAATTTGGTAAACTCCCTGTCGCAATAAAATATGGTTTGCTATTGGGAACCGTAAGCTGCTGTAAACTATAGAATTATATAAGTCATAATAACAATTCTATAACAATGTTTTGATTTTTAACCTGCATCTTTGTTCTGGTTTTTCATAGGATATTGGATTAACGGGGCTAAGTTTCTACTTAGGCCCCTTTTTTTTATGGGAACGCTGATGACACGGATATGGGCGGACTTAAAACGGATTTAAATCAGTGTTCATCAATATAAATCCGCGTCATCCGTATTCCTATCAATCCGCGTTTCTATCTAAGAGTAAAGCTCCCGGTGATGCCTTCGGCAGAACTGCCGCCCACCATTACATCAAATTCGCCGGGCTCTACTACAAATACGCCCTCATTATTATAAAATCCCAGTTCAGCAGCAGTCAGGTTAAAACTTACCTGCCTTTGTTCGCCGGCTTTGAGGCTGAACTTGCTGAAGCCCTTCAGTTCCTTTATGGGCCTTACTACGCTGGCAAACTTATCATGTATGTACAACTGAGCTACTTCCTCGCCGTCCAGTTTGCCTGTATTGGTTACGGTAACTGTAACTTTTATGTTGTTCTTAGCTACTTCGCTGATCTGCAGGTTGCTGTAACTGAAGCTGCTGTAGCTTAACCCGTAACCAAACGCATACAGTGGCTTATTGCTTTCGTCGCCATAATGGCTCCAGAAAACCAAGTCTATGGGGCCAGGACGTCCGGTACTCAAATGGTTGTAATAAATGGGCACCTGTCCTACACTACGTGGAAAAGTCATTGGTAGTTTACCCGAAGGATTATAATCACCATACAGCACCTGCGCAATGGCATTACCACTCTGGCTGCCCAACTGCCATGCTTCCACAATGGCTGGTACATGCTCGTCGGCCCAGGTAATGGCCAGCGGGCGCCCGTTCATAAGCACCAGTACGATGTTCTTATTTACAGCATATACGGCTTCAAGCAACTGCTGCTGCAAACCCGGCAGGTTCAATTTACTGCGGCTACGGCCCTCACCGCTTTGAAATCCATGTTCACCTAACACCATGATTACCAGTTCAGAATTTTGTGCTAACTCAACAGCTTCTTTAAACCCACTGCTGTCTGTTTCGTTTATCTTTACTTCGTTAATAAAGCTGGTTTGGCCAATTACCAGGTCGGTCCCTTTAGCATAGCTGATACTGCTGCTGAAATTCTTCAGGCCTTCCATTACCGATACGGCTGTATTATCATCGCTGCCAATGCGCCAGCCACCCAAGGGGCTGTTCTTGTCATTGGCCAGGGCACCAATAACAGCTATTTTTTGCTGGTTTTTACTAATGGGCAATAGGCGGTTGCTACTACCCTTTACATATTCATTTTTTAATAATACAATAGATCTTTTGGCTACATCCAGCGAAGCCGCCAGGTTAGATGGATTGTAGGTAAGCTCCTTTTCACGTGCAGCATCGCAGTAGCGGTACGGGTCGTCAAAAAGGCCCAGTTTGAATTTTATCTTTAAAATACGCTTTACTGCATCATCTACTACCTGCATTTTCACTTTGCCCGCTTCCACCAGTTGTTTCAGGTAGCCCACATAGGCGGCAGATTCCATGTCCATATCGCTTCCGGCATTGGCGCTCATCTGGGCCACCTGCTGCAGATCTTTGGCATAGCCATGAGCGATCATTTCGCCACCCGAACCCCAATCGGATACCACAAAGCCTTTAAACTTCCAGGCATCTTTTAAAATATCCCTTTGCAGAAATTTATTGCCAGTGGCAGGCACCCCGTTGAGTACGTTAAAGGAGTTCATTACGGTAGCAACTCCTGCATCGCTGGCGGCTTTAAAGGGCGGCAATATTACATTGTATAAGGTAGATGTTCCTACATCTACGGTATTATAATCCTTACCCGATTCGGCAAAGCCATAGCCGGCAAAATGCTTTACACAGGCTGCAATGGTATTATTGGCCGTCAGGTCATCGCCCTGGAAACCTTTGATACGAGCTACGCCTATCTTACTGCCCAGGTAGGTGTCTTCTCCTGCCCCTTCCATTACACGGCCCCAGCGGGCGTCACGGCTTATATCCACCATGGGTGCAAAGGTCCAGTTAATGCCTGCGGCTGATGCCTCTATGGCTGCAGTGCGTGCCGATTTTTCAATAGCTGCCAGGTCCCAGCTGGCAGCCTCGCCCAGTGGTATGGGAAACAGCGTTTTGTGGCCGTGGATAACATCATAGCCAAACAGCAGCGGAATGCCCAGGCGGGTTTCCTTTACGGCAATTTCCTGCAGTTTACGCACATTCTCTGCTCCTTTTACATTTAAAACGGCGCCCACCATTCCCTTCCTCAGGTGATCGTACTTCTTTTTTGCATCACCATCTTTGGGTACCGGCCCGGTAACTTCCCAAAATCCATTGTACTGGTTCATCTGCCCTACTTTTTCTTCCAATGTCATGCGCTTAAGCAAAGCATTCACTTTTGCATCAATGGCAGCTTCTTTAGCTGGGGTTTGTGCCCATACCTGCAGTTGTATGACTGCAAAAAATAGTACAGCTGTATATTTTAGCATGGCGGGTTTCAGGTATTTCATATAAATTATTTTAACAGAGAAGTAAATATAAAAAAAGCGGAGGTATCTACCTGGATAAGTGAATACGATCCGCCTGCTTAACGATTGCTTACGAGATAACTAACTATTTAAAAGGTTGAAAGTTGAAGGTTGGTTCCCCAACTTTCAACAATTGCCTCTTACTGATACACCCTTACATAATCTACTTCATAGGTTGCCGAGGTAAGTGCAGGATCAACTGCACCACCGAAGTTGCCGCCCATGGCCATGTTCAGCAAGATGAAAAAATTCTGGTTGAAAGGCAGTGCTGCTGAATTGGCTACTGTATGAAATAACTGTGCATCTACATAAATTTTTATCGTTGCAGGAGTCCATTCCACTGCATAGGTATGAAAAGCCGTAGTTGCATCTGGTATCATTATAGTTGCACCATTGGCGCTACCACCCGAATGGCCGGGATAATGAAGCGTGCCATAGATCTTGTTCAGATCACGGCCCAGGTGCTCAACAATATCTGTTTCGCCACAATCGGGCCAGCCCACGGTGCCAATGTTATCGCCCAACATCCATGCTGCAGGCCAGGTGCCAACCCCGGTGGGGAATTTGGCTCTTACCTCAATCTTACCATATTTAAAGGAGTATTTTCCTTTTGATAATAAACGGGCCGAAGTATAGGTACTACCCATGTAATTCTCTTTAAGGGCAATGATCTTTAAAACACCACCCTGTACGATCACATTTTGCGATCTGTTGGTATAATACTGCAGTTCGTTATTGCCCCAGCCACCGCTGCCGGTGCCAATATCGTACCCCCATTTAGCGGGGTCGGGTGCGCCATCGGTATTAAATTCATCGCTGAATACCAATGTGGTTGGCGAGCCACCACCACCGGTTACATTTACAGTAACCTGTATAGATTTACTGATGGTAAGTCCGGAACTACTTTTGGCAGTAACATTTACCGTGTAGGTAATATTACCTGATGTTGTGTATTTGTAGGTGATTAGTCCGCCAGGTACTGTTTCAATAACTCCGTTACCATATTCATAAATATAAGTAACAGCGTTGGTAGCTGTTGCGGTAAAAATAACATTACCGCTACCATCAGTACTGGGTGTAGCTGTAACTACGAGGTTGGTTGGTGCCACCTGAGTGGTACCGCCTCCTGTACCTGAGTTCCCTTTACTGCAGCTGGTGGCAATAATGAACAGGAAAAACAGTTTGAATGAATTTTTGATTAACTGCATAATAATTACTTTTTAATAAGTTTCTGATACCATGAGTTTCCGTCTGCTCCAATGTTACGCAGGCTTACCTGGGTGGCAGAGATAGACAGTATTTCGTAGGTTGTTCCACCGGTACCAAAGTTAATAATTCCGTTGCCGGGAACTGTGAACTGAATACGGGTAGATTGTGCTGAGGTAGAACCAGAGGTAGCATCCATAAAGGTTAACCTTCTGTTGCCGCCTGTGCTGATACCATAGCAGCCATCGCCGCCCGAAACACCATAAAAAGCTGTGGCTGCACCAATAGAGAAGGAAGCTCCCTTATTATCTATGGACATGAACACATTATCATTGGCATCTTTTGAGAAAGTAATATCATCATCATACGCACATGCTTCCCTTGAGTTGGGCGAGGCAGCGTACCAGATGGGCGCAAACTCATTATTTGGCCCTACCCCAAAATGCCCGGGGGCATCATGATCTGTTTGCCATACTTTGGAAGTACCTCCTGTAAGGTTGCTTAAGATATTGGCTGGTATGGTAAAGTTCACAAACACTTTTACCTTTTTAGTAATCGTACTCATGGCACCTGCAGTACCAATGGCATTTATAGTGATGTTATATTCTGCCGTACCGGGTGCACCATACTTATAAGTAATAACACCCGAGGGTACCATCTGTGGAGCGTTGCCATCACCGAAATCGATCTTGTAGGTAATCGCATTATCAGCTTTGATTACGATATCTACTTTACCGGTTCCGTTGCCAAAGGGATTGGCAACATCTGTGCCTACTACGTTTGTAGTAAGCACCAGGTTTGTGGGGGCAATAATATCACCGATACTATATTCTGCTTTTTTGCAGGCACTGAATGCGGCCACTGTAAACAGTATGGCAAGCAACCTGGATATTTTATTTTTTATCATGATCGTTTTTTTTAAGATTAATTAAGTCGGATATCATCAAAATAGAAAGTATAGTTTGGTGAGCCATCGCCGGCTGTACCCAGGTCGAATATCAATACCACTTTAGAGTAGGAATTACCTACATTGATGGTTGAAAAATCGAACGTGAGCTCTTCCCAGGTATTAGCCGTGGTGCAGGTTGCTTCTTTTTCGAAACTGATACCTCCGTTGGTGGCATTCTCTACTTTGAGCAACAGCCTGGCTCCTATTCTTGGTGAATACACTTTTACCTTAAATGTTTTCAATACTGAGAAATTGATGGGGTTCACTAGTTCGATAAAGCTGCCGCCATATACTTCTGGTGGTCCTTTCACCATTTTACCTACTTTGGTACTGGTGTTAATGCCCGATGCATTTGGGTTATTTACCACGGTGGCTGCACCTCCGCCAAAATCAACAAAAGGATAGGCATAAGTGGTAGACTGGAAATCAAGCGGCAGTGCAAGGTAATTGGGGGTAACATTGGTAGCCAGGAAATTCACATCATCCCAATAAAACGTTTTACCGGTTCCGGCATTTCCAAAATCAAAGAATATGGAAGCCATGTTGTATGTATAACTCAGGTTTAATGCTGCTGTTCCGGAAGACTGGTTTGCAAAATCAAATACCAGGGTTTCCCAGGTATTGGCTGCCTGTGTCATCGCTTCCGTTTCAACCGAGCGTGCCGGGTTGGTGCGGTCTTCTACTTTAAGCCTTACACGAATACCAGCTCCAGGCGAATATACCCGCACACTCATTTGTGTTTTGGTAGCAGTAAAAGGCAGGTTGGTAGTAAAGCCTGCACCGATGGTTGTACCCGCCCATGTTTCAGCACCATTGGCCTTAACAGTTTTCTTTACGTTATTGGCAGCATTGGTAGGATCAACTGCGGCAGAACTTTGATTGTTACCAAAATCAGTAACCTCATAATTAACACCCGGCAGATCGAAAGTTACAGGCAATGCCAGCAGGCTTACGGGCATCTGGTTGGTCTGGCGGATATCATCAAAAAGCCAGGTAAAATTGGCCGAGCCATCTCCTACTGTTCCCAGGTCGAATATCAAAACCACTTTTGAATAGGAATTCGCTGTATTGATTGTCCGGAAATCAAAAGCCAGATCTTCCCAGGCATTGGCTACTGTTGTAAGCACTTCTTTTTCAAAAAAGATACCTCCATTGGTAAGATTCTCAGTTTTCAACAAAACTTTTGCGCCTACCCTTGATGAAAATACTTTCATTCTGAACACCCGGTTAACCGAAAAATCTATTGGACCACCCAGTGTTAAAAAACTGCCAGCCCATACCTCGGGGCCGTTCTTTACCATGCGGCCTACATTGGCGCTGGTATTGATGCCATTGATCTGCGGGTTTGCAATTTTAGTTGCCGTAGCACCGCCAAAATTGGTAAAGGCATAATTGATCGTTGGCGATTCAAAGGTTATTGGTAGTAAAACGGGATCCACAATGGTAACAGTAGTTGTAAAGGTGGTGGTTGCAGCACCACCGCTGTAAGCAACTACTTTTACTGTGTAGGTTCCAACAGATGCATACACATGGCTGGCTGTCTGGCCTTCTAAAAATGATTGTCCGGGTTCATTGGCCACATCGCCCCAGAAAACTTTAAAGAAGGTCTCATACAAAGCTGTTGCAGATACATTCACTTTAAAATTGTTGGCGCCATCTATAGCCACATTTACAGCCAGGTTTTCCGGAGCACGAAAAGATACGGTTAGCTTTTGTATCAACTCGGTTGTTTTACCGTTCACCGCATGTGCTACAATCTTTACATTGTATACACCTTCGGCATAAATATGGGTGGTGCTGTTTCCGGCAGTTACATTAGCCGGTGCGGTGGTGGCATCACCATAATACACATCATAATATACCCCTCCTTCGCCATTGGGTGTTATAGTCACCTTGCCGGTATTATCCTGCGTTATGTCGAACATAACAGATAATTTGGCCGGTGCTGCCGCTGTATCTACAAAGGCAATATCATCTGTACTTACTTTGTTACAGGCTGCCAGTACTACCAGCATCAGCAAGGCACTGTATAAATATTTAATAGCATTCATAATCGTTATTTTTAGTTAGTTAAAGATTAGTAACCGGGATTTTGAGTAAGTCCGCCATTTACTTCACCCAATGGTATAGGAAACAGTTCGTTCTTGCCCGGTATAAATCCCAATGCCGACAATGCTGCAGACGCTCTTCCGGTTCTTACAAGATCAAAAAAGTATTCACCTTCCATCGCTAATTCACGCCTGCGCTCCAGAAAGATAGCATCGGCAAGTGCGATACCAGTGGCAGTAATATCGTGGCTTGTGTTGCCAAATGCACGCCTGCGTACCAGGTTAAGGTATGTTTGCGCTTTGGCATCATTAGCTGCAGCTGCTTTGTTGTTGGCTTCTGCTGCCATTAACAAAACATCGGCATAGCGTATGGTTCTGAAATTATTTCCATAATTCAATTCTATCTGGCCAGACGATTCGCCTATGCGTGGCTGGTATTTACCGTTGTAAAGACCGGTATTGCGGTAAGGTGCTACCTGGTATACAATATTGTAAGCCGGGTTTGCCTGTTTATATGATTCTACGTTAAAGAGGGTTACATCTTTACGCTGA
>Ga0209023_10000933_pt1 | contig 41222 bp, 40 predicted proteins | sample LakOneMetagenome_FD_187468 | JGI IMG/M metagenome (GOLD analysis project Ga0209023, IMG submission 187468) | Freshwater and sediment microbial communities from Lake Erie, Canada (SPAdes) (version 2) | ecosystem: Environmental > Aquatic > Freshwater > Lentic | place: Lake Erie, Canada...
TTCGCCCGACGGAAGGCCGCATCCGTTGCACGAACGGCTTCGCCCTTCGTGCGGCCCGTGTAGGGCTCGCCGACTATCGTGTCCGCGGCCCGGGCGGTTAGCTCAGTTGGTTAGAGCACTTGCTTTACACGCAAGGGGTCCTCGGTTCGAGTCCGAGATCGCCCATCGGAAGACCGACGGTCGGCCGGCGGCCGCTAACGCTTCTTGACGACGGTGATCCGCACTTCACGGCCGAGCGACGGGAGGTAGCGTCCGTCGACGACCGCGGCATACACGCGGTAGCTGCCCGTGGACAGCATCCGGATCTTGCGGGTGTAGCGCGCCTCGGTGGCGTTGCCGACGCGCGCGGTCATCGTGCCGGCGAGCTGCCAGTTGCCCTTGGAGTTCTTGCGCTGCACCACCATCAGGGTGCCGGGGAGTGCGGGCTTCAGGAAGCCTGAGAAGATCACGCTGCGGCCGCGCCGGACACGCGACGACGAGACGTTGGTGCTGACGCGAGAGGCGACGCCGATCGTGACGATCGGGCTGGCGAGGCTCTTGCCGGCCTGCACGACGCGGTATTGCGTGTTCAGCGGCACCGACAGCAGTGAGACGCTGAAGTTGCCGGCGGCATCCGCGACGACCGGGTTGCCGATCTGCTTGAAGCCGTCGGTGTAGGGGAAGGGATTGCTCTGCAGGGCCACCGTGACGCCGCCGTTGCCGGTACCGGTGACCTGGCCGCCGATCACGGTGCCGCTGCCGAAGGGCACCGGGTTCGGCGTGGCGCCGAGCGTGATTCCGAGTGGCGTCTTCTTGGTGGTGAAGGTGCGGTCGGCGCCGAGCGTCGTGCCGGCGCTGTTGCGCGCCACCAGGCGGTAGTGGTACTTGGTGGCGGCGGTCAGTCCGGACAGGTCGACCGAGATGTTCCTGTTGCCATCGCCGGTCAGGCCGCCCTCGGGGGTCGCGGCGCTGTAGGCCGTCGTCGTGCCGTACTGGAAGTAGTAGGCCGTGGTGGCGCCGTTGGGATCGACGGTGCCGGCGACGCGTGCCGTCACCTGCACGACGTTGGACGCCGGCCCGGTCGTCACACCGGGCTTTGTCGGCGCCGCGGTGGCGACGCCTGGGACCGCGATCGACAGGACTGCGGCAAGAACGGTGGACCGAACGAGGGGGGACATGCCGCTATTGGACCACGGCGGTGCGCCGCCGTGGTCCGGGTCTCATGGAGTTGCCACGAGGGCCAAACGTCAGTTGGAGACGTTGTAGCCCTTGGCCTTCAGGTCATTGATCGCGGCCGTGACCTGTTGGATGCCCTTCGAGCTGGTGAGGGCGTTGATCTTCGGCAAGAGCTTGGTCGGGTCGCTCGAGCTGCCCTTCGTCTCCTTGCCGATCGCGTCGAAGGAATCCGCCATCGCATTCAGGCCGTCGGCCAACTTCTTGTTGGCGTCCTTGGCGTTGTCCGGCGGGTTGATGTCGCCGATCTTCTTCGACGCGTCACGCAGCACCTTGCTGGCATCGGAGAACTTGCTGCCGAGCGCGGCGGTGTCCTTCGTATTGCCGATGCCCTGCCCGAGCGAGCCGAACGATGTGCTGAGCGCCTTGCCGGCCGCGTTGAGTTCCTTGATGTATTGGTCCTTGCTCAGTTGAGCCGGTTGATCGCCGCCACCGCATCCAACGAGGACGAGGGCGACAAGGGCAGCAAGGAGCGCGAGGGTGCGGGTCATCGCACAATCCTCGCACTTCCGGGCGACGGGATGCAGCTAGCGCCGGATCTCGAAGCTCGCTCGGACCGGCCCGACGCCGTTGCCATCACTGTCGAGCGCGGAGATCGCCAGTCGATAACGCCCGGGCTTCAGCGCGTGACCTGCGGCTGTGGGACGCAGCGTGAAGATGCGCAGCGTTGCGCCTGGCCGCAACGTCCGCGCCCCGGGGACGCTGACCCACCGGCGGCCAACGGCGCGCTGCAACAGCACGGTGAGCGTGGCCGGACGCGTCAGGGCCACCGTGACGCGCACCGCGGAGGCGGGCTGGTGGCGCCGCGCCAGATGGAGCAGGTGATGGGCCATTGTCAGGCGCGAGATCGCGACCGCCGGCGTCGGCGGCGTCGGCGGTGGCGGGGCTGGCGGAGCCGCGGGCAGCGCTGCGGCGGCGACGGCGGGTGCGGGCGGCAGCGGCGGCGGCCCGAAGAGCACGCCCGCAGTGCGGTCGGCGGAGACCGACACGGTGCAGGTGGCTGCGCTGCCGGCGTCGGCGCAGGCGCCGCTCCAGCCGCTGATCACGGACCCGGCCGCAGGTTTGGCGGTCAGCGTCACCTGCCGGCCCTGGCCGTAGCGCTGGCGGCAATCGGTGACGCACGCGATGCCTGGGAGGTCACTGGTCACCGTGCCACGCGCCGGCTCGTTGACCGTGACGGTCAGCACCCCGCGCGGTGGCGGCGATGATCCCGGGACATCGAACCGCAGCACGCGGTTGTTGCCGCTGTCGGCAACGAGCAGCGTCGCGCCGTCCGCACTGAGCGCCAGACCGCGCGGCTCGATCACCTGTGCTGCGCCGGCGCCCTCGGTGGCGATCGTGTCCCAGCTGCCTGCGGTGCTGACGCGGCGGACGACGCGCGCGCCGTTCGCGGTAGCGGGGCGCTGCTCGGCGACGATCAGCAGCCCGTCGGCCCCCGCGGCCAGGCCGGATGGGTGATCCCAGGTCGTGGAACCGGCCGGACCCGAGACCAGGGCACCGGTCACGGCGTTGCGGACCGAGCTGTCGTCGGCGACATAGACCGTGCCGTCGGGCGCCACGGTCACGGCGGAGGGGTTGTTCAGCGCCGTGCGGACGACGCTGGCGTTCATCGTGGCGTCGAGCAGCAGCAGGCGCCCGGCCTCGTCGGTCACGTAGACACCCGCGGCGGCAGCAGCGATCGCCCGCGGCCGCACCAACAGCCCGGCCGCGGTGGTCCGCAGCACGCTGCCGTCGGCGCCAAGCTCGACGACGCGGTTGTTGCCGGTGTCGGCCACCCAGAGATTGCCGTCCGCGTCATACGCCACGCCGCTCGGCCGGCTGAACTGTCCCGTCGCGGCGCCCTCATAGGCGTAGCCCGTGATCAGGCTGATCAGTCCTCGCTGGCCGCTGAAGGTGCCGTCGGCGTCGAACAGGGCGACGCGATGGTCAAAGCTGTCTGCGATCGCGACGCCGCCGCTCGGCGTGAAGGTGACGCCGGAGGGCCGGGTGACGTAGCCGGGGCCACGGCCGGCGAGGCCCCAGGCCGCGCTGACGGACCCGTCGGCCGCGAAGGACTGGATCCGGTTGTTGGCCGTATCGGCGGCCAGCACGCCGCCGCTCGGTACGTCGGCCAACGCGCCGACGGCGCGCGCGATCTCCATGTTGCCGGCGCCGGGCCCGTAGCCACTGCGTCCATAGACCATGCGGAATGCCAGCGTGGCTGCGTCGAAGACGTCAACGCGGTTGTTGAGATTGTCGGCGACGTAGAGCTGTGCGGGGTTGGCGCTGTCGACGGCGACGTCGTAGGGGTTGCGGAACTGGCCAGGGCCCGTCCCGTACGTGCCGACCTCCGAGCCGTTCCAGGCCAGCGTCACCGGATCCAGCACGACGACGCGATGGTGGTCGTCATCGGCGACATAGAGCCGCGTGCCGGCAGGGTCCAGGGTGAGCCCCTGCGGCGCAGACAGATCCACGGTCGAGTACGTGACGCCGGTCGGCTGCAGCGTCGCGGGATCGAGCGGGAACCGGGCGACGCGGTTGTTGCCCTGATCGGCGACGTAGACCACCGGCGCGCTCGCGGCGCTCGCCTGGAAGACCGCGATGCCGCTGGCGCTGATGCCGGCGCCCGTTGTCGGGTTGCCGCCGAGCAGGTTGAAGACCGAGCTGTCGCCGAAGGTGGCGACCGGATGGCCGTCGTCGGCGGCGAGGACATGGACCCGCTCGTTTTCGGCGTCGAGCACATAGAGGTGGTTCGCGCGGTCGGTGGCGACGCCGCCGATCACGCCGAAGCGGCCGGGCTCGCGGCGGCTGGCCCGCGCACCGAACGTGCTGCGCGGCGTGCCGTCGGCAGTGAAGGACTGAACGATGCCGGAGTACTGGTCGGCGACGTACACGACCGACCCGCCCGGCGATGTCGTGACCGCCTGCGGGAAGCGGAAGACGCCTTCGCCCTGCGGCGTCTCGCCGAGGGTCGAGACGCTGAGCGGGGGCGGGGCTGCGCCCGACGCCGGAGCGGCGAGGAATGCGGCGGCGAGGATCGCCGTGAGGGCGGGGAAGATGCTGCGCATCATGGCTGCAACGCGGCGTGCCGGAGGAAGTGACAGACACGAGAACGCGTTGCTCGGCATGATGCACACATGCCGAGCATTCCGCCATTCTCCAACCACCTGCCCGTCCGCATCCGTTTCGGTGACGGCGTTGCGCGGGAGCTGGGCTCGATCGTCGCCGCCGAAGGCGTCGCGACCGCCGTGGTGATCATTGACGCGGGGCTGGAAGCGCAGAGCCCGGCCGTCGCCGCCGTCGTGCAGTCGGTCGAGGCGGCGGGGGTGGAGCTCGTGCGCCACGTCAAGGACGCCGGCGAGCCGACCCACGGCGCCGTCGACATCGCCGCCGAGGTGCTGCGCGCAGCCGATGCCGGCGTGTTGATCGCGCTCGGCGGCGGCTCGGTGCTCGATACCGCGAAGGCCGCCCGGCTGTGTCTGCAGCGCGGCCTCGCGTTCAGCGACTTCCTCGCCTCCGAGCGCGTCTACGCCGAGCCGACGATGCCGCTGATCGCTGTGCCGACGACGGCGGGCACGGGCTCGGAGGTGTCCGGCGGCGCGGTGATCACCGACGAGGCCACGGACCGCAAGGCCGGCATCGCCCATCCCACGCTGCGCGCCCAGCACGCGCTCGTCGACCCGGAGCTGACCTACTCGGTTCCGCCGAAGATGACGGCCTACACCGGTATCGACGCGCTCGCCCAGGCCGTCGCCGGGATGATCGCCAAGACCCGCACGCCGATTGGTGACGGGATCGCGCTGGAGGCGACGACGCTGATCGGCGGGTCGCTGGTGCGGGCCTACCGCGATGGCGCCGATCATCAGGCGCGCTCAGCGATGGCGTGCGGCTCGATGATGGCCGGGCTGACGATGAACCTGTCGGACTGCGCTGCCGAGCACTCACTGGCGCAGGCGATCGGCGGCGACTTTCACGCACCGCACGGCCTGACGATCGGGCTGGTGCTCGCCGAGGTGCTCGAGCGCGAGGCCGAGCATGTACCCGAGCAGCTCGAGCGCGTCGCCGACGCGCTCGGCGTCCCGGACGACGGCAGCGGTGATGGCTCGCGCGCGGTGGGTGCCGTGCGCCAGATCCTGCGGGAGCTCGACTTCCCGGTGCTCACCGACCTCGGCGTCAACGACGGACATCTCGATCAGCTGACGGCGTTGGCGCAGGAGGACTACTTCATCACCCAGGCGCCGGTGCCGTGGACGGACGCCGAGGTGCGGGCGGCGTTCGAGCGGGCCTTGGCGATCGAGGCGCGGTGACCTTTGACACAGTGTCAAAGGCTCTAGTATGCCGACGATGAGCAGTCCTCAGATTGCGATCATCGGCGCCGGCTTCGGCGGGCTGGCAGCCGCGATCGAGCTCAAGCGCGCGGGCATCGACAGCTTCACGATCTTTGAACGGGCCAGCGAGGTCGGCGGCGTCTGGCAGGCCAACAGCTACCCCGGGGCAGCCTGCGACGTGCCGTCGGTCACCTACCAGTTCTCCTACGCCCTCAACGGCTCGTGGTCACGCCGTTACGGCAGCCAGGCGGAGATCCGCGACTACCTGCGCGACACGTCGGTGCGCTTTGCCGTGCGTGATCACATTCGCTTCGAGACGAACGTCGAGTCCGCAGCGTTCGATGAGGCGTCCGATCGCTGGACCGTGACCTTGGACAGCGGCGAGAGCGCCGAGTTCGACATCGTGATCTGCGCGACGGGACAGCTCAGCCGGCCGAACCTGCCGAACGTGCCGGGCCGGGGCAGCTTCAAAGGTGCGCAGTTCCACTCGGCGGAGTGGGACCACGACGTGGAGTTGCGGGGCGCGCGCGTGGCGGTCGTCGGCGGCGGCGCCAGCGCGATCCAGGTCGTGCCCGCGATCGCCGAGCAGGCGGCACATCTGACCGTGGTGCAGCGCAGCCCCTCCTGGGTCGTCAACAAGTGGGACTGGCGTCCCACGTGGCTGGAGCGCATCCCTGGGTTGCAGCGGACGCTGCACAACGTGACCTGGCTCTGGTTCGAGGCGCGCTACCCAGCCGTGCTGCGGTCCTCGCGCCCACTGCTCGTCCTGTGGGAGCGCGCGATGAAGGTCGTCATGAAGCGCACGCTGCGCGACCCGCAGAAGCTTGCCGCCGTGACGCCGGACTACCGGATGGGCTGCAACCGCCTGCTGCTGTCGCGCGAGTGGTACCCGACCCTCGCCCGCGACGATGTCTCGGTGCTCGGTGAGGGCGTGACCGCTGTGACCGAGACCGGGCTGGTCACCGCCAGCGGCACCGCGGTCGAGGCCGACGTGATCATCTGGTGCACCGGCTTCACCGCGACCGAGTACCTCGCGCCGATGACCGTGACCGGCCGCGACGGGCTCGCGATCCGCGACGCCTGGAGGGACGGGCCGGAGGCCTACCTCGGCATGAGCACGCCAGGCTTCCCCAACCTCTTCATGGTCTACGGGCCGAACACCAACTCGCTGACCAACACGATCGTCTACCTGCTCGAGCGTCAGGCCTCCTACATCCGTCAGGCCGTGGAGTACCTGACGGCACGTGGCGGAACGGTCGAGGTGCGCCGCGACGTGCACGATGCGTTCAACGCCGAGTTGGCCGAGCGCTTCAAGAAGACGAACTTCACAACCGGCTGCCCTGGCTGGTACACGACAGCGTCGGGCAAGGTCGTTGCCGTCTGGGTCGGATCGCACGTCGAGTACGGGCGCCGCACGCGCCGCTTTGATCCGGCGGCGTTCGACCATCATGCGGTGACGGCCACCGCTGCGCTGCGATGATGCGCAGTGATGCCGACCACGCGCATTCCTCACGTCATTGCGGGCGCCGAGACCGCGGCAACGTCGACCCGCACAGCGCCCGTCTTTGATCCGGCCACCGGCGCTGAGCAGGCGCAGGTCCTGTTGGCCGAAGCGGCGGATGTCGACACCGCGGTCGCAGCTGCGCGCGCGGCGCTGCCGGCCTGGCGCACGGCATCGGTCGCCAAGCGCGCGCGGATCATGTTCGCGTTCCGCAATCTTGTCGAGCAGCACCTCGGCGAGCTGGCACGGATCGTCTCCTCCGAGCACGGCAAGGTCCTCGATGACGCGCGCGGCGAGGTGCAACGCGGGCTCGAGGTCGTGGAGTACGCGTGCGGCATTGCGGAGCTGCTGAAGGGCGACTACTCCGAGCAGGTGTCGACGGACGTCGACTCGTTCTCGTTCCGGCAACCGGTCGGCGTGTGTGCGGGCATCACGCCGTTCAACTTTCCGGCGATGGTTCCGCTGTGGATGCACCCGATCGCGATCGCGTGCGGCAACAGCTTCGTGCTGAAGCCGTCAGAGCGTGATCCGTCGGCCGCCAACCTGATCGCCCGTCTGTACGCCGAGGCCGGTCTGCCGGACGGCGTGTTCAACGTCGTGCACGGCGACAAGGTCGCTGTCGACGCGTTGCTCGACCACCCCGACGTTGCCGCTGTGTCGTTCGTCGGCTCGACGCCGATCGCCCGCTACGTGCACGAGCGCGGCACCGCCAACGGCAAGCGCGTGCAGGCGCTCGGCGGCGCCAAGAACCACGCGATCGTGATGCCGGACGCCGACCTCGACGATGCGGCCAAGCAGCTGATCGCCGCCGGCTTCGGCTCAGCTGGGCAGCGCTGTATGGCGATCTCGGTGGTGGTCGCGGTGGGGGCGGTCGCGGCGCCGCTCGTCGCGCGCCTGCGCGAACAGGCCGCGGCAATCAGGGTCGGTCCCGGCAGCGACAGCAGTTCGGAGATGGGGCCGGTGGTGACGGCGGCTGCCCGCGATCGCATCGTCGCCGCGATCGCCCGCGCCGCCGACGAGGGCGCCGAACTGCTGGTCGACGGACGCGAGCATCCGGCTACCGCTGGTTCAGGCTTCTACGTCGGACCCACGCTGGTCGACCACGTGACGCCCGGGATGGCGGTCTACACCGACGAGATCTTCGGCCCGGTGCTGGCGGTGGTCCGCGTCGCAACGCTGGACGAGGCGATCGCCCTCGTCAACCATTGCCCGTATGCCAACGGCACGGCGATCTTCACCGCGAGCGGGCGCAGCGCCCGTCGCTTCCAGCAGGAGATCGAGGTCGGCATGATCGGCATCAACGTGCCGATCCCGGTACCGATGGCGTTCCACTCGTTCGGTGGCTGGAAAGCGTCGCTCTTCGGTGACGTCCATGTGCACGGGCGCGAAGGGGTGCGCTTCTACACGCGCGCAAAAGTCGTGACGTCACGCTGGCCCGAGGGCACGGCCACGGACCACGGGCTCGCGTTCCCGACCGCTGAGTAGCTGGCGGCCGGTGGTGCTACCGGCACTGCTTGAGCAGCATCTTCGTTGCGCGCTGCATGCCGTCAACGATGTCCTGCACATCCGGCGTCTGCTCGCGGTCGGCGGTGATGCCGATGTCGACCTGGTCCTTGTAACTCATGATCGTCACGTTGATGCCCGCGCCGTCGAGGATGATCGACAGCGGGAACAGCGCCTCGAGGTGGGCACCGCAGGTGTACAGATCGATCGGCGGGCCAGGCACGTTGGAGATGACGACGTTGTACGGCGGTTTGATGCCGATCTGCGCCAGCCCGAACATCGCCCGTGAGGCGCGCTGATGCAGCGCCGGTGGAATGAACTGCGTGACGTCACGCAGCGCCTTCGCGGGCAGGGCCTTGAAGCGCTCCTTTGCCTCACCCATCTCCTCGAACGCGGCGATCAGCTGGTCGGCCGGGTCCGCGAGGTGCGTCGGGATCGGTACGAACATCAGGGAGATCTGGTTGCCGAACGTGCCGAACTCGTCACCGGTCCGGACCGACACCGGGATCTGTGCGATCAGGGGCTTGTCAGGCAGCATGTCGTGGAAGATCATGTGCTCGCGCAGCGCCGCCGCGGTCAAGGTCACGATCACATCGTTGACCTTGACGCCGAAGTGATCCTTGATCGTCTTGACGTCGGTCAGCGAGATCGAGCCGAAGCCGAAGATCCGGTGCGGCGACAGCATCGCGTCGTAGGCGCCGCTCGGCGGCTGGAAGCGCGGCCGCGTGACGACGTTGGCGCGGTCCTCGATGCCGACGGTCTTGCGCACCTGCGACAGGGCCTTGCTGACCTGCTCGGTGCCGGGCAGGCCGAGGATCGACGGCACAACGTCAATGTGTGGCAGCAGCCGGGCGAGGCGGTCGGCGTACCGGAACGGCGCCTTCGGGAACGCACGGATCGCGCGGCCCACCATCTCGTGGCTGCTCGGAACGCTGAGAACCTCGCCGCTCGGCGGATCGACCTCGCGCGGTTCGGGTGTGACGTCGAAGAGGATCGTCATGATCTCGCCGCCCGACATGCCGTCGACGGCGGCGTGGTGGATCTTCGAGACCATCGCGACCTTGCCGCCCTTGAGGCCGTGGATCAGGTACAGCTCCCAGAGCGGGCGCGCCTGGTCCAGGCGGCGCGAATAGATCCGCGCGACCTGCTCGCGCAGCTGCTCCATCGAGCCGGGTTTGGGCAACGCCAGCTCGCGCACGTGGTAGCCGATGTCGAAGTGCTCGTCCGGCACCCAGTAGGGCCAGTCGAGGTCCAGCGGCACGCGCTCGATCCGCTGCGTGAACGGCGGCACCATGTGGATCCGGTCCAGAATCAGCGCCCTCAGCGTCTCGACGTTGAACTCGCCCTTGGCCGTCGACGGGTCGAGGATCGCGACGCTGCCGACGTGGCCGTAGTTGCGGTCGTTGTCCAGCAGGAACTGCACATCCAGCGAGGAGAGCTGGCGCGTCGTGGGCGCGTCGGTCGACATGCGCGTCATTCTGCCTGATCGGCCATCGCGCCGAGCGCGACGACGGGGGTGACGAGGGCGCCGAGGCCCACGCCGAGCACGATCTTGTACGTGATGAACGCCGAGCTGCTGATCGTCGCGGGCGCGAACGCCGCCACCGCCACCAGCGCGGGGACGCCAAGGCCGAGGGTCGTGAGCGCCGCGAAGACCAGGGCGCGTCGTCCGAGACTGCGTGGGAGCCGGCGCATCAGCGGGGCGCGATCATCGCTCGCCGGCACCGGATCGAACGCGCCGAGCCGCAGCTCGCGCCGGATCGCCAGCGTCGTGAAGATCATCGTCAGGAAGGGCAGTACGAAGCAGGTGCCGACCGTGTCGACCGCGGTGCTCGTGCCGCCGACCAGCGGTACTGACCACAGCGGCACGTCGTCCATGCCGAGCACGCTGAGCCAGGCGATCACGCCGTTGGCGAGCACGTTGATGACGGCGGTCGCGAGAACGGCGTTGAGCCACACCCAGCGCCAGTGTTGTGCGTCCATCAGCGTGGTCCGTTCGTGTTGAGGAAGAGCACTGGGCCGTCGCCGAAATACTGCTCGCGGTCGAGCTCCAGCAGCGCGGCCATCGCCTTTGCCGTGTAGACCGGGTCGAGCTCGAGTCCTGCCCGCTCGGCGGTCAGCGCGGCGGCCGCTTCGCCGGCGGCTGTGCCGTGTCCGTAGCCCGCGCCAAGCCACTCGAAGCGTGCGTCGAGGTCAGCCGCAGCCAGTGACGTGTCCGGCAGCTCGGCACCACGGGCCTTGAGCAGCTTCTCGCAGCGCCGCGCGAGCTTGCTCAGCGCGCCGGCGTCGAGCGGCAGCGTGTCGTTGACGACGATCCCGACGACCCGTGTCTTCAGCCCGGCGAGCTGCAGGCCGAGCAGCAGGCCGGCGGCCGTACCGCCGGAACCGACCGCGGTCACGATGTACGACGGCTCGGGCAGCGCCCCGGTCTTGACCTGCTCGGCGATCTCGAACGCGGCCTCGACATAGCCGAGGGCACCGATCGCCGATGATCCGCCGGCCGGCAGGTAGTACGGCGGCGTCGTGCCGGAGAAGTGGCGGGCGAGCAGCAGCGGCGCACGCGCGATCGTCTGTGCCTTGGAGTGCGTGCGGTGGATCGTGGCGCCGGAGGCCTCGAGCCGCGCGAGCTGCGCCCGCACGTGGTCGTCGATCGGCTGGTCGACCAGCGCAAGGGCGGTCTTCAGGCCGTGGTCACGGCCGTAGAGCGCTGTCGCGAGCCCCCAGTTCGTGCCCAGCCCGCCGACCGTGAAGATCGTCTCGCGGCCTTGCCGTTTGGCGTCCGGGATCAGCCACTCGAGTTTGCGGATCTTGTTGCCGCCCCAACCGCCGTCGCCGTACGGCCCCTCGTCCTTGAGCCACAGGTCCGCGTTCTCGGTCAGCCCGGTCAGCCGGCGGACCGGTGACCGCGGTGTTCCCAGACGCAGAAACGGCAGCGTGTCGCGCAGCGCCGGGTAGGCCAGGTGCAGGTGCGCCGGGCGTTCTTCCTGCTCCGCGAAAGGATCGTTCATGACACAGCGCCGAGGACCCGCTCGACGTACGGGTTCGTGAACACGCCGTCGGGATCGAGTCGTGCGCGGACAGCTTGGAACGTGTCCCACTGCGGATAGTGCGGCTTGAGATCCTCGGCGGTGCGGAAGTGGCGCTTGCCCCAGTGCGGCCGGCCGCCGTAGCCGATCAGCAGCTCCTCGACCTCGCGGAAGTAGCCCTCCCACGGAATCCGTTCGAACTGGTGGACGGCGATGTAGCACGTGTCGCGGCCGCCGGCGGGAGAGAGGAAGGCATCGTCGGGTGCGACGAAGCGGACCTCGAGCGGGCAGGGGACGTCGTAGCGGGCCTGCTCGCCGATCGCGCGGACCGCACGCACCGCAGCGGCGGCGTGCTCACGCGGGATCGCGTACTCCATCTCCGTGATCGGGACGCGGCGCGGCGTCGCAAAGACGCGATCCGAGCGGTCCCTGTAGCGGGTTGTGCCCGAGGCCCAGGAGGAAAGCCGGTTGAGCGCCGGGATCCAGGAGCGCCGGGCGCGACCGAGGCGGCAGACGCCCCAGTAGGCGTAGTTCGTCAGCAGCATGTCGTGGAACCAGTCCTCGGCGGACGAGCGGGGCTCGGCGGGGGCGTCGGTGCGGTTCCAGGTTTTCGTCATCGCCAGGTCCGAGTGCGGGAAGGTGAAGAAGCCGAAGTGGTCGTTGGCGGCGTTGAGGCCATCGAGGTTCTGCAACGTGTGCTCGATCGGCGCCGTGGTGTCGATCGAGCTGAGGTTGTAGGCCGGGACGGCCTGGATCGTGACGGCCGTGACGACGCCGAGCGCACCGAGGCTGACGCGGGCGGCGCGCCAGGCGTCCGGATCATTGTCGGCGTTCAGCTCGAGCGAGGAGCCGTCGGCGAGCGTCAGTTCGATCGAGTGCAGGCAGGCCGAGAGGTTGGGCAACGTCTCACCGGTGCCGTGCGTGCCGGTGGCGGTGGCGCCGGCGATCGACTGCACATTGATGTCGCCCATGTTCGCGAAGGCGAGGCCGTGGCGGTCCATCGCGTCGCTGAGCGCGCCGAGCGAGATGCCGGCCTCGGCGCGCACGAGCCCTGATGCGCGGTCGATGTCGAGCACGCGCGTCATCCGGCTCAGGGAGAGCAGGGTGCCGTCGGTGAGGACGGTGTCGTTGAACGAGTGGCCGCCGGCGGCCACTCGGACCGTGCGCCCTTTCGCGGCGGCCGCGGCAACGGTGCGGGCGAGCTCCTGCTGGGTCGCGGGGCGCTCGAAGCTGTACGGCGTGCAGCTCTGATCACCAGCGAAGTTGGTCCAGGTGCTCACGGGGCTGGGACGGTACATCACCGCTACGAGGCGGCGCGAGCAGAGCCACGAGGCGGGCTTTCCCGTACGGGCATGCGGGGAATTGCTGATGTGTTGCGCCCTGAACTGCGGTTACATCGGGCCGATGCTCCGCCCACGCGCAGGCGTCCTGGTCCTCTTTGTACTCCTCATGTCCGGTCTCGCCTGCACGTCGAGTGCGAGCGCGGTCATCGTGTACGAGTGCAGCAACAACCTGTGCCGCATCAATCCCGACGGCACCGGTCAGGCACAGATCACGGCCGGCGGCTCGCCGACGAACGACTACCACTGGCCGTCGCTCTCGCGGGATGGGAAGCGGATGGCGTGGATCCGCCACGGCGGGCTGTACCTCGGTGACATCAATGCGGCAAATGCCGTAGGGCCGATCACCGGCCTGGCGACGTACGGCGTGCTGCGGCCCGATGGTCAGCAGATCGCTGTGATCGAGAATGGCGTGGTCTTCACCGGGCAGTACGTCTTCGTCTACAACGCGAACGGGTCGATCGCGATCAACGGTGTCGGGCTCGAGGATCCATCGTTCGGCTGGGCGCCCGAGAACCATCTGCTGATTCCGTGGCGCAACCCCAACACCTCGAAGCTGGACATCTGCTGGGTCAGTCCCGACACCACAACGTGCCTCGATCGCAAGGCGCGCGACGCGACGCGGAACCTCGCGGATCCCGCCGTCTCACCGGATGGCGGGTTGCTCGCAGCCAGCGCAAAGGTGAACTCCACTGACGTGGGCGGCGAGGTGCGCATCTACAGCTACTTCATGCACGACCTGCTGCGCACGCTGACCACGGGCTTTCAGGACACGAACATCGCCTGGTCGTCGGACTCCAAGCGGCTCGTCTTCCAGCGCGGGACGTCGCTGTACACCACGAGCATTGACGGCGTGCCCGGCTCCGAGAAGCTGCTGGTCACCGGGGCCCAGTCGCCGTCGTGGGGCGGGCAGGAGGCAGTGACCACGACGCCTACGACGACCACGACGACGACGACCACGACCACGACACCGACGACCACGACGCCGACGACCACCACGCCGGTCGTCTCGCAGGCCTTCAAGGCCACCACGGCGTTCCGCCTGCCGTCGAATCTCCGCTGCCTCAAACGGCCCGCCAAGTTGACCCTGAGCTACCTCAAACCCGGCGGGGTGACGATTGACCGCGTCGAGGTCCTGATCGGCAAGCGCTCGCTCGTCAAGCGCAGCGGGGCCGCGGCGCGCAGGACAGTGACCCTCAAACGGCTTCCGAGCAAGCGGTTCACACTGAGGCTCCGTGTCACCGCGAAGGGGCAGAAGTCCGTCAGCGCGAGCCGCACCTACAGCATCTGCAAGCGGCGCTAGGGCTGAGCGGTCGCCACGTAGGCCCAGGCCGTGCCGCCCGACCGCAGCGGTGCCGTGACCCGCGTGTAGTCGTCGACCTCGTAGTCGTCGGCGGCCTGCAGCTCGGCGGCGGTCAGCTCCAGCACCGAGCCCTCGACCGCCGCCGTCGGATCAGGCGTTGCCACCAGCATTGGATGGTGTTCCTGGCCGCTCGTCGCGAGAACGTAGGGATCGGTGATCGTCACCTGCTCGATCCGGTAGCCGAGGATCGCGTCGGGCCGATCCTCGAGCAGCCGTCCAAAGGTCGCCAGCTGCACGTGCGGAAGCCGCAGCGTTCCGTAGGAGAACAGGCGCTCGGTCGATGGCACGAGGCGCAGTCTACGTGTGGTGATCCGCCGCGGTCCTCGCTGCGTAGTGGTTGGTATCCCCACCACAAGAGGAGTTCGGGCATGACCAATCACATCACGATGCAGACGATCGACACCGACGGCGCCATCCAGGAAGCCGCGGACCTCACGGGCATGGACACCCGCGCGGACTTCTTCCGCAAGAGCATCTACGCCGGTGGTTCGCTGCTCGCCGGCGGCGTCCTGATGGGCGGCATGCCGGCGCTGGCGAACGCCAAGCCGTCAGCCAAGCAGGACATCGCGATCCTCAACTTCGCGTTGACGCTCGAGTACCTCGAGGCGTCCTTCTACAAGCAGGCGGTCGCCAGTGGCGCGCTCTCGGGTGCGGCAGCGGACCTCGCCAAGGTCATCTCCAAGCACGAGGACGATCACGTCAAATTCCTCAAGAAGGCGCTCGGGTCGAAGGCCGTGAAGTCGCCGACGTTCGACTTCAAGGACACCGTCACGAACCAGGACAAGTTCCTCGCGACGGCGTTCGTGCTCGAGAACACGGGCGTGTCCGCCTATCTCGGCCAGGCCGGCCGGATCAAGAACCCGGCATACCTCGGCGCAGCCGCCACGATCCTGACGATCGAGGCACGTCATTCAGGCGCCATTGCGCAGCTGACCGGCAAGGCTGTCTCGCCGGACGGTTCGTTCGACAAGGGCAAGTCGATGGGCGCGATCCTGAGCGCGGTCAAGAAGACCGGCTTCATCACCGGCTAGTCCTCGTGTGTGCGATTCGCCGCCTCTGCGGCAGCGAATCGCACACACCTGCGGGTTTCTGCGCTGCGCCGGTAGTCTCGCGTGCATGATCCTGCTGAACCCGCAGCACCGCACGCACACGCAGCCCGATGAGCGCTCCGAGGAGATCATGCGGGCGACGATCGCCTGGTTCGAGGCGCGTGGCAAGGAGCGGCTGAAGGCCGACGACCACGCCCGCGCGTGGTACGCGGACTTCCTCGACTTCATCGCCGAGGAGCGGATCTTCGCGACGCTGCTGACGCCGGACACGGATTCGGCGTCCGACGGCCGCTGGGACACCTCGCGGCTCTGCGAGTTTGCCGAGATCCTCGGCTTTTACGGGCTGCCGTATTGGTACACGTGGCAGGTCACGATCCTCGGGCTCGGCCCGATCTGGATGAGCAAGAACCCGACGCTCCGCGCCCGTGCCGCGCAGAAGCTGGAAGAGGGCGGCATCTTCGCCTTCGGTCTCTCGGAGAAGGAGCACGGCGCCGACCTCTACTCCACCGACATGGAGCTGATCCCGCAGCCCGATGGCACCTACCTCGCGCGCGGCGACAAGTACTACATCGGCAACGGCAACAAGGCCGCGATGGTCTCGGTCTTCGGCAAGGACTCGGAGACCGGCGAGTACGTCTTCTTCGCCGTCGACTCCCAGCACGAGAACTACGAGCTCGTCAAGAACACCGTGGCGAGCCAGAACTACGTCTCGGAGTTCCGGCTCAACGACTACCCGATCACCGAGGACGACATTCTCAGCCGCGGCGACGAGGCGTGGAACGCTGCGCTGAACACGGTCAACATCGGCAAGTACAACCTCGGCTGGGGCTCGATCGGCATCTGCACCCATGCCTTCTACGAGGCAATCACGCACGCTGCGAACCGCGAGCTGTACGGGATGCACGTGACCGACTTCCCGCACGTACGCCAGATGTTCACGGAGAGCTACGCACGGCTGACGGCGATGAAGCTCGTCGCCACCCGCGCGAACGACTACATGCGCTCGGCGTCCGCGGAGGACCGCCGGTACCTGCTCTTCAACCCGGTCGTGAAGATGAAGGTCTGCACTCAGGGTGAGCAGACGATCCACCTCTTGTGGGACATCCTCGCCGCCAAGGGCTTCGAGAAGGACATGTACTTCGAGTCCGCCGCCCGCGACATCAGCGCGCTCCCGCGCCTCGAGGGCACGGTGCACGTGAACATCGCGCTGATCGTCAAGTTCATGGCCAGCTACCTGTTTGGCGCCGAGACCGATCTGCCCGAGATCGGCCGCCGCGACGACGCGTCGAACGACGACTTCCTCTTCGATCAGGGTGCGACGAAGGGCCTGTCCAAGATCACCTGGCCCGACTGGGAGATCGCGTTCCGCGGCTCGGACGCGCCGAACGTTGCCGTGTTCCGCAAGCAGGTCGCGGTGCTCAAGGAGCTGCTCGCCACCGCCACCCCGGACGAGGCGCAGCAGAAGGACATCGACTTCCTGATGGCAATCGGGTCATTGTTCACGCTCGTCGTATACGGCCAGCTGGTGCTCGAGGGCGCGGCCCGCGAGGGCGTCGACACCGACACCGTGGACGAGATCTTCGGGGTGCTCGTCTCCGACTTCTCGCAAGCAGCGGTGGAGCTGCACGGCAAGGCCTCGTCGTCGGAGGACCAACGCGCGCTCTGCCTGAAGATGGTCGAGAAGCCCGCGTTTGACCCGGCGCGGTACGACCGCATCTGGAGCGAGGTCCTGGCGCTGAACGGTGCCTACGAGCTGAGCTGGGACGGCGCCACGGCCACCGCGTAGGGCCGCAGGCTCGGCCCGCGAACGCTCTGGTACGTTCAGCGCGGGTTCCACGGTCCCTGAGGAGGGAGCTATGCATCTTCGTCTTTCCCTGGCTGCGTTCGCGGCGGTCGTGATCGCGACCTTCGCGGTGACGCCGATCGCGAACGCCGCCACATGCGATCCGATCGCTCCGCGCGCCTGCCTGCTGCCGTGGCCCAACGACTACTTCACGAAGGCAGACAAGCGGATGCCCACCGGCCGCCGTCTGGACCTGTCGGCCAAGAACATGCCCAAGAACAACGAGGGGCAGCCGATCGACATGTCGGCCTTCGCGGGTAACGACGGCTTCAGCCCAGGCGCCCAGATCATGACCCAGGTCCCGGGCCTCGCACTCGACAAGACCGGCGCCGTCTCGATCAAGAACCCAGGCGCCTACACGCAGAAGAACGCGCCGATCATCGTCCTCGATGTGAGCGGGAAGCGGCCGGTCCGCTGGCCGGTCTGGGCGGAGGTCAACGCCAACGCGTCGGCCGCCGCTGACGCCTCACTGGACATCCACCCGGCCAAGAACTGGACCGAAGGTCATCGCTACGTGGTGGTGCTGCGCAACCTCAAGAGCAGCACAGGCGCGACGCTCAAGCCGGGCGCAGCGTTCACCAAGCTGATCGCCAAGAACGCGAAGGGCGCCCGCGCCGAGCGCTACGTCTCGATCCTGAAGTCCCTCAGGCAGGCGGGCATCGGGGCCAAGGGTCTGTACCTGAGCTGGGACTTCACGGTGGCCAGCGAGCAGGGGCTCGCCGGCCGCTTCCTGGCGATGCGTGACACGGCGTTCAAGCAGCTCGGCGACGCCAACCTCACGGACGGCAAGGTGCCGGCGAGCTCCAAGGCGCCGGCGTTCTCGATCACCACGGTCCAGGACTTCACGCGCTGCGCCACGACCGACGGCTGCGCCGACGGCTCGGACCCGGACATCGCGCGCCATATCGAGGGCACGCTGACCGTTCCGTGCTTCCTCGTAAACGAGGGCAAGGGCAACTGTGAGCCGGGTGCGTCGATGAACTACGGGTCGAAGAAAGGGCTGTGGGTCCCTGCCCAGAAGAACGGCGCCACCTACCAGGCGAAGTTCGCCTGCAACGTCCCGTGGGCGGCAGTCGATCAGCCGGGGACCGCGCGCCCGTCGTTGTACGGCCACGGGCTGCTCGGCGGCATCGGTGAGGTCAACCAACGGCAGCTGAAGCGGATGTCGCAGGAGCACAACATGGTGTTCTGCGCGACGCCGGAGATCGGCATGTCCGGCGAGGACGTGCCGAACGCGGTGACGATCCTGCAGAACTACTCGCCGTTCAACACCTTCCCAGACCGCCTGCAGCAGGGGATGCTCAACGGGCTGCTGCTCGGCCGGCTGCTGATTCATCCGAACGGTCTCACGGCGGACGCGAGTTTCCAGAGCGGCGGCAAGCCGGTGGTTGACACCTCGCACCTGTACTACGACGGCAACAGCCAAGGCGGCATCTTCGGTGGCGCCCTGACCGCCGTGGCACCGGACTTCACGCGGGCGGCGCTCGGCGTGCCGGGCATGAACTACAGCCTGCTGGTGTGGCGGAGCACCGACTTCACCACCTACCTCGGCGTCACGAAGGGCAAGTACCCGAACCCCCTCGATCGCGAGCTGATCATCAACGTGATGCAGTCGCTGTGGGACCGCGGTGAGGGCAACGGCTACGCCGAGCACATGACCAGCGATCCGTACCCGAATACGCCCAAGCACAACGTGCTGCTGCACCTCGCGGTCGGCGACCATCAGGTCTCGAACTTCGCGGCCGAGGTTGAGGCACGCACGATCGGTGCTGCGGGCTGGCTGCCGGGTGGGGCCGCGTTCAACCCTGGGCGGACGATCGAGAGTCCGCAGTGGTGGGGCATCAAGGCGGCGAAGCCGGGTTCCACGGGATCGGTGATGGTGGCCTGGGACTCCGGTCCGGTCCACACGATCGGGTCCGACGCGACGCAGGACCTCAGGGTGTTCGGCACCAACCCTTCGCCCCTGTTCAACTCGCCGCTGACGTCGGCGGCGGACGGTGAAGTCGACAACGGCGCCTATCAACCGGGCACCGTCGGCGATGGCCGCGACCCGCACGAGCTGCCGCGCAACACCCCTGCAGCCCGGCAACAGAAATCCGACTTCCTGCAGCCCAAGGGAACGTTCACGGATCAGTGTGCGGGCAAGCCCTGTCTCTCGGTCCAGGACTACTAGTTGCGCGCCGTCACCTGCACCCACGCCCAGCTCGACGTCGTCGATCTGCCGGACCCGACGCCACGTCAGGGACAGGTGCTGATTGAGGTCACGCGATGCGGCATCTGTGGGTCCGATCTGCACGCGCGCCACGGCTTCGACACCTGGGCCGATATGGCGGCGCAGCTCGGCTACGACCGCTTCGGCCGTTCCGATCAGCCGATCGTGCTCGGCCACGAGTTCCTCGGCGAGGTCGCCGAATACGGACCGCAGACGCGCGGCAAGCTCAAGCCGGGGACGCCCGTAGTCGCGCTGCCGCTGCTGCGCGGTGCAGAGGGCGTCGACCCGACGGGCCTCTCGGTCCATGCTCCGGGCGCCTACGCCGAGCAGCTGCTCGTCGAAGAGTCGTTGATGCTGGAGGTGCCGAACGGGCTGGCGCCCGACGTCGCGGTGCTGACCGAGCCGATGGCGGTCGCCTGGCACGCGGTCCGCCGCGGCGAGGTCAGCAGGAAGACGGTCGCGATCGTGATCGGTTGCGGACCGGTCGGGCTCGGCGTGATCCTGATGCTCAAGGCCAAGGGCGTTGAGACGGTTGTCGCCAGTGACTTCTCGCCCGGGCGCCGGGCGTTGGCCACGGCATGTGGGGCGGATGTCGTTGTCGATCCGGCTGCCGAGTCGCCCTACACGGCGGCGGCGGGCCGCGGGCATCTGCTGAAGGCGCCGGACGCGCTGGAGCTGGCCGTCGAGACGATGGACAAGCTGGCCCGGGTTCCGGGCTGGTGGCATGCGTGGAATCTCGGCGAGAAGCTCGGTGCCGGCCCGAAGTTCCCGGTGATCTTCGAGTGCGTCGGCGTGCCCGGCGTGATCGATGATGTGGTGCTCGGCGCGCCGCTGTTCTCCCGGGTGGTGGTCGTTGGTGTGTGCGTCGGCACGGATCAGTTCCAGCCCGCAGTCGCGATCAACAAGGAGATCGACCTGCGCTTCGTGCTCGGCTACACGCCGCCCGAGTTCCGGCAGACGCTGCACATGCTGGCCGACGGGAAGGTCGACCCGCGGCCGCTGGTGACCGGCACGGTGGGGCTCGGTGGCGTCGACGCGGCGTTCACGGCGCTTGCCGATCCCGAGGCCCACGCGAAGATCCTCGTGGACCCGCGCAGCACGGCGACCGACCCCGCGGCGGCACGGTAGGTCCGCGCTCGGGCATCGTGGTTTGAAGAGCGGGTGCCGTGGGTACCCCGGGTGTATGCCACCCAGAGGGGTCAAGAAGGGCACGAAGCGCGCCCGCCAGTACGAGCACATCAAGGAGTCCGAGCTCGACCAGGGTGCATCTGAGGATCGCGCCGAGGAGATCGCAGCGCGGACCGTGAACAAGGAGAAGGCACGCCACGGCGAGTCGCGGACAGCGTCACGTACGTCAACCGAAGACATCTCCTCCGGGCGGCGGGGCGGGCTGCGCTCAGGCACGCAACGTCCCAAGGGGCGCACCCGCGATCAGCTCTACAACGAAGCGAGCAGCCTGGACATTCCCGGTCGCTCGAAGATGGACAAGGAACAACTGCAACGAGCCGTTGAGGCACGGAAGTAGAAACGTGCATTGAGGCGCGCGGAGCCGCGCGTCGCGTTGACTGAGGAGCAGCGCGGCGTGCGCTCCGGTGCGCACCGAAGGGAGCAAGACATGGCACAGCAATCGCATCCGCGGGTTCCAGACGGATGGTCGGCGTTCGCGCTGCCGCTCGCGGGCATCGTGCTCGTGACCGCAGCGATTCTTGCGCTTCTCGGCTACGGCCGCGAGGCGCTGCTGCTGCTGATCCCGGCCACCGTGATCATGCTCGCGGGGCTGCTGGCGGCGACGCTGGCGCGGCGCGCGCTGAGGCGCCACGACCACGACCTTGGGGCTGCCGACCGTGACGCGGACGATGACGTGCCGCGGGTGCTCCGTGATCCGGACACACCGCTCGGCGCCGTCTCCGCCCGTGATCTTCCCGACGGCGAAGCCGCAGCCGCCGATTCGCAAACCCAGACGACCCACGAGGGAGCACACCCATGACAGCAGTGCTTGATGGCAAGAAGATCGCGATTCTGGCGACCGACGGTGTGGAGCGCGTCGAGTTCGAGGGGCCGCGCGACGCGCTGATCAGCGCCGGCGCGGAGATCGAGGTGCTTTCCCTGAGCGCCGGGGACTTCCAGTCCTTTGATCACCTCGACCCGGCGGCGACGTTCACGGCCGACAAGGCGGTGGCGGATGCCGACGCCGCCGAGTACGACGGGCTGCTGATTCCGGGCGGTGTGGCCAACGGCGATCTGCTGCGCGGTGACAGCGATGCGGTGGCATTCGTGGCCCGTGTCGCGGAGCGCAGGACGCCGATCGGGTCGATCTGCCACGGACCGTGGGTCCTGCTCGAGGCCGGACTCGTCGAGGGTCGCAACGTGACCTCGTGGCCGAGTCTCGCCACCGACCTGCGCAACGCCGGCGCCAACTGGAGCGACCAGGAGGTGGTGGTGGATCAGGGCATGGTGACCAGCCGCAAGCCGGACGACATCCCGGCGTTCAGCGACAAGTTGGTCGAGGAGTTTGCGGAAGGGCGTCACGAGGACGCTCCGCAGCCAGATCACACCGGATCCTGATCGGGCTACGGGTTGACGCCGGCTGACGGCGTTTCGTCCGATGCCGGCTCGATCGGCAGGTGCTGCGTCAGGCCGCTCAGGTCCAGGACCCGCAGCACCCCCGGGGACGGGACGATGCCAAAGTTGCCGGCGTCCTGGTTGCGCTTGGCAGCCTCGACGAGGACCTTCAGGCCGGAGGAATCGATGAACGTGACCTGCGTGAGATCCAGCACGACACGCTCGCCGGCAGTGTGTTCCGCCTCCTCGAGCGCCAACTCCAGAATCGGCCCGGTGTCGAGATCCAGCTCGCCAGTGGCTGAGACTCGTACGCGCTGGGGACTGGAATCAGTAGTGACGGAGAGCATCGATGCACCTCAGGAATCGGATGAGGGGTCGGAGGGGGGAGCGTACTGCTTGAGGCGCCCACCGTAGCCCTCGTCGCGCAGGTGCTGCGTCGCCTCACTGACCGTGTCCCAGACCGAGAAGATGTCCTCGAGTCCGGTCAGCGCGAGTGCCCGCGCGATCGCCGGGTTCGTATTGACGATCGCCACCTTGCCGTCCGGCTGCACGAGCTGGACGAGTCCGATCAACGCCGCGATGCCGGTGGAATCGACGAAGGTGGCCTCGCGCAGATCCAGCACCATCGCGTTGGTGTAGGTCAGCACGGTGTTGCGCGCGGTCAGGCGGAGCTCCGGTGCCGTGTGGACGTCGATCTCCCCGGCAACCGCCACGACAGCGATCGACGCATCGTCGATCGGCCCTGTGATGATCGAGGCGGGGGGGATGATCGGATCATCCGGGGAGGGCCGCCCGTCCTGGCTGAGGGCCTGATGCACCTCGACCACCTCGATCGCGATCCGTTCCCCGTCCCAGGCGCGTACCGGTACCACGGTGGTGACGAGGTCAGTCAGGGACCCGCTGCCGTCGCCGGCAATGATCGTCTCGGCGACATCGCGCTCGAACACCCCGGCGCTGATCTCGAGCCTGCCCGGAGTCCCGAGAACCACGAGCTCCAGGCGGCGCCCGGCCAGCAGTTGCCCCTCGTCGACGCGCGCCAGGTGGCCGGCGGCTTCGGTGACGCGGTCGACTCCGGTCAGCGACAGCTGCGCGCGGCTCGCTCCTACCGCCAGTACGCGGGCCAGGGCTGGTTGGGCAAGCGGACCGGGCTTGACCGCGATGCGAATGGCATCGCGAAACCCACGGTCACTCACCTGACCGGCCTTCCATCGGGAACAACGAACGTCATCTTGATTTCGTTGTGCCCTGGGAGTTCCGTCAGCGCCACGGACTCCCCCACTGCTTCGACGAGCTGCAACCCGAGCCCGAGGCCGTTCGAGGGACCGGCCTCACGGCTGTTGAAGCCGCGCCCGCGATCGCGCACAGCGATGTGGAGCAGCGGCCTATCGACATGCAAGGCGACGCTGAACGATTCGTCGGCAGGGTTCTCGTACGCGTGCACGATGACGTTCGTGCACGCCTCACTCACCGCCAGACGCACATCCGCCACGGCCTCGGCGCTGAGGCCGAGCGCGTCACCAACGCCGCCGACAACTTGCCGGGCGACGGCCACGTTCTCAGCGCGGGCAGCGAGGAACAGCTCGACATCCGGCGAGTCCGTGCCTGTGTGATCGGTCTCGGAAAGGTGCAAACGGTGCTAACGGTCGATCCTGGTTGCTGCGATGGGTTGTTCCCATATCTCGCAATCAGAAACTCTCACTAAAGAATAATGTTTCGGCGGTCCGTGGTCGGGAAAGATGTTCGGCATGGGGAACTTGGTCGCTAGCCGGAGACGTGCCTCCGGGAGATCGCTCGGAGTGACCGAAGAGCGCGCGTTGCTGACGCGGTACCAACGCGACGGGGATCACGAGGCGCGCGCCGAGCTCGTCGAGGCGCTGCTGCCACTCGTGCGTCAGATCGCGCAGTCGTATTCCGGCAAAGGCGAGCAGGTGGAGGATCTGATCCAGGTCGGCTCGCTCGGTCTGCTGAAGGCGATCGAACGCTTCGATCTCGACCGCGGCGTGCGGCTGTCGACCTTCGCCAGCCCGACGATCTCTGGCGAGATCAAGCGGCATTTTCGAGACCGCACGTGGGCCCTGCGTACGCCGCGGGACCTGCAGGAGCTGTATGCCGCACTCCGCCAGGCTGAGCGGGACTTCGAGCGGTCGCAAGGGCGCAGCCCGACGATCGCGGAGCTCTGCGAACTGACCGGTCGCGACGAAGAGGCCGTGCTCGACGCCTTGGCCGCGGGCCGCAACTTCCGGACACGGTCGATCGATGCGCCGACGGCGGGCGAGGATCTCGCCCTCGCCGATCGGATCGGCAGCGTCGACCCGGGCTATGACGCGGCCGAGGCCCGCGCCGTGATCGCCGCGTGTGCCGATGACCTCGATGAGCGCCAGCGCCACATTCTCGCGTGTCACTACACGCGCGGTATGACGCAGCGTGAGATCGCTGCCCAGATCGGGTTGTCGCAGATGCACGTTTCCCGGTTGTTCCGCCAGGCCTTGGAGACGATGCGCGCGGCGGCCACGTGATCGTTGATGGGTGAGGTTCCGCGCTCGAATGCGGCCGAGCGGACGACGCGAGCCCGTGCGCTGCCGCTGGTCCTCGGCCTCGGGCTGCTGACCACACTCGTCGGTTTCGACATTGCCACCGGCGAGTCCACCGTGATTGTCAGCACGGTGCTACTTGCGCCGTTCATCACGGCACGCGTCGGCAGCGAGCGGCAGACCGTGATCGTCGCCGCCGCCACCGTGCTCTGCGCTGTGGCAAGCGAGCGCTGGACGCCGCACGGCTTCGACTCGAGCTACTACGTCCGGCTCTTTGTGATCATGGCCGGCGCGATCATCGCGATCGTGGCGGCGCGCGAGCGCGTCGCAAACGAGCGGGCGATCCGCCGGTTCTCCGTGCTGACGGCCGTCGCCGATGTCACCAACGGCCGCCGTTCGCTGGTCGAGGTGCTCGACCGGATCGGCGACATCATCGTTCCCGAGGTGGCCGACCAGTGGGCCTGCGACCTGAAGGTCGGGGACGGATTCCAGCGCGTTCGCGTGCGCGCCAGCGGTCCCGATCGCTCGCGCAGCGAGCTCCGCCTTGCGGAAGCCGGGGCGTGCGTTGACGATCCGCCGGCCGGCTGGGCCCGGCTCCGCCAGGAGCGGGAGTCCGAGCTGCTGGAACGTGCCGATCTCGCCCGTGGCAACGACGGCTGGGATCCCGATCGCTGGTGGCCGGCCGGCGCGCAGTCCGTGACGATCGTGCCGCTCTGTGCCCGCGGTGACCTCGTCGGCACCATCTCGCTCGCAGTCGGCTCCGAATCCGGCCGCCGCTTCCGTGCGGACGACCTGAACTTCCACGAGGTGTTGTCCGGCCGGATCGCCTTGGCGATCGACAACGCGGGACTCGACACGGACCTGCGCGAGGCCGAGCGCCAGCTGGCGACCGCGCTCGGGCAACTCGATGAAGCGGTGATCATCGCCACGGCGGCGGGAGCCGTCAGCTACCTCAACGACGCGGCGGTCACGCTGCTCGATCTTCATGATCGCTCGGAGGTCGGCACCGACTCCCTCGCGCGGCTGCTGGATCGGCTCGCGTATTTCGATGCGCAGACCGGGCGCCACCTGGACCGCACCGAGCTGCCATGGGGCGGCGGCGCGCTGACCGCGCTTGACGGGGAAACGGTCGTCGTGCGATCGGTCGCCGTGCAGTCCGCTGAGTCACGCTGGTTGCAGATCCGGACCTCAGCGTTCCCCGGTCGCGACGGTGAGCCGAGCCAGGTGGTGATCGTGATGGAGGACATCACGGCACTCAAGACCGACGAGCAGTCGGCCCAGGTTCGGGCGGAGGTGGCCGCAGTCCTGGCGGCAACGTCCGATGCTGAGACCGCGCTGCAGCGCGTTGCCGACGCGCTGGTCCCGGGCCTGACGCGCGGCTGTGTCGTCGCGGTGCTCGAGCGCAGCGGCGAGCTTCGCGTTGCCGCCGCAATGCATCAGGATCCGCTGCAGGCAGAACGGCTGGTGGCTGCAGCGTCCGACGAGGAGGATCCCTTCGGGCTTGGCCGCGTGATTTCGGACGCGCAACCCGCCGTCTCCGTCTACGACTGGGACACTCCGGTCGCCACGATCCCGCTGCTCCGCGGCGACGAGGTGTTCGGCGCACTCGTTCTCGTCGGGTCACCCACCGGCAGTCGCTTCACGCGCCCGGAAATGATGCTGGCGTCCGATATCGCGCGCAAGGTCGCGGTGGCGATCCAGGGCTTCCGGCTCGCAGCCGAGATCGAGAGCACGAACGCGGCGCTGCAGGGCGGCCTCCGGCCTGCCGTGCTGCCGTTGATCCGCGGCTGGTCGTTGGTCTCCCACTACCAGCCTGCCGGCGCCGGCAGCCAGGTTGGCGGTGACTTCTATGACGTCTTCGAGACGCCGGGCGGCTGGGTCGCTGTGATGGGTGATGTCACCGGGCACGGTCCGGGCGCGGCACGACTGACGGCGGTCTCGCGGTTCGCGCTGCGTGCCGTTGCGGAACTCACGGGCGACGTGCTGACGGCGATCCAGCAGCTGAACCGGATGCTGATCGCGGAACCCGAGCTCTCGCTCGTGACCGTGACCTGCGTGACGCTGTGGCGCGATCCGAGCACGCGGCAGGGCACGGTGAGCGTCGTGCGCTGTGGTCATCCGGCGCCGCTGCTCGTGACCGGCCAGGACGTCCGGCCATTGGGTGCGATCGGGCCGATGCTCGGGGCGATCGAGGACGCGCTCTGGCGGCCCGAGTCGTTTCCGCTCTCGGCCGGCGACACGGTGCTGCTCTACACCGATGGCGTCACCGATGTCAGCGGCGCCGCCGACCGCTTCGGTGACGACCGGCTCCATGCGGCGCTGGAGCAGGCTGACCGGTCGCCGCCGGAGCTGGTTGCGGCAGTCGTCAGGGCGCTGGACGAGTTCCGGGTGGGTGGCCAGCGCGATGATGAAGCGCTGCTTGCCCTCGGGCTCGTCTCGGCCTGAGCCGGGTTTCCGATCCGGGTCGAGCGGGTAGCTCGACACGGTGACTCCGACCAGCCAGGGCGAGCGAGTACTGCTGCAGGCTCTGGTCGAGGCCCGTGCCGCGGTGCAGCGGTCGGTGCGTGACCTGGAGGCCCAGATCACGCATTCCGGCGATGAGCAGTACCTCGACGTGCTGCGGCAGCATCTCGACGCGGCACGCGTCCATGGCACCCAGATCGGGCAGCGCGTCGCCGAGTTGGGCTACGGCGCCGGGATTGGGCTGCTGATGGTGGACCCACCGCCGAGCACCGGCGACGTTGACCGTCCGTTGGCCCGCGTCCGCCCCGATGCGCCGACAGCCGACCAGATGGTCCACGCCGCGCGAGAGGTCTACGTCGTCGACGCGCACGAGATTGCGACCTACGCGGCGATCGAGTCGATGGCGACCGCGGTCAACGACCAGGAGACGGCGCGGCTTGCAGCCGAGCTGCAGGCTGAGCAACGAGAGCTCGCGGCGGCGGCGCTCGAGGAGGTCCAGTCGCTCGTGCTCGATGCGGCGGGCCTGCCGCGACAGGACTCAGTTGCGGACGAACACCAGCAGGGCGACGACGCCGAGCAGGAACAGCGCCGGGTGGACGAGCGTGCCGGCGGCGATCGCGATGACCAGCAGCACCACGGCGAGGATCATCAACATGGTGGCCTGCGTGTACCCGGCCCGCTGCCGGCTGAATCACCGGGCTCCGCGGAAACGGGCCGCTGATGTCGCCGACGACGGCCGTCGTCGACATCGACGGCACCCTGATCGATTCCAATTACCACCACGCGCTGGCGTGGTCGCGCGCCTTCAGTGACGTCGACCGCAGCGTGCCGCTGTGGCGCATCCACCGGGCGATCGGCATGGGCGGGGACCAGCTGGTGGCTGCCGTCACCGACGAGTATTTCGCAGCACAGCACGGCGCGGCGGCGCGGGATCGCCATGCGCGGCACTACGCGGAGCTGGTCGGCGAGGTGCGGGTGCTGCCGGGCGCCCGCGAGTTCCTGATTGGCCTCGCCGACGCCGGGGCGGCGGTCGTCCTCGCCTCCTCGGCGCAGGAGGAGGAGGTGCAGCATGCTGTGGAGCTGCTCGACGCTGCAACCGTGGTCAACGGCTGGACGACTGCTGCGGATGTGGATCGCACGAAGCCGGATCCGCAGCTGATCCAGCGGGCGTTGACGATCGCCGGCTGTGATCCCGCGGCGGCCGTGCTGATCGGCGACTCCTCCTGGGACATGGACGCCGGACGCGCCGCCGGCGTGGCGCTGATCGGCGTCCTCTCGGGCGGCTTCTCGGCCGGTGAACTGCTCGATCACGGCGCCGAAGCCGTCTTCCCCTCGGTCGCGGAGATCGAGATCGAGGACGGGCCCGGCGGTCTGACGATGCCGTGCTTGCGCGCCGGCGCGTCCGGGTAGGACTGTGCTGGTCAACGAAAGGAACGCCATGGGCGCCGAATTCTTCTTGTTGTTGCTGGTCGTCGTCGTCGGCGTGATCGTTGCTGCGGTCACGTCCTCGGGCGGCGCGCTGCAGCGACCGGGAAAAGGAACCGAGGGCGTGGCCGATGATGAGGATCAGCGGCCGCGGCACCACGCTGTGACAGACGAAGGTGCGGGCCAGTACGAGCCTGAGGAGATGGGCAGCTAGCGCCGTTACGCGGTGGTGTCGTGGCCGCGGTCGAGCAGCTTCGCCCACGGCACCAGCACGAAGCCGGCGAGTACCGCCACGAGTCCGAGCTGGATCGCAATCGCCCAGCCTGACGTGAAGCGCTCCTGCAGCGTCGAGCCGAGCGTCTTCTCTGCCGCCGACGCACCACCGACGTACAGCGAGTAGGTCACCAGCCGGCCAGCGAAGAACGCCAGCGTCACGGGAGTCAGTGCGATCTTCTCCGTCAGTCCTGCAGCCTCGAACAGCGGCGTCGAGGGAAGCGGGCTGAGCAGGAAGAGCCCGAGCACGCCGTAGCGGCCGCCGCGCCGGTCCGTGAACACGGCGCCGACGGCATCAAGGTCGCGGCGCTTGTGTTCCGGCAGCCGCGGCGCGAGGCGGCGGAACGCGTGCGCGAGCACGAAGCGCCCACTCGCTGCCGCCGCCGCGCCACCGATGACCAGCACGGGTTCAGCGATGTCGTACGTGAGCAGGAACACGACCAGCACCGTCCAGGTCGGCGGACCGAATGCCGGCAGCAGGTTCACGAGGAACACCACGCCGAGCATCAGCAGGATGTCGGTCATCGCAGCCGGCCTACCGATCGTCGGAGATCGTGTGGGTCATCGAGCACCCGGCCGGTAGGTCCGGTAGATCCGGTCGGCCCACGCCCCGCCCGGGCGATCCAGCGGGGGGCCGAGCAACTCCCGCAGCCCTGCAGGAAAGGGTGGCAACGGCGGACCGGGCATGGCGTCGGGGCAGACGATGATCGCCAGCAGTGACGCGGCGGTGAGGTCGGCGACGGAGAACCGATCGCCGACGAGGAACCCGGTATCGGCGCTGCGTTCCTCGATCAGTTCCAGGTAGTGCTCAATCGTCGTGACCGACCGTGGATCGTCGGGCCCCAGGATCTCGAACACGGCCCGCATGCGGGTCGACATCGGCCCGAACCCGGCTGAGAGCATCGTCTTGCGCAAGGGCGGCCCACCGGCGGCGAGGAACGTGGTCGCGGCGTCCTTGTCGTTCAAGATGCGCTGATAGCCGAGACGCCGCACCGCCGGGCCGAGCTCCCGGTCAAGTTCGTCCTCGAGCTCCAGCGCCTGGGCGCGTAGAGCCGGATCTGCGGGATACAGCGGCGGTTCGGGGACAAGCTCCTCGAGCGCGGCGATGATGTCCGTGGAGTCCGGAAAGACGGCGTCCCCGATCGTCATGACCGGGAAGGTGGTGCGGCCGCCGAGGCGCTTCGCGACGATGGCGTGCACGCCGGGCATCACCGCTCGACGCGTGTGCGGCAGCTGTTTGTAGTCCAGCGCCCAGCGCGCCTTCTCGTTGTAGTGGGACATCGCCAGGTGCCACAGCACCGGGCGTGCGGCGCTAGCCGGCATCTGCGGTCGCCTCGGGGACTGCGGTCAGCTCGCCGCCCTCACGCCGCAGCAGTTCCACCAGCAGCGCGCCGAGGATGACGTAGACGATCACGGCCACGAGGCTGCCGCTCCAGGGCAGCAGCCCGGCGTACAGCACCAGCAGCACGACGCCGAACATCACGCCGTGCACGGTGCCCGGGTTGTTCGCCAGCGCCGGCGAGGCCCAGCCGCGGAGCCTGGTGGCCCACGCGCCGGGGCCGAGGATCCAGCCCGAGAGGCAGGTCAGCACGCCGAGCGCGAGCACCATCCGCGCGAAGTCCTGCACCAGCTGGGTGGCGACCAGCAGGGTGTCCTGGGCGGCCAGCTGCGTGCCGCTGTCGCTGGCCAGCGCCTTGCTCCCATCATGAATCCCGAGGCGGCGGGCCACCAGCGTCAGCAGGCCGACGAGCACCAACCCGAAGCCGGATCGCACGACGGCGCGGCGTCGGTCTCCGGCCAGGGCGATCGCCGCCGCGAACGCGGCAAGAGCCAGCGCGGCCGCCCACCAGGCGAGTCCGCGCAGCAGCTTCGCAGCGGTCCGGATCTGGCCGAGCTCCTCGCTGTCGAGGACCTTGATCACGCCGCCGCCGGTGACAGCAGGATCGAGCGCGAAGCCGGTGCGCTCAGCGATCCGGCCGAGCATCGGCCGCAGATCCAGCACGACCGCTCGGCCGCGGTCGGAGTTGATCGCGTTCACCAGCTGCGCGTGGGAGATCCGGTTGGCCTTCTCCCAGATCGTCTGGAACTCCTTGCGACCCAGTGCACGCAGGGCGGTGCGCTCGGCCACGTCGCCGGCGAGCCCGTTCAAGGGGGCGGCGAGCGGCCGCGCCTTCGCGGGCAGCAGCTGCTGAAGGCGGTCGGTCGAGGCGGCGGCAGCGAGTTGATCTGCCAGGTAGCTCGCTGTCTCCTTCTGGACCGACGGCTTCTTGATGATCGTGGTGCTGGTGTGCACCCACTGATCGGTGTTGAGGGCTTCTTCGCGCACCCACGTCGCGAGGATCGCGATGAACGTCAGCACCGATGCGACGATCACGAGAACGGTGGAGAGGAGCTTGCGCTGCTTTGGCTTGGCTGAGGCGGCAGTCGGCATCGCGTCACCCTAACTGGTCGAGTACGTTGCGCTCCTATGCCACGCCTGCTCGTTGCTCTGCTCGTCGCGGTTCTCGGGGTCACGGTGTCCGCCGCCGCAGGCCTGAAGAAGATCGTCACCCACTCGCCGGATTCCCTGGCGCCGAAGACCGCACCGGCGCATTGGCTGCCGCCGGAGGCCTGGGTCTACAACCACTGGCTGCCCTACGACGAGGCGCGTCTGTACAAGGTCGTCGGCATCACGCGGAACGAGCTCTGGCAGCAGCTGCGCGATGACCATCGCACCCTGGCGCAGCTTGCCGCCAAGCACGGCTGGAAGGATCCCAAGAAGCTCGCGGCGACGCTGGTCGCCCCGCGTGCGGCATCGGTCGACGCGGCAACGCTCGCGCGCCTCCAGGACCGGGCGGAGCGCACGATTACCCAGGGCCATCTCGCCCAGCACGTCTTCTTCCACTCGCTGCACCAGTTCGCGCTGCCGAGTGCCGCGCCCGAGTTGTTCGGCGTGACCGACGCGCAGTTCCGCGAGCTGCGCCGTGCGGAGCTCAGCCCGCTCGCGATCGGCCGCCTGCATGGTCGTTCGCCCGGCGAGGTCCAGGCGCAGGCGATCGCCGTGCTCGAGGACCGGCTCCACGCCGGAGTCGCCGGCCACGCGATGTCGCGTGAGCAGGCGAAGATCCTGGAACGCCGTCAGCTCAGCCAGCTGCCGCGCTGGCTGGATCAGCAGCGCTACAACGGTCCGCCGCGCACCGCGAGCGGCGCCCTGACCGCGCTGCCGAAGGACTACGCCTCCAACCCCTCGATCTCGGGCGACGGGCGGTCCGTCGCGTATGAGTCCTACCGGCAGAAGCTGCCGCTGGCGCTGAAGTTCGGCGAGATCGCGGTGCTGCGCAAGAGCCTGCAGTCCGGTAGGACCACGTTGGTGAGCACGGTCAACAAGCCCGGTCCGACCGGTCTGCAGCCTGCGTCGTCCTACAACCCGTCGATCTCCGGCACCGGGTCGCGGGTGGTGTACGAATCCTCTGACGGCAACCAGAACTTCGGCAAGCGCTACGGCCGGATCAACGTCCTGCTGTGCGATCTCTCCGCTGCGCACGCCGGCTCGCACACCAAACCGGTCGACACCTCCAACACGCCGCCCGGCGAGTCTGACTCGCAGTCCGCCTACAACCCGGCGGTGTCCGCCGACGGTCGCTCGGTCGCCTTCCAGGCCGTGTCGGGCGGACGCACGAGGATCCTGGTGCAGACCCCACGCGGCGTGCGCAGCGTGGTGTCGGGAAGAACGGCCGGCAGCACGCGGTTCAGCGATCCGTTCGAGCCCGGCATCTCGGCCGATGGCTCGCGGCTGGTGTTCACGCGATCCCACGGCGTTGTGGGCGTCGGTCGATCGGGTGGGTCGAGCGTGGAGGTGCAGGACCTGAAGACCGGGAAGCGGCTCATGGTCGCACGCTCGGCCTCCGATCCGGCGATCTCTGCCGACGGCCGCTTCGTGGCCTTCAGCTCCGAGGCCGAGGACCTGCCCGGTGGCGGCGGTCCCGGTATCTACCTCTACGACCTCGCGACGAAGAAGACGGTGCAGGTTGCCCGCGGCGCGGCGCTCGATCCGGTCGTCGCCCGCGCTGGCCGCGCCGTCGCGTTCACCGTCACCAGCGGCCAGACGTCCTACGTCGCCGTCTGGCACGCCAAGAGCGGCAAGGTCGAGCGCGTCAGCGTTGCGCGGCCCGGCCTCGCGGCGGACGGCCGCTCGGACGATCCCTCGATCTCCGACGATGGCACGCGGATCGCCTTCGTCTCGACCGCGACCAACCTCGTGTCGCGTAAGAACGACGGAAAGAAGGCGATCTACGTGCGTGATCTCAAAGCGGGCACGACCTCGCTGATCAGCAACCCCGCCAAGGCCTACGCGGTGGGTTCCTGATGTCCCGGCGCTCCCTGGTACTCGTCGCGCTCGCTCTCGCGATCGTTGTTGGCGGGGTGGCGGCGCTCGTGACGTCGGGTGACGATGCGTCTCCGCCCACGGTGCTTGTCACCGACAACGCCTTCGTGCGTGACGTCGACCGCCCAACGGTCACGATCAACAAGGGCGATTCCGTGACATGGCGCTGGACCGCCCAGCAGTCCCATGGCGTCAGCGTGCGTTCCGGCCCGGTGCGGTTCACGATCCCCGTGCGGACCGACGGCCGGGTCACCCGCAGCTTCTCGAAAGCGGGCACCTACCGCCTGGTGTGTCCGCTGCACGCGCCGGGCATGAAGATGACCGTCGTCGTCAAGTCCTAGCCGCGCTGCGGCGTTATCGTGCTGGCAGTGAAGCCCGCGTGGGACGAGCTGCTGGAGCGTGACCGCAGCCATGTCTGGCATCCGTATGCCCCGATGCCCGCAACCGCGCGGCCGCTGCCGGTCGTCGCCGCCAGTGGTGTGCAGCTGGAGCTGGCGGACGGCCGCGAGCTGATTGACGGGATGTCCTCCTGGTGGTGCGCCATTCATGGCCACGGCCACCCGGCGATCGACGCCGCGATGCGCGCCCAGCTCGATGTGCTGCCGCACGTGATGTTCGGCGGGCTGACGCACGAGCCCGCGATTCGCCTCGCCACGCGGCTCGTGGAGATGACGCCGAACGGCCTCGAGCACGTGTTCTTCGCGGACTCCGGATCGGTCGCTGTTGAGGTGGCGATCAAGATGTGTCTGCAGCACCAGCTGTCCCAGGGCCGGCCGGAGCGGCGGCGGCTGTTCACGCTGCGGGGCGGCTACCACGGCGACACCTTCGGCGACATGGCGATCTGTGACCCCGTCGGCGGCATGCACTCGGCCTTCGCGGGCGTGCTGGCCGAGCACGTCTTCGCGCCGCGGCCGCCTGCGGGCTACGACGTGCCGCTCGATCCGGCGTACGCGGCGGAGGTCGAGGCGCTGTTCGAGCAGCATGCGGGCGAGCTGGCCGGAGCGGTCGTCGAGCCTGTCGTGCAGGGCGCGGGCGGGATGTGGTTCTCGAACCCGGCCGTCGTGCGACTCCTCCGCGAGCTGTGTGACCGGCATGGGCTGCCGCTGGTGCTCGATGAGATCGCAACCGGGTTCGGCCGCACGGGCACGATGTTCGCGTCCGAGCACGCGGCTGTCGCGCCCGACATCCTCTGCGTCGGCAAGGCGCTGACCGGCGGCACGGTGACGCTCGCGGCGACCCTCTGCACGACAGCGATCGCCGAGTCGATCAGCGCCGGCCCCGGCGGGGCGCTGATGCACGGTCCGACGTTCATGGCCAACCCGCTGGCCTGTGCGGCGGCGCTGGCCTCCACCGGGCTGCTGCTCGACGGCGGCTGGCAGCAGAACGTGGCGCGGATCGAGTCGGGTCTGCGGGCCGGGCTGGAGCCGGCGCGCGCGCTGCCGGGGGTGGCCGACGTGCGTGTGCTCGGCGCGATCGGCGTCGTGCAGCTCGACCACGCGGTGGACGTGGCGGCCGCGACCGACGCGGCGGTTGCGGCCGGCGTCTGGCTGCGTCCGTTCCGCGACCTGATCTACACGATGCCGCCGTACATCGCCGACGATCAGGCCGTGGCACAGATCACAGGTGCGATCGTCACCGCGGCGGAGCGGGCATGAGCGTCCTCGTCGTGACCGGCACCGACACCGGCGTCGGCAAGACGATCACGGTCGCGGCGCTCGCGGCGCGAGCGCTCGCTCAGGGCAGGTCGGTCGCCGTGGTGAAGGCGGCGCAGACCGGCGACGACGATGACGCCGGCGTCGTCCGCACGCTGTCGGGTGTCGAGCACGTTGAGACGCTCGCCCGCTACCCGGAGCCGCTGGCACCGGCCGCCGCGGCGCGTCGTGCCGGCGTACACGCGATCGGCGCGGCGGAGATTGCGGCCGCGGTGGCCGCGCTCGACCATGACCTCGTGCTCGTCGAGGGCGCCGGCGGCGTGCTCGTGCACTTCGATGATGCGGGCTCGACGATTGCCGACGTCGCCGCGCTGCTGGGTGCCCCGGCGGTCGTCGTGGCGCGTGCTGCGCTCGGCACGCTGAACCACACGGCACTGACCTGCGAAGCGCTGCGGGCGCGGCAGGTCACGGTCGCGGGCGTGATCATCGGCGCGTGGCCCGCGGACCCCGGGCTGGCAGAGCGCCTTGGGCGCGACGACCTGCCACGCTATGCGGGTGCGCCGCTTCTGGGCGCGCTTCCTGAACACGCCGGCCAGCTTGCGCCGCACCACTTCCGGGCGCAGGCCCACGACTGGATCCCGACGGAGGACCTTTGATGAGCGACATTCTTGACATCGCCCGCGAGCAGGTACTGGAGCGCGGTGAAGGCCTCAACGAGGCGCAGGTCCTCGAGGTCCTGCAGCTGCCCGAGGACCGCGTCGGCGAGGTTGCCGCGCTGGCGCACGAGGTGCGGATGCGCTGGTGCGGGCCCGAGGTCGAGGTCGAGGGGATCGTGTCGGTCAAGACCGGCGGCTGCCCCGAGGACTGCCACTTCTGCTCGCAGTCCGGTCGCTTCGACACGCCGGTGCGCGCGACGCGGCTCGACATTCCGTCGCTGATCGAGGCGGCGCGCGAGACAGCCGCGACGGGCGCCACGGAGTTCTGCATCGTCGCCGCGGTCCGCGGTCCTGATGAGCGGTTGATGGCTCAGATCCGCGAGGCGGTTCCGGCGATCCAGGCCGAGGTGGAGATCAACGTCGCGTGCTCGCTCGGCATCCTGACCGAGGAGCAGGCCACCGAGCTGCAGGAGCTCGGCGTGCACCGCTACAACCACAACCTCGAGGCTGCCCGGTCGTTCTTCCCGCAGGTCGTCACGACCCACACCTGGGAGGAGCGGCGCGACACGCTGCAGCTGGTGCGTGAGCACGGCATGGAGGTCTGCTGCGGCTGCATCGTCGGCATGGGCGAGAGCCTGGAGCAGCGCGCCGAGCTGGCCGTGCAACTGGCCGAGGTCGACCCGCACGAGGTGCCGATGAACTTTCTCGACCCGCGTCCTGGCACGCCGTTCGCCGACCTGCCGGTGATGGGTGCGGTCGAGGCGTTGCTCGCGATCGCCGCGTTCCGTCTCGCGATGCCGCGCACGCAGCTGCGGCTCGGCGGCGGCCGCGAGCTGATCCTCGGCGCCGACGGCGCCGAGAAGGGTCTGCTCGGCGGTATCAACGCGCTGATCGCCGGCAACTACCTGACGACCCTTGGCCGTCCCGCCGACCAGGACCTCGATCTGCTCGAGGAGCTTGGTATGCCGGTCACCGGCTTGGCTCCCACGACGTGAGCGTGACGGCCGCCGGCCACTGCGACTCCTGCGGCAAACCGGCCGACGCCGGTGACCACGCGCGCTGCCACATGCGGCGCGCCGCCACCGATCCGCCGCGCTACTGCACCGACTGTGGCCGCAAGCTCGTGGTGCAGGTGCTGCCGACCGGTTGGACGGCGCGCTGCGTGAAGTGCGGCCCCCTGGCGCGATGACCGACCTCGCGGCCGAGCTCGCAGCGATCAGCGGCGCCGGGCTCGAACGTCGCCGCCGCATCGTTGAGACCGCGCAGGGTCCGCGCGTCACGGTGGACGGGCACGACGTCGTGCTGCTCTGCTCGAACGACTACCTCGGGCTCGCCGCGCACCCGGCGCTCGCGGCTGCAGCTGCGGACGCGGCGGTCCGCTGGGGCACGGGCGCCGGAGCCTCGCCGCTCGTGTCGGGCCACATGACGCCGCACCGCCAGCTCGAGCAGCAGCTGGCCGCGTTCAAGGGCTACGACGCCTGCCTGCTGTTCGGCTCCGGCTTTCTCGCCAACACCGGCGTCATCGCCGCGCTCGCCGGCCCCGGCGACGTGGTGCTGTCCGACGCGCTCAACCACGCCTCGATCGTTGACGGCTGCCGGCTGTCGCGGGCCGAGACGATCATCTACGCCCACAACGATCTCGCGGGGCTGGAGCGCGGGCTGCATCAGGCCGCCGGCCGCGATGCCGTGATCGTCACCGATGCGGTGTTCTCGATGGACGGGGATGTGGCGCCGCTGGCGGGCATCGTCGAGCTGGCGCGGCGCCACGGCGCGCGCGTGGTCGTCGACGAGGCGCATGCCACAGGCGTGCTCGGGCCGGGCGGACGCGGACTGGTGGCGGAACTCGGTCTCGAGGACGGCGTCGACGTGATCACCGGCACGCTCGGCAAGGCGCTCGGCAGCTACGGCGCGTTCGTCTGCTGCAGGACGGAGACCGCGCAGTTCCTGGTCAACCGTGCCCGGTCACTGATCTTCTCGACGGCGCTGCCGCCGACCGTCGTCGCGAGTGCGCTCGCGGCGCTGGAGCTGCTGGTTGACGATTCGGCACTGGTCGGGCGGCTCGGGGCGAACGCGCAGCTGCTGCGCGCCGAGCTTGCCGCGGCGGGGCTTGCGGTCGAGGCCGGCACGATGCCGATCATTCCGCTGCTGGTGGGGGCGCCGGAGACCGCTGTCGCGATCAGTGCCGAAGCGCTGGCGCGCGGCGCGTTCGCCCAGGCGATCCGGCCGCCGACCGTCCCCGACGGTACGTCGCGCCTCCGGCTAGCGGTCAGCGCCGCACACACGGCGGATGATCTGGGCCGCGCCGCCGCGGCGATCAGCGCGGCGGCACCGTTGCGTTTTACCGTTCGCTAACTCGCCCCGACCTACAGTCGGGCGATGGACACCACCGTCGCCACGCCCTCGCTCGGCCGCCAGATGCTGAACAAGGTCCCCGAGGTCACGATCTACTTCTGGATCATCAAGGTGCTGTGCACGACGATCGGTGAGACGGGGGCCGACAATCTCGACGAGAAGTACAACCTCGGCCTCGCCAACCTGACCTACATCACGGGCGGCATCCTCGCCCTCGTGCTCGTCTTCGTCTTCTCGGCCAAGCGTTACGTCCCGGTGCTGTACTGGGCTGGGATCGTGTTGATCAGCGTGGTCGGCACGCTGATCACCGACAACCTGACCGACAACCACGGCGTGGCGTTGGAGCTGACGACGACGATCTTCAGCATCGCCCTCGCGGTGACGTTCGCCGCCTGGTACGCGAGCGAGCGGACGCTGTCGATCCACTCGATCGTGACGACCCGGCGCGAGGCGTTCTACTGGGTCACCGTGCTCTTCACCTTTGCGCTCGGCACGGCGGCGGGTGACCTGATCGCGGAGAAGAGCGGCCTCGGCTACGGCTGGTCGGTGGTGCTGTTCGCCGGCGCGATCGCAATCATCGCGACCGCCCACAAGCGCTTCGGACTTGGGCCGATTCTGTCCTTCTGGCTGGCGTACATCCTCACCCGGCCGCTCGGTGCGTCAATCGGCGACCTGCTGTCGCAGCCGAAGGCCGACGGCGGGCTTGGTCTGGGCACGAGTGTGACCAGCTACATCTTCCTGGCGACGATCCTGGCGCTCGTCGCGTACCTGACGCTGACGCGTGCCGACCAGACGCCGCCCGAGGTGGTCGAGCACGAACTCGAGGAGCACCAGATCCTCGCCCATCATCTCTCACATAAGGATCGTGGCTGAGGCCGGCTACCAGGCGTCGACGGTGCGGTGACTTGGCAGTGACGGCCCTGCCGCGGTGAGCGTTGCCGCGATCAGTGAGCGCGTTTCGGCGGGATCGATCACGTCATCGAGTTCGAACAGTTGCGCCGCGTTGATCGCCTTGGCGTTCTCCTGTGCCATCGCGGTCAGCTCGCGGACGCGGGCCTCGCGCTCGCCGTCGTCGGTGATCGCCTCCAGCTCTTTGCGCAACGCCAGTCGGACGGCGCCCTCGAGGCCCATCGGCCCGAGGTGCGCGGTCGGCCAGGCCACGGTCAGCAGCGGTTCGTGCAGGCTGCCGCCGACCATCGCCTGGGCGCCGAGGCCGTAGCCGCGGCGCAGGATCACGGCGATCAGCGGCACCGTCAGCGCCGCGCCGGCGATCAGCAGCCGTGATGCGTGCCGGACCAGTCCGGTCGCCTCGTCCTTCGGGCCGACGATGAAGCCCGGCGTGTCGACGAGCGACAGCACGGCGATGCCGAACGCGTCGCACAGCTGCAGAAAGCGCGCGGCCTTGTCGGAGGCGTCGGCCGTGATCGTGCCCGCGACATACTGCGTGTTGTTGGCGATCACGCCGACCGGCCGACCCTCGATCCTGGCCAGCGCCGTGACCATCTCCGGCGCGAACCGCGGCCGCAGGATCGTGACGGATCCACGGTCGGCGAGTGCCTCGATCAGCGGCACCACGTCGTAGGCGCGGCGCGCACTCTCCGGCAGCAGGCTGTGGAGGGTGTCCTGGTCACCAGCGGTGTATTCGGCGTCCGGCTCGGTGAAGTAGCCCAGCGTCTGTTTGGCGACGGCGACCGCCGCGGCCTCGTCGGCAACGACGATGTCGACAACGCCATTCGGCTCCTGCATCGACATCGGCCCGACCTCGTCGGGGTGCACATCGCCGAGGCCGCCGCCGGCGATCATCGCCGGCCCGCCCATGCCGAGCGACGCATGCTCGGTCGCGATGATCAGGTCGGCGCAGCCGGCGATCACGGCGTTGCCGGCAAAGCAGCGCCCGTTGACGATCGCGATCCGCGGCACGACGCCCGACAGCTTCGCCCAGAGCGCAAACGCTCGTACGTGCAGCGCTGAGACCGCCGGGTAGTCGGTGTCGCCCGGCCGGCCGCCGCCACCCTCGGCAAAGAAGATCACCGGCAGCTGCATGCGCTCGATCAGCTCGAACAGGCGGTCCTTCTTGAGGTGGCCGACGGCCCCCTGGGTGCCGGCGAGCACCGTGTAGTCGTACGCGAGTACGGCGCACGGCCGGCCGTTGATCCGGGCCGTGCCGGCGAGCAGGCCATCGGCGGGCGTGCTTGCGATCAGGTCATCGAGTTCACGCCGCTGGCGCTGCGGTGCGATCGCGAAGCGCCCGTACTCGACCCAGGACCCGGGGTCGATCAGGTCGGTGACGTTCTCGCGGGCGGTGCGGCCACCGCGTTCGTGGCGTCGGGCCACGGCCTCGGGCCGGGCAGTGTCCTCGGTCAGGGCGCGGCGGCGCAGCAGCTCATCGCGGGCATCGTGCATCGTGGACGCCAGCGTAGGTGATCGGCGGTCTATGGTTTCTCTGGGAAGCGACCGACTGGAGGCTGGGTATGAACGACTTCAACCAGAAGATCATCGACGAGTTCCGTGCCAACGACGGCGTCGTCGGCGGACCGTTCACCGGTGCGCCGATGGTGCTGCTGACGACCACCGGCGCCAAGTCCGGGCTCGAGCGGACGACGCCGCTCGTCTGTCTCGAGGACGGTGAGACGATCTACATCTTCGGCTCCAAGGCCGGCGCCGACACGCATCCGGCCTGGTACCACAACCTCTTGGCCAGCCCGACCGCCACGCTGGAGCGCGGCACCGAGCGCTTCGCCGTCACGGCAAGCGAGCTCAGCGGGCCGGAGCGGGACGCGATCTACGCCCGTCAGGCCGAGCGGATGCCACAGTTCGCCGAGTACGCGGCGGGGACGAGCCGGACGATCCCGGTCGTCGCGCTGCACCGCGCCTGAGCGCTCAGATCGCAGGGACCCTCGGTGTCCAGGCGAAGTGCTTGAGGTCCGATGCGCCAGTGCCGCCCAGGCAGTCGCCCGCGTAGGACTTCCTGTTGCGTCTGCTCTCCACGGAGGAGCTGCAGCGCCAGCCGCTGGGGCCGCCCTTGAGCGCCATCGATCCCGATCCGGCGTATGGCCAGTTGTGGTTCTTGGCGAAGATCCGCTTGATGTATCCCTTGGCGGTCGAGCAGCCGATGTTGTTGATCACGACGACGTAGGTCGTGCCGTGGTAGACCGCTGAGCCGTGCGCTGGATAGGACGTCCAGGCGGGGCCTTGCATCGAGCATGCGGCGCTGGCGGAACTTGGCCCGACTCCGAACACCAAGCACGTTGTGGACAGCAGCAGCACGAGGGCAGCACGCATCGCCCAACCGTACTCCAACCTGCGTGTCCCGAGGTAGAGTCGCGCGCATGACGAACATGCGGGTGGCAACGGTGGTTGGGGCGGCAATCGCGCTCCTGATGAGTGCCGCCCACGCGGCGGCAGCCTCGCTACCTCAGAGCAGCTGCTTCTGGCAGGGGCCGGGAAGCTCTGCCTTCGACAGCAACCCGGAGCACAACTACGCCTTCCCGGACACGGGCGCCGTGTACTGGAGTGCCAAGGTCACGATGCCCGCCGGCGCGAAGATCGTGCTCAAGGGTCGCTTCAGTCATTCGCGCTATCAGTCCCT